>Ga0316579_10000378_pt1 | contig 14047 bp, 13 predicted proteins | sample J5NA_2_FD_203074 | JGI IMG/M metagenome (GOLD analysis project Ga0316579, IMG submission 203074) | Rhizosphere microbial communities from salt marsh grasses in Alabama, United States - J5-7_160517rDrA | ecosystem: Host-associated > Plants > Roots > Rhizosphere | place: USA: Alabama | collected... | reverse complement strand
GCTTCGCTTCGGCATGGTCGAGAAGCTCGGGCACGTCTCGTTCGAGGAGACCCAGCCCAACTACCTGGGCGTTCCGGTGCCGCAGCCGCGCGAGTACAGCGAAGACACCGCGCGCGAGATCGACATCGCGGTGCGCAACATCGTGCACGCCGCCTTCGACCGTGCGGTCGCGCTGCTCAGCCGCGAGCGAGAAGTCCTCGAGCGCGGCGCCAAGCTGCTGCTGGAGAAAGAGACGCTTGCCGAGCCGGAGCTCGCCGATCTGAAGCAGGCCCTCAAGCCGGCCGCCGCGGCGTGAGCAGCGCCCGCGCCCCAGCTATCGAAGATCCGCTCCCCCCCGCCGCACGCGCCGAGCTGGGCTTCCTGCCCCGCGACCTGCTCGCGCAAGCGCGCTGCATCGACGTGGCGGCGGGCACGGTGCTCTTCCGCACTGGCGGGCGGCCCGACATGCTGTACTACGTGCTCGAGGGCGAGGTCGCGCTGCTGCGCCACTCGGTCCGGGGCCAGGCGATCGTTCTGCAGCGCGCCCGGCGCGGATTTCTCGCCGAGGCAAGCGTCGAGTCGCGTCGCTACCACTGCGACGGCGTGGCGCGACTGGCGAGCCGAGTGTGCGTGCTGCCCTTGGGTGCGCTGCGCCAGGCGCTCGCCGAGGACGCCGCCTTTACCGCTGCCTGGGGACGCCAACTCGCCGGCGAGATTCGCCGGCTTCGCGCCCGCGCCGAGCGCCTGCAGCTGCACGGAGCGGAAGCGCGCATCGTTCACTACCTCGAATCAGAGGGCGTCGACGGCGGGATCGAGCTCGACCAGCCGCTAAAGTCCTGGGCGCTCGAGCTCGGCATTACCCACGAAGCGCTGTACCGGGCGCTCGCGCGCATGACGCGCGCCGGACGCCTTGCGCGAGACGGTGCCCGGCTGCGCCTGCTGAGCTGAGCGCGGCGGTCAGGGCGATCGGCGAGCGACGAGGAAGTAGTGCTCCGGAGTCTGCCGCCGGTAGTGCTGCACTGAAAAGCCCGCGCTTTCGCACCAGGCCGCAACCCGCTCGGGCGCCAGCCGCGACGCACGCGGGGCGCCCTGCTCGCAGGGACCGGCCGGATGAAACTCGGCGACGACGGCGAGCGCATGCGCGGGCAGAAGCCTGTGCAGGTTGCGCAGAATGCCGGACGGATCGTCGGCATGATGCAGGACCATGGAGACGAGCGCCGCGTCCACGCGCAGGTCCACCGCCTCCATCGTGGCGGCGTCGGCCACCAAGCGCCGGATCTGCGAGACACCGCGCTCCGTCTGCAGCTGCTCCAGGTAGGCGAGCGCATCGGCGGAGCGGTCGACCGCGTAGACTATGCCCTCGAGCCCGACCCGCTCCGCGAGCCCGAGGCTCACGTAGCCGGGCCCTGCCCCGACCTCGAGCACGCGGGTGCCCGCCTCGAGGCGCAGGGCGTCCATCCACTCGGCGACGAGCCCGGCCCGCGCCTTCTGCCGCGCATACACCTCGTCCCAGCTGAGATGGCTCAGGTCCTTTCTAAAGGTCTGCTCCACGAAGGAGCTCTCAAAGACCGAACCGCGCGACCGACCATGCCCCAAGTCCGAGCGTCACGATGATTGAAATGGCCCCTATGACGCGGGTCGATGCGGGGCGTCTCGAATCCCGGATCTGGTAGGCGATCAAGCCGACCATCGCCAGCGACATCCCCAGCATCGCGTCGCGAACCGCGGGAGCCGCCGTCATGAGGTGCATCCCCGCCTCCCCCAGCCCGAAGGCAAGGAGGAGCATATGGACGTTGTGATGCTGGCTGGCCAGAAAGGCGAGCGCCACCGCGGTCAGCGATGAGAGCCGGCCGCCCCGGACTGGGCTGGGCCCGGCGGCGCGTGCCGATGGAGTTCGCGTCATGACCCTGCCGAGCGTACGTCGGCTGCGTCGCCCGGCATATGATTACGGTCATACGCGCGCAATACCAACACGGCTAGTCTTCGGGCTTCGATGTTGCGATCGAGGAGCACCGTGAAGATTCGCATTTCTGCGGCGGCCGTCTGCGCCGTCCTCCTCACAGCCGGCGCGGCAGGGGTTCTGGCCGACGAGCAGCATCACTCGATGTCGATGAGCCACGGGCCGATGCGACCTTCCGAGATTCCGGACACCCGAGAGCTGGTGCATTTCCCGCCGCAGCTGATCGAGCACGAGATGGCCAACATGCGCGACCACCTGATCACGCTCTCGCGCATCCAGGAATACCTGGCGAAGCGTGAATTCGACAAGGCCGGCGAGCTGGCCGAGAAGCGCCTCGGCATGTCCTCGTTCGGCCTTCACGGCGCGCACGAGGTCGCGCCGTACATGCCGAAGGGCATGCAGGACGCAGGCACCGCGATGCACCATGCCGCGAGCCGCTTCGCGATCGCGACCCAGAAGGCCGCGATCGACAACGATGTCGCGAGCGCGCTCGGCGCGCTGAACGAGGTCACGCAGGCCTGCGTCGCCTGCCACGCCGCTTACCGTCTGAGATAGAAGCCAGGAGGCGAATCCAACAACTCGTAGCAAAGGGAGGGGGGAACCATGTCGGAATACGCAATGTTTTCGGCTCGAGCGGCGATGGCCGTCGTCTTCGCGGCACTCGTCGGAGCGGGTCCTTGGGCCGGGGCACGCGCGCAAGGCGCGATGCACAAGCCGGCGCCCATGGGACACAAGATGGGGGCCACGAATCCAAAGGGCCCCAAATTCGAGCCGGCCACGGTGTGCAAGCAGTGCCACGCCGAGATCTACCGCGACTGGTCGCAGTCGATGCACGCGCACGCGCGCGAGGCGTGGTATTTCGCCCACAAGGTCGGCTCCGAGCGGATGGGCATGTCCTGTTTCAACGAGAAGAAGGTTGCGGTCGCCTGCCAGACCTGCCACGAGCCGGCAGGCGTATATCCGTTGGGCGCGGTGCTGCAGAAGGTGCCGCCGGCGGTGGCTGCGACCGAGGGCGTCTCCTGCGACGTGTGCCACCGCATCACCGAGGTGAAGGGGACGGGCCAGTTCTCGTTCGGGCCGAAGGACACCAAGCGCGGACCGTACGAGGATGCGAAGTCGCCGTACCACAAGACCGCGTACGCCCCGCTCGTTCAGAAATCCGACTTCTGCGTCGCCTGCCACGGCCAGTTGAACAACATGAACGGCCTGAACGTCTGCGACACGGTGCGCACGTGGAGCGAGAGCCGCTACGCAAAAGAAGGCAAGACCTGCCAGTCCTGCCACATGCCCGCCGCGACCGGCGCGGCCGCAAGCGGCGCCGCGGTGCCGCCCGGTACGCCCAAGAACCGGCCGCTGCGTCGCCACGTCTTCCGCGGCCCGCACAGCGATCCGACGATCCTGCGCGAGGCGGCGACGCTCGAGCAGACGGTCGCCAAGGCGGCGGACGGCGGCTTGCAAATCCGCGTGAGCGTCACCAACTCGGGCGCCGGGCACGACCTGCCCACCGGGCTGCCCGATCGGCTGATCACCCTCAAGGTCGAGGCGAAGGACGACGCAGGAAACGTCGTCTGGCAGAACTGGCGCGACGACCCCTATCGCGAGGATCGGCAGGCGGCGTTCGGCCTCTACGGCTTCAACCCCAAGGGCGGCGAGGTCCCGCCGATGGGCGCCTCGCGGCTCGATCGCCTCAACCTCATGCCCGACGCGACGCGCACACTCACCTATCGGCTGCCACCCGCCGTCGCGCAAAACGCGGTGCGCGTCGAGTCCCGGCTCACCTATCTCGCCGTGCGGCCCGACAACGCCGATTACTTCGGCGTTTGGGGCCTCGCCGGCACGGAGCCGAAGCCGATGGCAGAAATCGCGACGGCTGTGCGCTGACCTCGCACCGAATGCTGGCCCGCCGACTGGTTGACTGCTTGCGCGTCCGGGGCGTGCATCTCAACGATTCCGTGGCGCGACCGATCAGAAGTAGTAGCGGGCATAGAGCTCGAGCGTTCGTGAGTTCGCCTTCTCGCCGCAGTCGGTCGAGCTGCCACCGTGCAGCAGGTATAGCCTCAGAGGCGCGGCTCGAAGTTGTTGAACCCCGTGTACTGCAGCTCCGGGGTCAGCTGGAAGCTGTGGTCGTCTAGGTTCGCCATCGCGAACACGGCGGTCTGGAAATAGACGATGCCGAAGGCGTCCGGATGCTGGGCGCGGAAGTACAGGTAGTTCTCGCCGTCGAACGGCCGGACATAGCTCCCCTGCCCCAGCGCGAGCGCCCTTTGCAGGAGTAGGTTCGGCTGGGGTTAGCTAAAGGCGGTATCGACCAGCCGGCGGAAGCTGTCAGCTCGGCTTCCGAGTAGCCCGCGCCATTGTGGTAGACCTCGGCGATGTAGGTCGTGTTGCCCTGAGAGAGATAGCGCAGCCCGAGCCGCCAGCTCGTGGCGTTCGCCGTTTCGACCGCCACGCGCCCGCTTGAGTCGGTGACCGGCTTTGCGAGCTGCAGGATGCGCGCGCACTTGGCTCGTCGGACAACCTGCGGAAATTCGCCTGTCGACATTCTTGCGCGGCGTGCGCGGCGCGCATTAAGCTGCGTCAATCCCGCCCGCCGCGTAACCGCGCAGCCGCCGCGCGTAGAGCGCCAGATAGCTTGCCCGAGTCAGCTCGTCGAGGCCGACGCCTCGCGAGCCGCCATCCCGAACGATTCGCTGAGCGTCGGATGCGGATGAATCGCCGCGGCGACGGCTTCCACGGGCATTCCAGATCTCACCGCGAGCGCTCCCTCTCCGAGCAGCGACGACGCGCCTTCGGCCAGGATGTGAACGCCGAGCACCGCGCGGCTCTTCTTGTCGTAGACCAGCTTGAGCATTCCTTCGGGATGTCCCGATACCTGGGCCCGGGCGTCCGCCCGAAAATCGTAGTGTGCGACGCCGACCTCGTGTCCCGCGGCGCGGGCCTCGCTCTCGGTCAGGCCGGCCAACCCAACCTCCGGTGCGCTGAAGATAACCGCCGTGTTGGTTGCCGCCTCGGGGTATCGCACCGGCCGGCCGAGCAGGTGTCGAGCGAGCGCCAGCGCTTGTGCGGTCGCCCAGTGCGCGAACATCGGATGCCCGACCACGTCGCCGATGGCGTAGATGCCGGGCTCCTCCGTCTCCAGCTTGGCGTTTACCTTGACGCCGTGGCGGTCGTGGCGCACACGGGTGTGCTCCAGACCCAGCCCCTCCACGTTGGGGTGTCGCCCGGTCGCCACCAGCACGAACTCTGCCTCTGCCTCGTGCGGAGCGCCGCGTGCATCACGGTACTGCACGCCGACGTGATCTCCCTTCGGAGCGATCGCCGCGACCGCCGCGCCGAGCTCGAGCGCGACGCCCTGCCGCCGAATGTGTGCATCGAGCGCGAGCGCTATCTCCTCGTCGACCGGCGCCAGGATGCGCGGCCCCGCCTCGAGCAGCGTGACCCGGCTGCCGAAGGCTGCGAAGATCTGCGCCATCTCCACCCCGATCGGGCCCGCGCCGATCACCACCAGTCGCGCAGGGACACCGTCGACCTCGAGGATCTGCTCGCTCGTGAGCACCTGCGGCAGATCGGCACCCGGCACCGGCAGCCGGTTCGGCAGCGAGCCGGTAGCGATGATCGCGCTGGAGAACTCCGCCTCAAATGGCTGCCCCTCGTGCGGCGCGATGCGGGCCCGGCGCGGCCCGATCAACGCGGCAGTGCCGAACTGGACGTCCAAGCCCGGAATCTGGCGCGCGTGCGCCAGCGCGCCTCCGCTGCGCCGACTCAGGATCTCGGCCTTGCGTTTCATGATGGCGCCCCAGTCGACGCCGATGTCTCCCGGAGGAACCTGCAGTCCGAACTCCCGCGCGCCCCGGATCGACTGCAGGCGCTGCGCGCTCTCGCGCAGGATCTTGGAGGGAATGCAGCCCTCGAACAGGCAGGTGCCGCCGAGTCCGGCGCCCTTTTCGACCAGGAGCACCCGCCGCCCCGCGCTCGCGAGCGCCATGGCGGCGGGCGTGCCACCCGGCCCTCCGCCGACGACGAGATCGTCGACTCTCATCGACTTGCCTTGCGCCGCGCCCTCGGCGTCGCGCCGCGCACCATGAGCACCGGCACCGTCGTCTCGCGCAGCACCTGTTCGGCGTCGCTTCCCATGACCAGCCGCCTCACCCCCCGGCGCCCGTGGGTTCCCATCACGATCAGATCCGCCCTGCATCTTTTCGCTTCGCGGATGATCGCATCGGCCACCGGGCCCGTCTCCGGATCGCCGAGCACAGCGCGCGCTCTAACGCCCCATCGTCGGGCGAGTGCCTCCGCCTTCGCCAGAATTTCCCGGCCCGCATCGCGGAAAGCTTTCGAGAGTTCGTCAGGCGACATCACGGCGACGCCGGCCGACGTGACGAAGGACTCCTCGACCGCGTGGAACAGGCACACACTGGCGCCGTGCTGCCTTGCCAGCCGCAACGCCTCCCTCAACCCCAGGTTCGCCGCGCTGCTGCCGTCGATGGGAACGAAGATGCGCTTGTACACGTTCGTCCGCTCCATGGCTCGATACCTAGCATTTTGGGCGCGCGCCGCATGCGCGCGTTGACGTGCGTCAAACGGATAGCCCAGGCATAGGCGAGGATTGCATGCATGGACGGTCGTGCACCGGGTGCAGAGGCGCAGGGGCTGACGCACGTAGAGGCCGAACGTCGATTGCGCGAACTCGGGCCGAACACGGTATCTGAGGAGAAGCGTCACCCGCTGCGAGCGCTGCTTCTCAAGTTCTGGGCACCGGTTCCGTGGATGCTGGAAGCCGCGGTCGTGCTGGAGCTCGCGCTCGGCAAATTCGACGAGGCGGCCGTCATCGCAGCCCTGCTCGTGCTCAACGCCGTGCTCGCGTTCGCACAGGAGAGCCGCGCCGACCGCGCCCTGGCGCTCCTGCGCAGGCGCCTGTCGGCGCGCGCGCGCGTGCGCCGCGACGGGCGCTGGCAGATGATCGAGGCGCAGGCGCTCGTCCCCGGCGACGTCGTCCACCTGCGGCTGGGCGACATCGTCCCTGCGGACGCGCGCATCGGCGCCGGGCAGATGCTTATCGATCAGTCGGCGCTCACCGGGGAATCGATGCCGGTGGAAGCGGGGGCAGGTGCGACCGCCTACGCCGGCTCGACGGTACGCCGCGGCGAGGCCACCGGCGAGGTGACCGCGACGGGCACGCGTACCTATTTCGGGCGGACGGCGGAGCTCGTGCGCACGGCGAAGACGGTCACGCACCTAGAGGGCTTGATCTTCACCATCGTGCGCTACTTGGTGGCGCTCGACGTCGCGCTCGTCGTCGCGCTGCTTGCGTATGCAATCGTCGCCGGTCTGCCGCTTGGCGACACGCTGCCGTTCGCGCTGGTGCTGCTCGTCGCCTCGGTGCCGGCGGCGCTGCCCGCGACCTTCACGCTCGCCCAGGCGTTCGGTGCGCAGGAGCTCGCGCACCGCGGCGTGCTCGTCACGCGCCTGTCGGCGATCGAGGAGGCTGCGGCGATGGACGTGCTCGCGACCGACAAGACCGGCACCATCACCGAGAACCGCCTCACGCTCGCCGCGCTGGAGGCAAGTTCACCGCGCACGGAAGATGAGCTGCTTCGCCTCGCCGCGCTGGCAAGCGACGAAGCGACGCAGGATCCGATCGACCTCGCGGTGCTCGCCGCCGCGCGCACGCGTGGCGCGGCGGGTGACGCGACGGAGCGCTTGAGCTTCGTGCCCTTCGACCCCGCTACCAAGCGCTCGGAGGCGCTGCTGCGCGAAGGCGGCGGCCGCCTGCACGTGGTGAAGGGCGCCCCGCTCGCGGTCGCCGCGCTCGCCGCCGGGACGCCGGACCTGCGCGAAGCGACCGAGCGGCTCGCCGCCGGTGGCCAGCGGGTGATCGCGGTGGCCGCCGGTCCCGAAAGCGCGCTCGCGCTGGCCGGATTGCTCGCGTTCCGCGATCCGCCCCGCGCGGACTCGGCGCAGCTCATCGCGAGCCTGCGCGCGCTTGGCGTGCGCGTGGTCATGGTCACGGGCGACGGCCTGGAGACCGCGCGCGCCGTGGCCGCGCAGGTCGGGATCGGCGCCCGCGCCTCCCCGGCGCAGGCGTTGCGCGAAGCCGGCGCTACGGCGCTCGACTGCGACGTCTACGCCGGCGTCCTGCCGGAGGACAAGTTCAACCTGGTGCGCGGGCTGCAGCGCGAGGGCCACGTCGTCGGCATGACCGGCGACGGCGTGAACGACGCCCCGGCGCTCAAACAAGCGGAGGTGGGCATCGCCGTCGCCTCCGCCACCGACGTCGCCAAGGCCTCGGCGAGCGTGGTGCTCACGAACCCGGGTCTCGCCGAAGTGGTTGCCGCGGTCGAGACCAGCCGGCGCATCTACCAGCGCATGCTTACTTACACGCTCAACAAGATCGTCAAGACTCTCGAGATCGCGGTGTTCCTGAGCGTCGGTGTGATGCTCACCGGCGTGTTCGTGGTAACGCCGCTGCTGATGGTGCTGCTGCTGTTCACCAACGACTTCGTCACCATGTCGATCGCGACCGACCGGGTATCGTACTCGCACAAGCCGGACCGCTGGCGCGTGCCCGAGCTGATGCGCACCGCGGCCGCGCTCGCCGGAGTCATCCTGACGCTGTCTTTCACGGTGTTCTTCGTCGGGCGTGACTGGCTTCACCTTCCCCTGGAGCAGCTGCAAACGATCGTCTTCGTAATGCTCGTCCTGAGCGGCCAGGGAACGGTCTACGTGGTGCGGGAGCGGCGCCACTTCTGGCACTCGCGCCCGAGCGGCTGGCTGCTCGCAGCGACCGCGGGGGACATCGCGCTCGTGGGATACCTCGCGCTCCACGGCATTTTCATGGCGCCGGTGGCCCCGATGCTGCTGGCGGGACTCGCTGCCGCCGTGCTCGCCATGCTGTTCGCGCTCGATTTCCTGAAGCTGCGAATCCTGCGCCGGCTTTAAGGTCACCTTAAGCGCCGCGTGTCACCGTGGCTCCATTGAAGAAAAATGGAGTCACCCCATGGTCGCGCTCATGCCACCCCAGCTTCTCGCCGTACTGAGCATCATCGCGATCGTCGCCATCGCGGGCGGCGCGTTCGCGATCTACGAGCGCCGGTATGAGCGCAGCCGGCACGAGATCCGGCGCGATCGGTAGACGTGGGTCCAGCGTCCGTTCATTCGGACTCGCCCGCGGCATAGCCGCGGAAGAACCACACGTAGAGCACCAGATAGGTCGCTTGAAGGACCGCCGCCACGATGAACGGCGTGCGCAGCATGCCTGCGTCGAGCATCAGACCCGCCAGCAGAGGTCCGATCGCGCGCGGAATCTGGATCGAGACATTCTGCAGGCTCACCGCGAGGCCGCGCCGCTCGCGCGTGAGGCCAACCACCAGCGCCTGCCGCACGCCCGCCGTACCCTGGTTGAACCCCCCGCGCAGCGCATACAGCGCCGCCGCGAGTCCGAACGCGGGCATGAAGGGCACCGCGACCAGCAAGGCGAGGCCGAGGCCGCGCATGATGACCACCGGACCGATCAGCCCGAAGCGCCGTACGAGCCGCCCCGCAACGATCGAGCCGAGCGCGCCGAAAACGAAGCTCGCCGCCAGCGCCGGTCCGATCGACCCGGGCCCGTGGTCGAAGCGCAGCGCGAACCAGTACGCCATGAGCGGCGCGATCATGCCGATGCCCAGGCCGTTCAGCGTGTTGGCCGTGACGAGGCGCACGAGCATGCGGTTTTCGCTGCGCCGCTCGGAGGCCGCAGACGCACGCCCGGGCGATAGCGTCTGCTCCGGCTCGCGCAGCGACGCGATGAGCGCAAACGCCGCGACCGACCCCGCGAGCGGGAGCAGGAACAGCGGCCGGTAGGCGAGCGCTTCGCCGAGCGGCCGCACCAGGAACTGCACCCCGCCCGCGAGCAGCGCACCGAGCGCCATGCCGCAGAAACCGATCGCCGCGTTGGCGCTGAACACCGCGCCGCGCCTGGCCGCGGGCAGTGCCTGTGCCAGCCACGCCTGCTCGAGCGGCGAAAACGGCCCGGCGCCGCCGTTCGCGCCGCGGCCGAAGCCGCCGACGATCGCCGCGAGCACTAGCGCCGACGGCGATGCGGTGAGCAGGGCGAGAAGCGCCGCCGCGGCCTGCAACAGCTCGTAGGCCAGCAGGAAACGGCGCCTGCCGCGGCGATCGCTCATCGGTCCGACGATCAGGGTGAGCGCGGCGCCCGCCAGCAGCGCCGCCGAGAGCGTGGCGCCGATCGCGACCGACGACCAGCCGAGCGCGCGCAGATAGAGCGCGAAGGCCGCGACCAGCGCGCCCTGGCCAAGGCTGCGCCCGGCCCGCGCGGCCATCAGGCGCACGACGGCGGGGGGCAGGCGCGCGTTCAAGCGCGTAGAGTCGCCGTCAACCGCAGCGGCTTGAGGAGCAGATCGAGGGCGACTTCGATCGAAGGTGCGACCACATCGGCAGCCGCGAGCGCCGCGGCGGCGCTCGCCTCCCTTCCGAGCACCGCGATCCCGAGGCGCGCGGCGCGCAGCATCAGCCGGTCGTTCCGGCCGTTGCCGATGCATGCCGTGCGGCGCTCGCCGAGCGCGCGCACATAGCGCGCCTTCGCGGCGTCCTGGTGCCTCGCGGCGAGCACCACGACCTTGCATGGCAGCCCCCGCAGCGCACGCTCCACGGTCCCGAAGGTGTCAGCGGTGATCACGTGCACGCTCACGAGGCGCGCGAGCGCACGCAGCCGCGGCCTCACCGCGGGCAGCAGACGACCGTCCAGAGCCAGCGTGCCGTTGTAGTCGAGCACCAGATGCTGCAGGCGTAGCGCTCCGAAGCCGGGAATCGTCTGCGAAATCATGACTCGTTCATGTCAGACCAACGACGAGCGCCAGCAAGAGCGCGACAAGAGCATACGTGACGTAGGCGTTGATGCGTCCGTGGTGCATCGCGGCCAGTGAACGGGCGAAGACGAGCGTTGCCCGCCTCATTGGACCCAAGGCCAGCCGATCGACGACGTGCACATGCTCCTTCTCGCGCCGGATGGCGTTGCGGAAGTGCTCGGCCACGGTCTCGCGCGTGTCCTCCACCGTCGTCGGCCGGAAGATCGCGTCGAAGATGACCCGCACCGGATTGGAAAAGCCCGTCGCCGTGTACGTCATCTCCGGCCGCAGCCGCCGCAGGCCTCCGTCCCAGCGCTCGCGCCGCTCGAGCCTGCGGCCGCGCGTCAGCCAGAGGCGAATGACGAGATACGTGAGCAGCAGCAGCCCCGCCAGCACCAGCAGCATGTAAGACGTAGACATGGCGAAGACCACCGGATTGGCCTCGCCGCCCCGGTGCAGCACCACCAGTCCCGGCCCCGGCAGCACGCCCTTCCCGACCTGCGCGCCCAGGGCGTGGAACTCCGCCACGAACCCCGCCGGCAGCTGCGCCCCCGGCGCGAAGAACGGCGGCACCAGCGCCTGCGTCGCGGACGCTCCGGCCGCCTGCGCCGTGGCCGGATCGAGCAGGCCGATCACGTAGGTCGGCAGCACGCCGAACGCGAGGCACAGCACGGCCAGGATCGCCATCGCGGCGAGCGCGGCAGGCGGGCCTTCGCCCGCCCGCCGCCCCTCCTCCAGCCGCCGCATGCCGAGGAAGCTCATCGCAAAGACCTTGACGAAGCACGTCACCGCGAGCGCCGCGGTGAGCGCGAGCGCGGCGCCGGCAAGCGCGAACACGATCTTGACGCCGGTCGAGGACAGCTCCGCCGCGCGCAGCATGGTCTGCAGCGTGAGCCATTCGCTGACGAAGCCGTTGAACGGCGGCAGTCCGGCGATCGACAGCGCCCCGACCAGGAAGGCCGCGGCGGCGAGCGGCATGACCCGGATCAGGCCGCCGAGCCGGTCCATGTCGCGCGTGCCGGCCTGGGTCTCGACGGTTCCGACCCCGATGAAGAGCAGCGTCTTGTAGAGAGAATGATTGACCATGTGGTACAAGCTCGCGACGAAGGCGAGAGCGGCGAGCGCCGGGTGGTGCGCGGAGTAGAAAACCATCCCAGCGCCGGCGGCGGCAACGACGATGCCGACGTTCTCGATCGAGCTGTGCGCGAGCATCGCCTTCAGGTCGTTGTCGATGGTGGCGTAGAGGATCCCGATCAGCGCCGAAGCGGCGCCGACCACGAGCGCGACCAGGCCCGTCCCGCCGTACGCCGCGGGCAGGAGGTCGGCGTTGACGCGCAGGATGCCGTACAGGCCGAGGTTGAGCGTGGCGCCGGCGAGCACCGGCGCAAAGGCCCGCGGCGCCGCGGCGTAGGCGCGCTGCAGCCACGAGTTGACCGGCACCAGGCCCGCCTTCACGCCGAAGCCGAAGAAGCTGAGCAGGAACACGCTCCAGCGTGCCCCCGCGCCGAGCCCCGCGGAAGCCGATTTGAGCGCGCCGAACTCCATCGACCCGGCGCCGAGCGCGAGGATCAGGAAGGCGAGCGCGGCCGCGAGCGTGCCCGCCTCGCCCATCGCGAGAAGAAGGTAGCCCGACCCGACCTGCGCCCCGTTCTCCCGGCGCCGCCCGCCGACGATCAGCAGGTAGCACAGGATCGACATCACTTCCCACGCGAGCAGGAACAGTAACGCGTCTCCGGCAAGCAGGACGAGGACGATGGACGCGTACAGCGCCAGCAACATGACGCTGAACGAGCGTCCGTGTCCGCGCAGCGTTCCCGCGGCGTAGATCGAAGCCGGGAACAGCACCAGGCCCGTCGCCAGGAGGAACACCGCCGAAAGCGGGTCGAGCCGCAGCGTCAGCGTCGTCACGCCCGGCACCGACCAGAGGGGCTGGATGAACCCGTGCCCGTAAAGGAGCGCCGCCAAGCCGGCCGTTGCGGCCGCCGCCGCAGCGAGGCAGCCCGCCCAGCCGAGCACACCCGGCCGACGCTCGGGCCGCACCGCGAGCGACAGGACGATCCCCGCGCCGCAGGCCGCGAAGAAAAGAACAATCAAACTCAAGGTCATCCGTGCGGCTCCGAAACGAGGGACGCGGGCGGCCTGCGCCCCGTCGCCACCAGCAGACCGTGCAGGATCGCCAGGGGCGGCGGCGGGTTGCCCGGCACCTCGACGTCCACGGGCAGCAGCGAGCCCACGCCCTCGCCGCAGACAAAGCTCTCCGCGAATACTCCGCCCGAGAGCGCACAGGCGCCGACCGCAACGACGCGCTTGGGCGTGGGCATCGCATCGTAGATCTTCTTCAGCGCGACGCGCATGTGGTCGGTCACCGGCCCGACCACCAGCATCACGTCCGCGTGGCGCGGCGTCGGCGTGATGAAGAACCCGAGCCGGTGCATGTTGTAGTAGGGATTGTTGAGCTGCCTGACCTCGTTGAGGCAGGCGCCGCAGTCTCCGGCGTCGACCACGAGGACGTGGATCGAGCGGCGAAACGCCGCGCCGAGGTCGCTTCGCTCGGCGCCCGATCCCGCCCATTCGTAGTCCGACCGCCAGGCGAGCGCAGGCTTGCACCGGTAACAGTGGATGCAGCGACGATAGTCGACGGATATTCCATCGTTCTTCATCCCAAGCGCGTGCGTGGGACAACGCGCGACCAGGCCGTTGGCGCCAGGAGCGAGCTCGCCCCCCACAGGCAGCCCGGGGCTCACGCCGGCGGCGCGCTCTTCCGCGCGCGGGTATGCGCTCGTCCTGATTCCGGTGCGAATGCCGCTCAAGACCCACTTCATCGATCGTTCTCCGCCGCGGACAAGTCGAAAGTCGAAAGGATGATCGGGAAATCCTGGAACGCGAACTTCTCCGCCGCCAGATGGAAGCTGTGCCAGTTGACGAACGAAGGAGTGACGATGTGATAGCGCGAGATGCGTCCCGCCTCGTCGAGCCTGACCCAGTGGAACGTCGCGCCGCGCGGCGCCTCGACCCATCCGAGCGCCGCGCCGGGACTCGGTTTCAGCTCGCTGCGGAACTCGCCGGCCGCCAGCGCGGAGACGGCCTGCTCCATGATGCGCAGCGATTGCCGCGCCTCCTCGAACAGCACGCGCAGCCGCGCGTAGCCGTCTCCCTCCTCCTCGGCCGGGACCTTGAATTCGTATCCCTGGTAGCCGCAATACGGCTGCGCGCGGCGCAGGTCGCGGGCAAGGGCCGAGGCGCGCGCGACCGGCCCGACGAG
>Ga0316579_10000377_pt1 | contig 14083 bp, 11 predicted proteins | sample J5NA_2_FD_203074 | JGI IMG/M metagenome (GOLD analysis project Ga0316579, IMG submission 203074) | Rhizosphere microbial communities from salt marsh grasses in Alabama, United States - J5-7_160517rDrA | ecosystem: Host-associated > Plants > Roots > Rhizosphere | place: USA: Alabama | collected... | reverse complement strand
GGATACCTGAACGTCGAGATTTGATATACAAGCGATTTTCGAGGGCCTCACTGGACGGATATCTAAAATCGCTTCGAGACGTCGAAAATTAAGCTAATGTAAGTACACGTGTTCCCGTTGTCAAACATTTTACACCACACCTGAACGCACCGTATCGTCGATTGTGATGAAACAGGAATGTAAAATTATCAAATGCGCACGACGTCCAATATAACGGTGGTACCAGCATAGAACTGTCAAGGAGTGGAGGAGGTACCGCGCTGCTGCTCGATAACGGTCAACAGGCGTTCCCCCATAGAGCGGGAGGCCGGATTGGCGGTCATCTTATCGGCGAGCCGACGGGCTTCTTCGAACTGCTGGCGCTGCAGGTAAAAAACGGCCAGGGCGTAAAGGTATTCGGGTTGGTTCGGTTCGATGGCAAGGGCCTGCTTCAAGGCATTTTCGGCTTCCCTGTCCCTTTGCAGCTGTTGCAGCAAAAGTCCGAGGTTGTAGTGTATCCGGGAGCGCTGCGGCAGTCCCTTCGCTGCCTGAAACAGAACATCGGCCGCTTCTTCGTATTTTTTTTCCTCGACCAGCAACAGGCCAAGCGAATATTGGATGTCATACAGATCGGGATTGTCTGCCGTCACCTCGCGGAGCAGTTGTTCGGCCTTCGCGTTCTCCCCCAGCCGGTTATACAACATGGCCAGATTCACCTTGGCCGGGTAGAAATCCCGGTCGATTTCGATGGCTTTGCGGTAGTTTTCGATCGCCTTCTCATCCTGACCGGTATTCGCGTAAAGGTTCCCAAGGTTGTGTCGGGAAGCGGGGAAATCGCCCGTATAGGCCATTGCCTGCTGGTATTCGTCGAGCCGGGTGAGAAATTGTTGTCGTACGGCCGCCGACATCTCCGTCGATGGGACCGTCGTCAGGAGTCGCGCCGCTTCGATGCGAACGGCTTTTACCGGATCGTAGAGAAGCGGCGTCGCGGCCTCGAGGCGCTTGCGCGGGTCTTCTTCCGGGAAGTATCGCAGGGCGGTGTAGCGCATGAGCGCTTCCTCGTCGGAAAGCGCCCGCAGGTAAGCCTGTCGGCTTTCTTTGCCGGGATAGGCCGCCAGGTTCGACAGGGCCGTGGCCCGTACGATGGTTGGATACAACCGGTCGTCTGCCAGGTGGACAAGCTCGGACAGGGCTTCCGGTGCGAGCCGGCGGCCGTCGGCGAGAATGGTGCCGTAGTGGGCTCTTTTGCGTTGGCCGTACCATTTGCCCATGGTCTCCACCGACCAGTCGATGGTCTTGTCCACGTGGCAGCGGTTGCAGGCATTGGGCGTTGCGATGGCCCGGCTGAGGTCGGGCCGCGGGATGCGGAAGCTGTGGTCCGGACGGTAATCGATGCCCATGTAATAGCGGCCGGGCATGTGGCACTGCTCGCACTGGGCGCCGGTGCCGACCTCGAACAGCACCTTGCCTGCGCCGGATTTGATCGGATCCCCCTTTTCCCCCTTTTGCTTGTGAAAGTGGTGGTCCTTGGTGTCGTAAACGGCCGCCTTGTGGCATTGGAGGCACAGCGCGTTGCCCTCGCGGACGCGCTTTGTGCTGTGCACGTCGTGGCAATCGCTGCAGCGCACGCCCTGCTTGTACATCTTGCTCTGCATGAAGGAGCCGTAGACATAGACTTCTTCAAGGATCTGACCGTCCGGGAAGTAATACCCCTCGGACAGCAGCTGCGGAATGGCATAATCGAGAAAGTCGATATTGGCGTGGGGATTGTCGCCGAGCGACATCCGGCGGGAATGGCACGGGGCGCACAAGTCGATCTGTTCGCGCGAGCTCAGGCCGCTGGTCTTGACCACGAGGGCGCGGTTTGCAACGACCGGACGGCCCATCTCCGGCATTTCGGCCCACTTCACGTGCGCCGAGCCCGGACCGTGGCAGGCTTCGCAGCCGACGCTGATCTCGGACCAGGTGGTCTGGTAGGTGTCGGTTTCGAGATCGTAGTTTTTCTCGAGGTGGGTGGAGTGGCACTCGGCGCACATGCCGTTCCAGTTCTGACCCTGCCGGGTCCAGCTCAGCCAATCCTCGGGGTCTATCGGCCGATCCGGGTAGAGGTGGTACCAGCGCTTTTTTTCGACATCCCAGGCGATGGGCAGACATTGCAGCCGCCCGCCGGGAAAGGGAATCAGATACTGCTGCAGCGGGTACCAGCCGAAGGTGTGGGTTATCTGAAACTCCGCCAACTGGCCGTCCGGTCCCGGGGTGGAGACGAAATATCGGCCGTCTTTGCGGTAGAATTTTGACGTGACTCCGAAGTGCTCGAACTCGGCGTTTTCGAAGTCGCCGAGCACGGTATCGGGCGTCGCCTCGGCCATGGCCCTTTCGTGATGAGACCCCCGCCACTTGTCGTATTCCGGTTTGTGACAGGACTGGCACTTGGCGCTGCCGACGAAGGTGGCCGCGGGTTTGCCCGTGGTTCGGGCGGAGGTATCGGAAAGGTTGCGCTCTCTTATAAGGTACAGCGGAAGCGAGAAGACGACGACAACCGTGGCCACCACCCCCGCCGTTTTCCAACGCGCAAGTGTTGCCGCCTTCGTGCCGTCGCCACCCTTTGCGGTCGGTATGTCGCTTCTATGGCTCACCCTTTATTCGCGCCTCCCCGCCCGAACGCCACCTGCTCCGGTCTGAATTCACTCCGGCGGATCGTTCGGCCGGTATCGACCAGGACCACCTCGTTTTCGATCGTTATCGGATAGATGTCCAGCGGGCGGGGAGCCGGGGAGCGGACGACCGCACCACGAATGTCGAATGCCGACGAATGACAGGGACAGACAAACTGCTGGTCTTCCGAGATCCAGGGCACGGTGCATCCCAGATGGGTACAGCGCCGGGAAAGGGCCAGAAATCCGCCGTCTTCCAGGCAGGCCAGGTAGAAATGACCGCGGGGAAACGCCGTGACCGAATTTTGGGTAAAACCATTCGCCGGCCCGGCTGTCACGATCGCACCGAAATCACCCGCGAGTGGGGACGTCCGGCGCGGTCTCAAGAAGGAGGTGACGATCCAGGCCAGTTCACCGAACACGACCAGACCTAAACCGAACCAGAGTTTCGTTAGAAAATGGCGCCTCGGCAGAGCCGCAGTCGCATCCTTATCCACGAGCTTTTTGGGCACCGGACGTTTTTTTCCCAATGTCAAGTCCTCAGTACAACTGTTTTACAGTCACGGCCACACCAGTTTCATACCCGCCCCGCGGAACCACACCCCGGTGATGGTCATGATGCTAAAGGCCGCGAGAAGAAAGATAAAGACCGTCTGGACGGTCTCGTTTCGGGATGCTGAAAACCGCCGTCTCAACATCCGGTAAAAAAGTGCCATCGCAGCCAGCAGACAAACGAACGGTATCAAACCGTTTCCGATGACCGCCGGAAGGCCGGAAAATCGATTGCCGGGACGCGTGAGCCATTCGTCGAGGAAAATCAGAATCGGTGTCATCACCAGGGCGGCAGAAGCGGTGATGACCCCTGCCATGCGGCCGGTCCGGGACGCGAACCACACGCCGCCGGTATCGGATTCATACCTCAGATACGGTAGCGTGAGAAGGGCTGCCGCGGCCGCCAGCGGAAGGACAAAAACCGCGAAAAGGGGATGAAGGTGCAGCAGCAGTTCCTGGAGTCCGGCAAAGTACCAGGGAGCCTTGGTGGGGTTGGGACTCAGCCCCGGATTGGCCGGAGCGTCCAGCGGTGCGTCGAAGAAAATCGCCAGCATCATGACGACGGCGATCAGGGCCATGGCGACAACCGTCTCGCGCAGAAGGAGATTCGGCAGGGTCGGCACCCTTTTAGGCGGGTCAGGCGGCGCCTCACCCGGCGCGTGGGGGATGACCAATCCACCGGCCTTGCGCACCCGCCAGAAATGAAACCCCATCAACAAGAACAGCAGGATCGGAACGACGGCGGTGTGGACGGCAAAGAAGATCCGCAGGGTCGCCGGTCCGATATCGGGTCCGCCCCGGATCACCTTCTGAACGGCAAATCCGATCCAGGGAACGTATTCCAGCATGCCGGTCGAAACGGTCACGGCCCAGTAGGCCAATTGGTCCCAGGGAAGCAGGTATCCGCTGAAATTGGCGAGGAGCACAAAACTCAACAGGGTCAAGCCGATGATCCAGTTGAACTGTCGCGGTGGATGAAATGCGCCTGTGAAAAACACCCGCAGCATGTGCAGCACCGCCACCAAAACGAGCAGGTGGGCGCACCAGTGATGCATGTTGCGGATCAATCGACCGAACGGCACGTCGGCTACCAGGGATTGAATCGATGCATAGGCGGCGACGGGCGTCGGCGTGTACGCGAATTTGAGCAGCACGCCGGTGCCGATCTGAAGCAGCACCAACACGGCCGCCATTCCCCCCAGACCCCAGGTGAGCGAAAAGCGCAGCGTATCCAACGGGACGGTTGCCGGGCGGAAATGCAGAACCAGGTTCCTGAACAGATACCGCTTGCGCTCGGCATCGGTGCGGGGAATCACGGGATCGGTGAGGATCGAGAGGCGGATTCGGTTAAAAAATCCGGGATCGCTATGTGGTCGCTCCGGCGGAGATGTCATGGCTCGGTGCAACGGGTTGAGACGGTGAATGGCATGACGGGTGCTATGGGCTTTAACCTGAATTGAGGGTATTCGGTAAAGGGTTCAGCGTTCCGGGTTCATTAGTCCAGAGGAACGAACACCACCTCGAAGGTCTGGCCCGCCGTGGGCTGGTAGTAAAGGCCTTCGAGTACGTCTTGACTGGGATTGTAGACCAGCGAGTAGGTTGCCCCGGGATAGCCGACGTCCTGAAGTTCGATGAAGACTTTCAAGTCGTCGACGTCCTGCGATGCTTCCGCCCGGGCGACGTTGATCGGACGGGGATTGAAATACGCGGCATCGATTTTGCCGTCGGCATCGATGCCGCGGATGTCGATCACGTACCCGCCGTCCGGACGGCGCCAGCGGCCGATCAAGGGTTGGAAACCGTGTGCGGCGTCCTGTGAAGCGGCCTGGGAAGCGGTGGGCTCGGTTGCGGCGACCGGAGCTTCAGGGCCTTCGGTACCGATTGCATTCCTGAAAAAATAAAAAGCGGTCAACGCGGCCACACAAACCACGGTCAACAGAACCACGAACCCAACCCGGTTGGATCTACCTTTTTTGACAGACGCGTTGATCTTGGGGCTCTTTTTTTTATTAACCTTGGACGCCATTGCGGTACGGCTCGCTATTGTAAGCCCAAATGAAGAGGGCGGTTCGGGGTTCAGGAGTCAAAGGCTCCGGCTTCAGGGGGTCGGCGCTCAAGGTAAAACGTCATTCTTTCAACCCGTGTTGAACCGGGAACGATGACCCTTCGATCCGCTAACGTTTCAATCCGTCACCCCTGAACGGGGAACGGTGACTCTATTTACCGGTGTTGCTTCAATCCGTTTTGTTATGGTCTCTTTTTCCCGATGATATACACCGCTATGCCGACGATGCTCAGGCCCACGATGATGCTGACGCGGTCATCGGCATAGAGCCCGTAGAGTAAATCGAGCAGGCCTAAAGCGGCGAAGAGAAAAGGGAGCGTGCGTTTCATTTTGCGCTGGCACCGCTGCCGGTCTACTCGAGCTGCGCCATCAGATCGCAGAGCAGCCTCACGCCGAAACCGGTCCCGCCCGGCCCGCAGTAGTCGCTGCCGTTTTTGCGATAGGCCGGACCCGCGATGTCGATGTGGGCCCAAGGCGTCTGGCCGATGAACTCTTTCAGGAAGAGCGCCGCGGTGATGGCACCGCCCCAGCGCGTGGCGGGCATGTTATTGATATCCGCCAGTTCGCTCTTCAATTGGTCTTTGTAATCCTCCGGCAGCGGCATCCGCCAGCAGCGTTCGTGGGTCTTTTCGGCCGACTGCAGGATCGCGGCGGCCAACGGTTCGTTATTCGAGAAGAGCCCGGCCATTCCTTCGCCCAGCGCCATTACACAGGCACCGGTCAGCGTGGCCACATCGATCAGGAAATCGGGTTTGTGGCGGGCAACGGCGTAGGCGATTGCATCGGCCAGAATCAATCGGCCCTCCGCGTCGGTGTTGCCGATCTCGACCGTTTTACCGCTGTAGGCGCGGATGATGTCTCCCGGTCGGGTGGCCGAGCCGGACAGCATGTTTTCCACCAGCGGTACGATGCCGACAACCCGGAGTTTCGGTTTGAGGCGGGCGATTGCAAGGAGGGCGGCCGCCGCTGCCGCCGCTCCGGCCATATCGGCCTTCATCATGTTCAGGGTTTTCGAGGTCTTCAGGTTCAGGCCTCCGGAGTCGAAGGTCACGCCTTTGCCGACAATGACGACGGTTTTTTGCACTCCCTTTGGCGCATGGACAAGCTCGACCATGGCGGGCGCGTTGCGGCTTGCGGCCGACACGGCTATGATGGCGCCGAATTTCCCCTTTTGAAGTTCTTTGCGGCCGAACGTTTTGACCTGAAGTCCGGCACTGCGCGCACGACCGGCGATCGAGCGGGATAATGAGGTCGGCGTCTTGTCGTTGGCCGGCATGTTGACCCAGTCCCGGGCCATCAGGCTGCCCTGGCAGATCTCCCGTACCTGGTTCGACATTTTGCCGCAGGCCCTTGCGGTCTCAGGCGGCACCAGCACGTCAATCCGCTTCAGTGGGCGGCTGTCCTTGTCGGTTTTGTAAGCAGCGATGCGGTGGTTGGCCAGAGCGGCACCTTCCAGCAAGGATTCGATGACCGCATCCGTTGCGATCCCCGGGAGGTCGAGGCTCGGAACGACGACGGCAATGTTGCGCAATTTTTTCTGCAGGGCCTGTTTGACGACGCGGCCGACGGCGGCCCGTATAACTTCCCGGTCCGCACCGGCGGCCGGTCCGAGACCGGTAAAAATAACACGATGCGTCTTGGCGCCGGGTGGATCATACAGAATGACCTCATCTCCCTTTGCGCCCTTGAACTCGTGCAGTTTTTGAATGCGCGCCACCATCGAGGAGAGCAGGGGATGATCGTGCAGTTCGGCATCCTCACAGACCGGAATGACCAGCATGTCGGTGTCGGATGACGCCGGTTCCAGAGATTTGAGGTAGAGCATGGATGTCTCTCTTCGTTCGTTCGGCCGATGGCCAAGGGTGTGTTAAGGTTGGCAGCATAGCGGCGGCGCCCTGTCCTGTCAAGCGCGAAGCTGTTGACGCCGGTGGCCATTGATCGCATCCCGAACCGATCGATTCGGGGGCTAACGTCAAGGGTTCTGGGTTCAGCGGTCAAAGGAAGTTCGTCATTCTTTCACCCCTGAACCGGGAGCGATGAACCTTTTCGCCACTCAGTTTCATCCAATTTGACCGGGAAATGGTGTTCCCCGGGTTGATGCGCAGCGGGTGTCAGGCCGCTGACAGGGTCTTGAGGCGGGTGATCGCCTCCCAACAAAAGGATTCCTTCCGGCAGGGTAGGATGGCGTTGTTGGTGAAGATGGGATCTGCCGCCAGGTCGTAGCGGGATGCGGCGACGGCGGCCGGCCACAAGTCGGTGTGGGGGATTGGGGAGTAATGAGCCAGGATCGGCGTGACGCCGTTTTCCTTGACGATCTGGATCGACGCTGCGATCTCTTCGAAGGACTGTCCGGGCAGTCCGGCCAGAAGGTAGGCTCCGATCTGGCGTTTCTCGAACCCGGCTTGCTTCAGACACCTGGCCGCCTGCTGAAACTCATCGGCCGTTACCTTCTGATCCTGCTCCAACCGCCGGGATGTACCGGCGGTCTCCAGTCCGAGTCGCACGGTGTCGAACCCGGCCCGTTTCATCAGGCGTGCGACGGCCGGGGTGATCCAGCGAATGTGCAGGGCATTGGGGGTGTGGAAACGTATCTTCAGGCCGTGCCGGATCACCCCTTCGAAAAGCGGCACCGCGTGGTGTTCGGTTTGCGCCAGCAGGGCGTCGTCGTAAAACACAAAATCCCGCACGTTGAAATCGCGGTGCCAGCGGCTGATTTCATCCACGACGCCCTCCGGACTGCGGTGCATACGATCGGGGTTCAATTTCTTCGCCGCGCAGTAGGCACAGGCGAACGGGCAGCCCCTGGCGGTGAGCAGCGGAACGCAGCTGATGCGGTGCTGCAGGTCGTGTGCCGGGTGCGGATAGGTGTCCAGGTCCTGCGGGTCGAAGCGTGCGGCCGGCCGAAATCCGGTGACGTCCGCCACCAGATCGAGGAGCACGGTCTCGGCGGCGCCGCTGACCACCCGGTCGGCACCGGAGTGGCGCCGGGCGTGCTCGCGACAGAGCGTGGCGTAGATGCCGCCGAGTACGAGCGGCACATCCGCAAAGATGTCGCGCAGAACACCGATGGTCTCCAGTGCGCCCGGATACCAGTAGGTCATCATCGAGGTGACCAGGATCATATCGGGTCTGGGGAGCGACTGCAAATCTTCCCGCAGCCATTCGGGTTTGATGCCGTAGCGGGAGAAGCGGCGGGGAACGTCCGGCAGCGCCGCCGGTTTCGGCAGGCGGGTTTTCCGATAGGGTCCGCGGCCGCAGCGCCGTCGCGGATCGGACGCCGGTGCGCGGGGATGGAAGCGGTCAAGGCAGTCGACGTAAGAGACCGTGCAGCCGTGTCGTCGCAGAATTGCGGCCAGCGACAACAGCCCCAGGGGTTTGGCCCAGAAATCGTAGGCGGCGAAGTCGTGGATCCAGGGGTTAACCAGGAGGATGTGAGGAGCGGCTGTCATTCGGACGGTCGGAGTCGTCGGTTGAGCCGGTTGGCCCGTTTGGCGGCTGACCCCTTCAACGGACACACCATCAATTTTCGAGGTTGTCCTCGTCGCGGTTCGGGAAGTACGCCATCGAGGTCTTCTTGAGCTCGCGGCGGCTGAACAGCAGGGCGTAATCGGCGACGCCCGATTTTTCGGCCATTTTGTGGGCTGTTTTGCGGCATGAGGCCTCGTCGCGGGCGTGGATCATGGTGTAGAGGTTGTAGGGCCAGTCGCCGGTGGGATTGCGCCGGTAGCAGTGCGAAACCTGTCGGAAACCGGCCATGATTTTGCCCACGGTTTCAATCCGGTCTTCCTCTACTTGCCACGCGACCATGGCGTTGGCGGTGAAACCGGATTTCTGGTGGCGGATGGTGGCCCCGAAGCGGCGGATGACACCGCGAGCGCATAAATTCTGCAGGATCTCCAGCAGCCGCTCTTCCGGGATGCCCAAACGCTTGGCAATCTGCCGGTAGGGTCGGCTGGTGACCTCGATGGTACCTTGGATAGCAGCAATGACCCTTTTTTCGATTTCCGTCAGCATGGCGCTTCTTATCACCCCTTTATGGGAGCGGTGTCAATGCCTTTGTTTTTCCGGAAAGAGCCGACGGATGTCGGCTTCGGTGGCCCGGCAGATGCCCCGCTCGGTGATGAACCCGGTCACCAGGCGGGCGGGGGTCACGTCGAAAGCATAGTTGACCGCCGGGCTCTCCAGCGGCGGCACCAGCACACGGTGGGGTGAGCCGTCCTCGCTGCCCTCAACGAAGCGGATTTCATCCGGGTCGCGTTCTTCAACGGGTATCTCGTCGAGTCCGTCGCGCAGCTGCCAGTCGAAGGTGCTCGAGGGGAGGGCCACGTAGAAGGGCACCCCGTTGTCGCGGGCCGCTAGGGCCTTTAGATAGGTGCCGATTTTATTGGCCACATCGCCCGTGCTGGTCGTGCGGTCGGTGCCGACGATGACGATGTCCACCAGACCGTGCTGCATGAGGTGCCCACCGGTATTGTCGGCGATCAGCGTGTGGGGCACGCCGTGCTTGGATAGCTCCCAGGCCGTCAGGCGGGCGCCTTGGTTGAGGGGACGGGTCTCGTCGACCCAGACGTGAACCGGGATGCTGCGATCATGGGCGGCGTAAACCGGTGCTGTGGCCGTTCCGTATTCGACGCAGGCCAGCCAACCGGCATTGCAATGGGTCAACACGTTGACGGGACGGTCGGGATGGCTTTCGCGGATGGCCGTGATCAACGCCAGACCGTTCTCCCCGATGCTGCGGCAGTTGTCGACTTCCTCTTCGGCGATGGTGGTGACTTCCTTGCGGGCGCGGTCGATCGGATCGTTTCCCTGCGGGCTGTTTGCAAGGGCGCTCAGCATACGATCAACGGCCCAGGCGAGGTTGACGGCCGTCGGCCGGGCCTCCTTGAGCAGACGACCGGCGCGTGCAACGGCGTTCCCATCGCGCGGGGTCCGCCGCACGGCCAGGTACACCCCGGCGGCGGCCGTCACCCCGATCAGGGGCGCGCCCCGAACCGCCATCTCTTTGATGGCCCTAACCGCGTCCGAGACATCCGCCAGCTCCATGATGACCAGTTCGTGGGGCAGCCGCCGCTGGTCGATGATCCTGACCGCACCGCTCTTCTCGTCCAGCCAGATCGGCCGCATCGGTTTGCCGTCGACGTTCATGTGGTCTTCCTTTCTTCAGGTTTCCGTTCCTATAAAATAACATTTATTCGATGAACAGCGAAACGATCTTGAATTTTTCGACGTCCACCAGGCCGCGGTCGGTGAGCTTAAGAGCCGGGATGACCGGCAGAGCCATAAAAGAGAGCGTCATAAACGGATCGCTCAGCGGACTGCCAAGAGATTGTGCGGCCGCGGTCAGCCGATCGAGCCCAGCGGCGACCTCCGCGAGCGGCGTCTCCGACATCAAACCGGCGATCGGCAGCGCCAGTTCGGCCAAAAGACGGCCGTCTGACACCACAGCCAGTCCGCCGGCCATCTTGACGATCGTCTCGACGGCAACCGACATGTCACGGTCGCCGACACCGGCGACGATGATGTTGTGGGCGTCGTGGGCCACGCTCGAGGCAATCGCCCCCCGTTCCAGGCCCAAACCCTTGACGAAGGCCGCGGCGATGCGCCCGGTGCCGCTGTGCCGGTCGACGACCACTATCTTGAGCAGGTCCCGGACGGGATCGGAGACCGCCCGGCCGTTTTCGATTCGGGCTTCGGCGACGGTTGAACGCGTGATGATCTGATCGGGCACGATCTCGATGACCCGCACCCGACGGCCGGTCGCCGCAATCGAGAAATCGAGCGCACCGGGCGGCACCCGCATGGCACGGGGCGTTCCGATCGGCCGGGGTGATTCGAGATCATCGACGATGCGACCGTCGATGGCCACGAGCCGTCCCCGGTTGTAGACCCGGCCGACGCTCAGCTCGCGCAGGTCGTCGATCACCAGCAGGTCGGCCCGGCGTCCCGGGGCCACCGCTCCCAGGTGTCGAAGGCCAAAGAATTCGGCCGGGTTGAGCGTCGCCATTTGAACGGCGACGACCGGATCCAGTCCCCGGCCGACGGCGCTGCGGACGATGAAATCGATGTGACCCTCGGTCAGCAGGTCCTTCGCGTGACGGTCGTCGGTGCACCACATCATGCGGCGGCAGGTGTGCGGATTGACCAGCGGCAGAAGGGCCGCCAGGTTTTTGGCCGCCGTGCCCTCGCGCACCATGATGTGCATGCCGGCCTGCAGTTTTTCGCGCGCCTCTTCCAGTGTCGTGCACTCATGGTCGCTGGATATGCCGGCGGCGACATAGGCGTTCAAATCGACGCCCGTCAGTCCCGGGGCATGGCCGTCAACCGGTTTGCGCGCCTCTCTGGCCAGGGCGATTTTGCGCAGGACTTCGGAATCGGCGCCCAGCACGCCGGGATAGTTCATCATTTCCGCCAGCCCCAGGATGCGCGCCTCCTTCATGAAGGGCCGCAGGTCTTCGGCCGTCAGCCGGGCGCCCGCGGTTTCCATTTCGGTGGCCGGCACGCAGGAGGGGAGCATGAAAAAGACGTTGACCGGCTGGTCTTCGCTTGCGGCGAGCATGTACCGGATCCCTTCGAATCCCAGTACGTTGGCGATCTCGTGCGGGTCGGCGATCACGGTGGTGGTGCCGTGGGCCGCAACCGCCCGGGCGAACCCGGTGATGCCGGTCATGGCACTCTCGATGTGGACGTGGGCGTCGATGAATCCCGGGGTCACGATGCGGCCGTCGAGATCGACGGTTTGCCGGGCCCGATAGGAGCCGATGCCGACGATGGTTCCGTTTTTGACGGCGATGTCGCCCGTCACGATGTCACCTGAAAAAACGTCGACGATGCGGCCGCCTTTGAGCAGCAGGTCGGCCGTCGTTTCGCCGTGCGCGCAGCGGATGGTCTCGGCGTCGATCATGGGTGTAAGCTCTTTGGGTTCAGAGGTTCAGGGTTTGGGGGTCAACGGTTATGCATAGGTGATTTCCGGATTCATCATACGTTACACTGAAGCAGAGCTTTATGTGAGCGAAGCCTCACCTCCGATGGTGCAAGCCAGGGCGTTGACGCGTTCCATGATCGGTCCCAAATCGAGGTGCAGCGGCTGCCTGTCGTGCACCAACAGGCGGCCGTCGACGACGACCGTGGTGACATCGCTGCCTCTGGCGGCATAAACCACGTGCGAGACCGGATGGTACATCGGCACCAGGTGCGGCTGCCGGGTGTCGATAACGATCAGATCGGCCTTCTTGCCGACCTCGAGTGAACCGATCTCGTTTTCCATGCCGATGGCGCGGGCCCCGCCGCGTGTGGCCAGGGTGAGAACGGTCTGCGCGTCGGCCGCCGTCGGCTGCATGTCGCGTATCTTGTGCAGTTTGGCGGTGATGTCCATGGTCCGAAACAGGTCGAGGGTGTTGTTGCTGGCACAGCCGTCCGTACCGAGCCCCACGGCGATGCCGGCGGCCAGAAGGCCGGTGAGCGGTGCGATGCCGGCACCCAGCTTCATGTTGCTTTCGGGACAGTGGGCCACGGCCGCTCCGCGGTCAGCCACGACCGCCATGTCCTCCTCGTCCACCCACACCGCATGCACCAGCAGGGTTGCGGCGTCGATCAGCCCCAGCCGGTCCAGGTAGCCGATCGGGGTCATGCCGTGAAGCGCGCGGATTCGCTCGTGTTCGTTGCGGGTTTCGGCTGCATGAATCTGAAAGAGCAGGCCGTGCTTTTGAGACAGCTTTTTGGCCGATGTCAGGGTTTCCGCGGAACAGGTGTAGGGGGAATGGCAGAAAACCGACGGCCGGATGCGCGAATCCCGACCGGTCCACCTTTCGGCGAAGCGTTCGGCAACCGTGATGTTTTGCCTCGGATCGGAGGTTCCCGGGGCCGGAAAGTCGATCACCCCCTGGCCCAGGACGGCACGCAGGCCGCAGGCCGCAACCGATTCGGCCACCGCCTCTTCCCGGAAGTAGCCGTCGCAGCAGGTCGTGGTTCCCGACAGCATCATCTCCGCACAGGCCAGAGCCGTCCCCATTGAGACGTTAACGGCTGTCATATGAGCCGCCTCGGCCGGAAAGATGTAATCGTCGAGCCACTGCTGAAGGGGCAGATCATCCGCCAGCCCGCGGAAGAGGGTCATGGGTAGATGGGTGTGCGAATTGACAAACCCGGGCAGAATCAAACCGCCGCCGGCATCGATGGCCATCTTCGCTTCGGGAAGGTCCTTTTCGTCTGCCAGAGATTCGACCCGGACAATCCGGTCGCCTTCGGTGCAGATCACCCCCTTTTCGATGATCTCGAACCGATCGTCGACGGTGGCCACAGTGCCGTTGTAGACGACGATGTCGTAAGGCATTCGATCCTCAAAAACTAAATGTGAACCATTTTCTTAAAGTAATACATTATAAATTTATGTGAGTCCTAAACACGCATGGCCTTGGGCTACCACAGTGCATGAAAATGACGCGCCGGAGTCCGGATGAGCGGTTGTGGCCGTTGAGCCGGTTTAGCCAGTTGAGCCCGGAAGGGCGGTTGAGAATTGCGGCTAACTGTCTGATTCGCTTGCGGGGTCATAGAAAGGACCCAATGCCGATGCCTCTTGGAAGGTACGACCTTCAATCTGCATCCAAATTCTATTTTCAAATTAAGAGTGTCATGCCGGTCAGACCCCGGGTTTTGCCGGGGGGAGGATCCCATTAGCGATGCGGTTGACGTCCGCCATCACCTGGCGCTCGTCGAGGCTGAGCAGGCGGCCGTTCTCCATCACCACCCGGCCGTTGATGACAACCGTGCCGACATCGCTGCCGCGGACGGCGTAGACCAAATGCGAGACGGGATTGTACATCGGTGTGAGGTG
>Ga0316579_10000376_pt1 | contig 14086 bp, 11 predicted proteins | sample J5NA_2_FD_203074 | JGI IMG/M metagenome (GOLD analysis project Ga0316579, IMG submission 203074) | Rhizosphere microbial communities from salt marsh grasses in Alabama, United States - J5-7_160517rDrA | ecosystem: Host-associated > Plants > Roots > Rhizosphere | place: USA: Alabama | collected... | reverse complement strand
GCAGAATAAGTATAATAATCTCATGGGAGACAACTTTTTCTTGGTTTGTTTTGGCATAAACAAGTTTACCAATTTAAAGGTGTCACTCCATTTTTAATTCCGAACTCAGGTTTCTTACGATTTTATTGGATTTTGTCCCAGCCGGATTTGTTTCCTTTGCGGTAAACTCTATTCAGGAATGGTCAAATTATTTTGAATTGATAATCGATTGCTGGCTATTGCTAATTATTCCCGCTTCACCGCCAGTATCGTCAGATCATCTGTCGGTTCTCCACCGGCGGTAAATTCGCGAACGGCCGATTCAATCGCCGCCAGCAGATCTTCTGCCGAGGTCCCCGCATGCTGGTCGCGTAAGGCTCTAAGGCGCGCTTCACCAAACATTTCCCCCTGCGGATCCCGCGCCTCCGTCACCCCGTCCGTATACATGAACAGCAGGTCATCAGGTTCCATCGTCACCTGCCGCACATGAAACCGGGCATCCGGCAACAAACCGATAGCCGGGCCGGTAGGCATCAACCGTTCTTCCTGCCCATCCACCCCACGCAGCACCGGCGGTAGATGCCCGCAGTTTATATAAAGCAATTCACCCGATAACGGGTCGAGAATGGCGAAGAACAGCGTGGTAAAAACATGCGTATCCGCGTGGTTGCTGCCGATATAAGAATTGGTCAGGCGAACTGCATCCAACAGCGCGGTTTCATCCATATGCTCCGTTGCCGCGTCCATGATTCCCATATTCGCCTCGTGGCCCCCGAACTGCACACTGCGATAATAAGACTGCTGCACAAAAGCGCGCAAAAGACTGCGCAGCAAAGCCATAAACAATGCCGCCACCACGCCTTTATCGCACACATCGGCAACAGCCAGGCCAATCCGGCCATCAGGCGCGTGAAAAACATCATAAAAGTCCCCGGCCACCTCAAGCGCCGGGTAAAAGCGCGAGGCAATTTCCCAGCCAGGCAGCTGCGGTAAAGTTTTCGGTAAAAAGCCGGCTTGAATATCGCGCCCAATTTCCAACTCCCGCTTATAACGCAGCAGCGAGCTTTCGCGCAGGCGCAGGCGCCTGTTTTGCAAAACCACTGCCGCCTGCGAAGCCAGCGACTCGGCCACCAGCTGCTGGTAAGCACCGAAAGGCTCAATATTTCCCGTTTCCGGATCCCGGGCATTGCGCAGCTGTAAGACGCCAAGAACGCTCCCGGTAAGCAGCGGCACCGTCAGGCACGAAACAGAGCGGTAATTATTATTTAAATCAAACTCTTTAGTGCCTGAAAAATCAAACTCCATCTCATCATAGATATTGGCGATGTTGATCGGCAGCCCTTCGTGCACGGCGAAGGTAACGACATTTTCCAGAACCGGTAGGCCTTGCGCATCGAATAATGGCAGGTCGGCAAAAGGAACCTCTTGACCAGATGTTCCCCCATAAGCCAGGCCTAATGAAGCTACGCGGGCCACGACATAATGCAGCTTTTCATCCTCTGTGCGCATGAAGAAGGATCCCGCATCCGCATTACACAAGTCCATCGCCCGCTCAACGATACGTTCGATCAGCCGGGAGAAACTTTTTTCAGCTGACAGGGATATACCCAGAGGCAAAATCACTAAACGCAAATCATCGGCTAATTTTTCGACTTCGTTAAAGGCATGTAATGAAGCGAGCGCCTGCTCTTGCAGCCGCTTACGCTGTAAATGGGTGCGGATGCGCGCCCTCAATAAGGTCGTATTCGTAGGCAGCAGCAGATAATCCGCTGCCCCCATAGCCACGCAGCCGGTGAGCATATCCATGTCCTTTAACTGGCCTGTGACAATGACCGGTGTCGGCACCTGCGATTTCCATCGTGCGAAAAATTCCTCCGGATTCGTGCATTGATCGCGCAAGCTCATATCCAACAGCACAACATCAAACGGCTGCTCCAGGGCCAGTGTTTCGGCCCCTGCCAGCGAGTTCGTGACGATCACGTCATACAGCCCCAGCAGGCGCAGGTTCTCAACCAGCTCTTCCAGGCTTTCTGCGTCGTTACTCACCACCAATATATTTGCGTAAGTTATAGGCATAATCGAATTCGGAATGCGGATTTCGGAGTACGGAATTCCAAACCCCGAACTCCGCATTTCTTTTATCTCTATCTTCCAACCAGAATCACCACCGACCGCGGTCCCACGTACTTATGTTCCTGATCATGCAGCAGCACTTCCTGGCCCGGCTCAACGATATCTTCCGGCTCCAGGTGGTTTGTATCCACAAAGCGCCGCCAGCGACGGCCGACCGGAAGCCGCGGCAGTTCGAAAACATGGCCCTGCCAATGCATATTCATCGCCACATAGATAAAGGCGTTGGATTGATCCGCCTCATCGCCCGGGCGTCTCTCAGCCTCTTTACCGTTTAGCATGAACGCCAGCGTTCGGCTGCTGTCAGACCAATCGGGATTCCAAGCCTCAATGCCATGCCAGGAAATATCCGGATAGCCATCGCCGGCTGTTTCTTTATGTTGAAAATGATAGCGGTTGCGCAGCACATGATGCGCCCGGCGAAATTGGATACAGTGGCGAAAGAATCGAAACATATCCGCTTCGCTTTCCAGTCGCGTCCAATCAAACCAGTTCAAATCATTGTCCTGGCAATAAGCATTATTATTACCAAGCCTGGAATGGGCGACTTCATCACCCATTAAGATCATGGGCACGCCCTGGCTAACCAGCAAAATCGCCGCGGCATTTTTCATCATCCGCCGCCGCAGTCTAATAATCCGCGGATCATCGGTCGGCCCTTCATAACCACAGTTCCAGCTGTAATTATAGTTGTGGCCATCCCGGTTACCTTCTCCATTGGCCTCATTATGCTTTTCGTTATAGGAGTAAAGATCAGCCAGAGTAAAACCGTCATGGGCAGTGATGAAATTGATGGAAGCGGTCGGCCCGCGATCGGCGAACATATCGGGCGCGCCTTGAATTAACATGGCCACTTCCTGCACCTGACCCATATCTCCTTTCAAAAACTTACGCAGTGTGTCGCGATAACGGTCATTCCACTCCGACCAACGCTGGTAAGCGGGAAAAGAACCAACCTGGTATAAGCCGCCTGCATCCCACGCCTCAGCTATGAGTTTGCATTTACCCAAGATGGGATCATAGGCCAGCGCTTCCAACAATGGCGGATTGGCCAACGGCCGTCCCTGCGCATCACGTCCCAGGATGGACGCCAGGTCGAAGCGGAATCCGTCGATATGGTACTCCGCCGCCCAATAACGCAGGCAGTCTAAAACCAGGTTGCGTACAACCGGGTTATTGCAGTTCATCGTATTGCCACAGCCGCTGAAATTTTGGTAACGGCCGTCCGGTTTTAGCATGTAATAGGTAGCATTATCCAGGCCGCGGAAACTGATCGTGGAGCTGTCCGACTGCCCTTCTCCCGTGTGGTTGAACACCACATCCAGGATCACCTCGATTCCGTTACGGTGCAACTCCTTCACCAACGCTTTAAATTCATCCACCTGCATGCCCAGCGGGCCCGTAGCCGCGTAACCCGCCTTGGGCGCGAAAAAGCCTATTGTGCTGTATCCCCAATAGTTAAGCAGTGGTTTCCCGGTCTGTGGATTGACAAACTCATTGTCCAGTTCATCAAACTCGTGGATAGGCATCAATTCTACGGCATTGACGCCTAATGCTTTCAAATGCGGGATCTTCTCACGGATGGCGGCATAGGTGCCGGGAAATTTGACCCCCGATGACGCATGGCGCGTAAAGCCGCGCACATGCATCTCGTAAATCACCAGATCTTCCAATGGCGTCTCTAAAGGGCGATCGGCCAGCCAATCGAAATCATCGTAGATAATACGCCCCCGGAATGGTTGTCTGGCATCTTTGGATGCTGCTGCCTTGCCTTTACCCGCAGCGGACGCATTGTATCTTAATCCCCATATATTTCGCCCGCTGATTACCTTTGCATAAGGGTCCAGCAACACAATATGCGGATCGAAGTGATGTCCCAGGTGCGGTTGGTAAGGGCCGTCCACGCGGTAACCATATTCGATATTTTCATGGTCAAGGCCAAAAACCACCATGGAGAAGACATTACCGATGCGAAATTCATCCGGAAAGAGAATTTCGGCCAGAGGTTCCACGGCACCCAGTTCGTAAAGCACCAGGGTACAGCTCGTGGCGTTGCCCGAGAAAACGGCGAAGTTGATGCCACCAGGCACCATGGTAGCCCCAAAGGGATACGGCCGTCCGGCACGCATCAGAAAATCACCCTTTTCTTCTGTAGAATGCCGGTGCGTGGGGTAAATATCAATCCGTTGCATGATGGAACCGATTCCATCTATTTTACAACGTCAGCAGTCGAACTCCTAAGATAAAGACGATTCTTTGGTCGAGCCAATCATTTTATTCGTTATTTTTACTATCCGGGCTTAAAGTGGATTCATCAACCACTTCTGCTGGGTGAACCCGGCCCAACATCACAGGATAGGCTTCCTCTTTGGTCATGGTCAAGAGAAATTTGTCAGCATGCCACAGTTCAAACTCGTCTTAGCCAATCCGCTTTACGGTAAAATCTTTTGCTTCAGGCATAATAGCTTTGGTATTTCTTATCTATTTACTCTTCCTCATCTTCTACCAGGGCCGTAGTATCTTGCTGCCGCTGCCAAATCCATTGAACCTCTTCATCATTACTGACGCGTCGCTGGCTCAATGAAAGCCGTTCCTGATCGGGTTGTATATTAAGAATGCGTACTAAAACAGTATCGCCAGACGATAAGATATCCTGCGGGGAAAACTCCTGTGTCCCGTTCATCTCGCTGACATGGACCAAGCCCTCAATTCCGTCCTCCACAAGCACAAATGCACCGAAATCAGCCACGCTGGTAACCACACCTTCCAGTAGATCATCTATATTGTGGCGCTGTTCAAACAACTCCCAGGGACTGGGCATTAATGCTTTACGACTCAGGCTGATACGTACCCGGTCTATGTCTACGGACATTATCTCCACCTCAACCTCATCACCAGGCTTGAGATATTCCACCGGATCGTCAACTTTTTCCCAGGCGATCTCAGAAATATGGATAAGACCTTCTACACCCTTCAAATCGATAAAAGCACCAAAATCAACCAGATTGGTGATAGTGCCCGTGATCGTCTTCCCCTCTTTCAGTTGGAGTTCTTCTAATCGCTGCTGCCGCATTTCTTTCTGGGCTTTTTTGGCGGATAAGATCAAACGACGGCGTTTGCTATCCACTTCGATCACATTCAACAGCAGCTCTTTGCCCACAAGTTCGGCTTTTCTGGCCTGTAGTTCGTAAGAGCCCTGAACATTCTGTAGCTGGGGAACATGGGAGGCCGGTACAAATCCACGCAAATGGCCAAAAGACACCAGGAGTCCACCTTTGTTGAATCCGACAATTTCAAGCTCTAGAGGCTCTTCACTCTCCATGTGCGCTGCAGCCAACTGCCAGTCTCGTTGTTCGAGACCTTTGTTGAGTGATACGAGAAGCTCATCGTCCCCTTTAGGTGTACTCAGGACGTAAAGAACCACCTCGTCACCGATAGAAAGCTGTTCCAGTTCTTCCTCGTCAATCTGCACAACATCCTGGGGAGGGACAATGGCCGTGCGTTTGGCATCTACATCAGCCAGGATAATATTCTGGCTTTTTTGCAAAATTGTTCCGGTCACATATTGACCACGGCGCATTGGTTCAGGCTGATATTCCTCCAGCAATTCGGCGAAGGACAGCTCTTCTGTGCTGCCATAATTAAATGTCGATTCCCCATTCTCACTAAGAACTCCTGTTTTTACTTTTGTAAACATTTTTCTCCTTTGTAAACCCTGAAAACATGACATTTCCTAGGATTTATCTCTAAATTATTAATAAAGTCTTCCCCCGCCGGTTTGTTAAAACGTTAAAACGATGCGCTAATCCCCTTCTGCCAAGCGCTGCTGAGTCAGCAAAATATTTAACTTCGAGGCTGCTGCTTCAGGACTCAACCCAGAGATAATGGCCCACTCTTCGATGAGCTGCTGCTTAAGCGCGCTAAAGGCGCTTCTTTCCTCCTGGTTTAAAATCCCTTTCTCTTTGCGACGCGCCTGTAAATCACGAACAAGTCTCGCGACAGCTTCAGGCTTGTTTTGAAGCTGAACCTGCCGGATTCGGCTTTTGCGCGTGTTCTGATTTGATGACATTTCCCTGGGCGGCCTCTGTAATACATCAATTGCCAGCTGAATATCTTCGAATGTTGCTAACGGCCGTAATTCTTCGCTGTCCATCTGATCTACGGGCAGCCAGTAGGTACTATCAGTAGCCTTAATCTTGTAATAGCGGCTCTCCTGACCGCTTATAGATTTCGCTTCAATACCTTTGATCTTCCCGATACCGTAGTAGGAATGGACGATCCAATCTCCTTGTGAATAGTCGTGTAATTGTTCCATCAGCGCACCTCCGTCACTAAAAAGAGTTTGAAATGCTGTTCAAGCAAAACACGCCAGTGCGTATCAAAAGCGACTCTTGTGGCTTCCTTAGCGACGCAGGCAATGTGGTGGCTCAAACAGAATTGGGTCTGATTATTCCGAGGCTCGAGGACGATACGAATCGTGTTGTCCGCGAGACAAGTTTCGTCTACTTGCCCCGTGAGCTCCGGCGTCCCACGCATGTGCAGTTCTTCATTTTGCTTGAGATAAGTAATCGTTGCGAAAAGAACCCCCTGGCCCTCCTCGCCAAATGCTTCATAAAAACGGCCGTTGACAAATGGCTCCAGCCAAATTTGCGATGCGGACGAGCTGCGGGGCATCCACCAGGAGTTAATGCCAACCGTCCAAGCCTCAAATACTCTGGCTGGTGGGGCATCAAGCGTGAGGTTTTGTTCGATGTAAAGGGGTTCGGAGACGATGCTTTCCTGAGTCCTGGACGGCCAACGGCCGGGAAATAAACCTAAAACTTCCGCCAGGTCATAAGGCCCATCCTCCCCGACGAGCGTGGTTCTCAAAAACCGAACCAGATCATCGTTCAAGATGTTCCAGCGGGTACGTCCTTCCCGTTTGACTGAAATTAAATTCGCTTGTTCGAGCACCTTTAAGTGCTTCATGATGGCAAACCGCGAGACGTCAAAGTAAGTACACAGCTCGCTGGTCGTGCGGGGCTTTTCTTCGAGGAGGTTAATTATTTGGCGTCGCTTTGAGTCTCCTAAGGCTGTCCAAATTGATACATCATCTAGCATAAGTGACCCTATCGTAACATATACGGCACTTTTTGTCGAATTGCCAAATCGTCAATCGTCTGATTAAGTTGACACATGTTTCTTTCGTCCAATCGCGGCGAATTTGCGTATGTATAGTTGAAAGTTACTGTGAGTTATTTAATGGTTCACTCGCGCCGGCGTGGCAATATCAATTCGACCATAGTAGAATCTCACTCTGTCCAAGAGCATGGTAAAGGAGTGAATTTAACTTTGGCTGCATCAGAGTTTGATGATTTTGAACTCATGCAAGAGATAAGTCGCGGAAATGGATCGGCGCTAAGTGAACTATATGATCGCTATAGCCGCCTCATTTACAGCGTGGCTTTTGGCATCGTGCGCAATCAGGAAACGGCTGAAGAAATCACATTAGACATTTTTACGCGCGCCTGGGAAAAAGGAGGCACCTATGACCCACAGCTGGCCAAGGTAAGCACATGGTTAACGCGCATGGCGCGCAACCTGGCTATCGACCGGCTGCGGCGAGAAAAAGTACGGCCGTTACACGACAGCGTCAGCTGGGCCATCGTCAGCAATGAACCTCTAAGCACTAAGAACTCACCGGAAACATTCGTATATGTATCGATGGAACAACAGCGTGTGCGCGCGGCAGTAGCCAGCCTCCCCTCCTCCCAGCAGGAAGCGCTGGCCCTGGCATTTTTTAATGGGCTAAGTCACAGCGAAATCGCCCAAGAACTCGATCTACCTTTAGGCACGGTCAAAGGGCGTATTCGCGCCGGCATGAAGAAGCTACGCGATTTATTGGAAGAGAATTAACTAGGAAGCGACGACCCTAGGCATGTGGAACGAACGTTAGATGATGAAAAATGGGTGGGCGTAACGATTCTTATATGAGAAGCTTTACTTAGAGCACGGTCATGAATAATAAAGAAGAACACGATCAGATATTTGAGCTGATTCCGGAATTTGCTTTGGGCATCTTAGATGCCAATGAAGCGCAGTTCGTGAGACAACATCTGGAAGGCTGTATTGCCTGCCAGCAGGAACTGGCATCCTACGAATCTGTGGTTGACGCCTTATCGTTGGCTTCCCCAACGATCGCTCCCCCTGCGAATTTAAAAGCACAGCTGTTCGAACAGATCGGGGAACCGGCAGCGTCGGAAACGGTTTCTGCTGCCTCCTGGTGGCAACCTGTTATAGATCGAGCTCAAACCTTTCTGGCCGGACCACGCTGGCAGCCGGCGCTGGTATTGGTTGCTTTTGCGGTCCTCGTAGGAGCATTGTACTTCTGGCAGCAAAGTAACCGTCTGCAGCCTGAACAATACGAATTAACGGCAACGGATGTGGCGCCTGATGCGCAGGGCCTGATTGAAGCTGCCGCCCGCGGGCAAGATGCCACATTAAATGTAAGCGGTTTGCCGGTCTTACCAGCGGACAAGCAGTATCAACTGTGGCTGATTGTCGACGGGCAGCGGGCCAGCGGTGCTGTTTTCTCGGTTGCGGAGGACGGTACGGCCACCGTCCCCATCAAAGCAGCACAGCCGCTCTCCGAATTTGGCGCCTTTGGCATCACAATTGAGCCGGCGGGCGGGAGTCCTGGGCCGACCGGGGAGCGTGTGCTCGGCTACAACTTGTAAAAATTCCTATTTTTCATCCAAAATCTCTTTTTATACGTAAGTTGCAGTAGAGGTCTACCCAGACACCCTGCCTGTTGTCTCCCATAGTTCCCCACGCAGGCGGGAAATACTTCTTGGTGCAAACATGGTTTGCACGATCAAGATCAAGCCTGAAAGGAGAGTTTATCGTGATGAAAGTAAAAGCAGTTTTTCCCATCACCGTTTTAATGCTGTTCCTGACAACAGCCGTTGGCTGTTCCATCCTACAGGAGCCGCAGGCCGCCAGCGAACCGATTGAAGCAATTCCCCTGGACCTGGAAGCGACGGCCGAACCTCCGACAGAGGTTCGGCCCACGGAAGCACCGCCCACTGAGGTGCCGCCCACTGAAGAACCGGCCTCCGAGATGCCGGCGGAAACCAAGGAGCCACAGCCTACTGAAGAGCCAACAGCCGAACCAACGTCAGAACCAGTGGTTGAAGAAACGACCGGCGTCGGCGATGGCCTATTGATTTACCAGATTGTACCGGGCGAATCCGCGGTCCGTTTTGAGCTCGACGAAGATTTGCGAGGTCTTCGCAATACCGTAGTCGGTACCACCGATCAAGTAGCCGGGGAGATAGGCGTGGATTTCAACGATCTTTCGACAACACAGATCGGAGCCTTGCAGATTAATGCCCGCACGCTGGCTACGGATAATGAGTTTCGTAACCGGGCGATCAAGAACGACATCCTGGACACAAACTCATACGAATTCATTACCTTTACTCCCACAGCTGTAGAGGGCTTGCCGGACAGCGTCGAAATAGGAGAAACAGTCGCTTTTACTATTACCGGCGATTTGACCATTCGCGATATTACGCAGGCGGCCACGTTCGATGTGGAAGCGACGGCCGTATCTGCAAACGAATTACAAGGCACGGCAAGTTCCACTGTACAAAGGGCTGATTACGACTTGAACATTCCCAGCGTACCCAACGTGGCTAATGTTGAGGAGGAAGTGGCGTTGTATATCGACTTCATTGCCCGCTCCAGCGGCGAGGCCGCATTCGAAATGCCAGCGCAGGCTGAGGCCGGTGACACCTCAACGATGCTGATGCTAGCCGAAAACGATCAGTTAGGTGCTTTTCTCACGGACAGCGCCGGCATGACCTTATACACTTTTGCTAATGATGAGCCGGGGATCAGCAACTGTTACGATCGCTGTGCAACCGCCTGGCCGCCCTTACTAGTCGAAGAAGGAGAAACGGTTTCGGCCGAATCCGCTGTTTCCGGGGAACTGGGCACGACCGAACGAGATGACGGCACCGTGCAAGTTACCTATGATGGCTGGCCCCTCTACTATTGGGTCAATGATGAAGCACCGGGAGATACCACTGGTCAAAACGTACGCAATGTATGGGCGGTAGCCTGGCCGACAACCAAAGTTCTGCTAGGTGGCAATGAAGAATTAGGCCGCTTCCTGACCGGCATAAACGGCATGACCTTATATCGCTTTATTGCGGATGAGCCGGGTGCGAGCAGCTGCAATGACCAGTGCGCCGCTAATTGGCCGCCCTTATTACTCGAAGAGGGTGAGGATCTCACGGGAGGCGCCGGCGTCGTTGGCGAACTGGGAACGGCCGAACGGGACGACGGCACGGTCCAGGTGACCTATAATGGCATGCCGCTCTATTTCTGGGCTAACGACGAAAATCCGGGAGATGCGACCGGCCAAAGCTTCAACGACGTCTGGTTTGTTGTCTCGCCCTACACTTTAACCACTGGCAGCAGTGAAGAATTAGGCGACTTTCTGGTAGGCGGTGACAGTATGACTTTGTACCAGTTTGCCAACGACGAAGAAGACTTGAGCAATTGCTATGACCAGTGCGCCGATAATTGGCCGCCTTTATTAGTGCAGCCGGGCGAAGCACCCATCGCCGGTTTTGGCGTCACGGGCGATCTGGGCGTTATCGGGCGCGATGATGAGACCCTCCAGGTAACCTACAATGGCATCCCTCTCTACTATTGGGTCAAGGACGAAACGCCGGGCGATACCACGGGTCAAGGCGTAAATGACGTGTGGTTTGTGGTAGCGCCATAAACCGAGCCTAGGAAAAGGCTATCGCCAGCAAAGAATTACCTGCCGGCGATAGCCTTCCCAGAGAATTCGAAACCGATTTCTTTCGTTATTCATCCAAACTGGCCGTTCATGCGTATAACTTAGAAAGAAACAAAGAGATGCTGCAACAAGTATCTGTCCTCAAATTGACATACAAGGAGAAAAAATGAAAAAGACTCCCCTCCTCATTACCTTTTTGCTCATTTCCCTGCTCGTGTTAGCGGGCACAGCCTTTGCCCATCCTATGAATTTCGGTGCCCATATGACGGCCGCACCGGGGATTGACAGCCATGGCCAGGGACAAGCTAAATTCCAGCTTGACCATAACGAACTCAAATTCATCATGCCCGTGTCTAAATTAAATGGTGACACCCTGGCGGCGCACATCCATTTCTCAGCTGAGCCCGGCGGCGGCGGACCGCCGGTCATCTCTCTTTGCGGGACCTTTGGCCCACCACCAATCCCCGTCGCGGATTGTGGTGGCCCCGGAAACCCGGCTAAAGGCTCGGTCACTCTCAGCGATGAAATGGTGGAGACGTTGATGTCCGCCATTGCCACGAACAGGGCCTATGTCAATGTCCACACAACGGCCATTCCTGCTGGCGAAATCAGGGGGCAGATCGTTGCCAACCCTTAATTCATAATTTGGCCCGCATCCGGCACCAATAAGCATCCCTTTGTCTCTTGTAAAGTCTTCCCGGCTTCCCTGTCGGGTTAGGCATCATACCTGCCCTAAGTGTAGAGCAGGTATTTTTATTTCTGAGCAGCGAAAGGGGATCTGGCATCCCGCTTTCATGGGAATTTTTGCTCATTACGGCAGTCGTGCTTAAATAATAGGTACTTCTTTACATGGAAATATCTATGGATCTTGTAGAAGATTGCGCCAGCCGGGACTTTTTACAGGCCCTGACCGCCGAGAAACAATTGACATTCCCCTATCGCCGGCAGCACTTGCGCTTCCAGGTTTCACAGGAGCTTTTCAGCAGCTACCAGGTTGACACCGGCACGCAGTTACTGCTCAAAACCGCCAGTGAACTCGCCGCCTCTGAGCAGGTGAACAAAGTACTGGATCTGGGCTGCGGTTATGGCCCTCTTGGCCTGGCTTTTGCCGCTGCCAGGGAACAGCGCCAGGTGCATCTCGTCGATCGCGACGCCCTGGCTGTTCAATTCACCCAGACCAACGCGCGGCTGAACAAGCTCAACAATATCCTGACCTACGGCAGCCTCGGCTATGATGATGTAAATGACAACAATTTTGATCTCCTTCTCTCCAACATCCCCGGCAAAGCTGGGTTGCCAGCCATCGAAAGCATGCTCCTTGATGCCCGGCAGATCCTAAATCCACAAGGCATCGCCGCTGTTGTCGTCGTTTCACCCCTGGCCGATCCCGTAACTGAAATCCTCACCCGGCCGGATGTAGAAATCCTTCTGCGCGAAGAAGGGTCTGAGCATGTCGTCTTCCACTATCGATTTCTTGGAACAGCAAACCCGCCGAGTCTTGATTCCGGCAAAAATGGAGAGAACCACAATCAAACCATATTGGTCTTTGCACCCCGCGCGTTTGACAGAGGTTTTTATGATCGTGGGTCGATGGATGTCGACTATCGCGGCTTGAAATTCAACATGCAAACTGTTCGCGGACTGCCTGAGTTTGATAAAATCAGCCATCAAACCGAGCTGCTGTTTTCTACATTAGAAAAAGTACGTTCAGGGAAAAAATCCGTCCAACATGTTTTGATCTTTAACCCCAGACAGGGTCATGTGCCTGTCGGCATACACAAGCAGCTCAATCCACGGTTTATCACGCTTATTGACCGCGATTTGCTTGCTCTACGCAGTTCAAAGCGAAATTTGTTGGCTAACGGCCGTTCGCAAGAAAATCTTTCCCTCCGCCACCAGGTCAATTTGGAAGCGGACGGACTGCCCGCACCCGATCTCATACTCGGCGTCCTGCGCGACAGCGAAGGCCCGGCAGCCAATTATGAATATATTCGCCAGGCTGCCGGCCTGCTTGCCCCCAAGGGCCAGCTGACCATCTCCGCTTCTTCGACGACCATCACACGCCTGGAAAAAACAATCAAACAAAATAAATTAATGACCGTCAAACAGCGTAAACGCAATCGCGCCAAGCGTCTGCTTATACTGGAAACTCGTTAAGAACTATGCACTCTCACAGAAACAAATCTATTATCCACACACTGGCTCTCACTATATTTGTGTTTTTCGCTTCCGTAACAACTGCCCCGGCCGCTCATTCAGCCGCACCGCAGCAGGTTTCCTCCCTGGAAGATTTATGGATCGATATGCGCATCGGCTCGCCGCTTGTCCCCCTGTTTAACGAGGCGTTTCAACCCGGCGATATCGCTCGCATCGACCAGGCCAGCCAGATCGGGCAGCTGGCGGATATTGAAGACGGCCGTAAGCTGGTTATTTTCAGGTCTGTGGAGGAGACAGAACAGTTTCTTCCGGACATAGCCGATGAGATCGACATCATTGGTTACAATCTCGAACACAATCCGGATGATCCCGGTAACGAACCGGAAGATCCCGTAGCCGCCATCCAGCAAATGCGTGCGATGGCCGACGATTACGGGCTCGAACTCGCCTTCGGCCCGGACCATTCCTATGCTCTTTCAGATGGGGTAGAAATGGCTCCCTACGCCGACATCTTCGTGCTGCAGATTCAGCGTGTACAAACAGATCCGGTGACAGTGAAGGAGTTTGTGGAAACCCTGGTTCCCGAGCTCCGTGAGGCAAATCCCGATCTGGAAATTAGCGTCCAGGTGCGCACCGAAGGCAGCGTGGACGACATTATCGCGCTGTTGGATGATCTCAAGGGGTATCTTGATGGCGTTTCCATCCTCACCAGCCCTGATACGGTGGACATAGCCTGGGAACTTACGGCCGCGCTGCGCCCCAATGTGGGAAACCCGTCACCGGGTATTGATCAGACCTGGGTCTATATCCCCGTTGTGATCGGGCTGGCGGGAGGGACTTATCTTATCTACCGCCACTACCGCTCGCGATAAGTCATCGCGATAAGCTATCGATTGTTGATCAAACAATTACTCCCTGGCCATCAGCCGCCGCAGCCGCCACCAGGCAAAGGTGTATAGCAGCAGACCGAATAAGATCAGGCCTGCCAGTAAGATCATATCCGGCGGTTGGCCGCGCAGCATGACG
>Ga0316579_10000374_pt1 | contig 14112 bp, 10 predicted proteins | sample J5NA_2_FD_203074 | JGI IMG/M metagenome (GOLD analysis project Ga0316579, IMG submission 203074) | Rhizosphere microbial communities from salt marsh grasses in Alabama, United States - J5-7_160517rDrA | ecosystem: Host-associated > Plants > Roots > Rhizosphere | place: USA: Alabama | collected... | reverse complement strand
GGGTCTCATGGCACAAACGCGCTCTCGCTACCGCTGGTTTGTTGTGTTCGTCTTCTTCCTGTTTGTACTGCTTCACCAGGCCGACAAGCTTCTCATCAGCCCCCTCACGACGCCCATCATGGAGACCTTTGACATCAACGAGGCCCAGATGGGCGCGGTGTCCACGGCGGCGCTGCTGGTTGCCGCACTCTTTTTCGTCCTGTGGGGGTATCTGTACGACCGCTTCTCGCGGTCCCGGCTGCTGGCGCTGGCGTCCTTCATCTGGGGCAGCACCACCTGGCTGAACGCTCTGGCGCCCAATTACTCCGCCTTTCTCGTCACGCGCGCCAGCACCGGGGTGGACGACGCCAGCTATCCCGGCATCTTTAGCCTGCTGTCGGACTACTTTGGCCCCCGGCTGCGCGGCAAGGTGTACGGCCTCATCCAGGTTGCCCAACCGATCGGATTCATGATGGGCACGCTGTTGGCGATCAATTTGAGCGGGGCCATGGGCTGGCGCAGCGTCTTTTTCGTCACCGGCAGCGCCGGTATCCTCGTAGCCGCCCTGATCTTTTTCGGGGTCCGCGAGCCGGTGCGCGGCCAGGCCGAGCCCGAGCTGGCCGGCCTGGAGGACCTCTCCTCGACCAAGATCAACTGGGGCGTGGTCAAGGGGCTGCTCAAGAAGCCAAGTTTTCTGGTGTTGCTGTCCCAGGGCTTCTTTGGCTCGTTCCCGTGGCAGGTGCTGGTCTTCTGGTTCTTCCGCTACCTGGAAGTCGAGCGCGGCTACACGCCGGGCGAGGTGCAGATAAGCATGCTCATAGCCATCGTGTTTCTGTCGATCGGCTACTTCTTGGGTGGCGGCATGGGCGACTTTTTCTTCCGGCGCACGCCCCGCGGGCGGGTGCTGACTTCCATGGTCGGCGTGCTGGCGGGCGCGGTGTTTTTGGCGCTGCTGCTTATCCTGCCTACAGCGGACGGGAAGCTCTCCCTTCCCCTGCTGGCCCTCATGGGCCTGACCATGTCGATAGCTTCGCCAAACGTGATCGCCACTGTACAGGATGTGACCGAGCCAGAAGTGCGGGGCACGGCCCAGTCGGTGATGAGTTTGGCCGACACGGCGGGCTCGGCGCTGGCTCCCTTGCTGACGGGCCTGATCGCCGTCAGCTACTCCCTACACGCGGCCATCCTGACCATCTGCATCAGCACCTGGCTTCTCTGCGCGGTGCTGTTTGGCGTCACGGCCATCTTTATCCCGGGCGATGTCGCCCGGCTGCGCCAGGAGATGGAGGCGCGCGCAAAGGCGGAGCGAGTGGAGGCTGCTGGAGCATAGCGCGGCTATGACCATCGAGGGCCTTGCTGGAGAGACGAGAGCTGCGGCTCCTAGTCTTGCAGCTCGTACACGCTCAGGTTATCAAAGTCAACAACTACCGGCGGCTCGGTATACGCCCCGGCAGCCAGGCCGATGATCCCGGCGCGCAAGGTGTCATCGCTCACGTCGGTTAGGTGCGTGCCGTTCACGTAAAAGCTGAACAGATCCTCATAGCAGATCACTCGTATGCGATTGATCGCGTCCAGACCCTGGTTGATGGCATCGGATGGCTGCCACTCTTGTAGCAGGATCCACTCGCCCTCTTCCTTCAGTTCTATCGAGTAATAGCCGTCCCCGCTGATCTGGAACCAATAGTAGCGCTCATCTTCGGCCTGCACGCGGACGATCGGGCCAAAGGTGCTATCGAGAGAGCCCTCGACCTGGCGGGCATCGACCTCTATCGCGAAATCCCTGAGGTCTTTGGTGTCTGCGGGGTGGCTCCATGCCATATAGTTTTCTAGTTTCACGGCAAGGCGGTATCCGCCATCGACGTACTTGCCCGACGTGCCGCCGTTGTCCCAGGCGTCCCAGCCGCTGGCTGGGTCGCGAAAGTCGTCCTGGTACAGCAAGCGGTCTCCTACAGTCGGCATGCTGTCGCTGGCATTCGAAGCAGAATCCCCCAAGATGCTGACCAGGATCCCGGCCCCGATGATGCAGAGTACCAGCAGGATCAAGGCCGCGCCACCCGCTTTCACCATCAGCCTGGAGCTGGAGCGTGACCTTGTGGGCTGTGGAGCTGTGGGCGCGGGCGCTGGCATACCGGTCGCCCTTTCCTCGGTGCGTGGGGTGTTGGGTGATCCATCAGGCGGTGTCTCTGTCGAAAGCGGGCGCCCGCACTCCCCGCAGAATAGGTCTTCCTCGTTGTAATAGGCGCCGCAAGCAGGACAGTGCATCGGTTTGTTCCCTACTCCCCCAGCTCGTATACGCGCACGTCGTCGAATTGCACCACGATGCCTGACTCATCAAAGGTGCCCGCTGCCAGGCCGATGTTGCCCCTGTCGAGGCTGGTGTCGAATACGTCCACCAGGTGCACGCCGTTGTTGTAAAAGCGGAACTGGCCGCCCGAGCATTCAAGCCGTATGTGGTTGGTGACCCCCAGGCCGGTCTGGATGGCAGGGGACGCCTCCCAGCCCACCAGCGTGATCCATTCCCCTTCGTTCCTGAGATCCACCGAGTAAAAGCCATCCGCGCTGATCTGGAACCAGTAATAGGAGTACCAGTCGTCGCCCTCCCCGTAGCGCACAAACACCCCAAAGTTGTTGTCGAGCGGGCCCTCCACCTGGCGTACGTCCACTTCGAACACGATGTCGGCAAGGTCGAGTCCCGGCTCGGGATTGCCCCACACCATGTACTCGGTCCGATCGATGACCATCTGGTACCCGCCATCCTCATAGTCCACCGACACCCCGTCGCCGTCAAAGGTACTCCACCGCCTGCTGAGGTCGTCAAAGTTCTCCTTGTACAGCAGGGCGCCGGGTTCGGCCAAGGCCGCGGTGGGTGGGGCCGGGGTCGGGGCCGGCTCCTCGCGCAGAACCAGCCACAGCACACCTCCCCCGGCGCACAGGCAAATCATCACCAAAGCCAGTGCTGCGACCAGTGCGATGGGCAGAAGGTTCGGCTTTTGCGACTTTGTCTTGACAACAACCGGCTCCGGCTGCGGCGGCTCGAAAAGGTCGCCCGCCAGGTCCTCAAGGCTGTCGGGCTCTGCGCTCCATGCCTCCGTCTCTTTGGCGCCGTCGCCCGCCTCCGGCGACAAACGCAGCCCGCACTCGCCGCAGAACTCGTCCTCTTCACTGTAATATGCGCCGCAATCAGGACATTGCATGTGCCTACCTCCTGCTGACCTAACGACTCAAAGAAGGATGGGGAGCCGGGCGGCGCACCGCCTTTCTCCTCGATGGTGCATTGGGTGATTATACCACAGAGAGGGGGCAGATCCAAAGAACGGAATGGCGAGCCTGTACAGCCCAGTTGGTGAGTTGCACGGATACCCACCTGTGGTATAATCCGGATAAGATCCAACTGCTCGTATGCAGTCCAAAGGCCGGTAGCTGAGCCCAAGCTGCGCGGCCTTTTTGAGGAGGTACATTTTTGTGAGCAAACGCAGTCGCAAAAGTCAGAAGCGGAGCCTTAGCCAGACCATCATCTTGGTCCTGAGCGCCCTGATCGCGGTAAGCATGGTCCTCAGCCTGATCATCGTTGCCTTGCAGCCGCCGGTCGCCACCCCGACGCCGTACCCGACCTGGACGCCGCTGCCCACCTCGACGCCACTACCCTCGCCGACCGCCGGGCCCTCACCCACGGCTGAGGCCTCACCCACGGCTGAGGCCTCGCCCACGTCGCCCGCTCTGCCGCTCCCGACTCTGGAGCCCACCGAACCGGTAGCCGGGCCGGAGCCGGCCACGGCGACGCCCACCATCACACCCACAGCTACCATCACGCCTTCCGGTGCCATCCCGGCCCTGATCTTTGCCGTGGCTGGCGACAGCCGCAGTGGGCCGAAGGTCTATCGCCGGGTGCTGGACGCGGTCACCGACGACGGTAGCGAGTTCTTGTTGCACGCGGGTGATCTGGTAAACGAGGGGACCGAGGCCCAGTGGCAGGTGTTTGAGGAAACCATGGAGGGGTTTGCACTGCCCTTCTACCCGGTGCCCGGCAACCACGATGGTCTGGGTGGCCAGCTGGAAGGCTACCTGGCCCACAGCGGCGCACCGGCGGCACACTACTCCTTCGACCGGGGGGACGTCCACTTTACCATGGCCGACAGCCACAACGGCGGGATCAGCGCCGCTGAGCTGGCCTGGCTGCGCGAGGACCTGAGCGCCACCGCGCAGCCGATCAAGATGGTCGTCTTACACCATCCGCCATTCGACCCCGATGGCACCGATCACATCATGGCCTATGGCAACGAGTCCTTCATGGAGTTGATGGTTGAGCAGGAGGTGGCCTATGTCTTTGCAGGGCACATCCACGCCTATGCCCGCGAAGAGCGGGACGGTGTGACCTATGTGATCACGGGTGGAGCGGGCGCCCCCCTGTACAGCTCCGACCACCCTCAGGCCTTTCACCACTACTTGCGCGTCGCCGTCCAAGATGGGGACGTGGCGGTCGAGCTAGTCGAGATCTAGGCAGGATCAGGGCACCACTACGGCAAAGTCAAACCGCTCAGAAAGCACCTCACCCTGACTAGAGCGCACCCCTACGACAATCGACGCAGGCACTGTGCCTTCCTTCCAGCACGTGCCTGGCTCCGGCCAATCGCAGACCGCCTCAAAGTCGGCGGTCGAGCCCTTGCCGGTTATCGTCAGATGCAGGACGGCCGAGGTTCCGGCGTGGGCTATATCGTTTCCATGCCAGGCGATCGCCCTCCCCGGATAGTAGGCGTCGGGCATGGCCATGGCCAGAGTAAACGACGGGCCGCTCGCAATCTCGATGTTGAAGGTATACGATTCGCCTACTTCTAATTCCAGCACGCCGCCCTTCGGAGGGTTGTCTAGCGTAATGCGGGGCTTGGCGGCTGTCGCCGGCGAGGCCATGCAGGTCAGTAGCACGATGGCCATCACGATACTCATTGCGCTGAGTGTTCTCTTCATACCTATCCTCCCTGTTCTATGTCCTGCGCGCCCATCTCACGGCGCAGGGTCAAAACGTCCCGCCGGTGCATGCTGTCGTGCAGCGCGATGATGCGCAACACCTGGTCGACACTCACTTCCCCCAGCGCCGGGTGCGCGCCACGGGCCTCCAGCTTTGCCGTATCAAGGCCTGCCAGGAAATCAAAGGTCGCCTCTTGTGCTGCTTGCAGGTCGGCCAGCACCTGCTCCGCCGTCCATCCGGCCCGTTCTGCGACCCGGGCCTCGTTCCACGCGTCCAGCTCAAAGTTCGGCAGGTCGAGCGTCTCCCCGGCGACGATGCGGCGGGCTACCTCCAGGTGGCTCCAGTGCGCCGAGCCCACGTGAGCCAGCGTCAGGCGCGCCGACCAGCGGCCATCCCCAGGCTGCCATCCCCACGCCGCTTCGTCCAGCCCTTCTACCGCGGCCAATAGCTTGCCGCGGGCCGACGCCAGCTTGTCCTCTATCTGCCCGACCTCGTCCAAATCCCCCGCTTTCTGCTTCCCATGGGTGCGAAATCCTGGTATAATGGAGCCACGTAACCGGTAGACAGGGAGTCGACCGTGGCAATCTCTCGCACCCGTCTCTTGCTCAGCCTGTTCATGGGCATCGTGGCAGTCTCGTTTGCCTCCATCCTGATCCGCTTTGCCCAGGGAGCAGGCATGGCATCCCTTTCCATTGCCGCCTGGCGGCTGATCTTTGCCTCGACGATCCTGCTGCCCTACGCCTGGGCTACCCGGCGCCACGAGATCCGGGACCTCTCTGGCAGGGAGTGGATGCTGTTGGTGGCCTCGGGCCTGTTTCTCGGCCTGCACTTTGCCACCTGGATCGCGTCCCTCGGCTACACCTCCGTTGCAAGTTCTGTCGTGCTGGTGTCGATGGGCCCCGTCTTTGTCGGATTGGGCTCCTGGCTCCTCCTGCGGGAGCGCCCGGGTGCCCTCTTGATCGCGGGCATCGTCCTGGCGGCTGCCGGTAGCGTCGTCATCAGTTGGGGCGATCTGGATCAGGGACGGGATCAGTTGGTAGGAGACTTGTTGGCGTTGGCTGGTGCGATCTTTGTGGCTGGGTACCTGATGATTGGATACCGGGTGCGCGCCCGGCGCTCCCTCACGACCTATATAGCTCTGGTGTACGGCGTAGCGATGGTGGCCCTGGTAAGTATCGTCCTGCTCGCGGGCCAGCCCATGTTTGGCTACCCCCTGGACGCGTACGGCTGGGTATTGGCCCTGGCGCTCGGGCCGCAGATCGTCGGCCACTCGACGCTCAATTGGGCGCTGCGCTATCTGTCAGCCACCTTTGTCGCTATCGTTACTTTGGCAGAGCCGATCGGCTCTGGGATTCTCGCCTACGTGCTCTTGGGCGAGGCTGTCGGCTGGTCCACGGCCATCGGCGGAGCGATGGTGCTGGCCGGTATCTATGTCGCCTCACGGGCGGAAGTCGGTTCCAGGGCAGCCGCCGCGAATACGGGGCAGGCCGCCAGCTGACGTTGCCCCATTGTACCGCAGAATCCGCCAGAGGTCAATAGGACCTGAGGCCTGCTATCGGGGTCGTATCAGAGCGGCATTGGAACGTACGGCCCTGTGTGATTAGGGGTAGTAGGATGCAAATATGACAGGAAGACAGGTGGACTATGACCGCATTGCGCCCGGCTACGACCGGCGCTTTATCGACGGCAGCGAGCAGAGGGCAACCGCCACAGTATTGCAGGCTCTGGCCCGGGCACTGGCTCGATCGCGGGGCGCGCGCCGGATCCTCGAGGTAGGCTGCGGCACCGGGCACTGGCTGGCAAGCTTGGGCCAGGCCGCCGGCTGCAGATACGGGCTGGACCTCTCGGCGGGCATGCTGGCCCAAGCCCAGGCGCAGGAGGATGCTCTATACCTGGCGCGCGGCAATGCCTGCTGCCTCCCCTTTGCGGATGGCTGCGCCGACCTGGTCTACTGCGTAAACGCCATTCACCATTTCCAGCGTCGGCGCGATTTCGTGTTCGAGGCCCGGCGGCTGCTGCGGCCCGGCGGCACGTTGGCTGTGCTCGGCATGGATCCGCGTGCACATCGCCACCGCTGGTATATCTATGACTATTTCCCCGGCACCTACGAGACCGACCTGGACCGCTTTCCCTCCTGGGGCACGGTCTCCGACTGGATGATCGAGGCCGGCTTTGAGCAGCTCGAGTGGCGGCTGGTGGAGCAAATCCAGGACCACAAGTTTGGCCGCGGGGTGTTCTCCGATCCGTTTCTGCAAAAGGACGCCTGCTCACAGCTCTCCTTGCTGAGCGACGAGGCCTATGCCGCCGGGCTGCGCCGGATCGCCACGGCGCTTGCCGAGTCGGAGGCCAGGGGGCAGTCGCTCACCTTTCCCACCGACCTGTGGCAGGCGATGCTGGTCGGGCGTGTGGCGGCCTAGCATGGGTGCGTCGTTGCCGGAAGCCCGCGGCGTCTCGCCGATGAAGGTGGACCGGCGGCTTTTGCGCCGGGCGCATGCGGTCAGAGGCCCGCTCGCGCTGGCGGTCGCGCTGGGTGCTGCGGGCGGGATAGTCATGGTCCTCCAGGCCTATCTCCTCAGCTTGGTCGTGAGTCGGGTCTTTCTCGACGGGCAGGCGCTCGGCGGCGTCCTGCCGCTGCTGGCTGTGTTTCTGGGGTTGAGCCTGCTGCGGGCCGGGTTGACCTGGGTTGCCGAAGCAGCCGCGGATCGCGTCGCCAATTGGGTCAAGCACGACCTGCGCGCCCGGCTGGCGGCCCATCTGCTGGCCCTGGGCCCGGCCTATGCCCGCGGCGAGCGCACCGGCGAGTTGGCCAATACCGCCGTCGAAGGGATCGAAGCGCTGGACGCCTATTTCCGCCAGTACCTGCCCCAGTTGGCGCTGGCGGCTCTGGTCCCCCTGACTGTACTGCTGTTTGTCTTTCCCCTCGATTGGGTCTCCGGCCTGGTGCTGCTGCTCACCGCCCCACTCATCCCCGTCTTTATGATCCTCATCGGCAGCCTGGCCGAAAGCCTGACCCGGCGGCAGTGGACGTCGCTCAGCCGCATGAGCGCGCATTTCCTCGACGTGCTTCAGGGGCTGACCACGCTCAAGCTCTTTGGGCGCAGCCGCGAGCAGTTCCGCATCATTGCTCAGATCAGCGACCAGTTCCGCGATGCCACCATGGGCGTGCTGCGCGTCACCTTTCTTTCTGCCCTGGTGCTGGAGATGGTAGCTACCATCAGCACAGCCGTGGTCGCCGTCCAGATCGGGCTGCGTTTGTTGTACGGCGGCCTGACCTTTCAGCAGGGTTTCTTTGTCCTGCTGCTGGCGCCTGAATTCTACCTGCCGCTGCGCATGCTGGGCGCGCGATTCCACGCCGGGATGCAAGGGGTCGCGGCTGCCCAGCGGATCTTTGAGGTGCTGGAGACTCCCGTTTTTGGTGGCCTCGATCTCGACTCCGAACCATCCGCCGCCCCGGCCGGCGAGGTCCAGCGCGAATCCGCCTCACCTCCACCGGTCCGCTTCGATCTTTGCTTCTCCGATATTCACTATGCCTACGACGGCGGGCAGCGCCCGGCCCTCAATGGACTGTCTTTCGATCTGCCGCACGGCGAGTCGGTCGTCCTCGTCGGGCCCAGCGGCGCGGGCAAGAGCACGGCGGCCTACCTGCTGCTGCGGTTCATCGAGCCCGACCGCGGAACCATCACCGTGGGCGGGCGGCCGCTGCGAGCGCTGTCTGCGGCTGCCTGGCGCGAGCAGGTTGCCTGGGTCCCGCAAGAGCCGTACCTGTTCCACGGCACGGTCGCCGAGAACATCCGCCTGGCCCGTCCCGATGCCAGCCTCGACGAGGTGGCGCGCGCGGCCCGCCAGGCCAGCGCCGATGGGTTCATCGAGGCGCTGCCCCAGGGCTACGACAGCCTGGTCGGCGAGCGCGGCGCCCGCTTCAGCGGTGGAGAAGCGCAGCGTATCGCCCTGGCCCGCGCTTTCCTCAAGGATGCCCCGCTGCTCATACTGGACGAGGCGACAGCCAATCTCGATCCCGAGATCGAAGCCCTGGTGCAGGAGGCGATGGCCCGCCTGCTGTCGGGCCGGACGGCGCTCATCATCGCCCACCGCCTCAGCACCGTCTATCGCGCTAGCCGGATCGTGGTGCTGGACCGGGGCCGGCTCGCCGAGGAGGGCACCCACGCCGGTCTGATGCGCAAAGGTGGGCTATACCGGCAGTTGGTGGGTGCCTATGGCGCAGGAGGCACCTCGTGACAGAGGGTGCGCCGCTGACCCCGCTAGAGGCACATCCCGGGCATCCTGCCCTCCATGGTGAGGGCCAGACGCGCATTTTCTGGCGATTGCTGAAATTCGCCGCTCCGTTTGCCGGGCGGATGGCGCTGGCTGCGCTCTTGGGCTTTGCCACCATCGGCAGCAGCATCGGCCTGCTGAGCACCTCTGGCTACCTGATCGCCAGGGCAGCCCTCAGGCCCTCCATCGCCGAACTCCAGGTTGCCATCGTCGGCGTGCGCTTCTTTGGCATCGCCCGCGGCGGATTCCGCTACCTGGAGCGCCTGGTGTCTCACGATCTCACCTTTCGCTTGCTGGCCCGCCTCCGGGTCTGGTTCTACCGCGCGCTGGAGCCGCTGGCACCGGCGCGCCTGATGCAGTTTCGCAGCGGCGACCTGCTGGCGCGCATCGTGGCGGACGTTGGCACCCTGGAGAATCTCTACCTGCGGGTGCTGGCCCCCCCGCTGGTGGCCCTGCTGGTCGCGTTGCTGGTAACCCTGCTGATGGGCGCTTTCGATCCGCGGCTGGCCCTCACCCTGCTGGTCTTCTTGCTGCTTGCCGGAATCGGCCTGCCCCTTCTGACGCAGCGGCTGGGCCGGGAAGCCGGGTTGCGCATGGTCGGCGTGCGCGCCGAGCTAAACGGGCTGTTGGTGGACGGCATCCAGGGGGAGGGCGATCTGCTGGCGTCTGGCGCGGAGGGACGCCACCTGAGGCGGGTGGCGCGGCTGAGTCGCGAGCTGGGCAGCCTGCAGGGGCGGATGGCCCGCGTCACAGGCATGCAGGGCGCGCTGAGCGGCCTGCTCATGAACCTGGCTACACTGGCTGTGCTCGCGGTTGCCGTCTCGCTGGTGAGCAGCGAGAGGCTCGACGGCGTCTACCTGGCGGCGTTGGTCCTCATCGTCATAGCGAGCTTTGAGGCGGTGCTGCCTCTGCCGCAGGCGTTTCAGTATCTGAACGCCAGCCTGGAAGCAGGCCGCCGCCTCTTTGAGGTCGTCGATGCCAAGCCTGCCGTGGTCGATCCGGCGCGCCCGGCCCCTATGCCCGCCGGCTTTGATCTGCACGTGCGCGACCTGTGCTTCGCCTACGCCCCGGCCCAAGTTCCGGCCCTGGACGGCATCAGTCTTGAGCTGCCGCAGGGCTGCTTTGTCGCCGTGGTTGGGCCCAGCGGCGCCGGCAAGTCAACTCTGGCGTACCTGCTGTTGCGTTTCTGGGACTATCACGACGGGCAGATTCTGCTGGACGGTCAGGAGTTGCGGGCGTACGACGCCGAGACTGTGCGCGCGAGGATGGCGGTCGTCTCGCAGCACACGCACCTTTTCAATGCCTCGATCCGCGACAATCTGCTGCTCGCGAGGTCGGGTGCATCCGAGGAGGAGGTGATCCAGGCTGCCAGGCTAGCCCAGGTCCACGAGTTCATCCAGTCGCTGCCCCAGGGGTACGATACCTGGATCGGCGAGCAGGGGCTGCGCCTCAGCGGGGGGCAGCGCCAGCGATTGGCCATCGCCCGCGCCATTCTGAAGGATGCGCCGGTCCTGATCTTGGACGAGCCGACGGCCAACCTGGACGCCCTCACCGAACGGGAGGTCGCTGCCTCGCTGCAGGCTGTGGCGGCGGGGCGCACGACGCTGCTCATCACTCACCGGCTAGTGGGGCTGGAGGCGGCGGACGAAATCTTGGTGTTGCGTGCGGGACGCGTCGCCGAGCGGGGCCGGCATCACGACCTGATGCAACTGGGCGGCCTGTACCGCCGCATGTGGGACCTGCAAAACCAGATTCTCCTGGAGGGCAGCAACCCCAGGGAGCAGGCCTGAGAAACGGTTTTCGGCTAGCCCGCGACCTCATCGAGTAGATCGCGCAGCTCTCGATACTGGGCGCCGGTCAGTTTTGTCTCTTCGTCGCCGCGCTGCTTGCGCAGGGCCTTTTTCAGCCCCTTGGGGTTGGTGATCGGGCGCGGCGGATCCGAAACGTCCAGTTGGGCGCGGGGGTTGTAGAATACCACCACGCTCTGGATCTCCACGTCCTCTCCGGCCTGGCGCTCGTCCAGCAGCTTTTGCATAGCGCGCACCTGGGCGTCGGCCTCGGCAAACGGCTTGCCCATGCCTTCCTCAGCCATGAACCGCAGGAGGCGGATGGCGCTGAAATCGCGGCGGAACTTTTGCCCGTCAAAGCGGATCACACCGTCCTGCCCCATCGGTGTGATCACAAAGAGGCCCGCCGGGCTCAACAATACGTGGGGCGCCGGCAGCAAGTAGCTGTACAGACGGTAGCGATCGTCAAAGCCTTTCAGCCCTTGGGCCAGGGCCTGGTCGGCCCTGGGTTCTCGCACCCAGCGGTTCATGTTCATGGTGCCCACGCTGGATACCAGGATGCCCAGCAGCAGGCAGGCGAACGAGATCCAGATCACGGCCCCAGTCCGCAGCATGAGCGAAACGATCAGTCCCAATACCAGGAATCCCAGGCCGACAAAGGTCGCGATCTTGCCCACACGGGCCCCCCTGGTGATCTTGGCTTCGTTGACAATGTTTTGCATGGCGCACCTTCAAAGTGTGATGCCAGCTCGCTGTTCAAGTAGCTGGCGCGAACGGGCACATCCCCGGCCCCTTTGCTGGCAGAGTATAGCACAGGACGGCGGCGCGGGCAAACCCTTCCTGCTCGTTTCCGGCGCGGAGCGGCTCAATATGGATCGGTCGCGGCGGGTGACGGTCTCCCGGGCTGCCGGCTGGAGTATCACTCATCGAGGCGCGCCTGCCATCTCTGCCCCCAGGTGCTTGTTGCCTGGAGCGAGATGTGGTAAGATGGACATGCAGTCGACGAGATTCGCAAGAGCCGTGCCGGGATAGGATCATGCCCGAGCCTTTGCTGACGACGAAACTCTACATCCCGCCGGTCAGGCCCGAGGTGGTGCCACGCCCGCGCCTGATCGAGCAGTTCACTGCCGGGCTTGGTCACAAGCTGACGCTGGTCTCGGCTCCGGCTGGCTATGGCAAGACCACGCTGGTCAGCGCCTGGCTGCACGCCGCGGACGTGCCCTTTGCCTGGCTCTCGCTCGACGAAGGCGATAACGATCCGGCCCGCTTCTTTGCCTACCTGATCGCGGCGTTGCAGGGCATCGACGTCGAGATCGGTCGTTCTGTGCAGGGCTGGCTCGAAGCGCCGCATCCGCCGGCGATCGAGTCGCTCGTGACAACGCTAATCAATGACATAGCCAGAGTATCCACGTCTTTTGTGCTGGTGCTAGATGACCATCACGCCATCACCGAGCGGGCCATCCACGAATCGATCGGGCTTTTGCTCGATCGACAGCCGTCACAGATGCACCTGATCATCGCCACCCGCCACGATCCACCTCTGCCCCTGGCGCGACTGCGGGTTCGCGGCGAGTTGCTCGAGCTACGGCAGAGTGACCTGCGCTTCACTGCCGAGGAGGCGACCGCTTTTCTGAACCGCTCGTTAGGTCTAGACCTCTCAGCCTCGGAAGTGGCTGTGCTTGGCGAGCGCACGGAGGGTTGGATCGCCGGACTGCAGCTTGCCGGACTGTCCCTGCAGGGCCGCGATGCGGCGGGCATGGCTCGCTTCATCGACGAGTTCTCGGGCAGGCATCAATTTGTCCTGGACTATCTCACCGACGAGGTCCTGAAACGCCAGGCGGAGCCGGTTCAGGAGTTCCTGTTGCGGACCTCCATACTGGATCGGCTGTGCGGCTCTCTGTGCGATGCGGTCGTGGGTCAAGATGCCGGGCCGGACGGCGCTCCACACCAGGATGGGCAGGCCATGTTGGAGGAACTCCAGCGCGCCAACCTGTTCGTCGTTCCGCTGGACGATGAACGCGAGTGGTATCGTTACCATCATCTTTTCGCCCAGTTACTGTGCGCGCGGCTGGAGGAAACGCGGCCCGACCTGACGGCTGACCTGCACCGGCGCGCCGTGGCTTGGCACGAGGAGAACGGCCTGGGCTTTGGCGCGGTCCAGCACGCCCTGGCGACCGGCGACTACTCGCTGGCAGCTGCCGTGATCGAACGCGCCATCATGAGGTTTGATATCTGGTCGAGCACCGAGATCTCTACGGTCCTGGGCTGGATGCGGACACTTCCCGACGATGTCGTGCGCCCTAGACCTTGGTTGCGCCTGTTTATCGCACGCACCCTCTATGTCTCGGGGCAGTGGCAGACAACCGATCAGATGTTGCAAGAGCTGGAGGACTGGCTGTACGATCACCCCGAGATGCCCGATGCCCAGCGCCTGTTGGCCCTCGTCGTCGCCGACCGTGCCGGCTATGCGCTCGTCCGCGGAAATGTGCGCCAGGGCAAAGAGTTGGTGCGGCGCATGCTGGCGCGCGCGCCCGAGGATCAGGTGCTGATTGATATGCGCGCCGCTGCTATGCTGGGCATGGCGCACATACGCGCCGGAGAGGCTGTGGAGGCCGAGCGCGCCTTCTCGCAGGCCGTCGCCGCTGCGCCGGCGGAGGGGATAGGCTATGCGATGGCGCCCATCATCTGCAATCTGGCCGAAGCACAATACATCCAGGGACTCTTGAAAAGGTCCTGGCAGACCTGCGAGAAGGCCATTCGGACCGGCACGGTAGACGGGCAGCGCCACGCGACGACCGGCTTTGCGGGGCTCTTGCAGGGCAAGATCCTATACGAACGGAACGATCTGGACGCAGCGGAACGCTATTTGGTGAAGGGTCTGGATCTGCTGCGGCAGGGCGGGATAGGCGGGCACTTTGGCAACCTGGATGCCGCCCTGGCCCAGACCAGGCAGGCCCGGGGCGACCGCGATGGTGCCCGTTCGACGATCCAGCGGGCGGTGCAGATTGCGCAGGCTGCCAACATCCCGCGGCTTGTCATGCAGGCCCGCGCGTACCAGGCGCGCATCTGGCTGGCCCAGGGCGATCTGCAGCTGGCCCGTGAGTGGGCGCG
>Ga0316579_10000373_pt1 | contig 14113 bp, 8 predicted proteins | sample J5NA_2_FD_203074 | JGI IMG/M metagenome (GOLD analysis project Ga0316579, IMG submission 203074) | Rhizosphere microbial communities from salt marsh grasses in Alabama, United States - J5-7_160517rDrA | ecosystem: Host-associated > Plants > Roots > Rhizosphere | place: USA: Alabama | collected... | reverse complement strand
CATTCTTCCGAATTTAGCGTCGCGCTTGCGTCTTCAGGCCGCAGCGCCCTGCCGCTGCGATTCGAAGTGTTCACAGTGACTTTCAACGACAGCCCCACCCGCAGCGGGTACTCCGGCGGAGGCGGCTCATCAAAAACGATTTTTACGGGGACGCGTTGCACGATCTTGATCCAGTTGCCGGTTGCATTCTCAGGCGGAAGCAGCGAAAAAGCGGCACCGGTGCCGGCTCGAATCCCGAATACTTTCCCATGGTAAACATAATCCGGATAAATGTCAGCCTCAATAACGGCCGGCTGACCGAGACGCACATCGGTGAGGTCGGTTTCCTTAAAATTGGCTTCCACATAGATATCCTGTAATGGGACAATCGCCATGAGCGCCAGACCCGGCTGAACACGATCGCCGACCTGAATCGATTTCTGTGCCACAAATCCGGCGATGGGGGCTGCAATCGTACAGTAAGATAGGTTTAATTTTGCTGTATCAAGCTCTGCCTGATAACGGTCGCGCTGGGCTTTCAAAGAGGCCAGCTGGTAATGCAGGATTTTGTTTTTGTAGAGATCGGCGCGGGCTGATTTCAATTGCGCTTCGGCTTCGTTAATTTCCTGTTTGATGCCCTGCAACGTTGCGTTTTTCGAAGATATCCGGGCAGCCGCCGCGTCCAGGTCGGCTTGCGTCTGTTTGAATTTCGTGCGCGCCTCATCCCTTTTTTCCGCCGCGATGGAACCGCTGCGAAAAAGTTGTTCAAAGCGCTTAAAATCCTTTTCGGCCAAAGTGAATTCCGCCAGTGCCGCCGCCCGTTGGCTGTCCAGTTCGGATAGCTGGTGCTTTGTGGCCAGCCGTTTGTCATGAGCCGCCTTCAGTGCCGCTTCAGCCGCCTCGATCTGAGCCGCTGTTTGAAGATCTGTCTGAGAAACTGAAGCTTCTTTGGCCCCGACATCGGCCTCGGCCTGGGCCAGGCTGGCCTGTGCTTGCCGGACCGATGTTCTGTAAACCGCCGAGTCGAGCTCCACGAGGGTCTGACCGGTCTTTACAAAATAATCGTTGTCAACCAGCACCCGCTGAATCGTACCGGATACGCGACTGCTTACCTGGGCGCTGTCGGCCCGGGCATAAGCATCGTCTGTGCTGACCCGATTGTACTTGAAAAGCCACCAATAGATGAAGCCTCCCGCCGCAATAATAACGGTTAGAAGCACCAGTCCGACGACTTTCTGCCTGCCGAACCGCTTTTTAGCTTTAGGTTTGCGTTCGCCTTCGCGATCATTCAATTCAATCATTGCCTGTTGTTTGCTCTCCCTGCCCAATGGTAATCAATCATCTTTTGCAGTGTTTTGATTTGAAACGGAATTCTGCGGAAATCAGACTATATTAACAGAAACACGTAAAAACATCCATGGGGTGAAACCTGTATTTGAACCGCCCCGGCATGGTATATGCTTTGCTTTTTACGGATGCCAGAAGCAGCAAGCGATAACGCTTAAAGCTCGCTGAAATACGCCATACCGCATAACGCTTTAAAACTTTCTTTCACCGCTCTTTCCCGGAACCCCGTAAAAGCCGCCCGTTGTTGCGTGTCAGACGATCACGGACATAAAAGTCAGCTAAAATCCTACCCAAATATCGGAATGATTCCGATAGCTGTTTGTCGCAAATCTTCTTATGTTTAATCTACACAAAAACGGGCGACGAGATGCCGATGGCGGCTGTTTTCCCGAGATGCCCTGAGCTATTGATTTTGCGGGATCAAGCATCCCGGAATAGATGGGATGCTTGACTGGCAGAGGAGAAATTTTCATGACGGATAATAAATGCAAGTTGCCTTACATTCTGGTAGCGCATGACTATTCATTGGAGTCACGTGCGGCCGCCGAGGCCGCTTTCCAGATCGCACACAACCAAGGCCTGACAATTGAGGGGCTCTATGTTGTTGATGAGGCCCTGGCCCTTGACACATATGCTAACTACCATGCCGAGCTGTCGATTCTGCCGAATGGATCAAAGGATGGCGGTCGGGAGCCGAACTCGCGTTCTGAACTCATGAGCTGGTTTGAGAAGCAGGGAAGGGTCGCCCTGAATTGGCTGGAGGCTGCGGGAACGGAAGCCGGGGTGGCGGTGACCACCCGATTGCTTGCCGGCGGCGTACCGGAAATGGTACTCCGAAACGCTTCCCAGGCGCGGCTGCTGGCCATTGGACGTCGTGGCCACGGTCACAAAGACGATTCAGAATCTTTGGGTCACAATTTCCGTAAAATTGCGCACCATGTGCACCTGCCGATGCTCGTTGGAGGAGAGAAAGCACCCTCTCTGCATCGTCTATTATTGGCCTATCACGGCCAGGCACACGCTAGTGAGGCTCTTGTGTGGGCCGCACAGTTGCAGCGTGACCTATCTGCCGAAGTGATCGTGTCAAACGTCCGTGAAGAGACCGAATCCAGCCAAGATGAAGTGAGTTTAGAAGAAATCAAGGATCGGTTGGCGCATAGCGATTTGGCTGCCTATCGTTTCTTGACCGGCCAGGGCCATCCGGCTGCGGAGATCGCTGCCATCGCGGCTGCGAATGATGTCGATCTGATCATTCTGGGGCATTATCGCCACTCCGCACTGGTGGAATGGCTCGTGGGAAGCACTGTGGACCGACTGCTGCGAGCAACTTCGCTGCCGGTGCTCATCGCATGATGGCTCGCATCAATGACTTCAAATAACGTACAGAGGCAGAGAAAGGATGCGGTTGATGTTTCGTCGCCTGGTAAACGGCACTATTAGCAAATGGCGTCACCTGTTACCCCGGTTGCTTGACCAGCAGGCCGTATCAGAGTCGGGAATCATAATGATTTCCGCGATGGTGGTGGGCGGAGGCGCCGGTTTAGGCGCCGTGTTCTTTCGATGGCTGATCAAGACGGTGCAAACTCTGGCTTATGGGCAGTTGGGCAACAGCTTGCAGAATTTTTCGAGTTTCTTTCTCATCATCATTCCGGCCATCGGCGGCGCTATTTATGGGCCCCTGATTTACCGTTTTGCCCGTGAGGCCAAAGGCCACGGTGTACCGGAGGTGATGGAGGCCGTGGCACTTCACGGGGGGCGCATCCGGCCACGTGTGGCGGTGATCAAGTCGCTGGCCTCGGCCATCTGCATCGGCACCGGAGGGTCGATCGGCCGGGAGGGACCTATTGCTCAGATCGGATCGGCTTTAGGCTCGACATTAGGACAGTTGCTGCATCTTTCCGACGAGCGGGTGCGCAACCTAGTGGCCTGTGGCGCGGCCGGTGGTATTGCGGCAACCTTTAACTCACCCATCGCCGGTTCCATCTTTGCCCTGGAAGTGATCGTGGGACGACTGGAGGTCACCTATTTTGGGGCGGTGGTGATATCGTCGGTTACGGCCGCCGTCGTCGCTCACGCCTTTTATGAGGGCACCTTTGCCTTCGCGGTACCCCAATACGCCCTCATCAGTCCATGGGAGCTGATTTTGTATACCTTGCTCGGCGTGCTGGCAGCGATCGGCGCGGTGTGCTTTACAAAGCTTCTTTACGCCTCGGAGGATCTGTGGGATCGTGTCCATTTACCTGAATATGTTAAACCGATCGCAGGGGGCCTGGTCCTGGGCACAATCGGCCTGTTCACACTGAAGTCGGCAGCCGGCTTCCCGCGTGTCTTCGGCGTGGGGTACGGCAGCATCGGAGATGCGCTTTTCGGCAAATTGGCTTTCGAGGTTGTGGTGGGGCTTTTTATCTTCAAGCTACTGGCAACCGTCCTCACTCTGGGCGCCGGCGGTTCCGGGGGCATCTTTGCTCCGTCTCTTTTCATGGGGGCCATGATGGGCACTATTTTCGGCCAGATCGCTCATCATCTGTTTCCGACTGTCACCGCCCCCGCCGGCGCTTACGCTCTGGTGGGGATGGCCGCCTTTTTCAGTGGCGCAGCTCACGCACCGGTAACCGCCATTCTCATTCTTTTCGAAATGACCGGTGACTATCGTATTATCCTGCCGTTGATGCTGGCAACGGTCATAAGCACACTCGTGTCGCGTATAATCAGCCGTGATTCAATTTATACGCTCAAACTTACCCGGCGGGGCATTCATCTCGAACAGGGACACGATATCGATATTATGCAAGGCGTGACGGTAGGCGAAGCTATGAGCACCGACATAGACCTGATTCCGCTCAACCTGCCTCTGGACTCACTGGCAGAGAAATTCAATCATACCCACAACCATGGATTTGCGGTGGTGGATGAAACAGGTGATCTGGCCGGGGTCGTCAGCATCCGCGACCTGGAGCAGGCCCTCGCCGAAGGCCCACCAGATGGCCGGACGGTGGCCGATATTGCCACCACCGATGGGTTGCTGACCTGTTTTCCCGAGGAGCCGATGTGGAAAGCGTTATGCACCATGGGACCTCGTGATATCAGTCAGTTGCCCGTACTGAAACAGAGGGGATCCCGCCGCCTGATTGGCCTTTTGCGGCGCAGAAACATTATTCAGGCTTATAATAATGCCATCGCCCAGAAAGCCCATGATCAGCATCGTGCCGAATTTTTGCGCGTGAGCAAATTAAATGATGCTGATTTCGCCAAGATCACGATTGCGCCGGGCTCAGCTTCTGCAGGACGACTCATCAGTGAGCTGAAGCTTCCGCAAGAATGTTTGATCGTTTCCGTGCAGCGGGGAAATCAATTGATCATACCGCACGGATATACCCGGCTGCGGGCCAAAGATCAACTGACAATCTTCGCCGAAAATGGATGTCTGGTTGACGTTGAACATCATTTAGATGGTACGTCACCAGGTGAATGCGAAATTGCCGATGATCAAAATAAATGAATTTTTTAATCCGGATCGTATCGAATTCTGTAAAATAAGCGATTCAAACACCCAACAAAAGAAAGGAATGTAAAAATGAAAAAATATCTGCTCGTATCGTTTCTGGCTATTGTTATGCTGTTTCCATTACAAGGTGCTTTTGCACAGGTTAAAAACAGCCCTGCTAAAAAAGACATTGTCCGCGGTATCCCCGAGAATGATCATATCAATGCCTTTCGCGTCGATAAAATTATCGGTTCCGGGGTAATAAATCTCGATGGTGAGCCCATAGGAACCATTGATGATCTGGTTATTGACATCGATGATGGGAGTCTTGTGTATGCGGCCATTAAAACGGGTGGATTTTTAGGTTTCGGCGGAAAACTTCTGGCCGTCCCCTGGAAATCCCTGACGGCGGTTCCTTCCGAAGGAATTTTTATCATCGATCAATCAAAAGCAAAACTGGCAAAAGCCTCGAGTTTTGACGCGAATAACTGGCCGGATGTCGGCGATCGAAATTGGCGGGCCGGGATATATGAATTCTATCGTCATCACCTGCCCTCCCCGCGAAACGCTGTGCCCGCGACAAGCACTCAGAAACAGAAAAGTCATATCGGTTACAGGCCCTATCCAGGTTATACAGAGCAACCCGATTTTTATCCGAGTGTTTGGCAAAATATTTATGGAAAAATGTTTGATCCCCAAAAAATTGAAACCATTACCGGAAAAATAGTCAGGGTTGAATTTGACAAGGTAATGAAACTCATCGTCTATACCGATACGAAAAAGCCTGTTCTGGTGGCTTTAGGGCCGACCGGCTATTTCGAAAGCCAGGAAAAAATTTTGAAACCTGGCGATAAGATAACCGTGACCGGATCAGGGGTAGTCGTAGATGACACACCCTTTTTGATCGCTACCAAGATTAAAGAGGGAAACAAAGAATTGCAGGTCAGAGACAATGAGGGTCATCCGATTTGGATCGGTTGGAAACAAAGCAAATAGGGTTTCTCCCTTATTTTAGGCTAAAAATCAATGTAATTCATGAAAAAGCGGCTATCTTCTCTTGTCAAGCGGTATAAAAAACCGGACTATTGAGATGTAAAAAACCGTCAATCCTCAAAGAAAAGATAGAGGCAGTTACCCTATGGACACCAAACGTTACCCGTCGATCAACGATTACGGTTTCATCGCTGACTGCCATTCCGCAGCCCTGGTCTCGAAAACAGGATCCATTGACTGGTGCTGCATGCCGCGCATCGATTCAAGCAGCTGCTTTGGCAGAATTCTCGATTGGGGAAAAGGCGGCTTCTGCCAGGTTGCACCCGCCTCCCGCTATGAAAGCAGCCGCCGGTATCTGGATGGCACCCTGGTTCTTGAAACCACATTCCAAACCGAGAGCGGCCGGGCCCGTCTGCTTGATTGTTTTACGATGCGGCGCGGGGGCGAGCACAATCCCCACCGGCAGATCCTGCGCATCATCGAAGGGCTGGGAGGTACGGTCGAGTTTACAGCTGACATCGTTCCACGGTTTGATTTCGCTGCCATCAAACCCTGGATCAGAGGCTACCGTCAAGACCACCACATTGCTCTCGGCGGCTGCGATGGTCTGCTCATTTGCGGCGATGTATCTGTACAAATGAAACACCGCCACGACCTGACTGCAACGTTTACGGTCGAAAAGGGCCAACGCAAGCGGCTCTCAATATTGCATCGACTGCCGGAAAATCTTGACGAAAATCTGGTGGATGTGCCCGATCCGGAGGAGTTGGATCGCCGTCTTGAAGCTACCATCAAATGGTGGCAAACCTGGTCCGACCAGGGCAGATGCCGCGGTCCTTATGCCGAAAAGCTGCAGCGATCAGCCATCGTATTAAAAGGTCTTTCCAATGCACCGTCCGGCGCCATCGTGGCGGCAGCAACCACGTCGCTGCCCGAATCGCCGGGCGGTCCCCGCAACTGGGACTATCGCTTTTCCTGGATTCGGGATTCCTCTTTTACGGTGCGGTCATTGGCCAAACTCAATTACCTCAAAGAGGCCGACGGATTTCGTCGCTTCATCGAGCGCAGCGCGGCCGGCAGCGCAGATCAACTCCAGGTCCTATACGGCATCGGTGGTGAACGGCGTCTGCATGAATATGAAATTGATGAACTTGAAGGATATCGCGGGGCCAAACCGGTAAGGATCGGCAATGCCGCCGAAAGCCAGATCCAGCTGGATGCTTATGGGGAACTGCTCGATTTGGCCTGGCTCTGGCACTGCAGGCGGCATTCGCCGGACGATGATTATTGGGAGTTTTTAGTAGAGCTTGTCAACAAGGTGTGTGACTGCTGGCAGATTACCGATTGCGGCATCTGGGAGTTTCGCAACAATCCGCGGCATTTTGTCCATTCAAAGGTGATGTGCTGGGCGGCGCTGAACTATGGTATCAAACTGGCCGGCGACCTCGGCCGCAATGCGCCCGTGAAAAAATGGAAAAAGGCCCGTGCAGCAGTGCGACGGGCGGTGGAGACCAAAGGCTATGATACCGAGCGCGGAATTTTCATCCAGGCCTTTGACCACCCGGTAATGGATGCAGCGCTGCTGCTGCTTCCCATGGTCGGTTTTGTTGCCTACGACGATGAACGCATGATTCGCACCACAGACGCGGTGCACAGCGAACTTGAAGTTAACGGATTGCTGCGTCGCTACGCTGACGGGGACGATGGCATGGCAGGACGTGAAGGCGTATTTCTGGCCTGCTCTTTCTGGCTGACGGAGTGTTTCGCCCGGCAGGGTCGTCTGTACCGCGCCCACCGAATCTTTCAGCGCGCCCTTGCGGTGGGCAACGACCTGGGACTTTTTGCGGAAGAATACGATCCCGCAGCCAACGAAATGCTGGGCAATTTCCCCCAGGGACTCACGCATCTGTCTCTGATTTCCGCGGCCGTTGCCATAAACGAAATTGAGGGAATTGAGAATCGTGAGGCCGAAAGCTGCGAACTCGCTTAGCAATTGATCAATGCCGCTATAAAATGCTGAAACATCAAGGCTCACTTTAACGAGCCGGTCCGGCCTTTCTGGATAGAGGCACTTGCAGCCTTCGCGCCTTGAGCAAGCGGTAGGCCACTTCGACCACAAAGGCCAAAAGCAGCATGACCAGCAATATCCACAGATGCGAGGGGGTTTTTTGACCGATTTCCCATATCAGGCTGCCCAGGGCTGCCAGGCAGAGCACAACCCCCAGAATCGATATCCAGCCGCGACTGCCGGTTTTTTCTGCAAGTACGGCGTTGGCTGCGTTTACGGCAGCGAAAACCAGCAGAAAACCGGCGCTGCCCATCATTGAAATGCTCGAAAGGTCAAACAGGTTGGCGATTATCAGCGTCGCGCCGGTGGTGATGAGGAGTCCTTCCACCGGTTCGTTCCAGATCTTGTGCTCGAGAATTTCGGGCAGTTCACCATCTTTGGCAATTATATAACTCAAGCGCGCGGCGCCGTAAAGAGTGGCGTTGACAGCAGAGGCAGTAGATAGAAGGGCGGCAATCGTGATCAGAACATATCCATATCGGCCCATAAAGGGCCTGGCTGCTGCAGCGAGCGCATAATCTTTTGCGTCAACGATCCTGTCTACGGGTAGATTTCCTATCGTTACGGCGGCTACCATAACATACAAGCAAATGACAAAACCAACAGCCGAGTAAAAGGCCACCGGCAAGGTTTTCTCCGGATTTTGGACGTCGTCGGCCGTATTGGCGATCAATTCGAATCCTTCGTAGGCCAGAAAAATAATCATGCCGCCGGCAACAATCTGAACGGGCAAAGACCATTGATCGGGTAAAAGACGACGGGGGTCAATGGTCAGCGTGCCGGCAACGACAAACAGCAGTAGAATCGCAACTTTCACGGCGACAATCCACTCCTCAATTTCTCCGATAAACCTGGCACTCAGCAGATTCAAACCGGCAATGGCAAGGATGCTGCCACTGATCAGTACGTGCTTCCAGACCAGTTGGGAACCTGCCGGAAACAGTGCCGATCCATAGCTGCCGAACGCATAGGCATAAAGGGAAAGCATGACGATGTAGCTGATCCACAGCAGGATGTTCATTGCACCGGTGAAAAGCCCGGGTCCGAAGGCATTGTCAAGAAAGGCGACCGTTCCGCCTTCGTTGGGATAAGTCACCGACAGACGTGTGTAGGCGTATGATGTTACGAGAGCAACCAGCCCCGCGAACAAAAAAGCGACCGGCGCCGCCCCACGGGTCAGCTGAACCGATAGACCGAGAACAGCGAAAATGCCGCCTCCCACCATACCGCCTATGCCGATGGCGACAACACTCCAAAAGCCCATTTTCTCCCTGTTGGCTGCCATATCTTTATCTTTTTTCTCCCTTAATCTTCTTTCTTATGAGGGTGGCCTTGTCATGACGTGACAGGCTGCCATATTTTCCTGGCACTGAAGGTAGGTCGGCATCACCCAGCTGCGGCCGTCCTGGGCGATCAGGATTTCCGCCTCTTCGGGCCCCCAGGTCCCCGCCTGGTAATTGGGAAATGAATACGGCTTGATCTTTTCCCATGCCTGGATGACTGGGGATAATACCTGCCAAGCAGCCTGCGTCTGATCTGCCCGCATAAAGAGCGTCGTGTCCCCGCGCATCACATCCAGAAGCAACGTCTCGTAAGCTTCCGGGGGATCGACATCAAATGCCTCGCGATAATAGAATTGCATCAAAACCGGCGACAGGTGCATCGTCAGACCGGGATGTTTGACCTCGAAACGCAAAAAAATTCCTTCCTGGGGCTGAATGGCCAGCAGCAATCGATTCGGGCGCCAATCCATCAGTGCAGCTGCGGGGAAAGTCTGATGGGGTACCGGTCGGAATTGAATAGCAACTTCGGAAATTTTTGCCGGCAGCCGCTTACCGGTGCGCAGGTAAAAAGGAACCCCTTGCCAGCGCCAGTTGTCGACAAAGAGCTTGAGCGCTGCATAGGTTTCGGTTAGTGAATCCTTTGCGACATCGGGCTCTTGCCGATAGTCTTTGGCACGCTCTCCCTCTATCCATCCGGCGGCATACTGACCCCGCACGGCAAAGTCATTGATCTGCTCAAAAGGGATAGGCCGAATAGCGTGCAACACATCCACTTTTTTATTGCGAATCTCGTTGCCGCTAAAGGATACGGGAGCTTCCATGGCGATGAGGCAAAGAATCTGCAGCAGGTGGTTCTGGATCATGTCGCGTAGCGCCCCGGCGTGGTCATAATAGCTGCCGCGGTGTTCGACCCCCACAGATTCCGCAACGGTAATCTGGACGTGGTCGATATAGTGCCGGTTCCAAAGCGGCTCAAACAGCGTGTTGCCGAAACGAAAAGCCAGAATATTCTGGACGGTCTCCTTGCCAAGGTAATGATCGATCCGGTAAATTTGAGATTCGAGAAAGATCCCCGTAAGGGTCTCGTTCAATTTTTTGGCCGATTCCAGGTCCCGGCCGAAGGGTTTTTCGACAACGATGCGGGACCGCTGCCAGTCTTTATAAAGTTTGGCGCTGTCAAGTCGGTGGGCAATGTTTTGCACCAATCCGGGAGGGACTGCCAGGTAAAAAATTTTGTTTGCCTTCGCATTCCAACTCTTTTCAATCTTTTCAAGTCGTTTCCTCAAATTTTGAAATGGCTTGTCAACTTCGAAATCAGCTTTGCTGAAAAACAGATTTTGTGCAAATGCATCCCAGCGTTTTTTGTCAACTTTCCCGCGGCGCGAGTTTTTATCCACACCCTCCTTCAGATGATCGCGGAATTCGGTATCTGTCATTTCAGCCCGGTCAAGCCCCAGCACGACGATGCGCTCGGGCATCCAGCCGTCCAGATAGAGATTGTAAAGTGCAGGTATGAGCTTGCGCCAGGTCAGATCGCCGCCTGCACCGAAAATCACAAAAATGGTGGGCTCCGGCTTTACATTGTTTTCCATGACTGCCTCCTCGGTTTCTTTCCGAACAGGATTTCTGCTTCAGATTTATTCCCATTGGGTATGAAAAATGCCATCCGAATCAACGCGCTGATAGGTATGAGCACCGAAATAGTCTCGCTGCGCCTGGATGAGATTGGCCGGAAGCCGGGCACTGCGATAGGCGTCAAAGTAAGCCAGCGACAGCATAAAAGCGGGAATGGGGATCCCCCATGCCGTGGCGGCTTCGATGATATATCGCAGATCCGTTTGCCGTTCTGAAACCTGTTTCCCGATCTCCGGATCCAGCAGCAGATTGCACAGACCGGGAGTTTGCCGGAAAGCGGCCATAATCATATCCAGTATTGCGGATCGGATGATGCACCCACCACGCCAGATTCGCGCTACAACGCTCATGTCCAGGCCGTAATCGTACGTTTCGGAAGCTTTTACAAGCTGAGCCATCCCCTGTCCGTAAGTGATAATGACTGCTGCGTACAACGCCCGGCCCAGTCGTTGCACCCATTGCTCCCCATCACCGTCAAAATGAATGGATGGACCGAAAAGTTTTTCACTGCCGGCGCGCCGCTCTTCTTTGCGCATGGACAGGTTGCGCATCTGCACGGCGATGTCGATCGACGGGACGGGTTCCTGCACATTCAAGGCATCGCAGGCCGTCCACATGCCGGTTCCTTTCTGATCGGCACAGTCCAGAATAAGATCAACAAGGTCGCTTTCGGTGCGTTCATCTTTCCTCTGAAAAATCTGGGCCGTGATTTCCATCAGATAGCTGCTCAGTTCCTGCCGGTTCCACGCGGCGTATATTTCCTGCAGCCGATCGTTTGTCAGGCTCATCCCGCGTTTCATGAAATCATAGGTCTCGGCAATCAGCTGCATGATGCCGTATTCGATGCCGTTGTGAACCATTTTCACATAATGCCCCGCCGATCCCTTCCCGAGATAGGCGACGCAGGGCGATCCATTTACCTTGGCGGCCACCGCTTCGAGGACGGTTTTCACCCGTTCATACCCTCGCCGCGAACCGCCGGGCATGATGCTGGGTCCATAGCGCGCCCCTTTTTCACCACCGGAAACGCCCATCCCGAGATAACCCAACCCTCTCTCAGCGGCACTTTGCAGTCGGCGGTTGGTATCTTTGAAATTCGAATTGCCGGCATCGATAATCAAATCATCGAATTCCAGATGTTTTATCAAAGATTCGATGACGGCATCCACCGCCGTGCCGGCCGGCACCAGCAGAATCATCGCCCGCGGCCGCTCCAGTAAACCCACAAACCGCTCTATATCCGCGGCGGTTAAAATTTTATGCCCGGTCTTTTTTTCATTTTCGAGGCTGCCCACTTTGTCTGTGTCCAGATCATAGCCGGCCACCGAAAATCCATGATCCGCTAAGTTCAGCGCCAGGTTGCGTCCCATGACCCCCAGCCCGATTATACCGATATCACATTTTTTTTCAGACATTATTCAAACCTTTGCTTTTCGTTTGTATCTGTTTTCAGGTTCGACCGATTAAGATCCCGTCCCGGCAATTTGATTACGTTTTTCCTCCAGGGTCTCCATCAAGCTGTCGTAAGGCTCAATGAACTTGCGAATGCCCTCGTCTTCAAGCTCTCGGGTCTGTTCATCGATGTCGATATCCAGTTCGCGCAGTTTATGAAATATTTCTGATGCTTTATTGAGATCTTCTTCCAGGCGGCACGCCGGATTTCCGTGGTCCCGATAGGCGTCCAGGGTCTTTTGCGGCAGGGTGTTGATGGTTTCTGCTCCGATCAACGCCTCGACGTATTTGACGTCGGAATAATCGGGGTTTTTCGTGCTGGTGCTCGCCCACAAAACCCGCTGGGGGCGGGCGCCTTGCCGGGCCAATGGCTTAAAGCGTTCGTTTCTAAAAATTTCCTTGTAAATCTGATAGGCCTGCCGGGCGCTGGCAATTGCGATCTGGCCCCGCAAGTTGCGTGCCTGTTCAGCCCGGTCGCCTCCCCTTTCAATCAATTTTTCCAGCAACGAGTCGATCCGCACGTCGATGCGGCTGAGAAAAAAACTGGCCACCGATGCAATACGTTTCAGCGGCAAGTTTTTCTTAGAGCGAGCCTCCATGCCCGCGATATACGCTTCGGCTACTTTGCGGTATCGCGGGAGGCCAAATAGCAAAGTGACATTGATATTGATGCCCTCACTGATCAGTTGCTGAATGCAGGTCAATCCTTCCGCGGTCGCCGGCACTTTGATTAACACATTCGGGCGCTCCACCGCAAACCACAGTCGACGGGCCTCTTCAAGCGTGCCGTCAATATCGCGCGCCAGGTGGGGGTTGACTTCCAGACTCACAAATCCCTGGCCCCCGCCACTGGAATCATAAAGGGGCCGGAAAAGATCGGCGGTCTGCTGGATATCATCGACGGTCAGTGTCTGATAGATTTCTTCCTTGCTTTTGTTTTTGCGGGCCAGGGACCGGATATCATTCTCGTACTCTTCGCCTTTGGCAATGGCCTCCTTGAAAATACTCGGATTCGATGTCACGCCCCGAATCCCATCTTCATCGATCAGCTTTTTCAATTCTCCCGACATGATCATCCTGCGCTCGATGAAGTCCAACCAGATGCTCTGACCGAATTTTTGAATACTCAGCAATGGGTTTTCGTTCATTTTATTTTCTCCTTATTTCCCGGTGCTGCGGGATTATCCCGTCACTTTCGGACTTCCGCGTTCTAATCTGTTTTGCGCGGGAACGCAACAAGACTGCTCCGTCTGCGAAGGGCAAGCTGTTTAAGTATATTAAGATGCGATATACTTGCAGAAAATACGCGCTAACCCGTATTTATCGCTGTGCGTAACAGTATTTTTGCGCTCGACCCACTCAACCATTTACCATTTTGCGGTTTCTTTGACCCGGCCTCGAATTAAGGTGCGGCAGTTGCTACATTTACCCCGAAATGATAAACCAGCTCACCGCCATAATAGGCGGTAACTATCAGCAAAACCACACCCACCATTCCCGGAAGCGCCGAAATCCAGCCTAGGTAACCCCGCAGGGGTACCCTGCGCCACAGGGCCAAAAGCCGCAATAGGCAGTGGACGCTAAAGACCGCTATCGTGATCAAAGCGAAAGTTTCATGGGTTTCAAGCGGACCACGGGGAAAACCAACCGAGATCGCTCTGTCTAAGGCAATATCACCAAAGATCGCGGCGAGACCGGCCGCAAGCGTGCCGAGCAACAGAGCCGATAATGCGATCATCGACAGGCACTGGCGGCTGGTTAAATCCCCTTTAAGTGAAAGCACAAGAATGTCCATGGCACAGGCTGTGATCAGCAGTACAATTGGGAAATGAACCAGCATGGGATGAACAAGGTAGATTGCAATCATAAAAC
>Ga0316579_10000371_pt1 | contig 14150 bp, 14 predicted proteins | sample J5NA_2_FD_203074 | JGI IMG/M metagenome (GOLD analysis project Ga0316579, IMG submission 203074) | Rhizosphere microbial communities from salt marsh grasses in Alabama, United States - J5-7_160517rDrA | ecosystem: Host-associated > Plants > Roots > Rhizosphere | place: USA: Alabama | collected... | reverse complement strand
CTTGCCAGCCACCACCCGGCCGCCGCTCACCTGTCGAAGCCACCTATTGCCGGTCGCTCTCAGACGAAACGGTTGCTGCGGACCGGCCCGGGCGACCAGACCCGGTCCCGCCCGCCGGTCCCGAGCGCCCACAGGGACCGGACCCGGGCAGCGTAGGCGAGCAGGTCCTCCTCGGTGTCCCCGACGGCCAGGTCCTCCCGGCCGGTGGGGGCCGCAAGGAGGTCCGCGGCGACGGCCTCCTCGGGACGCTCGTCGGCCGGGGTCGTGACGGTGCTCTCCCCGTCGGGGGACACCCGCAGGCCCGGCTCCCACGGAGCCACGGAGATCTGGTGGAGCACGCCGCTGACGTCGGGCGCGATCACCGGCGGATCCGTCCAGCAGGTCGCGTGCTCGAACAGGACCTGTTCGGAGGACTCCCTCAGCCCGCGCAGCACGGACACGTCCAGGCGCCGCAGGTCGTAGGCCGCGACGAGGACCCCGGTGAGATCGGGCGACCACTCGACGGCCGGCAGGCCCCACAGACCGGCGGCGGCAAGGGCCAGGATCCTGCTGGAGCGTTCGGGCAGCAGCGCGACGGACGACGGCATGCGGCCCGCCGCGGTCACAGACGCGCCCAGCCGGTCCAGGACCAGCCTGCACCCCGACAGGGTCTCCTGGTAGTACGCGAACCTCCCGGCCATCCCCTCGTCCGGGCCGAAGGGGCTCAACCGGAGCAGGAGGCTGCCGTTGAGGGTGAAGTGCCATCCCCGCAGGTCGCCCCGGCCCAGGGTGTCCGAGGGGCCGGAGGGGGCCGCGGCAAGGGTGTGCAGCTCCTCCGTGCCCTGCAGGAGCCGGGCACGCGACAGCATGCCGGTCAACCGGGCCAGCTGGCGCTCCTGCGCCTCGTCCTGGGGGTCCTTGAGCTTGGTGTGCCACTGACGGGCCCCGTTGACGTCGCCGGCCAGCAGACAGTTGAGGACCAGCAGGTAACGGCCGGCCCACAGGTCCATCGCGTCGCTCCCCGCGAGGATCCTGACGGAGTCCACGTACCGTTCCTCCGCCGACAGGGCACAGGCCAGCTCCATCCGGATCGCGTCGATCCGCGGTTCCTTGCCCAGGGCCGTCAGCAGGGCCGGGACGGCAAGGAACGAGGCGCCGCGCTCGCCGCAGTCGTAGCCGTAGCGGTACAGCACGTGAGCGTCCTCGGGCGACTCCCGAGCGGCCCTTGCCGACAGCTCCAGGTCGCCGAAGCCCATCTCGCCCGCGGCGGCCTCGACGACCCGGGTGGTCTCCTCCCACAGGTCGCGGTGATCGATCAGGAGGGAGTCCGGGAGCCCGCGCAGGGCGCGGACGGCTGCCGCCGGCTCCTGCTTCTCCAGGGAGGTGCGGGCCTCGCCGAGGGCCGCACGGATCCTGCGCGTGTCATCGGCCGAGGGCCCGGTTCCGTCGGTCGAGCCGTTCATCGTCGTGCCCCTCAATCTCTGTCTCGTGGCGGTCCCGGACCCGCCGTGGACCGCCGCCGGACTCTACCCTCCCCTTCGGGACGGAAATCCGTGGACCCTCCGACCTTCGGGACGGAAGTCCGTGGAGCCGGAGGGCCGGTCCGGCTCACCGGGGAGGAAACCGGCGGGTCGGCGGACCCCGGCCGGGCTGCGCGTAGGATCTGCTGCACCGGGCATCGCACCCGGGAGCTTTCACGAGTTCTTCCGGCCGTCCCGAGGAACGGTCGACCGACCCCTGGAGAGGACCGCTGTGTTGCGCACCCACGAGGCCGGAGTCCTGCGCGCCGGTCACGCCGGCCGGACCGTCACCCTGACCGGGTGGGTGGCCAGCCGCCGGGATCACGGTGGGGTGGCGTTCCTGGACCTGAGGGACGCCTCCGGCGTGGCCCAGGTGGTGGTGAGGGACGAGGACGTCGCCCACAGCCTGCGCAACGAGTTCTGCGTCCGGGTGACCGGCGACGTGCGGATCCGCCCCGAGGGCAACGAGAACCCCGCCATCCCCACGGGCCGGGTCGAGGTCGTCGCCGACGAGCTGGAGGTCCTCAGCGAGGCCGAGCCGCTGCCCTTCCAGGTGAGCGAGCACGTCGAGGTGGGCGAGGAGGTCAGGTTGCGCTACCGCTACCTCGACCTGCGCCGCCCGGCCCCCGCCGCGGCACTGCGGCTGCGCAGCGAGGTCAACCGTCTGGCCCGGGAGGTCCTCCACCGGCACCGGTTCGTGGAGATCGAGACCCCGACCCTCACGGCCTCGACCCCGGAGGGGGCCAGGGACTTCCTCGTGCCCGCCCGGCTGTCCCCGGGCAAGTGGTACGCCCTTCCCCAGAGCCCCCAGCTGTTCAAGCAGCTGCTCATGGTCGCGGGGATGGAACGGTACTACCAGATCGCACGCTGCTACCGGGACGAGGACTTCCGCGCGGACCGGCAGCCGGAGTTCACCCAGCTGGACGTCGAGCTCTCCTTCGCCCAGCAGGACGACGTCATCCGCCTGTCCGAGGAGATCCTGGCCACCCTGTGGGAGCTGGTGGGGTACGAGATCCCCCGGCCGATCCGGCGGATCACGTACGCCGACGCCATGGCCCGGTACGGCACGGACAAACCCGACCTGCGGTTCGACCTGGAACTGGCCGACTGCACGGACTACTTCTCCGGCACGCCCTTCAGGGTGTTCCAGGCCGAGTACGTCGGGGCCGTGGTCATGCCGGGCGGCGCGTCCCAGCCCCGCAGGACCCTGGACGCCTGGCAGGACTGGGCCCGCCAGCGCGGGGCAAAGGGCCTGGCCTACGTCCTGGTCGGGCAGGACGGCGGGCTCGCGGGCCCCGTGGCCAAGAACCTCTCCGACGCCGAGCGCTCGGGCCTGGCAGCCCACGTCGGGGCGCGGCCCGGGGACTGCGTCTTCTTCGCGGCCGGGCCCCGCTCCTCCTCCCGTGCCCTGCTGGGCGCCGTTCGGATCGAGGTCGCGCAGCGTGTCGGGCTGATCGACCACTCGGCCTGGTCCTTCGTCTGGGTGGTCGACGCCCCGTTGTTCGAAGCGGTCGAGACCAGCGAGGACGTCGCCGTGGGCAGCGGTGCCTGGACCGCCGTCCACCACGCCTTCACCTCGCCCAAGCCCGAATGGGTCGACACCTTCGACAAGGATCCCGGCAACGCGCTGGCCTACGCCTACGACATCGTGTGCAACGGCAACGAGATCGGCGGGGGCTCGATCCGTATCCACCGCAGGGAAGTCCAGGAACGTGTCTTCGCGGTCATGGGGCTGGAGGCTGACGAGGCACAGGAGAAGTTCGGCCACCTGCTGGACGCCTTCAAGTTCGGAGCGCCCCCGCACGGCGGGATCGCCTTCGGGTGGGACCGGATCGTTGCGCTGCTGTGCGGGGCGGAGTCGATCCGCGACGTGATCGCCTTCCCGAAGTCCGGCGGTGGCCTGGACCCGTTGACCGGAGCCCCCACGCCGATCACCCCCGTGCAGCGCAAGGAGGCCGGGGTCGACGCCCTCCCCGACCCGCGCTGAGCGCCGGCCCGGCGGCTCCTCCCGCGGGCCGGTCGCGGTCCGTGCGCCCGAACGCCCCGGCGGATTTCCTGCGCGTTCCAGGACGGTGACAGCATGGTGAGGTGAATCATGTGCGTTCGCGAGGTCCGATCCGTCGTTCCTTCCTCCCCGTCTTGTTCTCCGTGGCCGTTCTCGCCTCGGCGGTCCTGCTCCCCGTGACCATCTCCTGCACCCGGAACGGCGACGACGCCGATCCGCCCTCCGCGCGGCGGGCGGCTTCCTCCCCGCCGGACGGTGCGTCGGTGTCCCCCTCGTCGGCCTCCCCCTCCCCGAGCGGGACGGGAACCTGTGCCGAACAGGTCCTCGACGGTCTGAGCCGGCGGAAGAGGGCCGCCCAGCTCATGGTCGTCGGGGTCCCGCTGTCGGACCTGGGCGGCGGCATCTCCCTGGTGCGCGACCACGGCGTCGGAGCGGTCTTCCTGGCCGGGCGCAGCAAGGCGACGCTCTCGACCATCGCCGCGGGCGTGGCACGCCTGCAGAAGGAGTCAAGGGCGCGGACGGGCATCGGGCTGCAGGTCGCGGTCGACCAGGAGGGCGGCCAGGTGCAGTCCCTCCAGGGACCGGGATTCACCGACATCCCTACCGCCCTGGTCCAGGGCGGCTGGTCCACCGGGAAGCTCACCACCACCACGAGGACCTGGGCGTCGGAGCTGGCCTCCGCCGGGATCACCTGGAACCTGGCGCCCGTGGGCGACACGGTCGCCGAGCCGGACAAGGCGAACAACCCTCCGATCGGCCGTTACGACCGGGAGTACGGTTCGGACCCCCGGGCCGTGGCGGAGCGGGTCGGGCTCGTCGTCGGTGTCCTCCAGGAACGTCGGGTCATGGCGGCGGTCAAGCACTTCCCCGGACTGGGAAGGGTCCGGGCGAACACCGACACCTCCACGCAGGCCGTCGACGACCGGACGGGACCTGACGACCAGGCGCTGCTGCCGTTCCGGGAGGCCATCGAGGCCGGGACCATGTCGGTGATGATCTCCTCCGCGAAGTACCCGCGGCTGGCCGGGAACTCGATCGCCGCCTTCTCCCGGGAGATCGTCACCGATCTGCTGCGCACGCGGCTGGGGTTCACCGGGCTGGTGGTCTCCGACGACCTGGGGGCCGCCGACGCGGTCTCCGTGGTGTCGCTGGGGCAGCGGGCCGCGAGGTTCGTCGATGCCGGTGGCGACGCCGTCCTGACCGTGCGTTCCCAGGACGCCGGACCGATGATCGAGGCGCTGGTCTCCCGCGCCCGGGGCAGCAAGGAGTTCAGCGAGCGGATCGACGAGGCCGCCCTGAGGGTCCTGAGGGCCAAGGAACGGATGGGACTGCTCACCTGCGGCTGACGGGTCGCCGCCGGTCGACCGCCCGCGGTCGACGGGGCCGACGGGACCGTGGGGACCGGCTGTGTTGCAGGCCGTGTCACGTTCCGGCGAATGTCAACCTGCGGACGACGGCGGGCAGCATCGAGCCGGGACCAGCTTCCTGGCATTACACTCAGGAGATACCAAAAAGCCTAAGACATCATGCCCGAAAAGATGTGATAGGGGGGTCTTTTGTCTGAAATTAAGACAAGGCAATTTTTTGATTGAGTCGTCATGATCCCGATTGGTGTGTCAATTTTCAGATTCTGTTGTGTCTTTCAGTGATCCCCGGGGTTGCCGGTATTCCGAGACGGCAGGTTGTCCATACGGTCGGCATATGCCCAACCTTGCTGCCGTCGTCGCGCGGAACGTCCGCGCCGAACGCGCCCGCCACGGCTGGCGCCAGCGGGACCTTGCCGAGCGGATGGGGTGGTCCGTCGGGATGGTCTCCGATACCGAGTCAGGCCAACGCCGTATCGGTATCGAGGACATGCCAGTGCTCTGCCGGGCGCTGGAGGTCCCGCTGCTGACCCTGCTCGCCGGAGCCGACCCAGGTGATCTGCAGGCCCTGAGATTGCCCGGGGTCGGGTGAGCTAGCACCACCGCGCACCGGACGGGTCCGGTGCGCGGGTGAGGTCCACGGATCCCGCGGCGCGGTGGATACCGGGACGCGGCCCGACCACGGCGTGCCCCTCCCGACGGTCCTGCGAGGCCGCTGCCGCGAGGGGCACGACGACCCGGTCGGACGGCCGGCACCCGCGCCCCGGCACCGTCCCGTTCGGTGACCACGGACGGTACGGAGCGCTCATGCAGACGTACCAGGTCCGGGTACGGACGTGCCAGGTCCGGACCCGACGGGCGGGGGTGGACCGCGCCCCGGCGCGGGAGCCTGCCGACGGACGAGCGGCCCGGCTCCTGCGACGCCCGAGCATCAGGGGCCCACCGGAACGAACCGGCCGCTGCGGGCCGGCCCGCGCCGAACCCGTACGCTGATCTGCGTGAACGACCCGCAGCTTCCAGGCCCCGCCGGGGACAGGGTGCTCACCGTACCCAACCTGCTGAGCCTGCTGCGCCTGGTGCTCCTGCCCGTCTTCTGCCTGCTGATCCTGCGGGAACGGGACGGCGCGGCCCTCGTGGTCCTCGTCGTCAGCGGCGCGACCGACTACTTCGACGGAATGCTCGCCCGCCGTTGGAACCAGGTCTCCCGGGTCGGGCAGCTGCTGGATCCCCTGGCCGACCGCCTGTACATCCTGTGCACCCTGACCGGTCTGGCGGCACGGGGGGCCATCGGCTGGTGGCTGGTCGGCCTCCTGGTGGGGCGGGACCTCGCGGTCTCGATGACCGTCCCCGTCCTCGCCCGACGGGGGTACGGACCCCTGCCCGTGCACCTGCTCGGCAAGGCCGCGACCTTCAGCCTGCTGTACGCCTTCCCCCTGCTGCTGCTGGCCGACGGCGACGGCGACCCCTCGCTCGTCGCCCGTCCCTTCGCCTGGGCGTTCGTCGGTTGGGGCGTGGCGCTGTACTGGTGGGCCGGCTGGCTGTACGTGCGCCAGACGGCACGCCTCGTGCGTTCGACGCCGTGCCCGGCGCCCTGAGGTCCGGCCGGCGCCGGCCGGTGCCGGCCTCCGCGGACACGGCACGCCCGGACGCGATGGCGTGCCCCCGGCCGGCCCGTGGGAGGATGACCCGAGATGACGGGCAGCGAACCACGGACACGGCGCGGACGGACCCCGGGCACGTCGCCCCCGGGGCCACCCGCGTTCGACAGGCGTCGCCCCGATGCCTCCATGTCCCTGCTCACGGGGGTCATGGAACAACCGCTGGACCCCGGTTACCTCCAGGCGGCCGCCCTGCGCCGGAAGGGCCGAGCCCCGGCGGCGAGCGGTCCGGTGCCGTGGGCCACGACCGTCCTCGTCGCCCTGGTGTGCGGCCTCCTGGTCACCGCAGCCATCCTGCACCTGCGCCGTCCCCAGCCGGAAGCCGCCGGCGCGAGGGCTCAGCTGCAGAAGGAGATCGAACGGCGCGACGAGCGGCTGGACCGGCAGGAACGGACCGTGCAGCAACTGCGCTCCGAGATCGACCGGTTGCAGCGCAGCGCCCTGGGCTCTGACAACTCCGTCCTCCAGGCCAGGCTGAGCGCCCTGTCCCTGCTCACCGGGGAGTCCCCGGTCACGGGCGGCGGTCTGGAGATCGTCATGGACGACGCGCCGAACGACGACACCGAGACGGGAACGGACCCCCGGGACCAGGAGGAGGCCGACCAGGGCAGGGTCCTGGACCGCGACCTGCAGATGGTGGTCAACGGGTTGTGGGACGCCGGAGCCGAGGCGATCGCCGTGAACGGGCAACGGCTGACGGCGCTCAGCGCGATCCGCTCGGCCGGCCAGGCCATCCTCGTGGGATTCCGCCCGCTGGTCCCCCCGTACCGCATCCAGGCCATCGGGAACCCGGGCACCCTGCACACGCGGTTCGCCGACAGCTCCGCCGGGCCCTACCTGCAGGGCCTGCAGACCAACTACGGGGTGCACGCTCAACTGACGGCGCGCGGGGAGATGACCCTCCCCGGAGCCTCCTCCCTCGTCCTGCACACCGCTCGTACGCTCGGGGACCGGACCCCCGACCCGGGCCTGGGTCGGACCTCCGCCGGCGGCACCCGCAACCGCAAGCGCACCGACCGGGACACCGGCACCGGAGGGGAACCGACCCCGACTCCATCGGAGGTGTCACAGTGATCGCCGCTCTCGGCCTCGCCCTGGGGATCATCGCCGGCCTGGTGCTCCACCCCACGGTCCCCGTGGCGCTCGAGCCGTACCTGCCCATCGCCGTGGTCGCGGCCCTCGACGCGGTCTTCGGCGGGCTGCGCTCCCTGCTCGACGGCATCTTCGACGAGCGGGTCTTCACCGTGTCCTTCCTCGCCAACATCGTGGTCGCCGCGCTGATCGTCTATCTGGGGGACCAGCTGGGAGTGGGGGCACAGCTGTCCACCGGTGTCGTCGTGGTCTTCGGGATCCGGATCTTCTCCAACGCCGCGTCCATCCGCCGTCACATCTTCAAGGCCTGAGATGCCACGTCCCAGCGAGGAACCCGAGCAGGCCCCCGGGGAGCGCACACCCCCCGGCGCCCCCGACCCGTCGGACGCCGGCGCCGGGCCGGATCCCGTGACCCCGCCGGACGCGGCGGCCGGCCCCGCCCCGGAGGGTGCCGGGCCGGCCGGTCCCCGTGCCCCGGTCCCCCCGAAGCGTTCCCAGCGTTCCGGTGGGCCGGGCAGCGGGGAGACCGGGGTCGGCGGGAACGACGCCGCCCCGCAGGGCGACGCCGGACCGCCGGTCCTCCCCCCGGCCGACCCCGTCCGGTTCCCGACCGTCCCGCGTCCGCCCGAGCCGGTGCGGGACGGCGACCCGGGTGCCCGCCGCGGGCCGTCACCGGAACGGTCCCAGACCCCCGACGAGCGGCCCGGCGCCGCGCGGACCGACGGCTTCCTCGCCGCGGAGGGGTGCTGGCCCGTGCCCCCGGCCCGGGGCACGACCTCCGACTGGTCCCGGGGCTACCTGGGGGAGGACTACCTCGTACGGCCACCCGGCGAGTCCGGGCGGGCAGCCGGAGAACGGACCGCCCCGGGGACCCCCTCCGAGGCAGCGGGCCCGCCCGCGGACGGGCGATCGCCCGGGCAGGTGCCGGACGGCGGCACGGCGCCCGGCGGGGACACCGGGGACCCGCCGGCCGGACGCCTCCCCGCCCCGCGCGGGGACGGGCCCGGCGACGGCGAGCCCCACGGGACACCGGCTCCGGGGACCTCCTGCCGGACCGCTCGGGCCGCGTCCCCGCGCGACCAGGAGGCCGATCCCCCGCGCGACCAGGACGCCGGCCCAGGACCGGCCGGACCGGCCCGGCCGGATCCGCGGGTCGCGGACTCGGCCAGGGCACGCCTCGCGCACGCCGTGCGTCCCCGGGCCTCCCGCGCGCAGTTCCTGTCCGGGGTGCTGTGCGCCGTCCTCGGGTTCGCCCTCGTCGTGCAGGTCAAGCAGACCCAGGAAGCCGGGCTGGACTCGCTGCGCCAGGACGACCTCGTGCGCATCCTCGACAACATCACCCAGAATTCCAACCGCCTGGACTCCGAGGCCCAGAGCCTGCAGGACACCCTCGAGGAGCTGCGGACGGGCTCCGACCGCTCCTCGGCGGCCCAGGAGGCCGCGCGGGAGCGCCTGGACAACCTCGGGCTCCTGGCGGGCACGCTGCCGGCGACCGGACCCGGCATCGAACTGGACATCGTCGATCCCCAGCACACGGTGGGGGCGGGGGTCCTGCTGAACACCGTGCAGGAACTGCGCGACGCCGGGGCCGAGGCCATCCAGATCGAGGACGTCCGCGTCATCGCGAGCACGTCGTTCGTCGACACCGAAGCCGGCATCACGGTGGACGGGAACGGCGTCTCCGCGCCCTACCACCTGGTGGTCGTCGGGGACGCCCAGACCCTCGCGGCAGCACTCAACATCCCGGGCGGCGTCCTGGAGGTCCTGCGCTCCCAGGAGGCGACGGGCAGCGTCTCGCAGCGGCAGAGCCTGACCGTCGACGCCGTGCGGAACCTGTCCACCCCCCAGTACGCGCACCCGGTGCCGACACGCAGCACGCGCTGACGGGTCGGCCCCCTCCGAACGAGCCCGTCCGCTCGTCGTAGGGTTGAACGGGCACCACGCCCCGAAACTGTCTGCCCCGACCGGCCTGGAGCACCATGTCCGAGAACGACTGCCCCGCCGAGCTGCGGTACACCTCCGAGCACGAGTGGGTCCGGATCCTGCCGGACCGGGTCCGGACGGGGATCACCGCACACGCGCAACGGGCTCTTGGTGACATCGTGTTCGTCTCCCTGCCCGAGCCGGGACAGGCCGTGCGGGGAGGCGAGCCCTGCGGGGAGGTCGAGTCCACGAAGAGCGTGAGCGATGTCTACGCCCCCGTCGACGGGGTCGTGCTCGCCGCCAACGAGGACCTCGCCGACGCCCCCGAGCTGATCAATTCCGATCCCTACGGCCGGGGCTGGATGATCGAGATCGCTCCCGGGGACCCGCAGGCCGCCAAGGACCTCATGACCGCCGACGAGTACCGTGAGAGCCTGGGGTGAGGGGGGACACCCGTTCCGAATGTCCCGGTGACGGACTCGCCCAGGAACCCGACACGCCTGCACAATGGAGGCGACGGGATCCTGGCCGTCCGGCTTGCCAGCGCCCACGGGGACACCGGACTAGGCTTTTCGCATCGATCCCACGGAGCCGGTGAGCGATGGACTGGCACCGTTTCAGGACGAGGAGGCGCGTCATGTCCGAATCCCCACCGGACAACGGACCGGGTCCGGCGAGTCCGGGCACCCAGGCGGTCCCCGTCGCGGGCGCCGGTGCCGGCTCCGACACCACGATGTCCTTCGGCGCCGTCCCCCCGTCGGAGCAGGACATCGCGGAACCGGCCTTCACCGACTCGGCCGCCATCGGCAACCTGCCCAGCGGCTCGGCCCTGCTCGTCGTGCGTCGGGGCCCGAACACGGGCTCGCGCTTCCTGCTCGACCAGGACCGGGTCACGGCCGGACGCCATCCGGGCAGCGACATCTTCCTCGACGACGTCACGGTCTCGCGCAAGCATGCCGAGTTCCTGCGGCGCGAGGGACGCTTCGTCGTCCGTGACATCGGAAGCCTGAACGGCACGTACGTACGGCGCGAGCGGATCGACGAGGCCGTGCTCCAGGACGGCGACGAGGTCCAGATCGGCAAGTTCCGGATGACGTTCCACCCGGGCCCGCAGCAGGCCGGAGCCGGCGCGGGGCGGTGAGAGGACCGTGGTGAGCTCGGCGCCCGGACGCCGGGAGGCGCCACGCGGTTCGATCGGGCGTCGGCGCGGGGCGGTGGGCCGGCGATGGTGAACCCGGCCCTGGGGCGTCAGGAGGCGTCCCGTGCTCCGATGAGCATCGGCGAGGTGCTCGGGCTGCTGCGCCCCGAGTTCCCGGACGTCACCATCTCCAAGATCCGTTTTCTCGAGGAGCAGGGACTGGTCGAGCCGGACCGCACCCCCGCCGGCTACCGCAAGTTCTCCCACACCGACGTGGAACGGCTGCGGTACGTCCTGAGCGTGCAGCGGGACCACTACCTGCCCCTGCGCGTCATCCGGGAGCACCTCGACGCGATCGACCGGGGCCGGGAACCCGCCCCCCTCGCGGGATCCGCCCGGATGCCCCGGGTGGTCACCGAGGCGCAGCCGGTCGACGCGGAACGTTTCGCCACCGATCCGGAGGTCCGGGTGACCCGTCAGGAACTGCTGGACGTCACGGGGATCGACACCGCCCTGCTGACGGACCTGGAGTCCTACGGACTGATCACCCCCCACCGCGGTGAGCGCCGGTACTCCACGGAGTCCATCTGCGTGGCGCGCGCCGTGCGGGACCTGACGGGGTTCGGGATCGAGCCCCGCCACCTGCGTCCGTTGCGGACGGCCGCCGACCGCGAGGCCGGGCTCGTGGAACAGGTCATCGCCCCGCTGCGGCGCCAGCGCGGCCCCCGATCGGTCGCCAGGGCGCAGGAGGCCGGCCGCGAGGTCGCCGCCCTGCTGGTGAGACTGCACGCGTCCCTCGTGGCCTCCGCCCTGGACCGCGACGGTCGGTGACCGGAACGCGTTCCGTCCGGGACGTCCCCGCCGTCCCGTTGCCCTCCGCGCCCGGCGGGGAGGAGGTACGGTTGCAGGGTGCGTGAGCTCGACGTCATCGGTGTCCGGGTCGAGATGCCCTCGAACCAACCGGTCCTGCTGCTCCGGGAACGCGGCGGGGACCGGTACCTGCCGATCTGGGTCGGGGCGGCCGAGGCGAGCGCCATCGCGTTCGCCCAGCAGGGGGTCATCCCGCCCCGTCCCCTGACCCACGACCTGATGCGCGACATCATCGTTGCCCTCGGCCGGCAACTGGAGGAGGTGCGGATCGTCGCCATCCGGGAGAACGTCTTCCATGCCGAGCTGGTCTTCGACGGCGGTCTCAAGGTCAGTTCCCGGTCGTCCGACGCCGTCGCCCTCGCCCTGCGCACCGGATCGCGGATCGTCGGGGCGGACGACGTCCTGGAGGCCGGCGGGGTCTCGGTGGCGGAGGAGGACGAGGACGAGGTCGAGAAGTTCCGCCGTTTCCTGGACCACATCTCCCCCGAGGACTTCGGGGAGGACGCTCCGGGGGAGTCCCCCAACAGCTGAGGGCGGTCTCCCGCGGTGCGGGAGTCTCCGGCGTCCGGCAGGTTTCCCCTGTCGGGAGTGAGGACGTCCAGGGAGAAAACAGAACGTGACGATCGTTGCGGTACGTGCCCGGCAGCGGGTTTCCGCGACACGCCGGTCACCCTGGGTCTAGGTGTCGTTGACGCTGGAAGGGCTCGCGCCTACCGTCATCAGAAGAACGTCCTCGACGTGGCCTCCCGGGCGGACAAGACCCGCGGAGGACCCGTCCGACTGGTCCGGGGACGACGCGACGGGAGGTCGGACGTGAGCGGCACCGGTGACGCCACGGGGAGCGTCAGACGTAACACCCCGGTCCCCCCACGGGCGCAGGGGCTGCTGTTCACGGACGACCTGCCCGTGTTCGACGAGGATCTGGGCTACCGGGGACCGACGGCCTGCAAGGCCGCGGGGATCACCTACCGGCAGCTGGACTACTGGGCCAGGACGGGGCTGGTGGAACCGAGCGTTCGTCCGGCCTGCGGATCGGGGACCCAACGCCTGTACAGCTTCCGCGACATCCTCGTGCTCAAGGTGGTCAAACGCCTGCTCGACACGGGAGTCTCCCTGCACCAGATCCGCGTGGCGGTGCAGCACCTGCGCGAGCGGGGGGTGGACGATCTGGCGCAGATCACCCTCATGAGCGACGGCGCCAGCGTGTACGAGTGCACCTCACCGGACGAGGTGATCGATCTCGTCCAGGGCGGTCAGGGAGTCTTCGGGATCGCCGTCGGACGGGTCTGGCGCGAGGTCGAGGGCAGCCTGTCCCAGCTGCCGGCCGAACGGCCGGGGGAGGACCCCCAGGAGGACCCCGACGACGAGCTGGCCTCCCGGCGACGGGCGCGCGCCATCGGCTGAGGACCCCGCGGACGGCCCGCCCGATCGGAGCGCCGGTCGGAACCGGACCGGCGGACGGTCCCGCGGCGAACGGGGGCACTCACCGCCCGGCCGCGTGGAACGGCTCCCGCCTGGCGGAACGGCTCCCGTCGGACGCGCTCACCGCCGGGGCGTCGACCGCCCGGCAGGGCGTTTCCTGCTCCCCGAACGCACCAACCTGGACAGATGGGTGTCGAACGCCTCGGCGAGTTCCCCGGCGGCCTTTCCCGGCCAGCTGTGGATGGGCTGGCTGGCGCCCTGGGCCTGCTGCAGCGCGCTGCGTTCCGCGAGCGCCGGCGAGAGTACCAGCGGGCCGAACATCTCCGACAGCTCGGCCACCCGGTACCGGTGCTCGGGCGACCGGTCGCGGAAGCGGTTCACGAGGACCCCGAGCGGCTGCAGGCCACGGGCGGGTCCCCTGCGCAGCTCGTCGATGGCCTTCAGCGCGCGGTCCGCTGCCGTCACCGAGAACAGCGCCGGTTCGGTGACGACGACGGCGCGGCCGCTGGCCACCAGCGCGGAACGGGTGAGGGCGCCGAAGGACGGCGGGCAGTCCACGAGCACGAGGCGGTACCCCTCCACGAGGGCGAGCGTGTCCGCGAGCCGGTGAACGGCGCGGTCGGTGGGGCGCGGGCCGTCGAGGGCAGCGCTGTCCGCCGATCCGCAGAGCACGTCCAGCGTGCCCTCGCCGTCCGCGGCCCACCCGCTGGGCAGGATCGCGTGTTCGAGGTTCCGTGGTCGTGGCGAGGACAGCACCTGCGACACCGTCCCGTCGTGGTCGACGGGTACGTCCAGGGCCGTGGTGGCGTCCGCCTGCGGATCCAGGTCGACGACCAGGGCGGACAGACCGCGGTGGAGGGCCGCGGAGGCCAGACCGAGAACGACGGACGTCTTGCCGACGCCGCCCTTGAGACTGCACACGCTGACGACGATCACCCTCCGACGCTACAACCCCCGGGAGCACGACCCGGCCTGACGCGCGGGTGTCGTCCCGGGCCCGTACCCTGCATCGTGTGGCAGATCCCGTGACATACCGCCCGCGCACGGGGGAGATCCCCGAGTCCCCCGGGGTCTACCGCTTCCGCGACGAGCACGGCCGAGTGATCTACGTCGGCAAGGCCAAGAACCTGCGTTCCCGTCTCACGTCCTACTTCGCGGACCTCGCCGGCCTGCACCCGC
>Ga0316579_10000370_pt1 | contig 14172 bp, 8 predicted proteins | sample J5NA_2_FD_203074 | JGI IMG/M metagenome (GOLD analysis project Ga0316579, IMG submission 203074) | Rhizosphere microbial communities from salt marsh grasses in Alabama, United States - J5-7_160517rDrA | ecosystem: Host-associated > Plants > Roots > Rhizosphere | place: USA: Alabama | collected... | reverse complement strand
CCCCCCGGACCGGACTCCCCGGGCACGGTCGCCGGCACGCCGTCCCGTTCCGTCCCACGGTTGCCGCCGTCCCGGCGGCTGAGGGGATCCCCGCATGTCCAGGGTCAACTGCGAGCACTGCGGCACCAGCAACAGCGCCCCGGCACGGTTCTGCCGGACCTGCGACGCGTTCCTCGACTGGTCAGCTGCCGGGGACGACGCACGCCCGGGGGAGGTACCCCGGGCCGCCGAGGACCCGTTCCCGGAGCCGGACGTCCCCGCGGCAGGCGGTGGGCAGCCCCCAGCACAGCCGGCCGCGGTCGCCCCGGTCCCCGCCGGCGGGGACACCGCGCCGCTGCCGCCGGTGGCGGGACCTCCCGCCGCGGCCCCGGACGCCGCGGCGGCCGGGCCGGCGCGCACCTGCCCGGAGTGCGACACCCGCAACCCGGCACGGCGCCGGTACTGCCGCCGCTGCGGACGCTGGCTGCTGGGAGCGGTCCCCTCGGCTCCGGCAGGTCCGCGGATCGCCTGGTGGCGGCGGCTGCTCGGGCTGGACGAGCGGGTGGGCGCCACCCTCACCTCGCGCTCGGCGTACCGGCGCAGCCTGTCCCCCGCCGTGCGGCTGGCCCGCGCCGCGGCGGCGCTCACCACGCTGGCGCTGGCCGCCGTGCTGTGCGGCGTCACGGGACTGGACCCGGTGGGCCGGGGCAGGGACCAGCTCGGCCACCTGCGCGGATCGGGCCGGATGGCTCTGGACCCGCAACAGGCGGTCCCCGTGGCCGACCGGTACGGCGCCACGCCGCAGGGCGGCCCGGAGTACCTGGTCGACGACGTGCGGGACCGGGGCTGGATCGCGCCCTGGTCGGCCCCTGCCGCGGCCCCCTGCGGCCAGGGCCGGCTCTCCGCCCCCGCCGCGACCCTGGCCTTCCCGGAGCCGGCCGACGTGCGCGAGGTCGGGATCCAGTCCGGGGTCCCGGTCGGTGAGGGGCAGCCGGCGTACCTGCGTCCCCGGACCCTGGAGCTGCGCTGGGCGGGCGGCGGGTGCCAGCGGGTGGACCTGGCCGACGGGACCGGGCTGCAGCGGTTCCCGGTGCCGCGGGGCTCCCGGACCGGACTCACCGTCACCATCGCCGACGCCTACCGCCCGCAGGGCGAGGCCGCCCCGTTCGTCGCCGTCGGCGAGCTGGTCCTCTGGCACCGCTGACGCGCCGACGGCGCCGGTGCCGGCCCGGCTACCGGGTGGCCCCCGGAGTCGGGACCGACAGCACGGCTGACTCCCACACCTCGCAGTCCCGCAGGTCGTCACCGACCCGGTCGCAGAAGGCTGTAGCCTCCGGGCGGGTGGCGAACCCGTTCACGAACACGCCGAGGGTGGGCGTCCCCGGCTGCGGAACCTGGAGCACGACGATCTCTCCGAGTCCACGGCGCACCACGTCCTTGCGGCACGGTTCCAGCAGGGACCGGGCGCCGGCGTCCGCGACCACGCCGCCCTGGCAGACCAGCACCACCCAGGGCCGCAGGCCGCCGGAGGCCTCCGGCGCCGGTACGGTCCCGGAGGGGACGGCACCGGAGGACGCTGTGCTCGCGTCCGTCCCGCTGCCGGTGGCCGCCGCTCCGCCGCCGGGCGCGGAGCCGCCGGAGGCGTCCGGGGACCCGGTGGGGCCGGTCACGGTGATGCAGGGGGCCCGCACCGCTGCCGACGACGAGGAGCCGTCCGTCGAGACCGCGAGCACCTCCACGCACAGCTTGCCCGGGGGCACGGTCACCTTCACCGCCCGGACCCCGGCCTTGCCCTGCCCCACTTCCTGGCCCTCGGCCAGCACGAGGTGCGGGGCACGGGCACGGGGCGTCCACGCGACCGTGACGGTGCCCGGCCCGGTGAGGGTCGCGGTCACCTCCTGGGGCGCCGGCAGGTCGTCCCGCAGCGAGGTCCCGCACCCGACCTCGCTGGGCGCGCTCCACAGCCTGCCCCGTACCGCCCGGACGTGGAAGCAGGCCACGGTCCGGGGCCCGGCGACGTCCACGGCGACCGACGTGGCGGGGGCCTCGACGTCCCGCTGGGAGGAGCCCGCGACCGGCTGCCGCCGCTCGGGGTCGACCGCGACCACGGTGTACGACAGCGCCCGGGGGGCGGCCGTCCAGGACACCGTGACCTTGCCCCCGTTGAGGCCCGCGACCTTCACCCCGGCCGGCACCGGCGGGGCCACGTCCGGGGTACGGGCCCCGACCACGTGCTGGGAAAGGATCCCGAGCACGGCCAGGACCGCCAGCAGCACCCCGAGCGCCACCACCGCCTGCGTGGCCAGCCGGGGCACCAGAGGGCGCTGCAGGACAGCGGCCTGGACGGCGAACCCGGCCGGATCCGGCTCCGCGGCATCCGCCGGCACTCCGGGTGCGAGCGGACCGGGCCGCTCCGCGGCGGGGGGCGACGGCTCCGCGGGCTCACCGGTGACGGTGAACGGCAGCCGGACGGGGCCGCCCCGCAGCGTCGGGCGCCCGGGCCGGACCCGCACCGAGACCCGGGCGGTGCCCCCGACCGGAATCACGACCCGCTCCGGCCGGAGCAGGAACCCCAGCCGTCCCTCCGGATCGCTGCCGCGCAGGATCAGCTCGGCCGGCCGGTTCCCCCAGTTGCCGACCCGCAGCCGGTGCCGGGCGGACCACCGGGCCGAGGAGGTCACCGGGGAGATCTCCGCCTGGACCCGGAAGACCCGCCCCAGTTCCAGGTCGACCTCCTCGGCGGAGCGCAGGCAGCCGTCGCGGGCCGACACCGCGCAGACCGCGAGGGGGATCGGCTCCGCGGGCGCCGGGACCCCGTCCGGAGGGGTGATCACGAGTGTCGCGTTGCCCGTGGACCGGGCGTAGACCGGCACCTCCGGCGGGTGCACCTGCCACCAGCCGTCCGGCAGACCCGTGACGTGCAGCCGGTAGGACTCCACGTACCGGCTCGGGTTCGCCAGCGTGATCGCCAGCTGCACCTGGCCACCGGCCTCCACCCGGGCCCAGGAGGGCTCCACCACGAGCCGGGGGTCGGCACCCGGTCCGGTCACGGGCGCGTCCCCGCTGGCGCGGTCCGCCGGCGGACCGTGGCCGATCCGCCGTCCGGTGCCCTCGTGTTCCCCCACCGGCCGCTCCCTCGCTGACGGGCAGCGGGCGCCGCCCGGCACAAGGCTCCACGTCGCCCGCGGCGGGGGGTCCGCCCGATCGGGCAGCCACCGGGGCAGGGAACGCGGCCCGGGCCCGCACCCGGCGGCGGCTGTTCCCCGGCACGCCGACCGGGGACCCTCGAACGGTGATATCGGCGGTCGACGAGGCGCTGCGGGCGCTGGTACGGCGGGACGCCCTGCCCGACCCGGGACTCGAGGTGGTGCTCGACGCCCCCACCCGGGACTGGGCCGCACGCCGCAACGCACCGACGGTCGACCTGTACCTGTACGACGTGCGGGAGGACCTTCGGCGCCGCCACCGCGGCCTGGTGAACGAGCTCGACGGGGCCGGCCGGGTGGTGGCCCGGTCCCTGCCGCCGCGGCACTTCCGGCTCTCCTACCTGGCGACGGCGTGGACGCAGCGCCCGGAGGACGAGCACCGGCTGCTGTCGGCGCTGCTGGGTTGCTTCCTGCGGCACGACGCGTTGCCCGATGACCTGCTGCCCGGGAGCCTGCGCCGGCTCGGACCGGTCGGGCTCACGGTGGGGCTTCCGCCGCCGGAGGACCGGGCCTTCGCCGACGTGTGGTCCGCGCTCGGCGGGGAGCTGAAGCCCTCCCTGGACGTGGTCGCCGTGGTGCCGACGGACACCGGGCAGCGGTACCCGGCCGATCGCCCGGTCACCGTGCCGGCCCGGCTCGACCTGGGCGGGCTGGCGGGCTCCGTGCCGCGGGAGTCGCGGGGCGGACGGTCGCCGGCACCGGCCCGGCCGGCGGGGTCCGGAACGGTCGCAGGCGGCGGCGACCGGCACGCGCCGTGAGCGGCGACCCCGCCCGGACCGGGTTGCCCGACCGGGTCGCGTGGCTGGAGCGTCGGGTACGGACGCTGGTGGCGCACCGCCGTGGCGACGACCCCGCCCCCGACGACCCGTTCCGCGGCCTGTACGTGTCGGAGGAGATGGTCGACCTCCTGCTCGCGGGACGCCCGCCGGATCCGGGCCCCGGCCCGGGCCCGGAGCAGCCCGGGGCCGGCTCCCGGCTGGCCACCCTTGCCGACCGCGCCGGGCTGCTGCCGCTGGACCTGCACATCCTGGTCGCGGCCCTGGCCCCGGACCTGGACACCCGGTTCGAGCCGCTCTACGGGTACCTCAACGACGACGTCGGCCGGCGCAGGGCCAGCTTCGGCCTGGCGCTGGAGCTGGCCGGTGTCCCGGTGGCCGCGGCAGCGGCCCGGGCCCGGATGCTGCCCGGCGCGCCGCTGGTGGACCACCGGCTGCTGCTGGTGGAGGAGCCGCACCGCCCGGTGCTCTCCCGGCCGCTGCGGGTGCCGGACCGGGTCGGCGGCCACCTGCTCGGGGACGACGCACCGGACCCGGAACTGCTCCCGGTGCTCGCAGAGGCCACGGCGCACCACAGCGCCGGTTCCGCCGCGCTGTCCCGTGCCCTGGCCGGTGGGGTGCGGCTGGCTTACCTGCGGGACGGCGGCCGACGTTCGGCCGCGGCGACGGCCGCCGCGGCCGCCGCGTCGGCAGGGCTGGGCGTGCTGGCCCTGGACCTGCGCCGGCTGGCGGACGCCGAGCGGGCGGCGGAACTGGTCGCCGCGGCCGGGCGGGAGGCGTTGCTGTGCGCCGCCGCCGTGGTGGCCGGCCCCGTGGACGACCTCGCGGCGCGGGCACCGGCCGCGCTCCGGGAGCTGGCGCGGCTCGCTGTCCCGGTGCTCCTGACCGGCGACGCCGGCTGGGACCCGCTGTGGAGCCGGCAGGTGCCGCTGTTGCTGGACGCCCCGGAGATCGGTACAGCGGAGCGGCTGAGGATCTGGCACTCGGCCCTGGCAGGGCCGGACCTCCCGGGTGGAACGGGCCCTCCGGGCGGCACGGCGGCCGGCCGGTCCCCGATCGGCCCCGAGCAGGTGCCGGTGCACCTGCCGCTGGGCCCGGAGCAGATCCGGCGCGCCGTGCGGGCGGCACGGCTCGGCGCCGGGCCGGCGACGGGCCCGGTGGACGGCCACCGGTTGCGGGCCGGGGCCCGGCAGCAGAACGCCGCCGGGCTGGAGCGCCTGACCCGCCGTCTGGAACCCGACGTCGGATGGCAGGACCTGGTGCTGCCGGAGCCGGTGGCCGGGGCGCTGCGGGAGCTGGCGGACCGGGCCCGTCACCGGGGCAGGGTCCTCACCGACTGGCGGATGCGCCCCGGCGGCGGCCGGGGCCGGGGCGTGACGGCGCTCTTCGCCGGCGACTCCGGGACGGGCAAGACGATGTCGGCCGAGGTGATCGCGGCGGATCTGGGGCTCGACCTGTACACCGTGAACCTGGCCACGGTCATCGACAAGTACGTCGGGGAGACCGAGAAGAACCTGGAAAGGATCTTCGTAGAGGCCGGTGGCGTGAACGGGGTGCTGCTCTTCGACGAGGCCGACGCTGTGTTCGGCCGGCGCAGCGAGGTCAGGGACGCCCACGACCGGTACGCCAACGTGGAGAGCGCGTACCTGCTGCAGAGGATGGAGACCTTCGACGGGCTGGCCGTGCTGGCGACGAACCTGCGGGCGAACATCGACGAGGCGTTCACCCGGCGCCTGGACGCCGTGGTCGATTTCCCGACCCCGGACGCCACGCTGCGGCGCGCGCTGTGGGACCGCTGCCTGGGCCGGCACGTGCCCCGGGGGACCGACCTGGACCTGGACTTCTGCGCCGGGGCGTTCGAGCTGTCCGGCGGCGCGATCCGGTCGGTGGCTGTGACCGCCGCCTACCTGGCGGCAGCGTCCGGCGGGCCGGTGGGCATGGCGGAACTGATCGGAGCCGTGCAGCGGGAATACCGCAAGCTCGGGCGGCTGCTGCTCCCGCACGAGTTCGGGCCGTACTTCCCCCTGGTCCGGGCCGGGAACCCGGGGTGAGGCACGGTCCGGCGGAGGCCCGACCGCCCGCCGCCGGTGCTGCCCCATGGGGCACCGAACCCTGCCCGCGGGACGGGTCGGCCGTGGCCCACGCGGGGTGTGTGGATCGGCGAGGCTGGCCGGTGACCGGCCGGGGCCGGCGTCCGGCCAGGGCGCCGCGCCGGGGAGCACCTGCGCGTGGGGAGTGACGGCGATGCGCGTGCGCGACCAGGAACCCGAGGAGGGGGCCGCTCTGCGGCCCCGCGGACGAGGCCAGGAACCGGATGCCGCAGCGGCCCGCGCGGCGGCCGCGGGCCGGTGGGATGCCGTCGGCCGCAGCGGCCTGCTCGACCTGCAACGGTCGACCGGGAACGGCCGGGTCGGCGAGGTCCTGGCCGGGGACGGCGACGGCCCCTCCCCCGTGCACGAGGTGCTGCGCTCCGGTGGCGGCCGGCCACTGGAGCCGGAGGTGCGCGCGGACATGGAGTCCCGGCTCGGACACGACTTCGGCGACGTGAGGGTGCACGACGACGCCCGGGCGCACGGGTCGGCGGTCGCCGTCGACGCCCACGCCTACACCGTCGGCTCGGACATCGTGTTCCGGCAGGGAGGGTACGACCCCGGCTCCGGCCAGGGCCGGCTCACCCTCGCGCACGAGTTGACGCACGTGGTGCAGCAGCGCCAGGGACCGGTGGCCGGGACCCCGACCGCCGGCGGGATCAGTGTCAGCAGCCCGGACGACCGGTTCGAGCGCCAGGCCCGGGAGACCTCGCAGCGCGCGCTGGCGGACCCGGGTCCCGCCGGCACGCCCGGGGACGGCGCCGCGCCCGCGGTGCAGCGGGTGCCGGACGGCGGCCCGCAGCCGGACGGATCGGCCCCCGTCGTGCAGCGCCAGGAGCAGGACGGGGACGAGCCCGCCGAGGAGCTGCCCGCGGCCCGGGAACCGGCTCCCCGGTCGGAGCCGGAGGGTGCCGAGGACACCGAGGGCGCCGAGGAGGAGAACGCGACCTGAGCGCCGGTCGATGCGGTCCGGGCAGGCACCGGGGACGGTCAGCGCGTGTACGGGGCAGGGGGTGGTGGCAACGGGGACAGGGGGTGGTGACATGTCGTACTGCCTGGGTGTCGACCTGGGCACCACGTTCACCGCGGCGGCGGTCGTCCGGCACGGGCAGGCGCAGGTCGTCCCGCTCGGGGACCACGACGCCTGCGTGCCGTCGGTGCTCGCGCTCCCGCGGTCCGGTGGGGTACTGGTCGGGGTGGCGGCGGAGCAGCACGCCACCGGGGCTCCCGGGACCGTCGCCCGGGAGTTCAAGCGCCGGATGGGCGATCCCACCCCGATGGTGGTCGACGGCGTGCCGCGCTCCGCGCACTCCCTGACGGCAGCCCTGCTGCGCTGGGTCCACGCCAGGGTCTGGGAACGGGAGGGCTGCGAGCCGGACGCCGTCGCCGTCACCTACCCGGCGAACTGGGGTCCGCACCGCACCGAACTGCTGACCGGCGCCGTCCAGCAGGCGGGGCTGGACGGCGCCCTGCTGGTGACCGAGCCTGAGGCCGCTGCCCTGCACTACGCCTCCACCGAGCACGTCGAGGACGGCAGCGCCGTCGCAGTGTACGACCTGGGCGGAGGCACCTTCGACGCGGCAGTGCTGCGGCGCACCGCCGAGGGGTACCGGGTGGTGGGCACTCCGGCAGGGGTGGAGCAGTTGGGGGGCGTGGACGTGGACGCCGCGGTGTTCGCGCACGTGCGCCGGTCCCTGGACCCACAGGCGCTGGACGTCGACCCCGAGGACACCGCGGCCATGGCCGCGGTCACCGCGCTCCGCCAGGCGTGCGTGCGCGCCAAGGAGGTGCTGTCGCAGGACACCGAGTCCCTGATCCCGGTGGGCCTGCCCGGCGCGCACGCCCTGGTCCGGCTCACCCGCGGAGACCTGGAGGACATGGTGCGCCCGCTGGTCGCCGAGTCCGTGACAGCGTTCCGCCGCGCGCTGGGGTCCGCCGGCGTCGGGGCCGACCGATTGCACGCGGTGCTGCTGGCCGGCGGCTCCTCGCGGATCCCGCTGGTCGGCCAGATGCTCTCGGCCGAACTGGGCCGGCCGGTGGCCGTGGACGCGCATCCCAAGCACATCGTGGCGCTCGGGGCGGCGCTGCGGGCGGCCACGGGCGCGGTCCGGCCGGCGTCGGGCCCGGGATCGGAACCGCGGGACGGCACGACGAAGCCGCTGCCGCTGCTGCCAGCGACCGTGCCCGGGCCCGACGGCGACGAGGACGCCGCGGAACCGGCGACCGGAACGGCGCCCCCGGACCCCGGCGAGGCCCCGGGAGGGTCCGGCGGCCGGATCCGGTCCGGCGCCGTCGCCGCGCTGCGGTCCCGGCCCGCGCTGCCGCAGGGACGTGCCCGCCGCCGGGCGGGGGGCTGGGCCGTCGCGGGCGGGTTCGCGGCCCTGGCCACCGTGCTGGCGCTGGCCGGTCTGCCCGCCGCTGCCACGTCCCCGGACGGGTTCGGTCCCGGGAACGTGCTCCTCGCCGGGCGGGACGTCACCGGCACCGAGCGGCTCGACGTGGACCTGTCCCGGCCCCTTCCGGTCTCCGGCACCGTCACCGGCCCGGTCTCGGTGCGGTTGGACCTGTTCGACGTCGGCCTGACCTCCACCACGGCTGCGCCGGGGGAGGCGCTGTCCCTGCGCAACAGCCGCTACCTCGTGGGGGGCCCGGTCCGCGCCACCGTCCGTTCCGGGCAGGTCGAGCACGAACTCACCGTGGTGCCCGAGGGGAACCACCTGCTCACAGTGCCCGGCGCGGCTGCGGTGGTGCTGCTGCTGTTCGTGATCGCCTACGCCGAGTCGCTGCTGGTGCCGGTGCGCCGCCGGCACCACGCCCCCGCCGGCACCCTGGCCGGGATGGGCCTGCTGGGGGTGGGCGCCGGGACCGCGCTCGCCGTGCTGGGCTGGCTGCTGACCGTCGGGCACCTGCTGACGATGCCGCTGATCCTGGCGTGCGGGGTTGCCGGGGCCGGCGCGTCCATGGCCGCCACGACCACCCTCGCCTCGGGCTGAAGCGGGGGTTCTCTGCGCTGCCGCGGCGGCGAGCCCCGACAGATCCGATTATGGTCAATTTGACCTTATAGTATCAGACCTTGTGGCCTTCGTCGGTACGCCACTGGTGGCCTGGGCCCTGGCCGCACCTGGCGTGTTCACCGATGATTTCTCCTCGGGTCATCGTGCCGGTCTGATCATCGCCTGGTTGGTCAGTCTTGTATTCGCTGGTCTGGCCTGGGACGTCATCCGTCGTTCGCATCACGTTCGCGGCTGAGTCACCGCCCCGGACCGGGGCAGCGGCCGACGATGTTCCCAGCGCAAGGGGAGGTGACGCGGTCTCCGGGGCGGCAACATTCGGTCATTCGTCACCCGGTCGGCGTCACCGCACCGGTCCGCGGCTCCGGGTGCCAGGGCCGCCCGGGTTCCCGCCGGCGGGTGCGTTGCCGCCTCGCGGGCCGAAGAACAGGCCGTTCAGCAGGAAGAAGCAGAACACGCCGCCGACCAGCACCGCGCCGAAGGCCGCCACCGCGCCGATCGCCGCCGCACCCGCCGAGGTCGAGACCACCAGGTCCACCGGACGCTGGAACGTGTGCCCGGGGCAGTCAGCGCGCAGCAGGAAACGGCCCGGCCGGTCCGGCACGGTCACGGTGGTGGCGAACGCCCCGACCTCGTCGGCACGGGCCGGGGACGCGTTCCGGCCGTCCAGCCAGAACCGCACCCGCGCGTCCGGGTCGCAGCCGTCCCCGCGGGCCCGCAGCGGACTGCCCGGGGTGAGCGGGCCGTCGACCGCGAGCGCGTCGGTGCCGTCGAAGCCGATCGTCACGGTGGCGCGGTCGCTGCCGCGGGAGGTCCCCGAGACCCGGTAGTCGAAGCTGTCGGTTCCCGTGGTGGTGGCCGGTGCTGGCCGGTAGGTGACGGTACCGGAGGGGTGCACCGTCACGGCGCCCCGGTCCGGGGCGGCGACGACCCGGACGCTGCCGGGGTCCAGGTCCCCGCGGTCGTTCGTGAGCACGTCGATCACGATGTCGGCACCGGGGACGGTGCTCGCGACGTCGTCGACCGCGTCCGGTCCCGCCGTGGCCGGGGTCATGGCGGGGGTCGTGGGCGCCGGTGCGTTCCCGGTCGGTCCCGGGGTGCCGGTGCCGTTCCCGGTCGGGGCGGTCGCGGGAACGGTCGTCCCCGGGCCGGCGGTGGCCGAGGCGCCCGGCCCGACCGTCGAGGTCGGGTCTACGGTGGTGGAGGGGGTGGGTGCGGGCGTGCCGTCCGGGCGGGTGGTGGGCCCCGTCTCGACGACAGCGACCGTGACCCCGGCGGTGTCGATCGTCCGGCCAGCGGCCACGACCGCGTACCGGAAGCCACCGGTGCCCGTGAAGCCGCGGGCAGGGGTGAACGTGAACCGTCCTGTGGTGCTCCTGATCGGGCTGACCGAGCCCCCGGCGGGGGTGCCGGTCACCTCCGCGTGCGCCCCCGGGGCCACGACGTCGTTCGCGAGCACTGCCACGGTGACGGGCCGGCCGGTGGTGCGCGGTCCGGTGTCGTCGCGGGCGTCCACCAGGTACACGGTCACGGTGGCCGGCGCCGAGCGGTGCCCGGCGGCGTCCACCAGCTCGTACCGGAAGCTGTCCCGGTCCCGCAGCCCCCCGCCCGGCCGGTACACGATCCGGGTGCCTTCGACGACGGCGGTGCCGGACCGGGGGCGTTCGACCACCGCGGGCAGGAAGCCGGCCGGTGCGGTGTCGTTGGTGGTGACCGCGACCGGGACCACGGTGCCGGGCGAGGTGTACCCGGTGTCGGCCACGGGCAGCAGCGCCAGCACGGTCACGGTGACAGTCGCCGCCGCCACCTCCCGGCCGGTGCGGTCCAGCAGCTCGTAGCCGAACCGGTCGGTGCCGGCGAACCCGTCCCCGGGGAGGTAGACCAGGCCCGGGCCGCCGGGCGTGACGGTGCCGTGGCCCGGCGGGCCGGGCCGGACCGTGAACCCGGCGGCGTCCGGGTCGTTGGCGGTGACGTCGATCCGTACGGCGTTCCCGGTGTAGGTGGTTGCCTCGTCGTCCCGGGCCACGGGCGGGGTCACGGTGACGGTCACGGTGGCGGCACCCAGCGGTACCGGAGGGCCGGCACCCTCGGGCTCCTCCAGCAGCCGGTAGGTGAAGCGGGCCGTGCCGGTGAAGCCGTCCGGGGGCCGGTAGCGGACGGTGGGGCCGGCCACGGTGGCCGTACCGCGGTCCGGGGCGGTGACCTCCAGCCGCAGCCGGTCGACGGGGATCTGCCCGAGCCCGACGTCGTTGGCGAGCACGTCGATGTCCACCGCGCGTCCGGGGGCCGTGATGGCGGTGTCCGGCAGCGGCCCCGTCGGTCCCACCCGGACCGACGCCGGCGGGGAGTTGTGGCCGGCCGGACCGACGAGCACGTAGGTGAAGCAGTCCGGCACGGGGGGACCGGCGTCCGGGACGTAGCGGATCCGGTCCCCCTCCGGGGCCGCGGTGCCGTGGTCCGGCGGGGTACGGACCCGGGGCCGGTACCCGGGCGGGACCCGGTCGTTGTCCAGGACCGCGATCGTGACCGGTTGCCCGGGCACGGTCCGCACCGCGTCCGGCCGGACGGCGCCGACCGTCACCGTGACCCGGGCACGGGCCACCACCCGTCCCGCTGGGTCGAGGAGCCGGTAGCCGAAGCCGTCCGTGGCCGGGGAGTCCGCGGCCGCGGTGTAGACCGCGACCCGCCCGTCCAGCACGACGTCGCCGTGCTGGTCGCCGTCCAGGCGCAGGGTGAGGCCCGAGGCGTGCTCGTCGTTGGCCAGGACGTCGATGCGCACCGGATCGCCGGCGAAGGCGACCGCCGTGTCGTCCCTGGCCACCACGGCAGGGCCCGGGGGCACGACCTCGATCCGGACCCGTGCCCTGCCCAGCACGGTGCACACGTCGCAGGGCAGGCACAACCGGTACGTCAGGACCTCGACCCCGGCGAAGTCCGCCTCGGGCCGGTACCGGATCGTGCCGCCGGCCACGGTGGCCGTGCCGTGCCGGGCCGGCGCGAGCCGCACCGTGGTCCCGGGCACCACGCCGAGGTCGTTCGCGAGGACGTCGACCGTGACCGTCCCGCCGGCCGTCACGGGTCCCGCGACGTCGTCAACGGCGGTCGTGGCGTCCAGGGTCAGGTGCACGGTGGCGCCGGGCCAGCGCCCGCCGGGCAGCGGGTACCACCACCAGGGCCAGCGGTCGGGCCCAGGCCTCGACGACCGCAGCGGCTCCAGGTGGTAGCGGAAGCTGTCGCAGCAACTGGTCATGGGACTGCCGGGGGTGAAACGCAGCAGCCGGCCCACGACCGTGACGGTCCCGGTGCGCGGCCGGCTGTCCGGCACGACCCGGTACGGGCCCCGCACGCTGTCGTTGGCCGCCGGGTCGAAGGTCACCGGGGCGGTGGAGGTCACGTGCACCCGGTCGTCCCGGGGCTCCGGCAGCGGGCAGCGCGGCCCGCAGGACGCCCCGGGGGCGGGGCCGTCCGGGCCGCCGGGCCGGGAGGCACCGGTGGCCGGCCCGGTCGCGGGCACCGTCGGGTCCGGTTCAGGGGTCCGGCCCGTGGGCCGCGTCCCGGGACGCGTTGCCGTGGGGGAGGTGCCGGTCGGGGTCGTCCGCGTGGTCGGGCCGGCGCCGGTCGGCGTGTTCCGCGGCGTGCGCGCGGGAGCCGTACCGGTCGCCGTCGGGTCCGGTTCCGGCGAGGACGCCGGGTCCGTCGTGGGCTCCGGGACCGTGGGCTCCGGGGCTGCCGCGGGCTTCGTGGCGGTGCCCGGGTCCTGGACCGGCCGTACCGCTTCCGCGGTGGCGGCCGGTCCGACGCCGTTCCCGCCCGCCGCCGTCCCCGGGACGGCGGCCACCGCGGCGGGACGGCCGGCGGCCCCCGGGGCCCCGGGGGATGCCGCACGGGCCGGGGCAAGGACCGGGGACACCGAGAGCAGCAGCGCCAGGACACCGGTGGCCGAAGCGGATCGGTGTGGTCGTGGAACGGGCATGGAACGTCTCCCTGGGAAGGGCGCGGTACGGATCAGTGCCCGGCGGGGGCGGCCGGCTCCCCGGCACCGGGGACGGCGGGACCGGGCTCCTCGACGGGACCGGGCTCCTCGACCGGGCGGGGCTGGACGTCCGCCGCCGGTGGCACGCTGCCGTCCCGGGCCGTCCCGGCCGGGGTGAGGAAGCCGGCCACGAGCCCCGCGAGACCGCCGACGACCACCAGCAGGAGCCAGACGTCGCCGTCCGGGACCAGCATCCGCAGCACCGACATCGTGAAGGTGAAGGTGAGCCCGAGCCCCATCCCGGGGACGGCGAAACGCACCGCCCGGTCCCACCGGTGCACGGGCAGGGTACGGCGCGCCAGCCGCACCAGCACCGCGAGCAGCAGCACGCCGGTGACGAGGGCCACCATCAGCCCGAAGACCCCGTAGGCGCAGGCGGCCCCTGCACGCACGTCCACAGGGAACTCCAGGGCGGCGATCTCGTGCCGGTCCTGGTCCAGGAGGGCCAGACGACTCGGGATCAGCCCCGTCGCCTGCGAACCGAGGTCGCTGACGTCGAGCGAGAAGCCGGTGGTGATGCTCTCGCCGGGCGCGACGGTGCGGTCGATCCGGGTGGTGAAGTTGAAGAACGTCATGTTCAGGACCTGGCCGGACACCCGGACGGCCCGGACCCGCAGCGTCCGGTCGGTGGGGTTGCTGATGTCCGCCCGGACCCGCAGCTCGCGGTCGGGATCCAACCGGAGCGGGTCGTTGGCGTCGATCCTGTCCGCGTCCCGGCCGTCCACCACCGCGGTGACCGCGACCTCCCCGGGCCCAGCGAGCGCGGGACCGCCGCCCGCCAGCAGGGCGGCCCCGAGGACCGCCGCCGCGAGGCCGGCCCGCCGGCCCCGGCCACCGGCCTCTCGGGCCGCTGCCCCCGGCGGACGGCTCCCGGCCCGTGAGGGCCGTCCCGGAACGTCGGCTGTGCGTCTCGTCACGCCCGTCACCCCTCAGCGCTCCTGCGGGACCGGTTGTCGCGCCCCCCCGTCCGGGACGCCGCGCCACGGCATCCAGGATGCTGAACCGGGACACGTCGCCCGCGTCCCGGTGGGCGGACCGGCACTTTCGGGAGCCGATGTCTGCCCCGGGGGGCCGGGA
>Ga0316579_10000368_pt1 | contig 14202 bp, 16 predicted proteins | sample J5NA_2_FD_203074 | JGI IMG/M metagenome (GOLD analysis project Ga0316579, IMG submission 203074) | Rhizosphere microbial communities from salt marsh grasses in Alabama, United States - J5-7_160517rDrA | ecosystem: Host-associated > Plants > Roots > Rhizosphere | place: USA: Alabama | collected... | reverse complement strand
CCGATGAAGATGCCTCCGCCACCCGCCGGGCCGTCCATGTAGAAGTGGATCGCAACCGGCTGTGCGTAGTTGTCCGCATCGCAGGCCCACCCCCAAGTGTTGCTATGATCGATCCCGTCGTGGGTCCCCCGGGGAAGGTTGTTAGCCGCTTGCACGAGACCGTCGAACTCAACGTCATCTGTAAGATAGTCGCCCCGCGCCGCGAACGCGAAGGGCTCAGCGAGCGCGATCCGCGCTTGGACCATTGCTGCAAACGTTTCGCGTTCATCTCCCGCAATGAAGTCGTTGGGTTCGGGTTGACCGTCGCAGAGTCTGTAGACAGCTTTGAGCACCGCCAGCGCTGCGGCGTCGTCGCCCGCAGTGTTCAACGCTTGCGCCTCGACGAGCCTGTAATACAACCAGTTCGCTCGGTTGACAGCGGTTCGGCCAGCGCCCGTCCCGAACACCGAGCCGTCGGCGATGGCAGCATTGTAGAACTGGATCAATTCTTCCGTGCCCTGGACGGGATCGAATTCGTCGGGGGCCGGCACGGCGGGGCGGATCTCCTGAACGGTGCCGTCGGCGTCTTGCCATATCACCCAGTCGCCGGAGACCTCCACACTCGTGTTCCCCCAACCTTCCCGAGCGCCGTTGAAGATATCTTGTGTGACGGGTCCACCCATGGACAACATTAAGGCAAATAATGCAATCGCGTGTCTTGCTTTCATTGTGAGGCTCCCTCTTCACATCGGAACCGACTTGCGTCACCGTGCTGCCGCAGCGAACGAGGAGTAGAGTCGCACCAGAGGACGCGCCTCGCCGACGGCGACGTTGGGGGAATACGTTCCATCATCCGGCCCTTCCAAGATCCCAATCGCGTGGCCCCCATCCCGCGGCTGGTGACAGGATCTGAAGTCCGACGAACACTTTGCCGCCCTGGGGCCGGACGGTTTCTCTCGTCATGGGCCCGCCTATCTCCAGTATAGAAGCCAGGTTCAATTCCGGTCGCGTGATCATTGTCCTCGACAAACCAACCAAACACCGCCGTCCTCGACATCTTCGCTTGGCGTCAGGCCAAATCGAGGCCGTGGCAGCGGACCGAAGCCGGATCGACGTGAATCCGTCCCGCTTGACCGGCGTTTGTCGGATTTGTCAGCCACCAGGTCAGCCTCCAGCGACCCAAATCAGCATTGAGCCGTCGTCCGGAATCGGTCCGTCATTGGCTGGGTTTGGCAGAAGCTTGCAGTGGGTGAGGCCTCCGAGACTCTGTACCCTTCTCGCCACAACAACGGTTGCTGACCGGCTTCCGCCGTGTCCCTTTATGGCCGTCAGAGTCGCTTACAGGGGCGCCTGTGAGAATCTGCAGTGCGTCCTTAGCCGTCGCCCACGGGCCAGGTCCGGGCGACCCAATCAGGTCTAGCTATCAGCTACCCAAGACTGGTGAGGTCCGAGGTCACAACACTAACGCGAGCGCCAAGAGGAGGGACCTGTTCTCTTCGGGAACACCAACCGCCACCAGCAGGCAGTTGGCTAGGAGCCGATGGGCGCCGTTGAGGTTCTTCACCAGGACACCCCGCGACTTGAGTCCAGCGAGACAGTCGTCCGCCGTTCCCTACCGGGAGGCGGATCAGGACGGAGTTGGCCTGGCTCGGGTAGAGCCGTATCCCAGATCCACGAGCAAGAACTTGCGCCCCCGGGTGGGACAGGGTCAAGGCTCGCACTCGAGGCAAGCCGCGGTGACCCACACCGGACCGGTAATCTCTCTCCGCGCTGCGATAGGGCGCAGAAGCTACAGGGCGTTGGAGGCCGGCTGCGCGGACGATTTCACCAAGCCCTTCGACCACCGCGAGGTCCTGGCCCGCGTCAGGGCGCACCTGCAGCAGCACCTATTTGGGCGCCTGGCCGAGCAAGCCGAGCCGTCCCGCCAGGCACAGGCAACGCTCGCCGGAGCCAAAAGCGTACTGTACTGCAAGCGGCATGGGTCGTAGAGATCATCCGCAGCCGCACGGGCGCCGGGCCACGGAAGTCACGATTCGTCCGCCGCGCGATCGAGCAGCGCCAGGAACTCCTTGGGTGCGAGGATGGGTAGGATCCCGGCAGGAAAATCGCCGACGTTGCGCGTCAGCAGGTAGTCGGCGCGCGCGTGGAGTGCGCTATAGAGCTGAATGGCATCCTCGAAGTTGGGGATATCCGAGTCGATCACCTGGTTCAGGATGCGCTGGTCCGGCGCGACGCTGGCAAAGACATCGCGCAGCAGGACCAGTGCCCGGCGCGCGGCGTCCATGTCGCGCGCCTTACGGACGATGTAGAAGACATTGTTGAAGCTGATTACGGAGACCAGTGCCTAGCACGCACCGGTCTCGGCCATCGTCCAGATGCGAGCGGCCGCCGGGAAAAAGGCTCGCGCCTTGCCAGGACGTCGAGCAGCAGGTTGGTGTCGACGAAGATCCTCATCCGGCGTGGCCGTATCGCTCCCAGAGGGCATCACCAAGGAGATCGGCGTCCGAGCTGCGGGGTCCCAGCTCCACCAACCCGGTCGCAGCCAGTGTGAGAGGACCGATGAAATCCGCGCCACGCGGATGGTCCAGCGCATCCAGTGCGCGGACGAGTCCGGCGAGCAAGGCCGAGACACTGGTGTTGCGAGCGCGTGCCGCCTGCTTGGCGCGCTCGATGGTCGACTCGTCCATGCTGAGGGTGGGCATGGTGTTCATGGTGGACCCTGCGATACGTAACCGTTAACACAGAACCAACGTATGGCCAGCCGGTCCGCCAACCGGGCACGAGGTCTCCAACCGCGCCAAACCTTTCAATGGCAGGGAGGCAATGCAGGCGCTCGGGGATAAGTACTCAGGACGGGGGGAGTAGGAGAGATCACCGTCTGTCGCGCACTCGTTCCCCGGCAACCGTAATCAGCTTCCAGCCCTTAGGGACCCAACACCGACGCAAGCGCCGAGAGGAAGGCCCCGTTCTCCTCGGGCGTGCCAACCGTCACCCGCAGGCAGTCCGCCAGCAGGGGATGGGCGCCGTTGAGGTTCTTGACCAGGACACCCCGGGACTTGAGTCCGGCGAAGCACGCGTCGGCCCTGCCCGCCGGGAGGCGGATCAGGATGAAGTTGGCCTGGCTGGGGTAGGGCCGAATCCCGGGGATGGCGGCGAGGGCGTCGAAGAGCCGGGCGCGCGCCGTGCGGATGGCCTGCGCCTGCTCGTCCAGCACCGCCTTGTGGCGCAGGGCGAAGGTGGCGGAGGCCTGGGTGAGGCAGTTGATGTTGTAGGGGAGTCGGGTCTTGTCGATCTCGGTCAGCCAGTCCTCCGGCCCCGCCAGGTAGCCCAGCCTCAGGCCCGCCAGGCCCATCTTGGAGAGGGTGCGCAGGACCAGCAGGTTCGGCCACTCACCCAGGCGCGCGAGGAAGCTCTCGTCCGTGAAGGGGGCGTAGGCCTCGTCCACGATGACCAGGCCCGGCGCCGCGGCGGCGATCTCGGCGATGGCCCCGGCATCGAAGAGGTTGCCGGTGGGGTTGTTGGGGTAGGCGATGAAGGTCAGCGCAGGGCACTCCCGCTCCAGGGCCTCCAGGATCGCCGGCAGGTCCAGGCCGAAGTCGTCGGCCCGCAGTGGCACTCCCACGTACTCCATCCCGGCGAACAGGGCGATCATGCGGTACATGACGAAGCCCGGGTCCACCGACAGGACCTTTCGCCCGGGGTGGGCCAGGGTCAGGGCGAGCATCTGGATCAGCTCGTCGGAGCCGTTGCCGAGCAGGAGCCCCATCCCGTCGGGGATGCCCATGGACTCCCGCAGGGCCTCCTGGACCTGCCGCCCCTGGGGGTCCGGGTAGCGGTTGAGCTCGGCCCCCCGCAGCACCTCCAGCCATTCGGACTTGAGCGAGTCCGGCCAGCCGTAGGGGTTCTCCATGGCGTCAAGCTTGACGAGACCCGTGGCGTCCGGGACCTGGTAGGCCCGCAGGGCTCGGATCTCCGGGCGGATCAGCTGGTCGGGGGACAGTGGCATATCCGGTCCGGTTATCGGGTCGAAGGGCCCTCAGCCCTCTCCTCGACCCTGTACTCGGCCGAGCGGGCGTGGGCCGTGAGCCCCTCGCCGCGGGCCAGGACGGAGGCGACCTTCCCCAGCCCCACCGAGCCGTCCGGGGAGACCATGATCAGGCTCGAGCGCTTCTGGAAGTCGTAGACCCCCAGCGGCGAGGAGAAGCGCGCCGTGCGCGAGGTGGGCAGCACGTGGTTGGGCCCGGCGCAGTAGTCGCCCAGCGCCTCGGCGGTGTAGCGGCCCATGAAGATGGCCCCGGCGTGACGGATCCGGCCGACGATGGCCTGTGGATCCGCCACCGACAGCTCCAGGTGCTCCGGGGCTACGTGGTTGGCGATGGCGATGGCCTCATCCTGGTCCCGGGCCTGGATCAGGGCACCCCGCTCCCGGAGCGCCGTGGCGATGATCTCACGCCGCTCCATGGTGGGCAGAAGCCGGTCGATGCTGGCCGCGACCCGATCGAGGAAGTCCCCGTCCCAGCTCACCAGGATAGACTGAGCGTCCTCGTCGTGCTCGGCCTGGGAGAAGAGGTCCATTGCGATCCAGTCCGGGTCCGTGGCGCCGTCGCACAGGACCAGGATCTCCGAGGGGCCAGCCACCATGTCGATCCCGACCTGGCCGAAGACCGCCCGCTTTGCGGTGGCCACGAAGATGTTCCCGGGTCCCACGATCTTCTCGACCGGGGGGACGAGCTCCGTCCCGTAGGCCAGGGCCGCGATCGCCTGGGCCCCGCCAATGGCGAAGGCGCGATCCACGCCCGCGATGTGGGCCGCGGCCAGGACCAGGTCGTTCATCTGCCCACCGGGGGTGGGAACGACCATGATGAGCTCGGAGACCCCCGCCACCTTGGCGGGGATGGCGTTCATCAGCACCGAGGAGGGGTAGGCGGCCTTGCCGCCGGGCACATAGAGTCCGGCCCGGTCCAGGGGCGTCACCTGCTGGCCGAGCAGGGTTCCGTCGGCCTCCTGGTAGCTCCAGGACTCCAGGCGCTGGCGCTCGGCGTAGGCGCGGATGCGGGCGGCCGCCTGCTCCAGGGCCTGGCGCTGGTCCGCCGGAATGGCCCGCCACGCCCGCTCCAGGCGATCGCGGGGGATCTCCAGGTCCAACGGGCTACCAGGGGTCCAGCGGTCCAGGTGCGTGGTGTAGTCCACCAGGGCGGCATCCCCCCGGGCCCGCACCTGCTCGATGATGGTCGCCACGGTCTGCTGAACCTGGTCGTCGGAGACCGAGTCCCAGGCGAGCAGGTTATCGAGCTGGCCCTGGAAGTCCGGGTCGGCAGCGGAAAGGCGGCGGATCTCGGTCATGGTTGGCTCCTCGGACGGTTCAGCCGGGCTGGCCCCCGGTGCCGGACAAGGCCAGCCGCAGGGCGGCGATCAGGGTTGTCACGGCGGCGTGCTTCATCTTCCAGCTCGCCTTGTTCACCACCAGTCGGGAGCTGATGTCCGCGATGTGCTCCAGGGGCACCAGCCCATTGGCCTTGAGGGTGTTGCCGCTCTCGACCAGGTCCACGATCAGGTCGGCCAGCCCCACCAGGGGGGCGAGCTCCATGGAGCCGTAGAGCTTGATCACCTCCACCTGCTGACCCTTGGCCGCGAAGTGACGCTCGGCGCTCAGGACGAACTTGGTGGCGACCCGCAGGCGACCCGAGGCCGGGGGCCGGCTGGCCGCCTCCGGCGGGCCAGCCACCATCAGCCGGCAGCGGGCGATCCCCAGGTCCAGGGGCTCGTAGAGCCCCTCGCCCCCATGCTCCAGCAGGACGTCCTTGCCCGCCACCCCGAGGTCCGCGGCCCCGTATTGGCAATAGGTCGGCACGTCGCTGGCGCGGATGATGACCAGCTTGACCCCCGGGTGGTTGGTCTCGAGGATCAGCTTGCGGGTCTTCTCCGGATCGTCCAGGGGCTCGATCCCCGCGGCCGCCAGGAGGGGCAGGGTCTGGTCCAGAATGCGCCCCTTGGAGAGGGCGATGGTCAGGGGCGCCGTCAGCTCAAGACGCGTGCTCATCCAATCGGTCTCCCAACGTCCACGGATCCGCCCCCCCGGGGCCCTCGGCCCTCACCCGGGCGATACGACACCATTGGCGCCCGCGATGCGCCGGATGCCGGCACCCAGGGCGGAGAGCTTCCCCTCCATGTTGTCGTATCCCCGATCCAGATGGTAGATGCGATCCACCAGGGTCTCACCCTCGGCCACCAGGCCCGCCAGCACCAGACCGGCGGAGGCCCGCAGGTCCGTGGCCATGACCGGAGCGGCGGTGAGCCGCTCCACCCCGCGGCAGACCGCCACGTGGCCGTCGATGCGAATGTCCGCCCCCATGCGCTGCAGCTCCAGCACGTGCATGAAGCGGTTCTCGAAGACCGTCTCCGCCACCATGCCGACCCCCTCGGCGATGCTGTTGAGGGCGCAGAACTGGGCCTGCATGTCGGTGGGGAAGGCCGGGTGGGGCGCGGTGTGGATGTCCACCGCACGGGGTCGCCTGCCCTGCATGTCCAGCTCGATCCAGTCCTCCCCGGTCTCGATCCGGGCGCCGGACTCCCGCAGCTTCTGGAGGACCGCATCCACGCAGTCCGGTCGGGTGTGGGCGACCCGCACCCGCCCCCCGGTCATGGCCGCCCCCACCAGGAAGGTCCCGGTCTCGATGCGGTCCGGCATCACCGGATGGGTGGCGCCCCCGAGCCCATCCACCCCCTGGACGTGGATGCGGTCGGTGCCGGCCCCCTCGATGCGCGCCCCCAGGGCCCTCAGGAAATCCGCCAGGTCCGTTACCTCCGGTTCCCGGGCGGCATTTTCGATCACCGTCTCTCCGCGGGCCAGGACGGCGGCCATCAGTAGGTTCTCGGTCCCGGTGACGGTCACCAGGTCCATGACCAGCCGGGCGCCGCGCAGCCGGTCGGCCCGGGCACGGATGTAGCCCCCCTCGACACTGATCTCCGCGCCCATGGCCTTGAGTCCCTCCAGGTGGAGGTTGACCGGCCTGGCCCCGATGGCGCAGCCGCCGGGGAGCGAGACGTCGGCCTGGCCGTAGCGGGCCACCAGGGGCCCCAGAACCAGGATCGAGGCGCGCATGGTCTTCACCAGCTCGTAGGGGGCGGCGAAGTCCGAGAGGGTCCTGGGCTCGCTCCGCACGCTCCCGTTCTCCTGGGTGAGGCTCGCGCCGAGCCGGCCAAGCAGGGTCAGGGTGGTGGAGATGTCGCGCAGGCGCGGGACATTGGTCAGGGTCACCGGGCCCTCGGCGAGCAAGGTGGCGGCGAGGATGGGGAGCGCGGCGTTCTTCGCGCCCGAGGCGCGCACCTCGCCCCGCAGGGGAGTGCCGCCGGTGATCAGGAGCTTATCCATGGATTGAGCAGTGGGCAGTCGTCTCTATGAGCAGGGGTGGCCCCACCGCTGCCGGGGCGGCAGGGCATCGGCAGATGGGGCCCGGGCGGAGGCAGCCCGAGCCCTTCAACCGGGCGTCGATGGGGCGAGCGGAAGCAGGGTTCCCAGGTTGGAGAAGGCGGCGATGCGCCCGAGCGCATCCGGCAGGTTGAGGTACTCCAGGTCCAACCGGCGGGATCGGGCCATGTCCAGCCATTCGAGCAGGAGGGCCAGGCCCGCGCTGTTGGCGGACTCCACCCCGGAGAGGTCGATGCGCACCCGCCCCGTCGCGGGAAACAGGGCCTCGGCCTCGGTGACCAGGCTCGTCACGCTGGCGAAGTTGAGCGCGCCCTCGACCCGCAGCCGACCCGGCCCGGCGGTGATCAGGCGCGCCCCCTTCACCCCTGCCCCTTGCGGTTCATCTCGCCCAGCTTGCTGATCAGGCCGTCGATGCCCTTCTGCCGAACCTCGGTGTCGAAGCTGCTGCGGTAGTTGCTGACCAGACTGGCGTTATTGATCACCACGTCGTAGACCTTCCAGCCGCCACCGCCGTTGTACATCCGATAGTCCACCGGAACGGGCGCCGCACCGCGATCCTGGATCTCGGTGGAGACGGTCACGGTGTTCGCCTTGGACCCGGGCCTAACCGGCAGATAACGGATCTCCTGCCCCGAGTAGCTCAGTAGGGAGCGGGCATAGGTTCGCACCAGGATCTGCTTGAATTCGTCCACGAGCTGGCGCCGCTGAGCCGCGGACGCCTTGCGCCAGTGCTGTCCCATGGCCCCCTGGGTGATGCGCTCGAAGTCGAAGTGGGGAGCCAGGATCTTGTCGATCATGCCGTAGATCAGCGCGGGGTTGCGATCCACCTCCGCCCGCCGGGCCTCCAGGGTGCTCAGCATGCGCTCACTGGTGCGCTGCACCAGGGCGGTGGCCTCATCGGGGGCGGCAAAGGCCGAGACCCCCGTGGCCAGCGGCAACAGCGCAAGCAACAATAGGACGTGACGTCGAAACATCATTTGCCTCCTTCTTCAGCCTTGCTGAATAGAAACTGACCGATCATCTGCTCGAGGACCAGGGCCGACTGGGTGTGTTGGATCTCGTCGCCCTCTTTCAGGTACTCCTCGCTGCCGCCGGCCTCCAGGCCCACGTACTGCTCGCCGAGCAGGCCAGCGGTGAAGATATTGGCGAAGGTGTCGTCCGGGATGCTGTCCACGGCGGGATCGATGCGCATGGTGACCACCGCCTCGTACGTCGCCTTGTCGAACCGGACATCTTCCACGCGACCGACACGTACGCCGGCCATGGTCACGGGGGCTCGCGCCTTGAGACTGCCCACGTTGGCGAAGCGGGCCGTCAGCGCATAGCCCGAGCCGTCCCCGGCCGCACTCAGGTTGCTGACCCGCATGGCCAGAAAGAAGAGCGCCACCAGGCCTGCCGCCATGAAGGCGCCGACGACGATCTCGATACTGCGTTGCTTGTTCATCCCATGGCCCCAATTTGCCATCAGTCGCCGAACATCAAGGCCGTGAGGACGAAGTCCAGGCCCAGGACCGCCAGGGCCGAGTGCACGACGGCGCGGGTCGTCGCGCGACTCACCCCTTCTGAAGTGGGGGTGGCATCGTGCCCTTGAAACAGGGCGATCCAGATCACCACGACACCGAATACGAGACTCTTGATGACACCGTTGACCAGGTCCTCATCGAAATCCAGCTTGGACTGCATCTGGCTCCAGAAGGCCCCGTCGTCGACGCCCAGCAGTCCCACCCCGACGAAATAGCCGCCCACGACCCCGACGGCGCTGAACATCGCCGCCAGGAGCGGCATGGCGATGACGCCTCCCCAGAGCCTGGGAGTCAAGATGCGGCGCACCGGGTCCACCGCCATCATCTCCAGGCCCGAGAGCTGCTCGGTGGCCTTCATGAGGCCGATTTCCGCTGTCAGGGCGGAGCCGGCCCGCCCCGCCACCAGCAGGGCCGTCACCACGGGGCCGAGCTCCCGCACCAGGGAGGCGGCCACCATCACCCCCAGGCTCTCCTCGGCCCCGAACTGGGAGAGGACGTAGTAGCCCTGCAACCCGAGCACCATGCCCACGAAGAGTCCGGAGACCACCACGATGAGCACGGACAAAACGCCCACGTTGTACACCTGGGCCACCAGGAGCCCCGGGCGCCGGACCACCTCGGAGGAGCCCGCGACCATGCGCGCCACGAGCAGATGGGCGCGCCCCAGGGAAGCCAGGGCGTCGATCCCCACGCGTCCGAGCCGGGACAGGGCGTCGAGCACCATGTCTAGGGCGCCCTCCCGTTCAGCAGGTCATCGCTCAGGGGCGACGCCGGGTAATGGAAGTGAACGGGGCCGTCCGGGAGCCCGTCCATGAACTGGCGTACCCATGGGGCCGTCTCGGCGGCGATCGCCCCCGGCGTGCCCTGGGCCATCACCTTGCCCTGGGCGATCACGTAGATGTAATCGGCGATGCTCGCGGTCTCGCGCACGTCGTGGGACACCAGGATGCTGGTCAGCCCGCTGGCGTCGTTGAGCTGGCGGATCAAGGTCATCAAGACCCCCATGGAGATCGGGTCCTGCCCGGTGAAGGGCTCGTCGTAGAGGATCATCATGGGATCCAGGGCGATCGCCCGGGCCAGGGCCACACGCCGCGCCATGCCCCCCGACAGGGCGCTCGGCATCAGGTCCCTGGCCCCCCGCAGGCCCACCGCCTCGAGCTTGAGCAACACCAGCTTGCGCACCATGGAGGGGCTCAGGTTGGTGTGCTCCCTCAGGGGGTAGGCCACGTTTTCGAAGACGTTGAGATCGGTGAGCAGGGCACCGCTCTGAAAGAGCATCCCCATGCGCCGGCGCAGCCGGAACAGGGCGGACTGGCTCAGGTCCGCAACCGGCTCCCCGTCCACCTCGATGGTGCCCGCGTCCGGGTGCAGCTGACCACTGATCAGCTTGAGCAGGGTGGTCTTGCCCGTGCCGCTCGGCCCCATCACCGCGGTGACCGCGCCACGGCGGATGTCGAGGTCGACCCCGTCGAAGATGACCCGGGAGCCGTGCCGGAAGCGCAGGCCGCGGATGCGCACCAACACGTCCTCGGCCACCCCCGACCGGGGCTCGCTCGGGTCGCGAACCTGCACCGGGGGTGTCTGAGCTTGGGGTGTCCGTGGGGGAGAGGCGACCGGCACCTTGGCGCGTCGGGCGCCCCTTGGGCCCGAGGGGCGTTGCCGTCCCATAGGTACCTTAAGAGGTTTGGATCTAGGGCGGACGCCCGGGGAAGTGCGGGTGGGCGTCGCGGCCAAAGCTCGGCATTGTCCTGGCGTGGGGCAAGGGCGTCAAGCCAGTCCCATCAGCTCAAACATGGTCTGCCAGCGCTCGAGGTCGTCGAAGCGACAGTCACCGAGCAGCGCCAGCGGGGGTCTCCCCGACCCGGGCGCGCGCCTCCCATCGGGACCCTGCACCCCAAGTGCCCGAACCTTGGCCTCGATCCAGCCGCGGGCCTGCCGCAGGTCCCGGACGAGATCTGCGGGGACCTCCCAGGCGAGGCCCATACCCGCCCCGGGGCGCGGCTCGGGGCCGCCGGGCGGGACCCGAATCCATCGGGGCAGACCGGCAACCGGCAATGGCGACGGGGCGGAACGAGGGACCACCAAGCCCCCGAGACGATCCCCAAGGGCATCGCACGCCGGGGCCAGGGGGCCATCAGGGTCACCCTCCCCCAGGTCGAGGAAGAAACGAAAACGCGGCGGCGTGTCCGCGACCCACGACTGCACCTCGTCCCGGCCGGCGCCGCGCCAGAGCCTGGCGGGCACCAGGACACCCCAATAGGCGTTGGCGAAATAGCTCAGGCGCCACTCCGGCGGGAGGTCCGGCGGATAGGCTCCAGGGCCCGCGGCCATGGGGTCCCAGCCGGTGCGCAGGGGCACTATTGAGATCGTCTCCACCTCACGCCCTGACTCGGGCACGAGGGACCCCGGCCGCCGGGGCCACATGCCGGGGAGGGAAATCGACGGGGCCGCTGGTGTATCTTTGTGGCGCTTCACCCCAGTTGGCAGCCCCTGACCGAAAACCATCATGACTGAACCGCGAAAGCTCGGGGCCCACAAGTACGCGGTCGGCCCCGGAGAGCCGGAGCGTATCCGTGACCTCGGACGGGCAGTCATCGAGAACGAGGCCTCGGCCGTCGCTGCCCTGGCCGGTCGGATCGACGCGTGCTTCGTGGAGGCCTGCCGCTACATGCTCGCCTGCACCGGGCGCATCGTCGTGCTCGGGATGGGCAAGTCCGGTCACATCGGGGGCAAGATCGCGGCCACCCTGGCCAGCACCGGCAGCCCCGCCTTCTTCGTCCACCCCGGCGAGGCCAGTCACGGGGACCTGGGGATGATCACCCCCCAGGACGTGGTCCTGGCCCTCTCGAACTCGGGCGAGACCGCGGAGATCCTGACCATCCTGCCCATCATCAAGCGCCTGGGGGTCCCCTTGATCGCGTTGACGGGCCGACCCGGCTCGACCCTGGCCCGGGAGGCCAACGTCAGCATCGACGTCAGCGTGGCGGCCGAGGCCTGCCCCCTGGGGCTGGCGCCGACCTCGAGCACCACCGCCTCCCTTGCCATGGGGGACGCCCTGTCCGTCGCCCTGCTGGAGTCCCGCGGCTTCACCGCGGATGACTTCGCCCGCTCCCACCCGGCCGGCAGCCTCGGGCGGCGCCTGCTGCTGCATGTGGCGGACGTCATGCACCAGGGGGAGCGCATCCCCACGGTCGTCCTGGGCACGTCCTTGCTCGCCACCCTGGAGGAGATGTCCCGCAAGGGGCTCGGAATGAGCGCGGTCGTGGATGGGGAGGGCCGGCTGGCCGGGATCTTCACGGACGGCGATCTGCGGCGGGCCCTGGATCGCGACATCGACGTCCACGCAACCGTCGTGGATCAGGTCATGACCCGCGGTTGCGTGACGGTCTCCGCCGCGGACCTGGCCGCCAGCGCCCTGCACCTGATGGAATCCCGCTCCATCAACGGGCTCATCGTCGTGGACCCGGAGGGCCGCCCGACGGGGGCGCTCAACATGCACGACTTGCTGCGGGCAGGGGTAGTCTGAAGGGCCCCGACCCTCGGTTGCGCCTCGCGCGAGCGATCACCCAACCCGAAACGAGAGAACGACCCGGAGAAACCATGCAGGACATTCTAGAGCGTGCCGCCAGGATCCGCCTGGTCATCTTCGATGTTGATGGAGTGTTGACGGACGGCAGCCTGTTCCTCGGTGACGACGGCCAGGAGTACAAGGCCTTCAACTCCCGCGACGGCCACGGCATGGTCACGCTCCAGGAGACCGGGGTGCTGCTGGCGGTCATCACCGGCCGCACCTCAGAGGTGGTGCGTCTGCGCATGGAGAGCCTTGGAATCGCCCATGTCTACCAGGGGCGTCGGGACAAGCTGCCCGCCTACGACGAGCTCAAGGGGGCCCTGGGGCTCACCGACCGCGAGATTGCCTACGTGGGGGACGACGTGGTGGATCTGCCCATCATGCGCCGGGTGGGACTGGCCATCGCCGTGGCAGACGCGCACCCCCTGGTTCGCCAGCATGCCCACTGGAGCACGGGCATGGGCGGGGGCCGCGGCGCCGCCCGGGAGGCCTGCGAGCTCATCCTGGAGGCCCAGGGGAACCTGGATCGGATCACCACCCGCTATCTCTAACCCGCCCCCAGGCTCAACCGTCGCGACTGCGCCGCCGTGTGGTCATCGAGACAGGCCATCCTTGCCCTCCTGTTCGCGCTCGTGGGGGGGCTGGCCTGGTGGCAGCTCGAGCGCCAGTCCTCCACCAAGGCGCCGGAGCCGGCGAGACCTCGAGCGCCGGACTACGTGGCATCGAGATTCGAGGCCATCGAGATGGGCCCCACCGGGCAACCCAGCCGGCGCCTGGTTGCCGAGCAGATGCGGCAGTACGTCGGCGAGGATCTCGCCGAGCTGGACCTGCCGCGCCTGACCCTGTACGAGGCGGAAGGTCCACCCTGGCGGGCGACATCCCGTGAGGGGCTGGTCCTCAGGGGCGGGGACGAGGTGCGACTGAGCAACGAGGTGCGCATCGAGCGGGCAGGCGCGGGCGGCAGCCGGCCGGTGCGGCTCAACACCTCGGAGGTCACCATCTGGCCCCGACGGCAATACGCTCAGGGGGACCGACCGGTGCGCATCGAGAGCGAACGGGACTGGCTGACCGCCCAGGGTCTGAGACTCTGGTTCGCCGAGCCGGTGCGGGCCGAGTTCCCCGGACGCGCCCATCTGTTCGTCGCCCCGGAAGATCCGCCACGGTAAGCCCCGAGGAAACGCCACCATGAGACCACACCACCAGGCCCCCCCGGGGACCCAACCCTTCCGGCGACCGCCGTGCTCGACCGCACTCGCGGCGGGCGCCTGGATGCTCGCGGCCTTGGGGCTGGCCCTCCACCTGACCCCTGCCTGGGCCCTGAAGGACGACGAGAAGCAGCCCATGCGCATCGAGGCGGACCAGGTGGAGCTGGACGAGGCCAAGAGCACCAGCGTCTACGTGGGCAATGTGCAGGTGAGCCAGGGCAGCATGCGCCTGACCGCCGACCACGTGACCGTGTATCACTACGAGGACCGGCGCGTTAAGTACATCATCGCCCTGGGCCAGCCGGCGACCTACCGGCAGCTGTTGGAGGGAGAGCAGGGAGAGGTGCAGGCCTTCGCCAAGCGCATGGACTACAACGCCGAGAAGGACGAGCTGATCCTGACCGAGGAGGCCCTGCTGATCCAGGGGACGGACCGGCTGAGCAGCGAGCGGATCATCTACGACCGCGCGCGGGAGCGGATGCGGGCGGGGGGAAC
>Ga0316579_10000367_pt1 | contig 14237 bp, 13 predicted proteins | sample J5NA_2_FD_203074 | JGI IMG/M metagenome (GOLD analysis project Ga0316579, IMG submission 203074) | Rhizosphere microbial communities from salt marsh grasses in Alabama, United States - J5-7_160517rDrA | ecosystem: Host-associated > Plants > Roots > Rhizosphere | place: USA: Alabama | collected... | reverse complement strand
TTGACGCCACTTCTTCTCGGCGGTGCCGGGAACAGCCCGGCGAACGGTCCCGTCTCCGGTCCCGTACCGGGTTCCGCGCGTACCGCGCAGGAGGCTCCGCAACCCGCGGAACCCGACAGGATCGGGACCGGGCCGCGGAAGCTCGTGATCGGGACCGGGCCGCGGAAGTCTACATCCAGGACCTGTTGAAGAGAGCGGAAAGGAACGGCGTACAGATCTGGTCGCTCGGCTTCGGCAGCGAGATCGACCTGGCCGAACTGCGGGGGTTCACCGCCCGCGCGAGTCAGGGAAGAAACTGCCCGGTCCCGCCCCGGGCGGAAGCCGTCTCCGGTTCCGAACAGGTACTGGAATACATTGTCGATCTTTTCGCCGGAGCGACCTGCAGCCACGTGGAGCCGGGAACGGAGGAGGAACTGCCGTCCGGCTCCTCCAGGACCCTCAAGGTGAAGATCTCGCCCCTGGCCACCGACGGCACGATCATCGTGGTCGAGGGGGATCCACGGATCCGGGTGACATTCCGCCGTCCGGACGGGACCACGGCGCCGGAGCCGGGCACTGCCGGGGCGGACTGCACCCGCAGCGGGGAGAACACCGCCACGGAGGTCCTGCGGATCACCGATCCGGATCCGGGGACCTGGACGGTCGGGCTCTCGTCCCCCGCTGGGGTGAACACCCGCACCGTGCGTTCCGCGGCCGTCTGGCAGGGGGCGCTGAGAGTCGCCCTCGTCGCCGATCCACCGGCCCCGGAACCCGGCCAGGAGGTCGTGGTCCGCCTGGCCCTCCTGACGAGGAAGGGCAGGGTCACCGACCCCAGGCCCTGCGGGGACCGGACGTCGAGGTGAGGGCCTCCACCGGTGGGTCGCCGACCGTCACGGTCCACGACGACGGCAGGGGACCCGACGAGACGGCCCACGACGGCACCTGGTCCGGAACGGTCCGTGCGCCGGCCTCCGGTGACCTCGCACTCACCGGCGCGGTCACCGGTCCGGGGGTGAGCGCGAGCACGGTGGACCTGAACCTGTCCGTCTCCGCCGCGGGGGCGGTCCCCCGGATCCATCTGCAGGTCCCCGTTCCCCCGCAGCTGTGGCCCGGCCGGACGGTCCGGGGGAACTGTCCGCCGACATCCCCGGTGACGAGCCCCTGCCCGTCCGGTTGGTCGCAGCGGACACCGGCACGGACCTGCGCATCGCCCTGTCCCCCCGGTCGACCTTCGAACTGCCCGCGGGGAACAGCCGCAGGAACATCTCCTTCGCCGTGGAGACCGGGAGCGGGCTCGGCCCCACCACCCTCACCCTCCGAGCGGTCGGCGCGGACGGCACCGTGCTCGGGAACACCCTCGTCGCCTTCACGGTCCGCGAGCCACCGGGCTCCGTCGAGCGGCACGGGAAGCGGCGGTCACGTCCCGGGTCCCTCGGGGACCGGTTCGAAGACCGCCCCGTCGCTCACAGGAGTTCCTGATGACTCGGAGGGCCGGCAAGGCCCTGATCAGCCCGGTCCCGGACTCCACCCGCTCGATCGCGGGGACCAAGGACCCGACGGCGATCCGCCACAACGGCCACCGGCAGGTGTACGGGAGCGCGGCCGACTCCTCCGGGAACCACAACCTCGTGCACCTGAGCTTCAGCGACCGGTCGCAGACGGCCCTCGCCCGGTTCCCGAACGGCTTCGGCACCACCGTGATCGCGATGCAGGACCCGACCCCTCCCGCTGTTCGAGGCCGGCACCATCTACCGGGTGCAGGACACCGAGCAGTACCTGATGATCGTGGAAGCGACCGGGAGCGGCGGCGGACGCTACTTCACCCTTCTGGACCTCCACCGGGATCACGGGGCCGTGGAAGGCGCTCGCGGACACCGAGGGCAAGCCCTTCGCGGGACGGTCGAACGTCACGTCCGACGGCGGGGCGTGGACCGAGGACATCAGCCACGGTGAGGTGGCCCGGGCCACGAACGACCAGAACCTCACCGTTCCCCGCCGCGGGATGCAGTACCTGTACCAGGGCAGGAGCCCTCCCGCCGGCGGGAACTACAACACCCTGCCGTGGAAGCTGGGACTGCTCACCCGGACCGGTCCGACCTGCTGAGAGGACCGGTTCCCCCGCGCGGGGGTCACCGCGGGCCGGGGAGGGACTCCGGGCGGCGGACGAGGGACAGGCAGACCGGCGTGAAGTGCCGCTCCCAGAAGGCACGGGCCTGGGGGTTGAAGGACTCGTAGTCCACGGAGCACGCGGTGCGGCCCTCGCGGGCGCAGGAGCAGAGGGCCGCCGCCAGCAGGGCCGTGGCGATGCCGCGACCCCGGACGTCCGGGCGGACGTAGGCGGCGGACACCGCGACGGTCGCCGGGGAGCGCAGGACGTCGGCGGCGCCGTCGACCGATGTCACGATGCTCAGGTGGCCGATGGGACCGTCCGCGTCGCAGGCGAGCCAGCAGGCGCCGGCATCGCCCCGCAGCAGGCCCGCGATCTCGTCGCGGTCCGCGACACGGGACGGCATGAGGACCGGCGGGCCGGCCAGGTGGCGGATCAGGTCCGTCTCCAGGCCGATCACGGCTTCCAGATCGGTGGGGCCGGCCCGGCGGATCGTCGGTCCCGGGGCCTCGGGCGTCCTCGGCGCCCCCGCCGGACCCGCGCTTCCGCACGCACCTGTGGGGCCGGCCGGACCCGTGCTGCCGATCGGATCCGGACCACCGATCGGACGGACGGCGTCGACCACGGTGACCCCGAAGCCGTTGTGGAAGAAGGACCCCGTCGCCGTCCGGTCGTGGGCGAACACGGTGACGGCGTGCGCGGCGCATCCCGCTGCCGTCCATCGCCCGCAGGCGGCGCGGTACAGCTGTCGGTAGGTGCCGTCCCGGTCCTCCCCGAGCGCGCCGTGGGCCCAGACGGGGCTGTACGCGCCCCTCGCCGGCGTCCTGCGGAACCCGTCCACGACGAACGCCCCGAGATACCCGATCAGCCTCCCGCCCCGGAACGCCGCGACCCCCTGACCGGCGTCGACCAGCTGCGCGAGCCGCTCGGCGAGCCTCGCCGGATCCGCGAGCGTGTCCGGGACCTGGGGAACCAGGGCCCGCGACCGGGCCAGTCCGGCGAGGAACAGCTCCGCCGCCGGCCCGAGGTGCGCCGTGCCCAGCGGCTCCACGGTGATGTCCCGCATCGTCCCCCGTTCCGTCCTCACCCGTTCTCGGGGCCGTGCCCCCGGGGCGGCGCGTCGTGCCTCAGAGCTGGTGTGTCGTGCCCGCGGAGCAGCTCGTCGCGACCGTGGGCCGGGTGGTTCCCGGTGCGGCAGGTTCGACGGTAGGAGCGGCGGGTGCCCGCGCGCCACCCGTTTTCGCGTCCCTCACAGGCGGGCGACCCGCCGGGCGATCGTCCTGCGGATGGTCTCCAGGCTGGGGGGCGGCCCCTTCTGGAGGTTCTTGCCGTCGACGAGGACGGCGTCCTGGATCCCCCACCGCGCGAACGTCTCCGGCGAGGACGTGTCGATCTCGTGGAAGGCGACCGCGTCGCCGAACTCCGCAGCGGCGAGCTTGGCCCGTTCGTGGGTGAGGTTCATCGCCATGCACCAACCGCTGCTGAAGGAGACCACGTTCACCGTGCCGGGGACGGGCTCGGGCAGTTCCGATCGTTTCCCCGGCCAGCGCGGGGGGACGGCCTCGGGCACGAAGGCCTTCCACACCAGGGCGGACATGCCGCGCCGGTCCGCCGTGCCGTACCCGTGCTTGCGGAACCAGGAGGCCCGCATCCAGAACGGCAGCCGCAGACCCCAGGCCGCCATGCCCGTCGCCCCCAGGTCCTCGGCGTCCCGTTCCGCCGCGGTCAGCAGGGCCGTGCCCATGCCGTGCCCGCGGAAGTCGCCGCGGCCCTGGTCGTGCCCGTGCACGTGGATGCAGTGGACGAAGAAGTGCCCGGTCCCCTCGACATGGGTGTGTTCGATCGGACTGTACTGGATCATGCCGCCCTCGACCCCGTCGTCGTCGAGGGCCAGCTTCACGCGCAGACCGCGTTCGGCCCGGCACCGGCTCACCCACTGACGGCGTTTCGAACCGGCCTGCTGGGCGTCGTCCGACCAGTCCTCCAGGCAGACGGCGAACAACTGTTCCCGATCCGGCGACAGGTCGATGATCTCCACGCGTGCTCCTTCGCGGCGTGACGGTTCCCGTTCCATCATGGTCGTTCCCGGCCTCCGGTGCCATGACCCGCACGGCCCGGGGACACCGGGACCGCCGGGGCCGTCCGGTCCCTGCCCGGGCGTTCGGAACGAAACCGCCGGACTGTCGTACCCCGGGAGCAGGATGGCCTGCGAGCGTCCGGCGTCCGGTGGAGTCCGGGACGGCGATGGCTTGCCCCGGCGGCGTGCGCCGGCCGGGCCACGGCGACGGACGGGCGGAGGTTTCCCGACGGCGGATCGGCAGGACGAGGAGGGGACCGTCGACGGGGAACCGCGCGGTGCCGGACCGGTGGCACACGGACCGTCGGGTGCGTCGCCGGACCGGCCCGGACCCGGGCGTCGACGGAAGGAGGACGGGGCGATCATGATCTGCGAGCACGTCCGGTACGGGCCGCAGGAGCGGTACCGCTGCAGGATCACCGTGGTCCGCAAGGACTTCAACGAGGAGTCCCACAGGGTGGGGCCCTACGGTCCGGCGCATCCGCGCGGGCGGTTCGAGGTGGGCCAGGAGCTCGTCCCGCCGAACCCCCGGGACCCGCCGGAGGGCTTCGGCTGCCCGTGGGCCTGCCGATCTCCGCCCGGTCACCGCCAGGATCCATGCGGGCAACTCGACCGTCATGCACACCGGTGCTGCACCGACGGCCTGCGGCCGGTCTTCTTCCGTTGCGAGGCGACCGGGACCGGCTGAGGCGCCCCGCCCCGTTCGGCAACCGCGCCCGTCCACGGGGCCCGCCCGCGGCCGACGCACGGCGGTCCTGCGTCGTGGGGGAACGGGGCAGGGACACCACTCCGGGACGCGTACTGACCCCAATGTTTCGCACGCGCGTCCCGGGGAGTCTGGTTCCCATGGACACCACGACACGAACCCGGACCCGACGATCCCTCCCGCGGGGGCTGCGCGTCTCCCTGGCTGCCGCGACCGTGCTCGCGGCGGTGGGGGGAACCGCCACCGCCCTTCCCGCCGGAGCCCTGACGAACGGCGCCGTCGGCAGGCACGTGCGGACCGACCCGGTCCTGCAAGGCGGCGCGGACCGTCTGGTGGAGGCCGGAGCCGTGGGGTACGTCGCCCGGCTCCGGGACGAAACGGGGGTGAGGACCGCTGTCGCGGGTCTGGCCGACCGGGCGACCGGGCGGCGGATGAGGACCAGCGACCAGTTCGAGATCGGCAGCAATACCAAGACCTTCACCTCGACCCTGGTCCTGCAACTGGTGGCCGAGGGCCGGCTGCGCCTGGACGACCCCCTCGAACGGTACCTGCCGGGACGCTTCCCGGACGGGAAGAAGATCACTATCAGGATGCTGCTGAACCACACCAGCGGCCTGTTCAACTACACGGAGGGCAGCCTCCTGCAGGAGGCGGTCTCCCACCCGACCCGGCGGGCGACGGTGGAACAGCTCCTGCGGGACTCGGCGGAGCACGAGCCGTACTTCGCGCCGGGGGAGGGGTGGCACTACTCCAACACCAACTACGTCGTCCTCGGCGTGATCCTGAACAAGATCACGGGAAGGTCCCTGGAGGACCTCGTCCGGGACCGGATCGCGCGCCCGCTCGGCCTGCAACGCACCTATTTCGTCACGCACATCACGCCGTACACCGGTCCGGGGTACGCCCACGGGTACAGCCTGGCCTTCACGGACGCCGGACCGGAATGGACGGACCTCTCGGGGTGGTCCCTCAGCTGGGCGGACGCTGCCGGGGCGATCGTCTCCACCCCCGAGGAACTCTTCCGTTTCTACTCGGCGCTGCTGTCCGGCCGGTTGCTGCCCGCGGCCCAGTCGGCCCAGATGCGCACGACCGTCGCCGTCCCGCAGGAGTGGAAGGAACAGTTCGGGGGAGCCGACGTCGGGTACGGTCTCGGACTGATGCGGATCAGCACCTCGTGCGGGACCGTGTGGGGGCACGGCGGTGACACCCTCGGCCACCACAGCGTCGCCAGGTTCAGCGAGGACGGACGCCGGGGCGTGATCACCGACGTCACCACCCAGTCCAAGCTCTCGGCGGAGCACCCGGAACGGATCGCCGCCTACTACGAGAGCGTCAACAGCGTGGACACCGACGCCACCTGCCGGATGCTCGGCGGGAAGGCCTCCGCGGAGCCGGGGACGGAGCGCTCCTGATCCCGGTCCGGACCCGGACGCGCCTCGCAGGGGGCGGAACGTTGTCGGAACCTCGACTGGTGGCTACTGTTTGAAATCAATCGAATGCAAATGGTTTTCACGATCCTGACGCGCCGCGGAAGGGGGGACGGCGGATGCCCGTCGTCGAAGGAGCAACGACAGTCTTCCTCTCACCGCAGGTGCGGGCGGCCCCCGACCAGCTGCGCCAGGTCCTGTACGACCAGATCTGCCAGACGCGGCACGTGAGCCTCCTCACCCGCAAGCTCACCGACCCGGAGGTCGTCCAGCGGATCGCCGCCTGCTGCCGGTCCGGGGCCGACGCCAGGGCCCTGCTGGAATCGGAGTTCGTCCGGGAACCTGCCGCCGTGCCCGAGTCCGGGCTGTGGTCCCGCGGCGCCGGGGTCCACGCCGAGGCCCGTCGCTGCCTGGGGGCCCTGCTCCGTTCGAGCGTCGACGTCCGTCTGAGCGCCTGCCCCCGACCCCGGCACGCCACCATCGTCATCACCGGTTCGGACGGCCCGGAGAAGGTCCTGCTCACCTCCGCCTACCTGACACCGGGGTCACTGGACCGCAACTACAACTGGTGCGCGGTGATAGACGATCCCCACGTCGCCTCCGCGGCCTCCCGGTCGCTGCGGTCGCTCCTCGACGGCGGTCCCTGCGGAGCCCCGCAGCGGATCGAGGTCCGTTCCGGCGGCGACCGGAACGCGGTCCTCGCGCTCGGACCGGGAACCCTGACCAGACAGACCTTCGAGGAGGCCGTCCAGGGGTGCGAGCGCGAACTGCACGTCGCCTTCTGCAGGATCTCCACGGACAGCAAGGCCCTGCAGGTGCTGTCGCGGGCCGTCGACCGGGGGGTCCGCGTCGTCGGTGTCGTCGACGGCGACCAGAGCAACCAGGCCACGGACGCCGTTCCCCTGCTGCGACGGGCAGGGGCGGACGTGCGGTACTACCCCGGGGACCGGACCGGCGCCATCGGGCGGATGCATCTGAAGATCGCTGTCATGGACGGGGCAGGGACCTGGTTGTCGACGGCGAACCTCGAGGACGCCGCAGAGGACTCCTTCGAACTGGCCCTCGTCCACCCGCGGGCCCCCGGCCTCGCCGCCGTTCTGCTCGATCAGATCGAACGCCTGCACCAGAAGGCATCCGTCGACCCGCTGACGCCGGACTCCGGACGGCCGCTGTGGGACACGACGGGCCCGATCGACGTGGGAACGCTCGCCGGAACGGGCCCCGGCGGCGTGACGAACCCGTTCCCCGAGGACGAGTGAGGACGGCGCCCCACGGCGTCCCGCGTTCCCCTCGGAACATCGGGGTCCCTGTCACCCCGGGACACGTCCGGAGAGGTTGTGAAGGGTGACGGACACCTCTCACACCACGATCCACGATCCGTTCGAACCCGCGGGACACCAGGTCTCCCGGTTCCGTCCGCGAGGAGCGTCTCCATGACAGGTCCGAAGAACATCATGACAGGTCCGAAGAACATCGTCGTGGCCGTTGCAGCGGGCGAGCGCCTCTGAGAGCGTGTTTTCGAGCTCCGCTTCGACGCTGTGCGGTGCCCGGACGGCGCCCGGCGGCGTTCTCGTCGCCCCGCACAGCGCCGCTGCGCGGGGCTCCTGCGGCCTTGCCTGGCACGCGCCCGGGCACCTGCTCGCGGTCGGCGGAGCTCGAAAACACGCTCTGAGCCGATCCCCGGCCGAGCACGTCGGGCCCGGACCGGATCGGGGTCCCCCCTGCGCTCCGGCCGATTCCCCGATCGAAGGGGCGTGGGACCGGTGACGGACCGCTGCGAGGATTTCACCGAGTTCGCGACGAAGGCATGGCCCCGGCTGGTCAGAACCGCGTACCTGCTCACCGGCGATTTCCACGAGGCGGAGGACCTGGTCCAGACGACCCTGGGCAAGGTCTTCGGCAGATGGCGGGGGATCCCCAAGGGGCTCCACGAGGCCTACGTGCGACGTGCCCTGGTCAACAACAACATCAGCCGGATCCGTCGGCGGCGCGTGACCCACCTGTTCACATCGTACCCGCCCGAACGGGGTCATTGCGGGCACTGCGACGCCGTCGAGGACAGGGCGGCGGTGATCCAGGCTCTCCTGGACCTTCCCCCACGTCAGCGGGCCGCCATCGTGCTGCGATTCTGGGAGGACCTCAGCATGCAGGAGACCGCCAGCGCCCTGGGCTGTTCGGTGAACACGGTGAAGACGCACCTGCGCCGAGGACTCGGTCTGCTCCGGGAACATCCCGCTCTCGTTCCGTACATCACGGCCCAGGGAGGCAGAGAATGAAACCGGACCCCGGGACCGACACGGACCGGATCGCCGGAGCGCTCGCGGACGGTGCTCGCGGGATCGTTCCCTCGGCCGTCCCCCTCGGCCGGATCCTGCTGGAGGGCCGTCGTCGTCGGCGCAGGCACCGCGCCCTGCTGGTCGGCGGCGGCGGACTGGCGGGCATCGGTGTGCTCGTCCCGATCGTCCTGCTGACGGGCCCGGTCCCGGAACGTCTCTCCGTGGAACCGTCCAGGTCCGCTGCGTCCGTCGGGTCCGGGCCCGTCCTTCCGACGGTGCGGGTGGTGGCACCGGGGCAGCCGGTGCGTCCGTGGAGGACGGTGCGTCTGTGGTTGACCGAGGAGGGCGCGTACTGGCAGGCCGACGACGATCCCGATCCGATTTTTCGCAGTGCGTTCGATGTGAACATCGATCGGAGCGAGCCCGGGATCAGTCTGGTGATGGGCCTGGGTGGTGATCAGGAGTACTTCTTCGGGCTCTACTACGGGCCGGGGGCGGACGGGGCAGCCACGGTCGTCCTGTCGACTCCCGGCGGGCTGACCTGTACCGGTTCCCTGGTGACGTTGTCGAGGCAGTCGGGATGGGGCGCGTCGAGGCAGTCGGGATGGGGCGCGTGGTACGCGGATCCCCGTTCCGCCGGATGGACGGACCGGGACCTGCGGCACATGATGGTCTCGATCCTCGACGCCCAGGGCAGGACCTTGACCGCGATCGACCTGGACCAGCCCTTCACGACGACGACAACGCCGACCGGACCCGTGTCCCCGACAGGGGATCCAGCACCGTCATCGGACGCCCCCATCTCGTCAGGGGATCCAGGACCGTGAAGGGGGAGCCCACGGCGAGCGGGGGAACCGGTCCCCTCCGGGCGGTACGCCCCGGAGGGGACCGGACCGTCGGCCGGCTCAGCGCTCCCGGACGGGCCCGCCGTCCCCGCCCCGGGGACCTGAGGCGGACGGGTCGTCCCCGGCGAGGGCGAGGTAGATCGCGCGACGGGCGTCGGCGAGCGGTGCGAGGGCCATGGCCTTCTGATCGGGTGTCCCGGCGTCGAGCAACTGGTCGACGGCGAGGAGGAGCTGTCCGACCGCGTGCCTGAGGGCCGTGTCCGGCGGGTCGGGACGGGCGCAGGCCTCGCAGGTCGCGGTGTCCCACGGGCGGGGCGCGTCCGCGGGAGGTGCCGCGACCCGGCCCGCCTCGGTGAGGGCGAACAGGCGCCGGCCTGCCGCCGACCGTCCCTCGACCAGTCCCTCGTCCTGCAACACCTGCAGGGTCGGGTAGACGGACCCCGGGCTGGGACGCCACACGCCCCCCGTGCGCTCGGCCAGCTCGGTGATCATCTCGTACCCGTGCATGGGGCGTTCGCGCAGCAGCGCCAGCAGGGCTGCCCGGACCCGGCCCCTGCGCATGCGCCGTCCGCGTCGACGGCCGTGACCGCACCCGAACCCGCGGTGGGGGACACTCCCTGCGGTCACACCCTCCACCGCACCCGCCTCCCTCTCAGCGACATGTCAACGATATATCGTTAGAGTGCTGTCCGAACACCGACGGACGTCGCGACGATTCTGACAGGAACGGGAGGACGACGATGGGGCCCACCGGCCGATCCGCCGCCCCGATGCGCGTGGCCGTGATCAGCGGCAAGGGTGGGACCGGCAAGACCACCGTGGCAACGGGCCTCGCCGGCGTGCTGGCCGCCGGGACCGGTGGAACGGGACACGGCCGCCGAGTCACCTTCGCCGACTGCGACGTCGAGTCCCCCAACGGACACCTGTTCCTCGCCCCGGCGATCCACGAGGAGCACGAGGTCGTCGTCCTCCGGGCCAGGATCGACCGGGACCGGTGCACCGGCTGCGGTGAGTGCGTGCCGGTGTGCCGGTTCGCGGCGATCCTTCCGGTACCGGGCGGGGCAGCGGTCCTGCCCGACCTGTGCCACGGGTGCGGGGCCTGCGTCCCCCGCTGTCCCGAACACGCCGTCGAGGAGATCGACCAGCCGGTCGGGACGGTCCGCGTGGGGACCGCCCGTGTGGGGGCGGCCGGGACGGTGGGGACCGTCGAGGGGCGGTTGGCGATCGGCCAGGACGAGAGCCCGGAAGTGATCAAGGCCGTCCTGGAGCGGGTGCCGCGGGACGGCTGGACCGTCCTGGACGGACCTCCCGGCACGGCCTGTCCCTTCACGGCGACCCTCTCCGGGGCCGACGCCGTCCTGCTGGTCACCGAACCCACCCCGAGCGGCCTGCACGACCTGGACCTGGCCGTGGAGGCGGTCCGCGAGGTCGGCCTGCCGCACGCCGTCGTGCTCAACCGGTCCGGGACCGGGGCGGACACCGTTCGCGAACACTGCGAGCGGGCAGGGCTCGAACTGCTGCTGGAGATTCCCCACACCCTGCGGATCGCCCGGGCCTGCGCCGCAGGGGAACTGCTCGTCGACGCAGAACCCGGCCTGGTCCCCGCCCTCCTGCGGGTGGCGCAGCGCCTGGCCGAGCTGGCAGCGACCGCGTCCGGGGGTCCGGCAGCGTTCCGGACGCCCGCGGCACCGACGGCGCAAGGACCCCGCACGGGCACGGACCCGTGGACCCCGCCGAACCTGCGTCCCTCGGCCGTGGCCGCTGCCGCTCGGGAGGCCGGGACGGGCCGGGAAGGGGCACCGGAACTGGTCGTCCTCAGCGGCAAGGGCGGGACGGGGAAGACCAGCATCACGGCCTCCCTGGCCCATCTGGCCCACTGGCAGGACCCGGGCCCGGGCCGCCGGACGGCCGCAGCGGACGCCCGTGGCCGGGACCCCGGGGACGGGCGCGGGGACGGCCGGGGGGACACCACGCGCCGGATCGTGCTCGCGGACGCGGACGTGGACGCCTCGAACCTGCACCTCCTGTTGCCGGGGCGGGCCGGGGGACGGTGGCCGTTCGCCGGGGGGCGGTCGGCGACGATCGACCCGGATCTGTGCGAGGCCTGCGGAGCCTGCCTGGACCACTGCCGTTTCGATGCCCTGCGGGAGTCCGGCGGACCCGGCGGCCCCGTGACCGTGGACACGATCGCCTGCGAGGGATGCGGGGTCTGCGTGGACCTGTGCCCGAACGGGGCGGCGTCGCTCGTCGACGACCCGTGCGGCGAGTGGGGCGTGTGCACGACGGACGCCGGTCCGATGGTCCGTGCCAGGCTGCGTCCCGGCCGGCACAACAGCGGCAAGCTCGTCTCGCTCGTCCGGGCGCAGGCGCAGGACCTCGGCCGGACCGGGGGGAGCGGCCTGCTGATCGCGGACGGCCCTCCGGGGATCGGGTGCCCCGCGACCGCCTCCGCCTGCGGCGCGGACCGGGTGCTGCTGGTCACCGAGCCCACCCGCAGCGGCCTGCACGACCTGTGCAGGGTCGCCGACCTGACCGCTGGGCTGGGGGTGAGGACGGCCGTGTGCGTCAACAAGGTCGATCTCGCCCCGTCGGTCGCCGAGGACCTCGTGGCCGAGATCGAACGGCGCGACCTGCCCCTCCTGGGGACCGTTCGGTACGACGAGGCGGTACGGCGGGCTCATCTGGAGCGGACCTGTGTCGTGGAGCACGCTCCGGACAGCGACGCCGCACACGACATCCGGAACCTGTGGACGCAGGTGCTCCGGTGGATCGAGGACAAGGAGCAACCATGAGGATCGCGATTCCGGTGGCCGACGGGGCCCTGTGCCAGCACTTCGGGCACTGCACCCACTTCGCCCTGTTCGACGTGGACGAGGAGCGGAGGACGGTGACGTCCCGGACCGACCTGCCCGCTCCCCGGCACGAGCCCGGTGCCTTCCCAACCTGGCTCGGCGAGCAGGGCGCCACGATCGTGATCGCGGGCGGCATGGGCGGCCAGGCCAGGAACATGCTCGCGGGGCGGGGGATCGACGTCGTGGTCGGGGTCGAGGCCGGCGATCCCGTGGTCGCCGTGGACGCCTACCTCGCCGGTGCCCTGTCCACGAGCGCGAATTTCTGCGAGAAGTGAGCGACGTGAGGATCGCGGTGTCCGCGGACGGCGGGGATCTCGATTCCCCCACCCAGGCCGCGTTCGGCCGTTGCCCGTACCTGATGGTGGTCGACGTCGAGAACGGGACCCCCGACCTCTCCCGGGCCCGGGCCGTGGAGAACACCTCGGGGCAGGCCCCCAGCGGGGCCGGTGTCCGGTCGGTGCAGCTGCTCGTGTCGTCGGGCGCGACGGTCCTGCTCACCGGGCGTTGCGGACCCAAGGCCGCACAGGCCCTGTCCGCCGCGGGGATCGAGGTGCATCTCGGAACGACCGGAACGGTCCGCGAGGCCCTCGAACGTTTCCTCGACCAGCCTGCCTGAACGGCCCGAACGGCCTGCCCGAACGGGCCTTCGGCCCCGCCGGCCCGAACGGACCCCGGCTCCCGACCACCCGGCCCGGCCGTTCCCGCGCCCGCGCCGGCGGGGCCCGTCCCGACCCCGCGCGTGCGCGGGGCCCGGCGGCGCGGGGGCGTCCGGTGCCGGGCTCTCCCGGGGCTCCGGGCCCCGCCGTCACCGGGCCCCCGGCCCGTCCCGGAGGTCCTCGGGCAGGTCCTGGCAGTGGAGCACGTGCAGGGCGCTGACAGCACGGGTCAGCGCGACGTACAGGCGCCGGGTGCCGTGGAACTCCGCGGACACGATCCTGTCCGGTTCGACGACGACGGCGGTGTCGAACTCCAGTCCCTTGGCCAGCCCGGCGGGGACGCAGACCAGCCGGGTGCATTCCGGACCGTCCTCGGACCCGCCCAGGACGGCGTGCTCCAGACCGGCGTCCCGCAGGATGCCGCTGTGGCGGGGCAGATCGGCGTCGGCGCAGATCAGACCGATCGATCCGGGGGAGCCGAGCAGGTCGCGGCAGACCGCGACGATCCGGCCGGGCAGGCCGGCGGGGTCCGTCCGGGCGATCCGCAGGGATCCGGGGACACGGCGCACCGAGCGCGGGGGCTCCAGCCCGGGGGCGATGCCGGGCAGGAGACGGGCCGCGTAGTCGATGATCTGTCCCGGCACCCGGTACCCGCGGTCCAGGATCGTCAGGCGCGCTCCGGGGTGGCCCAGGTGCTCCAGCAGGCTCGGCCAGTCGTTCACGGCCCACGGGGTGGTGCCCTGCGCGATGTCCCCCAGGACGGTGACCGTCCCGCCCCGGCTCCTGCGCCCGACCGCCCGGCACTGCATGGCGCTGAGGTCCTGGGCCTCGTCGACGACCACGTGGGACAGCGACCTGCCGCGGTCGAGGAGGTCGTCCAGCTCGTCGAGGAGCGCCACGTCCGCGGTCGACCACTTCGCCGACCGCCACGATCGGAAAGGCTTGTCCCACAGCAGCAGGGACCGCTCGTCGTCGGTGAGGATCCCCCGGGAGACCTCGGCGAGATGCTCGGCGTGGGACAGCAGCCGGAACAGCACCTGTTCAGGAGCCTGTTTCGGCCACAGCCGATCGACCAGTTGTCTGACGGGACGGGAACGTGCCACGGCGTTCTGGGTCCGGTCGCAGGTGACGATGCCGAGGTGTTCCATCCGGAGGAGGACCAGGTGCGCCAGCCGCTGGGACAGTGCGGCCCTGCCCGCGGCGTACCGGCGGTTGCCGCGCAGGGAGTCGAGGGCCTGCCCGACCTCGTCCTCGGCGAGGCGGTACCGGTGGGCCCCCTGCGAGTACACCAGTCCCTCGACCCGGTGGCCCA
>Ga0316579_10000366_pt1 | contig 14261 bp, 11 predicted proteins | sample J5NA_2_FD_203074 | JGI IMG/M metagenome (GOLD analysis project Ga0316579, IMG submission 203074) | Rhizosphere microbial communities from salt marsh grasses in Alabama, United States - J5-7_160517rDrA | ecosystem: Host-associated > Plants > Roots > Rhizosphere | place: USA: Alabama | collected... | reverse complement strand
CGCCGTCACGTCGGCCAGGCCGTGACCCCGCGCGAGCAGGGACGTGCGCACGAGGTGGGTGGCGACGTCCCTGTCCCCGAGGCCGAACCAGCCCGGCCCGGTCCCGTATCGGCGCAGTTCCGCGGCCACCTCGTGGGTCTCGCCCGCCCGTCCCCACCCCTGGGACTCGCAGACGCCGCCGCCGAGGGTGTACATGACCGTGTCCAGGTCCGGGCAGATCCTCAGGCCGTGCAGGGTAACGTCGTCGCCGGTGTTCCCGATGACAGTGATGTCAGCGGGAACCCCCGCGGGCCCGCCGGTGGACCCACGGCCCGCGGGCCGTGGGTCCACGGACTCGGCGGCGAGGTGTACCAGCAGTCCTCGCAGGAAGCGAGCCGCGCCGATTCCACCGGCCAGGGCTGTGATGCGCACGGTTCCATCCTCCCAAGTCCGGTACTGCCGTCGCCCCTCGGGGAGCGGACGGCTTTCAGCGCAAGGGTGGCAGCAGGACGTCCTTGCGGATCGGGGATGTATCAACAGCGAGCGGTTTTCCCTCCTGAGTCAGGAGGCGGAGCCGAAATTACGTCCCAAATCGTCTGTGGAAAGGCCTGTGGAGGAGCGGTGAATACCAGAGATCCGCTTGACGGAGTTGGTGCGACACGCTTGTAATTTCATTGGTGTTACAGACGGATATCACGTAACGTGTTCGGGTGAACACGCATTGTGGGGGGACGCCCCGCAAGGGGTCAGGGGTCGAGGAGGGGCACCGTTGCACGAGCTCAGAGCCATCGGGCCGAGCCGACCGGAGGACGACGCCCTGCCGGCGGAGCTGGAGTGGCAGGAGCGGGCGCTGTGCGCCCAGACGGATCCGGAGGCCTTCTTCCCGGAGAAGGGCGGATCCACCCGGGAGGCCAAACGCGTCTGCATGTCCTGCGACGTGCGCGCGGAGTGCCTGGAGTACGCGCTGGCCAACGACGAGCGCTTCGGCATCTGGGGGGGACTGTCGGAACGGGAGCGCCGCCGGGTCAAGAAGCGGGCCGTCTGACGGCACCGCGGTGCGGCGCCCGGACACGGGGAGCCGGCGGTGACCCGGACGGCGGTCGGGCCGGGCACGCCGTGCCTCCTGCCCGGACCCGGGCAGACGGTCAGCGCGCTGCCGGAACCGCCACCGGCTCCGGACCCCGCCGGGCCCCTGGTCCCCGCGCCGTCGGTGACCGCCGTCCTGGTGACCGGGGGGCCTGCGGAGCCGGAGCACCTGCGGCGGGCGGCCGGTGCCCTCGCGGCCCAGACCCGCCCTCCCGACACCGTCGTCGCCGTGGGGACCGGCGGACGCCCGCCCGAGGAGGACGTCCTGCGGCGGATCGCCGGGCACGTCCTGCGGGTCGAGCGCCGCGTCGGCTTCGGCGACGGCGTCAGAGCGGCCGTCGCCGCCCTGGACAGCCTCGCCGGACCCCGCGCCGAGCCGCGGGCCGGCACCGCACGGGACGCCGTCCCCGGCGGGCCGCGGGCCGCGACAGGACCGGGCGGTGCCGGACCGGCGTCCTGGCTGTGGCTCGTCCACGACGACTGCGCCCCGGCCCCCGAGGCCCTCGCCCGGCTGCTGGACGCCGTCGAGCGCGGCCCGTCGATCGGCGTGGCCGGGTGCAAGCAGGTCTCCTGGGAGGACGACCAGCAGCTGCGGGACGTCGGGTTCACGACGTCCCGTCTGGGGACCCGGGTCACCGGCCTCGACCTGTTCGAGGTCGACCAGGGACAGCACGACGAGCGCTCCGACGTCCTGGCGGTCTGCGAGGCGGGGATGCTCGTGCGCCGCGACGTCTGGGACGCCCTCGGCGGCACCGACCCGGCCCTCGGCCCGGCGCGGGCGGACCTCGACCTGTGCTGCCGGGCGCGGCTGGCCGGGCACCGCGTGGTCGTCGTCCCCGAGGCCGTCGTCGCCCACGCCGGGTGCAGCCCGACCGGTGACCTCCCCCGGCGCGGCACGGCCCACCGCTCCGACCGGCGTTCCGTCCTCCACCTGCGCCTGGCCGGGACGCCGCTGCTCCTGCTGCCCCTGGCCGTCCTGGGGATCCTCGTCTCGACCCCGCTGCGGGCCGCCGCGGCCCTGCTGGTGGGCAGGCCCGTGCGGGCGCTGGACGAGATCCTCGCCGCGGCACGCGCGCTGCTGGGACCGGTCGCGCTGCTGCGCACCCGAGGGCGCCTGCGCAGGGGCAGGCGCGTGCCCCGCAGGACCCTTCGCCCGCTCCTGGCGACCCGGCGGCAGCTGTGGCTGCACCACCGCAACGGCTCGGTGGTCCGCCGGGCCGCGCGCGGGATGCGCAACCGCAGGGCGCAGGCCCGGGCGCGCCCGCCGGCCGCCGGCGGGCGCCGCGCGCCCGGGCCGGGACCGGGACGGGCAGCCCCGCGGGTCCTGCACGCGGTCCCCTCGCCGGCCACCGCACCCGCCCCGGCGCAGGGCACCGCCGCTGCCGCCGGCCCTGCCCCCGCTCCTGCAACGGACCCTGCCCCCGGCACTGGCTCCGGCTCTGCCGCTGAACCGGACCCCGCCGCCACGGCGACGGTCCCGGTCGCCGCGGCCCTCACGAGCACGTCCGCCGCCCCGGTCCCGGGGCCGGTCCCGTCCCCGCGGCCCGATCCGGCCGGCGCGGACCTCCCGGACGGGACGGGCCGCGGGAGCGGCACGGGGGCGGCGGGAAGGGGCAGGCGTCCGGGCCTGCCCGTGCGTTCCCGGGGGATGACCGGTGACCGTTCCCCGGCCGCCCGGCGGCGTGGCTCGGGGCCGGCGGTCCTGGCGGCTCTGGCGATCACCCTGGCCGCCGGCCTGGTGGGCCTGGGGGAGCTGCTGCGTCCGGGAACCCCGCAGGGGCCCTTCCTGATGCCGGTGCCCGGGTCGGCCTCGCAGCTGTGGCGGTCGGCGAACGCGGGGTGGCGGACGGCGGGCCTCGGCAGCGCCGCCGTCGCGGACCCGGCGGACCTCGTCCTTGCGCTGCTCGCCCTCCTCACCGGAGGGGACCCCGGCCGGGCCGTCACCCTGCTGCTGCTGGCGGGCGCTCCCCTGTCCGCCCTGGTCGGGTACTGGGCGGCCGGCAGGTTCACCCCCGCGAGGGCCGTGCGCTGGTGGGCCGGTCTCGGGTGGGGGTGCGCCCCCACGCTGCTGACGGCCCTCGCGCAGGGCCGCGTCGCCGCGGTCCTGGCGCACGCGCTGCTGCCCCTGCCGGCCCTGGCCGTCGCGCGAGCCCTGGACCTGGGCGGGCGCCGGGGGGAACGCCACCGGGCGATGCGGGACCTGCCGCGCCCGGTGTCCCTGCGGGCGGCCGTCCTGGCCGGGCTGCTGCTGACCGCGGTCCTGGCCTGCGCGCCGTCGCTGGCCCTCCCGGCGGCGGGGATCCTGCTCGTGCTGGCGGCCGTCTCCGGACGCCGGGGCCCGATGCTGCTGATCACCCTGCTGCTGCCCCTGGCACTGCTGCTGCCCTGGTGGTGGGCTGTCGCGGGCGACCAGCGGCTGCTGCTGGCGGATCCGTCCCCCGGCGCCGGGACGGGGCAGGGCACGGGCAGCCCGTGGTGGCACCTGCTGGGGTACCCGGACTCCCCCCGGGACGTCCTCGGACCGGCCGCCCTCGGCCTGCGGTCCCTCGCAGGGCCCGACCTGCCGGCCGGCGCAGCGCTCCTGGGGATCGCCCTGGCCACGACCCTCCCGCTGCTCGGGCCGGCCGTCGCGGGGCTGGCCCGCGGCGGGAGAGCCGGCAGGGGCGCCCTCCTGTCCTGGGGGATCGGTCTGGCGGGGGCCGCGACGGCCGTCGCGGCCGAGAGGGTCGGGGTCGCCGGGACCGCCCGCGCGACGGCCACGGGGTGGGCCGGACCCGGGACCTCCCTGTTCACCGCGGGGATCCTCGCGGCAGGCCTTTGCCTGTGGAGCCCGGGGCCCGCGGGCGGCGGCCCGGACCCAGGACCGCGGCGGCGGGCCCGCTCCCCGCGCGCGGCCGACCGCGGGCGGGGACGGGGCCGCGCGGGGGCCGCGACCGCGGCCGCCCTGCTGCTGGCCCTCGCCGGGCCCGTGACGACCCTCGCCCTGTGGGCCCGGCAGTGCGCGACGGACGGCGCGGACCTCCTGCAGGTGCGTCCGGCGCCCGCCGACGTCCTGCCCGGCCTTGCCGCGGCCGAGGGACTCGGCCCGGCAGCCGCCCGCACGCTGGTCCTCCGGGCCGGCGGGCAGCGGGTGACCTGGTCCCTGGCCTCGGGGGGAGGGCCCCGGCTCGGTGGGACCTGCGCGGCACTGGCCGCCGAGGAGACCGGACCGGACGGGGACGGCACCGGGGCACCGAGCACCGACGACGTCGTCCGACCGGTCGTGGCGGAGCTCCTGTCCGGTACCGAGCGGGACCTGCGCGGGGACCTGACGGACCTGGCCGTCGGCTCCGTGTACGCGGTGGACCCCGTCCCGGACTCCACCGCGAACGCCCTGGACTCCTCCCCCGGGCTCGTGCGCGCCTCGACCGACGCGGGAGGGGTGCTGTGGCGCGTGGAACCCGCGGCGGACGGAGGCCGGGCGACCAGACCGGCCTGGGCCCGGGTGCTGGACGGCGACGGCCGGATCACCACGGCCCTGCCCTCGACGGGGTCGTCGATCGACACGCGCCTGCCGGCGGGGGAGGGGGACCGGACCCTGGCCCTGTCCGCGCGGCAGGACCCGGGGTGGCGGGCGAGCCTGGACGGCCGTCCCCTGACGCCCTCGACCCGCGGGGGGTGGGCGCAGGCCTTCGAGCTGCCGGGGGCCGGCGGCCGGCTGGTGGTCCGGCACGACGGTCCCGGTCCCGCGGGGTCCGGGACCGCCAGGGGCCTGATCCTCCTGACGGCCCTGCTGCTCCTGCTGCCGCTGCGCGCGTCCCGCCGTCAGGTCCTGCTGCCCCGGCCGAGCCGTCCGGTGACGCGGGGCCGGGTCGCGGCCGCGCAGGGGGCGGCACCCGCGCCACGGGTGTACGACGCCGAGCACCCCGAGCAGGGCGAGCTCGACCCCGTGCTCACCGAACCGCCCCGGCGCTCGCGGCGGCGGCCGGCCCGGCGGGCCGGGCCGGACGGCGGCGGGGAGCGCCGGGACCCCGGGGCGGCGGGAGGCGGCGGGGCCCCGCGGGCCCTCGCGGAACTGGTGGAGGCGCCCGGGGCCGTCCCCCACGGCGGTGACGGCGGCGGGGACCTGCCGCGGGGGGGCGCTCCGCGGCAGGAGAGCGCGCCGCCGGCCCCGGGCGCGGACGCCGGGACGGGCACCGGTGCTGCCACGCGCGCCGGCACGGCCGCGGATCCGGGGACGGGGTCGGACGAAGGACCGGGTGCCGGGGACCGCCCCGCCGACGGCGGTCCGACCGGGCACGTCCCCGCCGGGGACGCCCGCCCGGCGCAGGGCGGGCGGGGAACGGGGGAGCGTCGCGACGGCGCGCCCGGGACGGCGGGAAGGCTCCGGTTCCCGCGGGGAGGGCGGCGATGAGGGCGACAGGACCGGTGAGGGCTGCGCGCGCGGCCGGAGTGCTGCTCCTGAGCGCCGGGGTGGCGTGGGGCGCGCAGGAGTGGGACCCGGACACCGGACAGGGGGTCCTGGCCGCTCCCCTGCCGTGGACCCCGGTCTCCGAGACGATCGTCTGCCCCGGACCGGAGACCCTCCCGGTGCCCGAGGGCGGCAGCCCGGTGCGGCCTGCCGGGCCGGTGGTCGTCGGCGCGCTCGCCGTCCCGGACGGGCAGGAGGGCGGGCAGGAGGACTCCGCGCCGGTGAACCCCGCGAGCCTTTCGGACCTGGACGGCGGGGGAGCGGTCGACCTCCCGCGGTCCGGGAGCGGGGCCGGGCTGCTGGTGTCGCAGCGCACCGGGGCCGGAGCCGTCCGGTTGCTGTCGCGGGGACGGACCGGGACGGGGGGGAACGGCCGGGCCCCGGTCGTTGCCGCCACCCAGCTGACCCTGGCCCGCACGGGGGAACTGCGCGGGCTGGCCGGGAGCGGCTGCGCTGTCCCGGCGGCCGACCAGTGGCTGGTCGGCGGGGGCACGACCGTGGGACGGCGCGCCCGGCTGCTCCTTGCCAACGCGACGGCGGCGCCCGTGACGGTGGACGTCACGGTCCACGGGCCGTCCGGGCCGGTCGAGACCGCCTCCGGGGACAGCGTGGTCGTCGGCCCCGGACGGCTCAGAGCGCTGTTCGTCGACGCGCTGGCGCCCGATCTGGGGGCGATGGCCGTCCACGTGCGGACCCACGGCGGGAAGGTCGCCGCCGTCCTGCACGACAGCCTGCTGCGCGGGGTGATCGCGGGCGGGGTCGACGACGTCGTCGCGGGAAGCCCCCCGGCACTGAGGCAGCTGGTCCCCGGGATCTCGTTGGAGGTCCCCTCGGGGGCCTCGGCGCGCCAGCCCGAGCTGCCCCGCGATCCCCGGGACCCGGGGGCGGCCGCGGTCCGGATCGTCGTCCCGGGCCGGCAGGACGCCGTCGTGCGGGTCCGGCTCAGCGGGTCCGGGGGCGAGACGGTCCTTCCCGGGGGAGGGGTGACGACCGTCCGGGCGGGGACGAGCGTCGACCTCCCCCTCACCGGGGTGCCCCGGGGCGTGTACACCGCTGTCGTCGAGTCCGACGTCCCGGTCGCCGCCGGGGCCCTCGTGGGCCGGGCCCGGACCGGCAGCGAGCGGGCCCTGGAGCCGGCCCCTCCCCCGGGGACCCCCGCGGCCGAGATCGCCTGGGCGCCCTCCGCCGTGCCCCTGCACGGCTCGGCGGCAGCGGCGCTCCCGGCCCCGACCGTCCCGGGCCGGGGAGCGGTCCGCCCCTCGGCCCGGCTGTCGCTCATGGCGCCGCGGGGGCGGGCACGGGTGCGGGTCGTCCCGTGGGGACGCGGGGGCGTGCGGGAGAGGGACATGTCGGTCGACGTGCCGGCGGGCACCACCGTGTCGGTCCCGGTGCACGAGGGCGTCACCGGGGTGTCGCTCGGCGTGGACCAGCGGGGCGGCCGGGTGGTCGGGGCACTCGTCCTGACGGTCGGTGACAGCGCGGGCGAACTGGTGTCGGTGATCGGGGTGCGTCCGGACCGCCCGGCCGGTGCGCGCCCGCCCGAGGTGCTGCAGGACCCGGCCCTGGGGGTGGGCGGGGCGACCGCCGGCCCGCGGGATCAGGTGTCGGACCGGTAGCGGGGATCGACCCGCTCGGGCGGTATCCGCAGCAGGTGCGCCACCTGCTCGACCACGACGTCGTGGACGAGGGGACCGAGATCCTCGTCGTCCGCCGCCCGGGTCTCCACGGGCCGCCGGTAGACGACGATCCGGGGCGGCAGCTCGCCCTGCGCCGGGAACAGCCTGCCCAGGGGGACCTCGTCGTCCTCCCAGGGGGCGGGATCGCTGGGGGGCACGTCCTCGACGGCGACCTCGACCCCGTCGAGCTCGGACGACCAGCGCCGTTCCAGGCGCTCGACCGAGTCGAGGACCCGGTCGTCGAAACGCGCCGACCTGCTGCGCCAGGCTGGCACGTGCCGGGGCAGGAGGGGGCCCCGCAGTCCGTGCCCGTGGCGGTCCCTGCGACGCCGGGGTTCCGCGACGCCCCGGCGTCGCGGGTCGGGCCGGGCACCGGCGGCAGGACCCCGGGAGAGGGCCTCGTCATCGACGGGGGCGTGGCGTCCTGGGTCGGTGCAGGTCCCGTGCCGGTCCGGGTCCTGCGGGGACTGCGGGTCCTGCTGGGCCTCGGGGGTCCCGGTCCTGGCGGGGGTCTGCGTGGGGCGCTCGACCGGACCGGTGTCCGGGCGCCACCCCGGCCCGGGGCCGGGCTGAGAGGGATGGCGGGACATCTTGGAAGAGTAGCGGCAGCGGTTCGGAAGAGCAGCGGCAGCGGCCCCGGAGGGGGTCCGCGGCGTGCCGGGGGAGGGGGCTGCGGCGTGCCAGGTGCGCGGTGGTTCTCCGGCGAGGTACTGTCAACGGTCGTGGGAGGTGTCCGACGGTGCTCGCGGACGGCCTGCGGAAAGCCCGCCGTCGCGACGTTGACCTACGTCTACTCGGACTCAACGGCCGTTCTGGGACCGCTCGCCACCTACGCCGAGCCGCATTGCTACGACCTGTGCGCCGAGCACGCGGAACGTCTCACGGCCCCGAGGGGCTGGGAAGTGGTCCGGCTCTCGGTGGACACGGAACAATCCGGTCCCTCCCACGACGACCTGGTGGCCCTGGCCGACGCCGTGCGCGAAGCGGCCCGCCCCCGTCCGCAGGACGACCCGACCGCCGCGGCGGCAAGGGAGTCCTCCGCGGTCGAGATCGGACGCCGTGGCCACCTGCGGGTCCTGCGCGATCCCTCCTCCCGCTGACCGTCGGGCCGGGCTCACCGGGCCGTCCGGGGCCGTCGGGGTCGTCCTCCCGGGAGCGCTCGCCCGTGCCGCCCGGCGGGGTGTCCCGGGGACGACGGTCCTGTTGTGTTTGATCAGTTCTGTTGTGTCATGCCATGTCCTGGAAACTCCCGGGATTCAATGACGGCCGGATCCCTGCCGAAGGAGGTTTGGCCACGGCCCGAAGGCCATCGGTCCCACGACGTCCGGAAGGACCCCTCCCATGCCCGCAGTCTCGCGGATTCCCGCTCAGAGGACCTCGTCGAGTTCCCGGCGACGTGGCCGGGGACGCAACGGCGCTCCTCCGGTCCCCCTGGGGTCCCTGACGCAGCGGGGGGACAGGTCGACCGCCACCTGCCAGGGATGCGGCAGCGGGCACGTCACCCACCTGCGGATGAATCTCACGGACGGCACCCCCGTGCGGTTCACGTCGTGCCACCGGTGCGAGCACCGGACCTGGGAGAACGCCGAGGGGGTCATGAGCATGGACTCGGTCCTGGACCGCACCCGGAAGATCCTCCCCACGGTCGCGGAGAACCGGGCGGTGGAGAGGACGAGGAGGTGAGCGGGAATCGGCATCCTCCCGGGGAGGGCGACGGATCGTTCCGATCCGGTTCGCTCGTTCCTCTCTCCGGTGCCGTCGATCCCGTCCTCCCCGATGCCGCCGGTCCTGCTTCCCCTGGTGCCCTGGGCCCCGATCGGGACCGATGACCCCGAGGCGCTCGTCGCCTCCACCGGACGGATAGCCTGACCGTGTGCCCAGCGTGCAGAGTGATGATCACGGTGTGACCCCTCCGGCCTCCACGCGGACGGCCCCGATCGACCTGAGTGGCCTGATCAAGGCCTACGACGTGCGGGGACTCGTTCCCGAACAGCTCGACGACAGGGTCGCGACCGCCATCGGCAGGGCCTTCGCGCAGGAGGTCGTCGGCGGGGCCGGGACGGGGACGGACGACGGTCCCGTCGACCGGATCGTCATCGGTCACGACATGCGCCCCTCCTCCCCGGACCTCTCTCTCGCCTTCGCGCGGGGGGCGGCCTCCCTGGGACTCGACGTGGTGCTCATCGGTCTGTGCAGCACCGACGGTCTGTACTACGCCAGCGGTGTTCTGCGGGCGCCCGGCGCCATGTTCACGGCGAGCCACAATCCGGCGGCCTACAACGGGATCAAGCTCTGCCGCTCCGGTGCCCGTCCGATCGGGCAGGACACGGGGCTGGACAGGATCCGGGCCGGGGCCGAGGAACTGCTCGGGGAACCGTCGCACCCGGGGGGCACCGAGACACCGCGGGGACGGATCGACGAACGGGAGATGCTGGCCGGGTACGCCGAACACCTGCGCGGTCTGGTCGATCTGACCGGGATCCGTCCGCTGCGGATCGTGGTGGACGCCGGGAACGGCATGGGAGGTCTGACCACGCCCGCGGTGCTCGGGACCGCGGCGGGACTGCCGCCCCTCCCGGTCCGGATCGTTCCGTTGTACTTTGATTTGGACGGCACTTTCCCGAACCACGAGGCGAATCCCCTGGAACCGGAGAACCTGCGGGATCTGCAGGCCCGGGTCGTGGAGGAGGGGGCGGATCTCGGCCTGGCCTTCGACGGCGACGCGGACCGGTGTTTCGTCGTCGACGAACGTGGGGCCGCGGTCAGTCCCAGCGCCGTCACGGCCCTCGTCGCCCGGCGGGAGATCCTCAAGGAGGCCGCGGCCGGCCGCACCGCGACGGTGATCCACAATTTGATCACCTCGCGCGCCGTCCCGGAGGTGATCGTCGAGTCCGGGGGGAAACCCGTCCGGACCCGTGTCGGGCATTCCTTCATCAAGGCGGAGATGGCCGAGCGGGGCGCCGTCTTCGGCGGGGAGCACTCGGCCCACTACTACTTCCGGGACTTCTGGTTCGCGGACACGGGGATGCTGGCGGCGATGCACCTGCTGGCGGCCCTGGGGGAGCAACGGGGTCCCCTGTCCGAACTCGTGGGCTCCTACGAGCGGTACGTCGCGAGCGGCGAGATCAATTCCGAGGTCGCGGACGTCGACGCGGTCGTCGCCCGGGTCGAGGAGGCCTTCGCGGGGCGGGACGGGGTCCGGATCGACCGCCTGGACGGCCTGAGCGTCGTCCACGCCTCGCCGGACGACCCCTGCGGCATGTGGTGGTTCAACCTGCGGCCGAGCAACACCGAGCCGTTGCTGCGACTCAACGCCGAGGCCGCGGACGAATCGGGGATGCGCGGGCTGAGAGATGAGGTCCTGGGTCTGGTCCGCCGGTAGGCTGTGCGGCGACCGCATCGACATGCGACAGGATGACACCGTGACCACGATCGAACCCTGGCTGCGGGAGATCTTGCGCTGTCCCTCCTGCGGCGGACCGCTCCAGGACGTCATCGGCCCCGCCGGAGGTCCCGAACTCCGGTGCACCGGGTGCTCCCTGGCGTACCGGGTCGACGACTCGATCCCCGTGCTGCTCGTCGAGGAGGCCCGTGACGACAGCGGGGCGGGTCCCGCCGGCGCCGTCCCCGCCGGCGCCGATGAACAGCCCCCCGGCGCCGACGGGCAGGCGGGTTCCGGCGAGCCACGACCCGGCCGGGAGTGACCATGGCGCTGGACGAGCAGCTCCTCGACGATCCTGACGGCCTGGCTGCCTGCGATCCCTCGGGCAGCCTGCGCGCTCTCGCCTGCGCCGGGGCCCAGGTGCGCACGGCGCTGAACGCGACGTCCGAGGCCCGGGTCCGACGGATCACCGATGACGGTCGTCCCCGGGCGGTGATCGTGGCCAGCCTCGGCGGGTCGGCCGTCGTGGGCGACGTTCTGACGATGCTCGCCGGCAGCGGATCCCCCGTGCCGGTGTCGGTGCGCCGGGGCCTGCCCCTGCCCGGCTGGGTCGGACCGATGGATCTCGTGGTGGCCGTGTCCATGTCCGGTCGGGCCCCCGGACCTCTCGGCCTGGCCGCGGAGGCGGCCCGCCGGGGATGCCGGCTGCTGACCGTGAGCAGGGCCGACTCGCCCCTGGCCGAGGTGGCCGTCCGCACGGGCGGGGTGCACGTCCCCGTGCCCGACGCGCCCACCCCGGCGGCCAGGGCTTCGCGCCTGGCGATGTGGTCCCTGCTGACCCCCGTGGTCGCCGTGGCCAACGCCTTCGGGCTCACGGACTCCTCCCCCCAGGTCCTGGGCAGGGTCGCCGAACGGCTCGACGAGCACGCGACGACCTACCGTCCGGACTCGGAGGCCTTCGTCAACCCGGCCAAGGCGCTGGCACTGGAACTGGCCGATGTCGTACCGGTGGTCCTCGGCGACGGCGACGTCACCGGGGTCGCCGCGAGCCGGGCCGTGAGCATGCTCGCCCGCACCGCGCGGGTTCCCGCGATGCGCGGTGCCCTGCCGGACGACGCCGGCGACGTGGTGGCGACCTTCGGCGGACCGTTCGCCTCCCGGCCGCAGGACGTGTTCGCGGACCCCTTCGAGGAGGGCCCGGCGGCCACGAGACTGCGACTGGTCTTCTTGCGGGACGCCGAACCCAGCGTGGACCGTCCCGACGGTTCGTGGTTGGAGACCGCCAGGACCGCGGACGCCGTTCGCGTGACGGCCCAGGAGGCGGGGGTCCGGGTGAGCGAGGTCCTCGCCAGACCCGGTCATCCGCTGGAACGCTTCGCCGACCTGGTGTCCCTCACCGACTTCGCCGCCGTCTACCTCGCCCTCGCCGGAGGACTGGACCCGTTGACCTCGCCCCACGTGGCCGACCTGCGCGATAGGACCCGCTGACCCATGTCGACCGAAGGCGGTACCAAGGCGATCCTCGCTGCCCTGACGGCGAACCTCGGCATCGCGGCGACGAAGTTCGCAGCCTTCGCCCTGACCCGGTCCAGTTCGATGCTCGCGGAGTCCATCCACTCGGTCGCGGACTCCGGGAATCAGGTGCTGCTGCTGGTCGGCGGCCGCAGGGCCTCCCGCCGGGCCACCGCGGAACACCCCTTCGGCTACGGCAGGCAGCGCTACGTCTACGCCTTCATCGTCTCGATCGTGCTGTTCAGCGTGGGGGGGCTGTTCGCGCTGTACGAGGGGTGGCACAAGTGGTCGCATCCGGAGGCGATCGAGGGGCGCTGGCGGTGGGTCCCCCTGGTGGTCCTGGTGGTCGCGATCCTCCTGGAGGCGTACTCGTTCAGGACCGCGGTGCGGGAGGCCGAACGGCACCGCGGGGGCTGCGGCTGGGTGCGTTTCATCCGCACCGCCAAGGCCCCCGAGCTGCCGGTCGTGCTCCTGGAGGACACCGCGGCCCTGTGCGGTCTGGTCTTCGCCCTGTTCGGGGTGAGCGCCACCCTGCTGACCGGTGACGGGCACTGGGACGCCGTGGGCACCGTGTCCATCGGTCTGCTGCTCGTCGTGGTGGCCGCCGTCCTGGCGGTGGAGATGAGCTCGCTGCTCATCGGGGAGTCGGCCTCCGGGGAGAACCTGGAGAAGATCGAGCGTGCCCTGGTCGGAGGCCGGGTGCAGCGGGTCATCCATCTGAAGACCCTGCACCTGGGCCCCGAGGAACTGCTGGTCGCAGCCAAGATCGCTATCGGCGACGAGGTCTGCGCGGCAGCGGTCGCCGAGGCGATCGACGAGGCCGAGACCCGGGTGCGTTCGGCCGTTCCCATAGCTCGCATGATCTATCTCGAGCCCGACATCGACCGGGGAGGTCCCCGGAGCGTGCAGTTTCCGCAGGCGTCCGATCATCGGTAGGCCAACCTTCCCGCGTACCAGAGGATCACGAGGTACCCCACGAGACCCGTGAGGGTCCGGGTCCTTCCTCCCAGGCGGTCCCCCAGGACGGCCCCGACCGTTGCCAGGCACAGCTGCCAGCCCCAGGACGCCACGAACACCCCCAGGACGAAGGCGGTGGCCCGCCCGGTCCCCGAGACGGCCCGGTCCAGTCCTGCCGCGAGCGCGACGAAGTAGACGGCCGTCAGGGGGTTGACCGCGGTCAGCGCGGCGAATCTCAGCAACGCCCCCAGCGGCCCCCGTCCGCCGGCCGGTCCGCCGGCCGTCGGTGCCGTCGGCCCGCCGGCGGTCCCGTTCCGACCGGTGCCGGTCCTCACCGCGCGCACCGTGTTGGCAAGACCGCGTACGGCGATGCCGATCAGCACGGTCGCCGCGATCACGTGGACGGCACGGACGCGGTCCGCCAGGAGGCCGGACACCGCCGAGCCGGCCGTGACGGCCGTGGCCGCGTAACAGAGGTCGACCAGGGCGACCCCGGTGGCGGACGCGGCGGCGCTCGCCCAGCCGCGTGCGATGCCCTCCTGCACCAGGAGGACACCGATCGCGCCCAGGGGCATGGCCACGGCCAGGCCGGCGAGCAACCCGATCAGGAGAGCGTCGACAAGCATGGATGAACCCTCCCCGAGAAGGGCCGTGGGCTCAATCGGGTTGCCCGTGCCTGTGGAGAACCCCGGGCCGTCCACACCCGCGTGTCTCGGACTCGTGGCCGAGGGGTCCGGGTTGCTACGGTGGTCGCGTTCCGGCGTCGGTGATGCCGCAGGCCCAGAGGGGCCGCGCCGGTCGGCCACGTGGCAACGGACCCGGTCAGGACGGCAGCGAGCCTGGTCAGGTCGGCGGTGAACCCGGTAGGGGGGCAGGTCCCCGGTCGTGTCCCAGCGGTCGGACACGACGGTCCTCCACCGGGAGCCGATCCGCGGAACACGACGGGGCAGCGGGCACGCTGTCCTCGGGGACACAGATGCCGGGTGCTCCCCTGACCCGCCCCCTCGCCGCGTGGCGGACCAGCCCACACCGTTTGAGAGGTACGCCATGACACTCGAATTCAAGGTCGCAGACCTCGGCCTGGCCGAGCTGGGCCGTCACGAGATCCGTCTCGCCGAGCACGAGATGCCGGGGCTGACGGCGCTGCGGGCCGAGTACGGCAGCACCAAGCCCCTGACCGGCGCCCGGGTCACCGGGTCGCTGCACATGACGGTGCAGA
>Ga0316579_10000365_pt1 | contig 14298 bp, 12 predicted proteins | sample J5NA_2_FD_203074 | JGI IMG/M metagenome (GOLD analysis project Ga0316579, IMG submission 203074) | Rhizosphere microbial communities from salt marsh grasses in Alabama, United States - J5-7_160517rDrA | ecosystem: Host-associated > Plants > Roots > Rhizosphere | place: USA: Alabama | collected... | reverse complement strand
CGGGTGGGCGCCAGGCGCTCGTGTCGCCAGCGCAGGTGGTCCGGCCGGCCGGCGGCGTCCCAGGCTTGCGCCTCGGCTTCGAGCTGTTCGCGCAGGCGGAGCGCCTCGCTGGCGTCGTCGATCCAGGTGGCGAGCGTCGCCCATTCGCGCAAGAGCGCCTCGTGTGCCACCTCGACGGTGGGCTCCGCGCCGCCGGGGCCGGCCGCGTCGCTCACCAGCAGGCGGTTTTTCTCCTCCGGTGCCCGCGCGCTGCCCGCGTCGCTGAGGTGGTCGATGAGCCGCAGCGCGTCAACGTCTTCGCGCCAATAACTTCGGTGCTCCCGGCGACGGGTGGCCGTGCCGTCCCGGCGTACCGTCACCAGTCGGGAGAAGACCCGCGGTAGCGCCGCCTGGGCGGCGGCGTCCGCCCGCGCCAGCACCGCATCGGCATGACGGCCGATGACGCCCGTGAGGCCGTCGAAGTCCGGGTCGCAATAGGCGTCGAGCCCCATCACCTCGAGCCCCTGTTCCCGGCACTGGCGATACAGCTCCTTCAGCGTGAAGGCCAGCAGCGCGAGTCCACCGGGCTCGGCCTCGGCGTCCGCCACCATGCGCTCCACTAGGGCATCCTCGACGTCCATGGCAACGCCGGTATCGACCTCGCGAACCGGCCCGGTGATCATTCTGGCCATCGCAACCGGGCCGGGCCGGCCGACGCTGTACTGGCCGTCGGCGTTGATGACCGCGCGCAGGCCGGCGTGGTCCACGCAGCGGTGGAGGAAGTCCGAGCGGATGGTGGCGATGACGCGGAAACCGGGGCGCTCGGCCGCCGCGAGCAGCAGGTCCAGAAAGGGTTCGGCGTGCGCCTCGGTGGCCGGGGTGAAGAGCTCCTCCATCTGGTCCAGGACCAGCAGCCATTCGGCCTGGGCGGACGGCAGCTCGGCGCGGACGCGCTGCAATAGTGCGCCGAAGGCCTCGGGGTCGGCCTTGAGGGCCGCGGCTTCCTGGTCAGTACGCAAGAAGCTGAACCGACCCTTGGCGTCCTGCAGCAGGCTGCTGGCGAGGGCCAGGAAGGGGTCACCGCCCATGGCCGACGGGAACATGGGGCTGATGAGCCAGTCGCCCGTGCCCGGCAGGTCCGGCACGCCGCCTTCTTCGAGTGCCGCCCAGACGCCGGCCCGCACCAACGACGACTTGCCGGAGCCGGACGCCCCGGTGACCAGCAGAAAGCGTTTGCCCTGCGGCGTGGCAAGGCGGCGCAGCAGGTCACGGGTCTCCACGGCGCGGCCGAAGAAGATGGGCGCCTTGTGCCGATCGAAGGCCAGCAGGCCAGGATACGGCTCCTGGCGCCAGGTGGCTCTGTGCCCACCGCAGCCGACGGCCCGCTCCAGCACCGCGAGGGATCCACCGGAGGCCCATCCACGCCCGCGTACCTCGCCGAGCAGGGCGCAGAGTGCGGTCGTCCTGCCGTCCGGCATCGTCACCTCGGAGCCGGCACAGGCTTGGAGCAAGTTGGTGGCTGCGGAGTCGCCGTCCTGCGTCCAGGTGATGCCGCCGCCGGTCAGTAGCGGATGGCCGTACAGGGCATCGGTGACGAAGGCCCGGCGCCGCGCCTCGTCCGTCGCCCATCCAGGCAGTCGCAGCAGCAGCGCCTTCAGCGCCTTGAAGGTTTCGCGGTCGAGGTCCATCGCGGCTTTGCGGGTTAGGCGGAGGGTCAATCTCCGCAGCGGATGACGTTTCCGGGCCACTTCATCAGCAGGGGGATGTCTTGCTCCGGAATGTCCGCCACCTGGATCTCGGTGCAGCCGGCTTGAAAGGCCTCCTCGATAGACCGGCCGGCGGCGAGCGCCCGGTAGATGCCGATGGAGAACTGGATGGCCGCGGGGTCGCCGATGGCATCGCTGGTGCCGATGACGTAAGCGATGTGCTGCGCGATCGCCTGGGCCTGTGGCTCGCTGAGACAGGCGTTCAGCACCACCGCCTGCACATCGTCTTTCAAAAGCCGGAATACGCGGGCCAAGGCCTCCGTGGAAATGAGCTGCGCCTGGCCCTGCGCATTCTCCAGGTAGAGTCCAGGGCTGCCACCGCCATGACCGGAGAAGTGGACGAGGCCGGGTCGGGTCTGCTGAAGGGCCTTGGTGAGGTCATCTCGGCGCAGCGCGAGCTCCGGCAGGTGGAGCTGGATGGCCCGGCTGCCGCTGGCGCCCGCCAGCGCGTCCTTGATCTCGCGGAACTCGCTATCGGTGCGCAGCGGGTCCAGACCGTCGTCCGCCGGGTTCGCGGTCAGGAACAGCACCGAGCGGATTCGGCTACCCTCGCAGCCGAAGGCGCCTTGCAGCGCGGCGAGCAGCTCGGCGCGCTCGCCGGTGGCTCCAAAGCTGTCGCGAATATGCGCGAGCAGGGCACAGGCGGGCGTCATGCCGTCGACATTGGGCTCCTGATGGGCATCGAGCAGCTGCACGAGCTGGCTCGCCGCGATGGTGCCGGCGGCGCCGATATCGAACTGCTGCAGCAGGGAGTGACCAAGGAAGACGTCCTGCAGGAAGGCCGCACGCGAGGATGTGTCGTTCCAAACTGGAAGACTTTGCAGAAGCTGTTTGAATTGCTTGAAGGTCGCTCGATCCATGGTTGCAATGTCCGCTGATCCGATGTGCTGCGGTAGTTTGCCGGGGCGACGGCATGCTGCCGTGGAACCGATGGAACTTCCGGGATTCTAGTTGATTCCCAGGCTGGATATGCACGTCCAGGGTTGCCGTCCTTAGGCAACCGGCAGCGCCGTGCGCTCCAGCACCTGTCGCAGCACGAAGCTGGAGTGCACGCCGCTGACGCCCTCGATGCGGGTCAGCTTGTTGAGCAGCAGATCCTGGTAGGCCTCCATGTCGCGGACGATGACCTTGAGCTGGTAGTCCGCGTCGCGGCCGGTGATGAGCGAGCACTCCAGCACCTCCGGCATCGCGGTCACCTGGGCGTCGAAGTTCTCGAAGCGCTCCGGGGTGTGCCGGTCCATAGAGATGCTGATGAAGGCGATGAGGTTGAGCCCGAGCGCCTTGGCGTTCAGCAGGGCACGGTAGCCTTCGATGATGCCGGCCTCCTCCAGCGCCCGGACCCGCCGGAGGCAGGGCGACGGCGAGAGGCCGATGCGGTCGGCGAGCTCTTGGTTGCTGATACGGCCATCGGCTTGGAGGATTTCGAGGATGCGTTTGTCGTAGGTATCGAGCATCGTTTTAGTGCGGAGTGCGAAGTGCGGGGATCGACACCGTACTTCGTACCCCGTACCCCGTACTTCTTTCCAATTCTACCGCGTCTCTTGCGCGATCACGGGTAAAATGAGCAGATAATTGCACACCGAGGGCTATTGGGCGCCATCTTCGCAATCGCCTGCCGGAGCGATGCGGGCAAACTATGCAGCGTCGGCCACAAGCCGGCAGGCGGGCCAGGCCCACAAGGCAGCGCCCGCTCACCGTGGCTCCGCGGACCCATGTCGCAACCCGGCGCGGGCCGGAGCCGCCAACCTCTTCCTAGCCCCTAGCCCCTAGCCCCTAGCCCCTAGCCCCTCACAATGTTTGATCACCGCAAATACCGCCCCGCCCCGACCGTCCAGTTGCCCGACCGCACTTGGCCGGACCGCACCGTTACGCGCGCCCCGCGCTGGGCCAGCGTGGACCTGCGCGACGGCAACCAGGCGCTGCTCGCGCCGATGACTGTTGCGCAGAAGCAGGCGCTTTGGCAGCTCCTGGTGGACATCGGCGTGAAGGAGATCGAGGTGGGCTTTCCGTCCGCGAGTCAGCCGGACCACGACTTCTTGCGCTGGCTCATCGAGGCGCGGCAGATCCCGCAGGAGGTGACCGTCCAGGTCCTGGTGCAGGCCCGTGAGGACCTGATCGAGCGGACCTTCGCCGCGTTGGACGGCGTACCTCGGGCCATCGTGCACGTCTACAACTCCACCTCGCCGGTGCAGCGCGACTGGGTGTTCGGTGCCGATCGCGCGGGGGTGAAGGCCATCGCCATCCGCGGCGCGGAGCTATTGCAGCGGGAGGCGGCAAAGTATCCCGGCACGGACTGGACCTTCCAGTACTCGCCGGAGAGCTTCTCGCAGACCGAGCCCGAGTACGCCGTCGAGGTGGTGAACGCGGTGCTCGACGTCTGGCAGCCGAGGCCGGAGCGCCCCTGCATCGTCAACCTGCCGGCAACGGTGGAATCGGCGAGCCCCAACGTCTTCGCCGACCAGGTGGAGTGGTTCTGTCGGCACCTCGACCGCCGCGATGCGGTGATCGTCTCGCTGCACACCCACAACGACCGCGGCGGCGCCGCGGCGGCGGCGGAGCTGGGGCTGCTGGCCGGTGCCGATCGGCTGGAGGGGACGCTGCTCGGCAACGGCGAGCGCACCGGCAACATGGATCTCGTCACCGTCGCCATGAATCTCTACAGCCAGGGCATAGACCCGGGGCTGGACTTGAGCGATCCCGACCGGCTCATCGCCGTGGTGGAGGAATGCACGGGTATCAGCTGCCATCCACGCCACCCCTGGGTGGGGGAGCTCGTCTACACGGCCTTCTCCGGCAGCCACCAGGACGCCATCAACAAGTCGCTGCGCCGCCAGCGGGCCGGGGCCGGGCTGCCCTGGCAGGTGGCCTATCTGCCCATCGATCCGGCGGACATCGGCCGCAGCTACGAGGCCGTCATCCGGGTCAACAGCCAGTCCGGCAAGGGCGGCATCGCCTTCGTGCTGGAGCGCCACTTCGGGCTCAACCTGCCGCGCTGGATGCAGCAGGCACTCGCGCCCATCGTGCAGCGCGAGAGCGAGCAGCGCGGCGGTGTGATCGACGCCGAGCGGATTTATGCCCTGTTCCGCGAGCACTTCGTGCAGGACCGCGCGCCGGCGCGCCTGTTGGGCTACCGGCTGAGCCGCAACGGCCGAGACCGCATCGAGGCACGCATCGCCGTGGACGGTGTCGAGCGGTCCATCACCGGTGGCGGCGACGGTGCCATCGCCGCCTTCGCCGAGGCCTGGCGGCGCGCCTTCGCCACCGAGGTCAACGTCGCCGACTACCAGGAGCACGCCGTCGGTGCCGGCACGGATGCCGAGGCGGCCGCCTATGTGCTCCTGAATCTGGACGGCCGGCAGGTGCCGGGCGCGGCCATCGACCGCGACACCGTGGGCGCGTCGCTCCGGGCGGTGTTGTCGGCGCTGAACCGGGCTGGGATGCCGCCGCCGGATCGTGACGCCGGTAGCCGGCGTGCCGAGCGACGGGAATCGTTGGCGGCGGTCTGAGCCGCGGGCCTATCGATGGCCTGTGGCGATAAGGCCGGCCGTGTCGGCATCCGCGACCAGGTCCGGCAGGCTGGAGCGCACCATGGCGACGACGCTCATGCCGAAGAGCGCCGCGTCGTAGAGCTGCCAGCCGTCGTCGGTGCTGCTCAGGCGGAGCGTGAGGCGCAGCTCCGAAACGCCGCGGGCGCTGATCGCCACCGGCACCTCCGCGAGGGTCGGTGCGCGGTCGCTCGCCGGCGGCTGCCGGGGCAGCAGCTCGAGTCGCCAGTCATGCAGCTGACGCAGCGCCGGGGCGTGGCGGGCGAGCAGGTGCTCCACCAGCGCTTGCTCCAGCGCCAGACGGTCGGTCTCGGTGGCTGTGCGCCAGTGGTGTGGGAGCAGGAGTCGGGTGATGCGGGGCAGGTCCAGGTGGGCGAGCAGCGGCTCGGCCGCCGCGTGCAGACCGGCCGCATCATCGCCGGGCGTGGCTTGTGCAGCGGCGATGGCGGTGTCGAAGGCTTTCGCGGCCGTGACTACCGCCTGCCGGGCGGAGGCATCTGCATGGCCGCGTGCACCACGGTCTGACGGGGTGGCGCTGTAAACGGCTGGTGCAGGCGGCGAAGCGGCATCGGGCGCATTCGCCAGGGCCGCGGCCAGGAGGCTCAGCGCGCCAAGGGCCGCGGCCACCGTTCCCCCGACCTGCAGCCGCAAAGTGCTCTTGGCGGGCCGGGCCGATGCGGCGTCGGTGCCGGTTGGTGCTGAGCTTCCCGGCGCGTTTGCCACGGTCAGGGTGGTGAGGCGCTGCGTCAGGCCGCGTCGCACTCGGCGGCATCGTCGCCCAGGTGCGCCTCCAGCCATTCGCGCACCTGGTGGCTGGAGCGCGAGCCGCTGAAGCGTCCGCATTCGCGTCCATTGCGGAACAGGATCACCGTCGGGAAGCCGCGCAGCCGGTAGTGGCCTGCGAGCTTCATGTTGTCGCCCTCGTCCACCTCCACCTTGGCCAGGCGGACGGTGCCATCGTACTCGTCGATGACGCGGTGGAGGTGCGGTGCCAGCTGATGGCAGGGCGCACACCAATCGGCCCAGAAGTCCACCAGGATGGGTAGCTCGCCGGAGGCGGCGATCACCTCTTGCTCGAAGCGCTCGAGGTCGACATCGAAGGCATGTGGGCTCTCTGCGTGGTTATGAAACGACATGGCGCGGGTCCCCGATATCGGCGTTTGAGAATCGTCGTGTGGCGATCGTCGTTGGAGAATCGTGCGTCTGGTGGGGTCACGAAGGGCGATGTTGGTATTGTAGGCCGCGTGTGCCAGGACTGCGAAGGGTGGAGGCAGCGAGGCCCGATGCGCTATGGTTGCGAGCTTCGCACCGTCACGACCAACACACGGGTTCAGCCCATGACCGACGTCCTCACCCAACGCGCCGCCTACCCCACGACCCGCATGCGCCGCATGCGCCGGGACGATTTTTCGCGCCGGCTGATGCGCGAGACGACGCTGACCCCGGACGACTTCATCTACCCGGTGTTCGTGCTGGAGGGCAAAGGGGAGCGGGAGTTCGTTCCGTCCATGCCGGGCATCGCGCGCCTGAGCATCGATCTGCTGGTCGAGGAGGCGCAGACCATCACCCGGCTCGGTGTGCCCGCCATGGCGCTGTTCCCGGTGACGCCGATGGAGGTCAAGTCCGAGGACGCCCGCGAGGCCTACAACCCGGATGGCCTGGCCCAGCGGGCCGTCAAGGCGCTGAAGGACGCGGTGCCCGAGCTGGGCATCATGACCGACGTCGCGCTGGACCCCTTCACCACCCACGGCCAGGACGGACTCATCGACGAGACCGGCTACGTGATGAACGATGCCACCGTCGAGGTGCTGGTGCGCCAGGCGGTCTCCCACGCCGAGGCGGGCGCGGACATCGTGGCGCCCTCGGACATGATGGACGGCCGCATCGGCGCCGTGCGTGCGGCGCTGGAGTCCGCCGGTGCCATCAATACCCGCATCATGGCCTACTCGGCCAAGTATGCGTCGAGCTTCTACGGTCCGTTCCGCGACGCCGTGGGCTCGGCCGCCAACCTCGGCGGCGGCAACAAGTACACCTACCAGATGGACCCGGCCAATACCGACGAGGCCCTGCACGAGGTGGCGCTGGACCTCGCGGAGGGCGCGGACATGGTCATGGTCAAGCCCGGTATGCCCTATCTGGATATCGTCCGCCGGGTCAAGGACCGCTTCGGCGCACCCACCTTCGTCTATCACGTGAGCGGTGAGTACGCGATGCTCAAGGCCGCGAGCCAGAACGGCTGGCTGGACGAGCGCGCCGTGGTGCTGGAGGCGCTGCTCGGCTGCAAGCGCGCCGGTGCCGACGGCATCCTGACCTACTACGCCAAGCAAGCCGCCGAATGGCTCCAACAAAGGTAGAGGTGCGAGGGGCTAGCTGCTAGGGACTAGGAAGACCGGGTCTCTGCCCTAGCCCCTAGCCCCTAGTTGCTAACCCACTCATTCCAGTGGATAGATACGCCGTCATCGGCAATCCCATCGCACACAGCAAGTCGCCCGAGATCCATGCCGCTTTCGCCCGCCAGACCGGGCAGCGCATGGAGTACGGTCGGCTGCTGGGGAGCCTGGACGATTTCGCCGGCGATGTGCGCGCCTTCATCGCCGACGGCGGCCGGGGGCTCAACGTCACCGTGCCCTTCAAGCAACAGGCCTGGGCGTTGCTCGCCGACCGCAGCCCGCGCGCCGAGTCGGCGGGGGCGGTCAATACCATCATCGTGCTGGACGACGGAAGGCTGCACGGCGACAACACCGACGGCGTCGGCCTGGTTCGGGACCTGGCGGATAACCAGGGCTTCGACTTCGCTGGCAAGCGGGTGCTGCTGCTGGGCGCCGGCGGGGCCGCCCGCGGCGTGCTCGGCGCGCTGCTGGATGCGGGCCCGGCAACGCTGACCATCGCCAACCGCACCGCGCACAAGGCGGTGGACCTGGCCCGGGCCGCGGGCGATGACCGCGTGGAAGGCTGCGGCCTCGGTGACCTTGCCGGCCGCCCGTTCGACCTCATCGTCAATGCCACGTCGAGCGGGCTCGACGGCGGCGTGCCCGCCCTGCCGGCTGGCCTGCTCGCCGCCGGCGGCTGGACCTACGACATGGTCTATGGCGACGCGCCGACGCCCTTCTGCCGCTGGGGTGAGGCGCGGGGGGCCGCCCGAGCGCTGGACGGGCTCGGCATGCTGGTGGAGCAGGCGGCGGAGTCGTTTCGGCTCTGGCGCGGCGTGCGGCCCGACACGGGGCCGGTCATTGCCGCGCTACGCCGGCCCCGACCCTGATTGCAACCGGCTGAATTCTAAGGAGCCATTATGCGTCTGTCCGTCCTCGGCACGGGTCTCCTCGGCAGCGAGATCGCGCTGCGTCTCAAGGCGCAGGGCTTCGCGGTGAGCGCCTGGAACCGCACGGCGGACAAGGCCGCGCCGCTCGCCAGTGCAGGCATCGTGTTACCCGGCAGCGTTGCTGGCGCTATCGCCGCCGCGGATGCCGTCCTGCTGCTGCTGGCGGACGCCGCCGCCATCGAGGCAACGCTCTTCGCGGAGGACACGGCGCCCGCGCTCGCGGGCCGTACCATCGTGCAGATGGGCACCATCGCACCGTCCGAGAGCCGCGCCCTCGCGACGCGGATCATGGCGGTGGACGGCCAATACCTGGAGGCTCCGGTGCTAGGGAGCCTGCCGGAGGCACGCGCCGGCAAGCTGTTCGTGATGGCCGGTGGCGACGCGGCGCTGTACGCGCGCTGCCTGCCGGTGTTCGAGGCGCTGTCCGAGACCCCGCAGCGCATCGGCGATGTCGGCCAGGCGGCGGCGCTGAAGCTCGCCCTGAACCAGCTCATCGCCGGTCTCACGACCACCTTCTGCCTGAGCCTCGGCCTGGTCCGACAGGAAGGCCTGGACGTGGAGCAGTTCATGACCGTGGTGCGTGGCAGTGCCCTCTACGCGCCCACCTTTGACAAAAAGCTCGATAAGTACTTGGCGCACGACTATGCCAGCGCCAACTTCCCGCTCAAGCATCTGCTGAAGGACGTCCGGCTGATGGAGGCGGTCATGGCCGAGGCCGGCATCGACACCAGCACGCTCCAGGCCATCGCCGCCGCCGCCGAGCGCGGCGTCGAAGCGGGCCTGGCCGATGCCGACTACTCCGCCCTCTACGAGCCCCTCACGCATAAGGGGCGAGGAGCGAGTGGCTAGGGACAAGGTCCCGACGGTCGGCGCCGGCGTTCCGGTCATCATCTCCTAGCCCCTAGCCCCTAGCCCCTAGCCCCTAGCCCCTAGCCCCTCATGCTGGATTTGCCTTTCACCCACAAGCCCGGTCGCCGGGAGCGCCATCTGCGCCGCCGGCACGGCAACCCGCTGTTCGCCTGGCCACCGGAAGAGGTCGCGCCGGAGCGGCTGCTGGAGGCACAACGCCTGGACCACGAGGAGATGGAGGCCTTTCGCGAGTCCTTTCGCCGCGTCGTGCAGCGCGCGGTGGACCTGCCGCCCGATGCGGGCAGCGATCCGGTGCTGGAGCTGAAGGCCGATCTCGAGCGCCACTACGAGCAGGCCTGTAGCCTGGCGGAGGACCAGTCTGAGCCCAAGGCGGCGCTCGCCAAGCTCATCGAACTCATCATGCGCACGTTGCTGCGCCATGTGGGCGACGATGCCACCGCGCGGCAGGAGCTGGCCGACGAGGCGGCCGCTCGTGCCATCCACTTTCGGCTGCTGGAACAACCGCTGGTGGCGGACCTGCTGCACCCCGAGAGCCCGATCCTCCCGCAGCAGCTCACGCCGTCGCTGCTGTCCGCCACCGATGCCGAGCTCGCGGCGGCCTGCGAGCTGTTCGACGAGCCGCAGCTGGTGGTGATCCTGGACGAGGCCTGGGCGCTCGCGGAGCGGCTGGCCGAGAGCGGTGTCGTGGTGGATGGCCTCGCTGGGCGCATCGACGTCCTCCGGCAGGCCCTGGCGGACGCCACTGGTGGGGGCCGTCCCCACTGAAGACACCTCGTTGCCGCGAAGGTCCCGCTCGCGGAGGCGGCGGACGCGGCGGGGCAATCGATCCCGATCCCGATTTCGATTTCGATTGTGAGGCGCAGGCCGTGCGTGTGTCGCCTGTCGGTGCAGGCGTTCTAGGCCCTTGCAAACGGCAGGACTCCCCTTACTACCCCCATGCAAGCGGCGCTGTCGCTCCATCGAATGTGCGGGCTGCCACCCGGCCTGCACATTTCTGCCGTGCCGTACCCTTTCCCCAGGTAGCTGTATCCATGCAAACCCCGACACGTCTTGCCGCGGTTGCGGAAGCCGTCGAGCCGATCCGGTCCGCGCCGGACTCGCCGATCCTCGCGATGCCCGTTCATCTGCGCCGCCGCCTGTTCGCGCTGCTGGTGACGGGCACGCTGCTCGTCGCCACGGCCCTGATGATCTGGACCCTGTCCGCCGGCGGCTTCGATGCGCTGGACGCGGTCATCACCGGCTTGTTCGCGCTCACGGTGCCCTTCAACGCCATCGCCTTCTGGAACGCACTGGCCGGCCTGTGGCTCATGCGCACCAGCACGGACCTGGCCCGTGCGGTGTGCCCGGCGTTGCTGGACGCCAGTGACCGCAGCCCTATCACCGCGAGCACGGCCATCTTGAGCTGCATCCGCAACGAGGACGCCGCCACCGTCGGCCGCAATCTGGATCTGATGATCGAGGGGCTGGTGGAGGCGGGCGTCGCCGGGCAATTCCATGTCTACGTGCTCAGTGATTCACACTGGCCGGAGTGCATCACCGCCGAGGAGACGCGTATGGCGGAGCTGGCGGAGCGTTGGCATGGGCGCATGGCGGTCAGCTATCGGCGCCGCGTCGACAATCCGGGCTTCAAGGCCGGCAACATCCGCGACTTCTGCGAGCGCTGGGGCGCCCGACACGAGTTCATGCTCGTGCTGGACGCCGACAGTCTGATGGCGCCGGATGTAATCCTGCGCATGGTGCGCACCATGCAGGCGGCGCCGGAGCTTGGCATCCTGCAGTCGCTGCCGGCAGGGCTCCCCACGGCCAGTGCATTCGCCCGGCCGCTGCAGTTCGGCATGCGCATGCTGATGAACGGCTTCACGGCCGGCAACGCGTGGTGGCAGCAGGATGTCGGCCCGTACTGGGGTCACAACGCCATCATCCGGATGCAGCCCTTCATGGAGCATTGCCACCTGCCGCCACTGCCGGGCCGCGGACCACTGGCGGGCTGGGTGCTGAGTCACGACCAAGTCGAGGCCGCGCTGATGCGCCGCGCCGGCTACGAGGTGCGGGTGATGCTGGTGGATGCCGGCAGCTGGGAGGAGACGCCGACGACGCTGACCGAATACCTGCGCCGGGACCTGCGCTGGTGCCACGGCAACATGCAGTACTTCAAGCTCTTGCGCCTGCCCGGCCTGCACCCGTTGAGCCGTATCAATCTGCTGCTCGCCACCGGCGGCTTCATCGGCTCGACCGCCTGGGTATTGCTCATGGTGCTGCTGGCGCTGCCCATGGCCTTGGACAGCGGGCCTACCTTCTTGCCGGGGCCGGGGCTGGCGGTGTTCGCGCTCAGCATGGGTATGGCCTTCGCGCCCAAGCTCGCCGCGCTGCTGGAGACCGCCCTGGACGCCGACGCGCGGGCGCGTTTCGGCGGCGGCGTGCGGTTGCTGGTGAGTGCGTTGGGCGACATGGCCTTCTCGGTGCTCATGGCGCCGATCCTCGCCGTGGGCCATGCCGTCTTCATCGCTGGACTCTTCTTTGGCCGGGCCGCGGTCTGGGGCGCGCAGCGGCGCGCGCTGCATTGGGTGCCGCCCCTGGCGGCTCTGCGCCGGCTCTGGCCGCAGACCCTGTTCGGCGTGCTCGGTGTCGGCTGGTTTGCCTACTTCAGCCCGCCAGGGGCGCTGTTCTTCTCGCCCTTCTTCGCCATTGCGCTCCTCGCCGTGCCCGTCGCCGTGCTGACCTCGATGCCGGCGCTGGGCCGGCTGACGGCGGCGGTTGGACTCTGGCGCATTCCAGAGGAGACCGCAGCCGCACCGCTGATTGCGGCGCTGCACCTGCCCGCGGTGCCGGCCGAGCACAGGACACCGACGGCCCGGCTCGGCGAGGCCGCGGTCGAGCACGCGGACTGAGCGCGTCCGTCCGGCATGTCCATGGCACCACGCCTACCGGCACCGCTGCGTAGCCTGTTGGGGGTGGTGCGGTCGCTGGGTATCTATTACCGGCCCGTTCGGCGCGGTGCGCTGGATCGGATGCATGCGCGGTTCGCCGGTCGTGGTGACCTGGCCTTCGACATCGGCTGCCACGTGGGTGACCGGGTGGCGAGCTTCCGCCGGCTCGGCATGCGTGTTGTTGCGGTGGAGCCGCAGCCACTGCTGGCGCGGTTTCTCCGCCTGCGCTACGGGCTGGACCCCAACGTGACAGTGGTGAAAGCGGCCGTGGGCGCCGCGCCCGGCGAGCTGATGCTGCATCTCAACCTGGACAATCCCACCGTGAGCACGCTGTCTGCCGATTTCATCCACGCCGCCGGAACCGATCGGGCCTGGCGCGGCCAGCGCTGGGAGCGGCGGGTGCCGGTGCCGGTGACCACGCTGGATGCCTTGATCCGGCGCTTCGGTGAGCCGCGCTTCGTCAAGATCGACGTGGAGGGTGTGGAGGACCAGGTGCTCCGCGGGCTGAGCGACGCGCCACCGGCACTATCCTTCGAGTTCACCACCATCCAGCGGTCGGTGGCGCGCGCCGCGCTGGCGGAGTGCCGGCGGTTGGGCCTGGACCGCTTCAACGCCGCCCTCGGCGAGAGCCAGCGCCTGCTGCATTCGACCTGGCTCTCCGGCGACGGCGTGCGCGCCTGGCTGGATGCGCTGCCGCAGCACGCCAACTCCGGCGATATCTACGGGCTGCGAGCCTAGGTCGGGCCGATACCCATGGCAGCCGACGCGAGCGGCCCGGCGCAGGCGCACGCCTTCTGGGTCACCGGCCGGCAGCAGGGCGAAATCCGCCACGAGTTCCTGCCGCCGCTGCCGGATGGCTGGGTGCGGGTGCGTACCCGCTATTCGGGCATCAGCCGCGGGACCGAGTCCCTGGTCTTCAGGGGCGAGGTGCCGCCGAGCGAGTATTTGCGCATGCGCGCGCCGTTCCAGGCCGGCGATTTCCCGGCGCCGGTGAAATACGGCTACATCAGCATTGGCGAGGTGGTCGCCGGCCCTGCCGAGCAGATGGGCCTTCGGGTCTATTGCCTCTACCCGCATCAGGATCTGTATCAGGTGCCGGCGGAGGCCGTCACAGCATTACCCGACGGCTTGCCACCGGGACGCGCCGTGCTGGCCGCGAACCTGGAGACGGCAGTCAATGGGCTCTGGGACGCCGCACCACGCGTTGGCGATCGGATCGCCGTCGTGGGCGCCGGCACCCTGGGCTGCCTGGTTGCCTGGCTCGCCGGCCGCATCCCGGGCTGCACCGTGGAGCTCATCGACACGAGCCCGGCCCGGGCCGGGATCGCCGAGGCCCTCGGGGTCGGCTTTCGGGCGCCGGGCGCCGCGGGACCGGATGCGGACCTGGTGATCCACGCCAGCGGCAACCCGGCGGGGCTCGGGACAGCGCTCGGGCTCGCCGGCTTCGAGGCGAAGGTGCTGGAGCTGAGCTGGTTCGGGGCCAAGCCGGTGACCCTGCCGTTGGGCGAGGCCTTCCACCAGCGCCGGCTGCGGCTGATCTCATCGCAAGTCGGCAGCGTCGCGAGCGCGCAGCGGGCGCGCTGGGACCACCGCCGGCGCCTCAGGCTTGCCCTGTCGCTGCTGGCGGAGCCCGCGTCGAGCGCGCTGGAGGTGCTCATCACCGGCGAGGACCCGTTCGCGGCGCTGCCGACCGTGCAGGCGCGCCTTGCCAGCGCAACCGGCGACACCCTGACCCATCGCATCCGCTACGATTGAGCCCAGTTCATCCGCGCCGAGTCCAGCCGCGCCGAGTCCAGCCGCGCTGAGTATGTCTGCGCAAAGGTCCTGCTGCCACCGGCTGCGGACCCATCGGGGTCGAAATCGATCCCGATCCCGATCCCGATTTCGATTTG
>Ga0316579_10000364_pt1 | contig 14310 bp, 12 predicted proteins | sample J5NA_2_FD_203074 | JGI IMG/M metagenome (GOLD analysis project Ga0316579, IMG submission 203074) | Rhizosphere microbial communities from salt marsh grasses in Alabama, United States - J5-7_160517rDrA | ecosystem: Host-associated > Plants > Roots > Rhizosphere | place: USA: Alabama | collected... | reverse complement strand
AAAGCCCAGGCCCGCACCGACCAAGGCGCCGCAAAACACCGCCAGTTCACCCACGCCGGCGATATAGGGAATCCCCAGATACTCGGCGAATTTCACGTGACCGGTGACATAGGCGAAGATCCCCAGGGCGCCCGCCACCAACACCGTGGGCATGATCGCCAGGCCATCCAGACCGTCGGTGAGATTGACCGCATTACTGGCCCCGACAATGACCAAATACGCCAAGAGGATGAAACCGACACCTACTTCGAGGTATGTTGCTTTGAGAAAAGGCACAACCAGGCGAGTCTCTTCCGAGGTCTGCGCACCGATATACAGCAGCACCGCGGCAGTGAGTCCCACCGCCGACTGCCAGAAATATTTCGTCCTGGCCGATAGACCCTTGGAGTTTTTCAGCACCAGCTTGCGGTAATCGTCCACCCAGCCGATGACCCCGAATAACAGGGTGACGGCCAGCACCAACCATACGTAGCGATTGTTGAGGTCCGACCACAACAAGGTGCTTACGGCAATCGCCACCAGGATCAAGGCGCCGCCCATGGTCGGGGTTCCTGCCTTCTTGAAATGGCTCTCCGGGCCCAGTTCGCGAATCTGTTGCCCGATCTGCAGCATGCTCAGGCGACGGATCATAGTCGGGCCGATGATGAAGGAAAACACCAAGGAGGTAAGCACTCCGAGGATGGCGCGCAGGGTGATGTATTGAAATACATTAAACCCGTGATAATGGTCGGCCAGCCATTCGGTGAGATAGAGCAACATGGTCGTCAAGCCCCTCCCGTCAAGCCGGTTTCGCCATCGGTCAGCAGTACCGCCACCACCCGCTCCATCTGCATGCGCCGCGAGCCCTTTACCAACACCGTAACCGCCTGCTGCGGTGTAGCGCTGAGTTCGGCGCACAGAACCGCGATCAATTCATCCTGTGTCGCAAAATGGCGGGCACCGGCCCCGAAACGCTGCGCGGTGAAGCGCGTCAGCTCACCGACGGTGAACAACTGCTCCACCCCCGCCTCCCGCGCCTCTTCGCCTATTTCACCGTGCAGGCCCTCGGCACCCGCGCCCAGTTCACCCATATCACCCAGCACCAATATCTTTTTGCCCGGTGCCGCGGCGAGCACCTGCAAGGCGGCGCGCAATGAAGTCGGGTTGGCGTTATAGGTATCATCCAGCACCCGTACTCCCGCCGTGACGCGCTTCAATTGCAGACGCCCCTTCACCGCCTGCAGGCTGGCCAAACCGCGCTGAATATCCATAACGCCTGCGCCCGCCGCCAGGGCCGCCGCCGTTGCTGCACAGGCGTTACTCACATTGTGGCGACCGCATAATTGCATACGAACCGGGATATCGCCGGCGGGGGTGCTCAGGGTAAAACGCGTGGTCAGTGCATCACCGATGTCCATCTGCTCGGTCCCCGGCACCACACTGACGTCCGCCGCCTGCTCCACACTGAAACGCAGCGTGGTGCGCGCGCCTATGAGTTGCGCCCACAACGGAGCGAAGCGATCATCGGCATTGAGCACCGCCACGCCATCCGCATCCAGGGCCTGGAACAATTCGCCTTTGGCCCGTGCCACCCCCTCGAGGCTGCCGAAGCCCTCCAGGTGCGCCGCACCGGCATTAGTGACGACGCCGATGCCGGGTCGCGCCAATTGCGCCACATAGGCGATCTCGCCGGGATGATTGGCACCCATTTCGATCACCGCGCTATAGTGGGAATCACGCAGGCGCAACAGGGTGAGCGGAACACCGATATCGTTATTCAGATTTCCCTGGGTCGCGAGCACCTCGCCGCGCTGCGCGAGGATCGCTGCGATCATTTCCTTCACCGTGGTCTTGCCGTTACTGCCGGTCACCGCCACCATCGGGATGTTATAGCGGGCACGCCATGCCGCGGCGAGACGACCCAGCGCCAAACGGGTATCGTCGACCTGCAGCGTCGGCAGGGAGTGGGTAACGGGACGATGCACCATGGCCGCTGCGGCACCCTGCCGCTGCGCCGCATCCACAAAGTCATGACCATCGAAGTTCTGACCCTGCAAGGCCACGTACAAGGCGCCGGGCTGCAGGGTGCGGGTATCGATGCTGACGCTGGTGCACACCACGTCCGCACCCTCGACACGGCCACCCGTCATGGCGGCGGCTTGAGTGAGCGCCATCATGAACGCACCTCCGTCAGATAGCGCTGCACCTGCTCCTGATCACGGAACGGCAATTTGCGTATGCCGACCTGCTGGGTGGTCTCGTGCCCCTTACCGGCGACCAGCACCACATCGTCTGCGCCGGCCTGCTTGATGGCGGCGGCGATGGCGCCGCTGCGCTCGTGCATCACTTCCACCGCCGCGGAAGCACCGGTTCCGGCGAGTATGTCGGCCGTGATCTGCGCCGGATCTTCGCTGCGGGGGTTGTCGTCGGTGATGATCACCTCATCCGCCAAACGCACCGCCGCGCCCCCCATCAGTGTGCGCTTGCCGCGGTCGCGATCGCCGCCGCAACCGAATACGCACCACAATTTCCCGCGGCAATGCTCCCGCAAGGCCGCCAGCACCTGCTCCAAGGCATCGGGAGTGTGGGCGTAGTCCACCACCACCAGCGGCAGGCGGCCGTCACCGCCGAAGCATTCCATCCGCCCCGTCACCGGGCGCACCGCGCCGAGCCGCTGCAAGACCTCGGTCATGGGCACACCCGTCACCAGCAAGGTGGCCGCTACCGCCAGGAGATTGCTGGCATTGAAGCGCCCGAGCAGGGGAAGCTGCACTCGCCCTGAACCCCAGGGACTCTGCACCGCCATCACCAGGCCGTTGCGCGTCTGTTGTTCGATGACGCCTTGGACATGGGGCAGTTCAAGCGCGACCGGCTCACCCAGACCGTAGCTCACCGCCGTCACTCCGGGACGCAGATTGGCGAGGATCTCTCGCCCGAAGGCGTCGTCGCCGTTGACAATGGCATAACGCAGATCGGGGGCATGAAACAGACGCTGCTTGGCTGCCGCGTAGGCGGCCATGTCGCCGTGGTAATCCAGGTGATCGCGGCTCAGATTGGTAAACATCGCCGCGGTGAACGACACGCCGGCGACCCGCCCCTGAGCCAGGGCATGGGACGAAACCTCCATGGCCACGCTACGCGCGCCGCCGCTGCGCATCTCCGCCAACAATTGATGCAAACTGATCGCGTCAGGGGTAGTGTGGGTCCCGGGGAGCAATTGCCCGACCAGGCCGTTACCCAGAGTACCGATGATGCCGCAGGGATGATCAGCACTGCTCATGGCTTGGGCGAGAAACTGACTGCATGAGGTCTTGCCGTTGGTGCCGGTGATCCCCACCACCAACAGATCCCGCGAGGGATGACCGTAAAATCGTTCGGCGATCAGCCCCGCCTGCTGCGAAAGATGCTGCACCGCCAGCAAGGGCACATTGCCGATCTGCGCCGACAAAAATGCGGTCTCGCCCTCCACGACCTCATAGGCGATGGCGCTCGCCCCCTGCGCTACGGCGGCGGCAATGAAATCGTGACCGCGCTGCATCAGGCCGGAGCAGGCCAGAAATAAATAACCGGGCTGCACCTTACGGCTATCGAGGGCAACACCGGCCACCATGCGATCGTCACCTGAGGTGAGCGTGGCAATCCCCTCAAGCAATTCGCTGAGGGCGACGCCGCCGGACTGGAATGTGCGCGCCGGCATCATAATACCTCCGCCTTCGCCACCTTCGCCCCGTTCAGGGAAGGCAAGTCATCCGGAGCGATATCCAGCAGGCGCATGGCCTCGCTCATCACCCGGCTGAAGACAGGCGCCGCGACCGAACCGCCGTAATACTTATCGCTGCGCGGGTCGTTGATCACCACCACCATCACCAGCCGCGGGCGGGTCGCGGGAATCATCCCCGCGAACAAGGCCACATACTTGTCCTCGGCATAGCCGCCGGGTATGGATTTGCGCACCGTACCGGTCTTGCCGGCGACGTGATAGCCGGCGACCCGCGCCAATTCGCCAGTCCCTTCATCGCTCACCACCCCATCCAACATGGTGATCACCTGCCGCGCGGTCTTGGTACTCATCACCCGCACACCTTCGGGCGCCTGATCGACCGGAACGAACGAGATCGGCTTGAGCACCCCGCCGCCCGCCAGCGCCGCATAGGCGCGCGCCAGCTGCAAGGTGGACACCGACAGACCATAACCAAACGAGAAGGTGGCATGATCGATGGGATACCAGCGGTGATAATCCGGCAGAGTGCCGGCGGTTTCACCCGGAAAGTCGGCCCCGCTCAAGGAACCGAAACCGACTTTATGGAACATGTTCCATAAACGATCCTCCGGCAAGGACAGGGCGATCTTACTTGCCCCCACATTGCTCGACTTGGCAATCACGGTACTGACATTGATCAGACCGTAATCGTGGGTATCGTGGATGGTGTTGGGTCCGACCCGCAAGGTGCCCGGCGCGGTATTGATCATGGTATCCGGACGATACTGCCCGGATTCCAGCGCCATGGCCACGGTAAACGGCTTGACCGTAGAACCCGGCTCAAACACATCGGTCACCGCCCGGTTGCGATAATGGCTGCTGCGCAGACTTTCGCGATTATTGGGGTTATAGGTCGGCTGATTGACCATGGCCAGCACTTCCCCGGTCTTGACGTCCAGGATCACCGCCGAACCGGATGCCGCGTGACTCTCCTTCACCGCCGCCTTCAATTCACGATAGGCGAGGTATTGAATGCGTCTGTCGATACTGAGCTTGAGGTCATGGCCGGGCAGCGGCTCGCTGATGCGCTCCACAGTTTCCACGATGCGCCCCAGTCGGTCCTTGATCACCCGCATGCTGCCCGGTGTGCCGCGCAACAGTTGTTCGAAAGTCAACTCCGCGCCTTCCTGCCCGACATCGTCCACATTAGTAAAACCCAGCACGTGACCGGTCACTTCTCCGGCGGGGTAGTAACGGCGATATTCGCGCTGCTTGGCGACGCCGGAGATATTCAGCGCCATCACCTCATCCGCCAGCGCCGGCGGCACGGCGCGCTTGAGATAGACGAACTCGCGATCGGCATTCTTGTGCAGTTTATCCTTGATCCCGCGGACATTCAGATCGAGCAGCTTCGCCAGACGCGTCAGCTGCTGCGGCGCTTCCAGCACGGCCTGCGGATCGGCCCATATGGAGTCGACCGGGGTACTGATCGCCAGCGGCTCGTTATTGCGATCGGTAATCATGCCGCGGTGCGCGGGTATGCTGACCACCCGTAAAGACCTGGCGTCGCCCTGTTCCAGCAAAAAGTCGTTATGCAGCACCTGCAGATCCACCGCCCGCCACACCAGCAGACCTACCGCTACCGTCATGATGCCGAGCAGGAAGATTCTGCGCCCCCGATAGGACCCTGTGCCGTTACGCTTCTTCATGGTTGCAGAATCACCACTTGCTTAGACTCAGGAATCACCATTCCCAACTTGGTACTGGCGGTCTTCTCGACGCGGCTGTGAGTCGCCAAGGTGCTTTGCTCCAGCTGCAATTGCCCCCACTCGATGTCCATGTCATCCCGTGCCTTGTGCAGGACCTGCAGCTCCACGAACAGCTTGCGACTTTGATGTTTGGCATAGATCACGCTAAACGCCGATATCATTACCAGCACCATCAATAGCGCCAAGGTCTTGAGCGGCGGACGCGTATCGCGCTGCGAAGGCTTAGCGCTCATAGCTTTTCCGCCACCCTCAATACCGCGCTGCGGGCACGTGGATTGGCCGCCACTTCCACGGCACGCGGATAAACGGGTTTGCCGACGATGCGCAGCGTCGGCTTGAAGGCGCTGGCCGGCACCGGCAGGCCGAGTGGGAGATCACCGCCCCGCGCTTCGTCGCGCATGAAGCGCTTGACGATGCGATCTTCCAGAGAATGAAAGCTGATGACGGCGAGTCGTCCACCGGGCGCCAATACCCGCAGCGCCTGGGGGAGCCCCTGCTCTAAATCCTCCAATTCACGATTGATATGGATACGGATGGCCTGGAAGGCGCGCGTCGCCGGATGTTTATCCCGCTCCCAGGCCGGGTTGGCCGCAGCCACGATTTTGGCCAGCTGCGTAGTGGTCTCGATGGGCGCCGTTTGCCTGGCGTGGACGATCGCCCTCGCGATGCGTTTGGCGAAACGTTCCTCGCCATAGGTCTTGAGCACATGGGCGATATCGGCTTCAGGAGCGCGCGCCAACCAGGCTGCGGCACTCTCGCCATGAAGCGTATCCATGCGCATATCAAGAGGGCCCTCACGCAAAAAGCTGAAACCCCGTTCCGCCGTATCCAATTGCGGCGACGAAACGCCGAGGTCGAACAACACCCCGTTCACCTTGCCCGACACTGCTTCGGTCTCTGCGAAGTACTCCAACATGGCGAACGAACCCTGAAAAATACTAAAGCGGCGATCCCTCGCCGACCGCTCCCTGGCCACCTCCACCGCCCATGGATCCTTGTCGATGGCGATGAGGCGTCCTCCCACTCCGAGCCGCTGCAAAATCGCAGCGCTATGACCACCCCGACCGAAGGTCGCATCTACATATATGCCGCCGGCCTCAAGCTGTAAGGCCGCCACCACCTCTTCCAACATCACCGGGTGATGGATGGATGCTTCAGGCATAAGCGTCAAAGAGAGAGCGATTCCAGCTCTGCGGACAGCGGTTGCTCGTCATCATCTTCCTGCAACCATTGCTCGCGACGCTCCTGCCACAGCCCTTCGTCCCACAATTCAAATCTGTTGCCCTGCCCCACCAAAGTCACCCGCTTGCCGAGGTCGGCGAATTCGCGCAACGGGGGAGGCAGGAGCATCCTGCCGGCACTGTCCAGCTCCACCTCGGTGGCGTGCCCAATCAGCAAACGCTGTAAACGCCGCGCCTGCGGATTGAGGCTAGGCAGTTTGACCAGTTTGCGCTCGATTTCTTCCCACTCGGGGAGGGGATATACCAACAGGCAACGGTCGCGATCCACGGTGATCACCAACTGGCCGTCGCAGCTTGACTGGAGGCCAGCGCGGTACTTCATGGGCATCGCCATGCGACCCTTGGCATCCAAATTGAGTGGATTGACCCCGCGAAACACCCGCCTCCCCCCTCCCAAGAAATTCCACTCTGACCCACATTCTCCCACTTCGAAACACTATAGGTAGCAGCTAGGCCCTCTGTCAAGGAAAATTCGAGCATAACTTTCCACGATTCCTGCTTACACGACAGTCACTTAGGTGAACAAAACAACCTGGGGGATGAGGTGAGACAAAAGCAAGAATTAACCCGAATCATGGGGTTGCGAGAGACACTTTGGGCGATGGATTAAGAGGTGCGACAGGATACCTAAAGAAAAGAAAAAGGAGTCGGCCGATAAGCCGGGTTCTGTCGTGGACAGTCATTCGTCTGCGATGCGCGTCACCGCACACCTCTAGCGGCCTACCCGGGGACAACGCGGGCCACGCTACGTCCCCCTATTTGGCCTTGCTCCGGATGGGGTTTACCCTGCCGCGGTATGTTGCCACCCGCGCGGTGCGCTCTTACCGCACCATTTCACCCTTACCTGCCCCTTGCGGGACATCGGCGGTGTATTTTCTGTGGCACTTTCCGTGGGCTCACACCCCCCAGGCGTTACCTGGCACCCTGCCCTATGGAGCCCGGACTTTCCTCCACCTCCCCGAAGGGATGCAGCGACTGCCTGGCCGACTCCTACGCCAAGTTTAGCAAATTACCGGCAGCGGGTATCGATTACATTGCCAGCGGGGATTCTTGGCGCTTAGCACCGGTCACTTGCCGGCATCCTTCATTTCGACCGCCCACTGATAGAGACGATTGCGCTTTTCCCCGCTTATTTTCACTGCCACCCCCACCGCCTGTTTGAGCGGCATTTCTTCCAACAATATCTCCAGGATCCGCCGCTTATCGGTATCCGCATCGACCTGGTCGGAGACGGCCTCCGCCCCCTGCACGACGATGGCGCACTCACCTTTTTGCTGATTGGGGTCTTCCTCTACCCAATGCCGGAGGCGCTCCAGACTGTCCTTGCGGACGGTTTCGTAGACTTTGGTCAATTCCCGGGTCAACACCGCCTCGCGCTGCTGACTGAAGATCTCCGCCATATCGCCCAAAGTTGCGAGCAAACGGTGCGGCGCCTCATAAAAGAGCAGGGTACGGGTTTCGCGGCGCAAGGCCTGCAAGCGCTCACACCGCGCCGCACTTTTCGCGGGCAGAAATCCTTCGAAGATAAATCGATCCGTAGGCAGGCCCGAGACCGACAAGGCCGCCAGGGCGGCGCTGGCCCCGGGGATAGGGATCACCCGGATACCCGCCGCATGAGCCGCCCGCACCAGATGATAGCCGGGGTCGCTCAACAACGGGGTCCCGGCATCACTGATCAGCGCCACCGCGGCACCCTGCTGTATACGCTCTATCATGCTTTCCGTCTGTTGCCGCTCATTGTGCTCGTGAAAGGCAAGGCACGGCGTGCTTATGCCGAAATGACGCAACAGCACACCGCTATGCCGCGTATCTTCGGCAGCGATAAGCGTCACCTCCCTCAATACCTCGATCGCCCGCGCCGTCATATCGGCGAGATTGCCGATGGGCGTAGCCACTATATAAAGCGCACCGTTTACAATTGACACTTGCCGGACACCTACCGATACTGTGACGCTTGTGTGCCAAGACCGCCGGCGTTCACTATTTTTCAAGCCCGCGGCGACCATTCCATAACCATGAACAACAAGCTCGCTCAAACTACAGCATGAAAGCAACTACCACAATCCGCCACTCCCCACTTTGGTTACCGCTGCTATGCGTTCTAAGCCTGGCCGGCTGTGCCACCGGCCCCTCACAGCAACGACAAGCGGAACTAGCCACTGCCCCCTCAGCCATGCTCAGCAAGGCGCAAAGCGCCGCAGAGAGCGGCAATTACGCCATCGCCGCACGCGAATACCTGGAATTGGCAGCAAACAGCAGTGGCGCGGCGCATTATGACTATTTATTGAGCGCCGCCGAGGCGTTTCTGCACGGCAATTTCATTGAGCAGGCCAGACAGACTTTGCATTCCCTGCCGCCGGATGCCTTAGACAGCCGGCAATCCGATCACCGCAGCGTCATCGAAGCCGGCATCGCCCTGACGGATCACGATCCCCGCAGGACGCTGGATATACTGAAAGACATTGCGCCGACCGCCGCGTCGCCCGCCTTGAGCATCACCACCCATGAACTGCGCGCCACCGCCTACAATCAATTGGGCAATTTTCTGGAAGCGGCGCGCGAACGGGTGGCGCTGGCGCCTCTGCTGAGCGACCCGGAGGCGGCACGCCGCAATGAACAGGCCTTGTGGCAAGCCTTGATGTCGCTGTCGAGTACGGCCTTGGAGAGCTTCAAGCTGGCGCCGCCGCCGGACACTTTAAGCGGCTGGCTGGAACTCGCCGACATCGCCAAGAACTCGCAGGCCCGCCCCGGCGATATCGATAAGCAAATCGCCGCCTGGCGCACGCGTTATCCCAACCATCCGGCTTCCCCACATTTGATGGCCTCGCTGCTGGCGCAGCAACCGGAACGACTGATCACCCAGCCCTCCCATATCGGCCTGCTGTTGCCCATGAGCGGCCCGTTCGCCAAATCCGCTGCGGCCATCCGCGATGGTTTTCTCGCCGCTTATTACCAGCGGGAAAAACAGGATTATCAACCCGTCATTCAAACCTATGACACCACCAATACCGCGGATATCGCGCAAATCTATGCCCAAGCCGTCAAAGACGGCGCGCAATTCATCGTCGGCCCTCTGGAAAAGGACACCATCGCCGCCTTATTGCGCCAACACGACATCATCACCGTCCCGACCCTGGTCCTGAACTACACGGACAGCAACGATGCCTTGCCCGCGGAGTTTTTCCAATTCGGACTGGCGCCCGAAGACGAGGCGCGCATGGTGGCGGAACGCGCCTGGCTGGAGGACCATCAACAGGGCTTGGCCATCTTCCCCGAAGGCGATTGGGGCAACCGCATATTCCACGCCTTTGCCGAACACTGGCAGCAACTGGGAGGCAAAGTGGCCGCATCGCAAACCTATCCGGCCAATACCGAGGATCTTTCCAAGCCGCTGCGCCACTTGTTGAATATCGACGCCAGCGAAGCGCGCGCCAAGGCCCTGCGTGCTACCCTGCATACCCGCTTCAACTTTGAGCCGTCGCCCCGCCACGATGCCGATTTCATCTTCATGGCGGCGTTTCCGCACCAGGCCCGGCAGATTCCGCCGCAGCTGAAATTTTTATATGCAGGCGATCTCCCCGTTTACGCCACTTCCCACATTTTCGACGGTCGCCGCGACGCGACCAAGGACCGAGATCTGGACGGCGTAATGTTTACCGATATCCCCTGGCTGCTGACCCCCAAGCAATTTCCGCTTAACGATAAGATCCGGCAATTGTGGCCGGAAACCGTCGATCAATATGCACGGCTTTATGCCTTGGGCGTGGACACGTACCGGCTGATCCCCGATCTCGATGCGCTGCGCGCCTCACCCTATCAGGAATTTCCCGGCGCCACCGGCAGGCTGGTCATGGACAACAATAACCGCATCCGTCGCACCTTGTTGTGGGCGCGCTTCGTTGGCGGACTGCCGCGCCTGCTCCCGCAGACCGCGACCCCTGCGCCATAATGGGCCTGAGCCGTACCCTCCCAGGCGAACGCGGGAAGGCCGCCGAAACTCAGGCATGTCGCTTCCTGATTAATCACGGCCTGGCGCTTGTCGACCGCAATTACCGCTGTCGCCATGGGGAGATCGACTTGATCATGCGCGACGGCCGCTGCGTGGTCTTCATCGAAGTGCGCTATCGAGGCAATCGCCGCTTCGCCGGCGGCGCCGAAACTATCGATCACCGTAAACAATCCAAGTTGACGGCGACCGCCATGCACTATCTACAATCCCATCCCGGGATGGCTGCTCGGCCGGCCCGGTTTGATGTGGTGGCCATTGACAGCGCGCTCGGCGAAGACCGGGTTGAGTGGATACGCGATGCATTCGGCGTTGAGGCCTAAGGCTTGCGGCAGCGGCATGTTTTAAGGAGTGAACTGTGAAGCCCTTATCCAGACTGGTTGGTAACGCACTCATCATCATGAACGCCGCGTTGATCCTGACTCAGCTCCAAGGCTGTGTCGGCGTAGTCGCCGCCGGCGGCGGCGCAGGCGCGGCGGTCGCCGTAGACCGGCGCAGCGCCGGCACCATCGTCGACGACGAAACCATTGAACTTAAAACCGGCAACGCCATCTTTGGCGACGATGACCTGGGGAAGAAGGCCCATATCAACATCACCAGCTTTGATTACGTCGTGCTGCTTACCGGCGAGACGCCCACCGCCGCCATGCGCGACCGCGCCGTGGATATCGCACGTCATGTTGACAAGGTGCGCAAGGTCTACAACGAAATCGTCGTCGCGCAACCCACCACGGTGAAGTCGCGCGCCACGGATACCTGGATAACCGCGCAAATCAAGGCCAAACTACTGGGTAACAAAAACGTCAGCTCCACCAATGTAAAAGTAATCACCGAAAACCGTACCGTCTATTTGCTGGGCATGGTCAGTCACGCGGAGGCGAAGGCCGCGACGGAAACGGCACGTTTCGTAGACGGCGTGGTCCGGGTGATCGCACTGTTCGAATATCAGGATTAGGTCTGCGCCTGACCCTATGTTGAACCAAAATTTTTTAGCGGCACTGCACCACAGCCTGGGCCCTGCCAATGTCCTCACCGACCCCGCCGATTGTTGGCCCTACGGCTACGACAACAGTCGCCGCCACAACCCACCGGAGGCGGTGGCGTTTGCGACCAGTCACGAGCAGGTGATGGCTGTCGTGGGTCTTTGCCGTGAACACCACGTACCGCTGGTGGCACGCGGCCGCGGCACCGGCACCACCGGCGCCACCGTTCCGCTGCGCGGCGGTGTGGTGCTGGCGCTGGAGCGCATGGACAAGATCCTGGATATCGACGTCGACAATCGGGTAATGGTGGTGCAACCGGGCGTCACCAACCAGGCAGTACAAGAGGCCGCCGCCGCCCGTGGATTCTTCTGGCCGCCCGACCCCACCAGCGCGGCCTTCTGCACGGTGGGCGGCAATCTCGCCTATAACTCCGCGGGACCACGCGCCGTGAAATACGGCACGCCGCGGGAAAACACCCTGGGACTGCGCGCCGTCACCGGCAGCGGCGCGGAGATTCGCACCGGCGTCTATACCACCAAGGGCGTGGTGGGCTATGACTTGACGCGGCTGCTCATCGGCTCGGAAGGCACCCTCGCCGTGATCACCGAGGCGACCTTGAAATTGACACCCCTACCGGAAACCAAACGCCTGCTGCAGGCGGTTTATCGCGATATGCACAGTGCCGCCCGCGCGGTATCGCGCATCATGGCGCAGTCAGTGACGCCCTGCGCCCTGGAATTCATCGACGGTCGCGCCATCGCCATGATCCGCGACTATGCGCAGATACCGTTGCCGGAAACGGCCGGCGCCCTGTTAATGATAGAAGTCGACGGTCAACACGCCGCCATCGCCGCAGAGACCGCCGCGCTGTGGGCCACGCGCAAGGCCCTCTCACCGGCACTGCGCACCATCGCCCCGAAGAAGATCAATGAAGACGTGGTGGTCCCGGTGTCGCATATGGCGGAGTTGATCGGCGGCCTGGAGGCATTGTCTCAAGAGTTCGCCATCACCATCGTCAACTTCGGCCACGCCGGTAACGGCAACATTCACGTCAATCTCCTGGTCAATCCCGACGACCCGGATGAAATGCACCGCGCCGAGCGCTGCCTCGAGCGGGTGTTCGATCTGGTATTGAAACTCCAGGGCACACTGTCCGGCGAACACGGGGTCGGCATCGAAAAGCGGGACTTTATCGACCGTGAGATTGCGGCGCCGGCCCTGGAATTGATGCGCGGCATCAAAGAGCTGTTCGACCCCCAAGGCATCCTCAACCCCGACAAAATGCTCCCACCGCCGGAATCGCGCTAAGCGCTTACTTGACCACCCGCAACGACGGTCTTCCGCCTTTGGCCGGGGTAGGCGAGCTCGGACCTTCGGGCGGTCCGCCATCGCGGCCCTTTTCCTGGCCGAACAGCATCCCCTCGCCGTTTTCGCGGGCATAGATCGCCACCACCGCCCGCGGCGGGACGATCACTTGCAGCGCGACGCCCGCGAAGCGGGCGCTGAAACTGATCTCCTCGTCACCCAACTGCAGGTGCTGGACGGCCCGCGGGCTGATGTTCAAGACTATCTGCCCGTCGCGCACATGCGGCTGAGGCAGGATCGCCCCCTCCACCGTGGCATCCACCGTGATGTAGGGCGTCAAGCCGTTGGCGACGATCCAGTCGTAAAACGCCCGGATCAAGTAGGGTCGATTTGATGTCATCTTTTGCAAGATCGGGCCTCTCAAGAAAATCAAATACCAAAGCGGATTATCGGCAGCTGCCGGAATAGCCATCCACGCATTGGCTGGAATGGCTCAATTATAATCCAGCCCGCCCCCGGTAAGAAGGATAAAGCCACCGCGCGACGCAGGCGAACGGTGGCTTTATCCGGCTTAGATGCCCCACTGGATATTGGGGCACTGACGGTAGCTAATAATTTAATCGCCGCTATCGCTATCCAGCAGGAAACGGTCCTCCAAACCTTGCACCGGCCGCGCATTGTGAGGAAACACCGCCTTAAACGCCTCGATCTGGGCCTGCGACAGTTCTATGGGTTCGTTCATAACGATCCAGCGCACCCCTTCGGAACAAGGCGGCGTGGTCAGCGAACCGATGTAGTGGTGATAATGCTTGCCCGCGGGCAATACATCTCCGGCGTTGATAAGGGCACCCTTGACTTCCGCCTCACGAATCTCCCCGGGCATGCTGTCCCACACCGCCTGCAACGCCTTATTTTCCTTGCCGGGCTTGATCATCACACCGACCACCGCCAGTTGACCCCGATCATTCTTATGGACGAAATGCACTTCCATTTCTCGGGCCTCACCGGCGATATGGTGCTCGCTGGGGGTATGAAAGTGAAACTGCAGCAGTTGATATTCCTGCCCCTGAAACTTCAAGCTTCCGGCACCCTTCTGATCCACCTGAATGGTGTGGCCGTTGTTGGAGACCTTTAAAGGCGCGCCGCGATAATTGAATTCCAAGGAAGGTAATTGCGCCTTGATCGACCCGCGCACATCGACGGGCGACTGCTTAATGCCAGTCTTGCACGTCACGAAATCCTGGGATAATTCCGCCCAGTGCGCCGGCCCGGTCTCGCCCTCGTAACTCCAGCGTCCGGCAGGATGGCCGTTGTTTTCTTCAGCATA
>Ga0316579_10000363_pt1 | contig 14320 bp, 12 predicted proteins | sample J5NA_2_FD_203074 | JGI IMG/M metagenome (GOLD analysis project Ga0316579, IMG submission 203074) | Rhizosphere microbial communities from salt marsh grasses in Alabama, United States - J5-7_160517rDrA | ecosystem: Host-associated > Plants > Roots > Rhizosphere | place: USA: Alabama | collected... | reverse complement strand
CGGGTTATTACGATATCTGGAATGACTGCGGCGGCATAGGCACCGTTCTGGCCGTTCTGGCTGCCACTCCCGAGGCACAGGATCATCTAGCTATCGTCGGCTTGCAAATCGTCAGCGATGCCGATATCGAGGCACTGGATCACATCCTGAACAGTTTTATTATGAATGAGTAGGGGTTAGGTTGTCAGGTGGTCAGCCTGTCAGCTCGTCAGCTAATCAGCGAATCAGCGAATCAGCCTGTCAGCCAATAAGCGTTTCAGCATTGGTTGGCAGGCTGTTTGAAAAATTAAGGCGAATAGGAAGCGATAAAAAGTTACTCGATTACTGCAAGGCGAACAATGATCAATTCACACCTTGTGCTTCCAGCCAGGGATCCAAATGCTCACCATCAACTGCCCCGGCGACGCGGAGGGCAATGGTGCCGTCGGGGGCGACAATCACCGTACGCGGCAGCTGGCGCGCCTGGTAATCCAGGACGGTGTTGATGTCCGGTTCCATGAGGATCGGGAATTGGATGCCGTGTTGGGCCGTGAACTTTTTCACATCATCGGCCGTATCGGTCAGGTTGATGCCGATAACATTGATGCCGCGGTCAGCCAGGGACTGCAGGTAAGGCATCTCGGAGACGCAGGGCGGGCACCAGGTCGCCCAGAAATTCACAATAACCCATTCGCCCTCGTAATCACTGAGGGAGAGCTCTCCGCCATCCAGGGTAAAGAGCGTGAAGTTCGGGGCTACTGCCGGCGCCGGTGTGGGGGCGGGCGCGGATGTGTCAGAAGCCGCAGACGTTTCAGCGGGCGCAGATGTATCAGCAGCCGCGGATGTATCAGCGGGCTGCGACGGTGTGCTCGTGGGAGGAAGTTCGGCCGATTCTTCTGCACCTTCTGAAAGGGGACCGCAGGCCACAAGAGTAAACAATATGGTTAAGATGATCAGAAAATAGCTGCTTGATTTCAGTGCCATCACGCGCACTCCTTCATTGATGAAATAGGTCCTAAATTATAACACTTCGTAATCCTGCGGCATGCTCGGGATTTTTTGCTTAAGGTTGCCCCTCGATCCCTGAATCAAAGGTGATTTCGGCAAAGCGCACTATAGATCGCTGCCGGCTATACCGGGTTCAAATCCTTTAGATGGGGATTATGTTATACTATGCGGGTCTCTGATCGAGTCCAAACATGGATCAGACGGTTAATCAGAGGCAACAGGGTGAGAGAAGATATGTCATATAAAGTCTTTCTAGTCGAAGACGAAATTGTCACCAGGGAAGGCATCCGTGACAACGTCGACTGGGAATCCGTGGGCTTTGAGTTTTGTGGTGAAGCTCAGGATGGGGAAGTCGCGCTGCCGCTGATCGAGAAAACACAGCCTGATGTCCTGATCACGGACATTAAAATGCCCTTTATGGACGGCTTACAGCTGTGCAAGATCGTCAGGGAGCAGATGCCCTGGATCAAGATCATCATCCTCAGCGGACATGATGAATTTGAATTCGCGCAGTCGGCCGTTAAATTGGGTGTTTCCGAATATTTACTAAAGCCCATCAGCGCGGTTGAGCTGCAGTCCGTCCTGCAAAATATCGCCGGCGTCCTCGATCGCGAAAGAAAAGAAAGAGCCAACCTGAAAGCCCTGCAAGGGCGGGTTATGGATGTCCTGGCTTTGAAAAAAGAAAGGCTGCTGCTCGATCTGGTGGTCGGCGGCCTATCCTCCTCCGAAGCGATTGAACAGTACGGGGATATCGGGCTGAAGATGATTGCCCAATATTACCTCGTGATCCTTATCAAAGTAGACTTGTTTGAAAACAGCGATTATCTTGATCCCCAAAAACGCCAAAAAATCCAGCAAATCGTGACCGCATTGACGGACATGCATGCAGGCGCCTTTTACGCGCATAAAAGCGTTGAAGAGGTGCTGTTGATCATGATGGGTGATGATCCGCAGCAGCTGTTAGAAGATGGAAAATTCCTGGCCGGTCTGATCAAGAAAGATATTGAAAACGATATAGGCTGCCGGACAACGTTCGCTTTAGGAAGTATTCAAGAGCGGCTGGCTAATATCCACCTTTCCTTCGCAGATGCACTGGCCAATACCAACAACTCGACTCGCAGCATCTCGGCCGCTTCCGACTATGCGGCCGGCAATCTGTTGGAAACACCCAAACTCAACCAGAAGGCTGTTGAGGGTTATTTACGCAGCGGTTTGATCAGCGACTTTGATGCGTTTTTTAAGCAGTACCTGACAAACATCAGTGAAGCCGCGCTGCATTCAACCTTGATCAAACATTACTTGTTCGTTGATTTTATTTTGACTTCGGCGCAGTTTGTCTACGAACTGGGCGGAGAAGAAACGGAAGTGATCCCGGTCATGACGGATGTCGAAAGTTTGATGGCCGATCTGCAAACGGCCAATCAAATCAGAGAGGCGCTGAGAAACTTGATTACGGCCGTGCTCACTTTTAGAAACGACCAGGCAAATCACGAAGTAGAAGAGCTCATCTTCCAGGCCAAGGTCTATATTGATGCCCATTATATCCAGCCTGATCTGCTGCTGGAGGATGTAGCCAACTGCGTCAATTTAAGTCCCAGTCATTTCAGCACAGTTTTTGGCCGGGAAATGGGCGAGTCATTTAAGAGTTATCTAACCCGAATGCGCATTGAACGGGCCAAGGAACTGTTGAGAACCACTAACTTGAAATGTTCTGAGGTGGCCTACCAAAGCGGATACAGCGATCCGCATTATTTCAGTTACGCTTTCAAGAAAAGCACGGGCATACCACCGCAGCAATTTCGCCAGTTAGCCCAGCCGTAAATGGTCAACTAGATCTCACTATCCACTGCAAGCTATGCTTGGTTTCATTCACGAACGACACTGCTAGAAGAGGCAGCTATCATGATAAATGCAGAACTCACCTACAACGAATCCACGTCCAGGTTTATGAACAAGTTCATTACCCTGTTTTCCGGGATTCGTTTTACACTGCGCACCAAAATACTTTTCTCATTTTTTGCCGTGATCTTGTTACTCTCTTTGACGAACATCTTCTTGATTTTCGAGGTTCTGCGCTTCAACCGCCAATATGACGCCATTATTTCAAACATCACCACCGCGAACAGCATCAATGGATTTATCAAACCGGCGATTGATACAGAAATGTGGAACATCGTATCCGGCAAAACAGAATTTGATCAGGGAAACCAGTACCAGATTATCGCCCAGGCTAATTCGCAGATTGAGTCGATGATGGCCAATGCCGAATCGGACAAGTCGGAAATTAAGCTGGAAGTGATTCACAGGACATTGAACACGCTGACCCATTATGTGGACAAAATGGGCCAGGAGATCGAAGCAGGCAGCCGGGTGGCCGAGCATGAAAAAATCCTGGAGGATATCCGCGGTGTTTCTGATGTCGTCGAAGAGACGGTGCAAGATTATATGCTGTTTGAAGTGAACCAGGCGGAAGCACGTTATAAGGAGAACCAGGAACGCTTCGCGCGGCTGTCTATCTTATACATGATTCTGCTGCCTGTCGTCGTCGGCTTTTCTTTCTTAGCCGCGTGGATCATTTCTGAGAGCATCTATGTGCCGATCAAAAAACTGCATGACGTGACCACGACCATTACCGGAGAGGATTTACAAGCCCTGGTAACCACCCAAAATGTCGATGAAATCACGGAATTGGGTATCAGCTTCAACTTAATGATCAGCCAGATTCGAGACCTACTTAATGCTAAGATGTTGGAGCAAGAGAATTTAAAAAAGGCGGAGCTAAGGACTTTGCAGGCGCAGATCAATCCCCACTTCCTGTATAACACCTTGGATACAATTGTGTGGATGGCCGAGGCAAAAAAGACCGACCAGGTGATTGAGATTGTGCGCGCTCTCTCTAGTTTCTTCCGCATTGCCTTGAGCAAGGGAAGGGATTGGATCTCGCTGCGCCAGGAGCTTGAACATGTTCAAAGCTATCTCACCATCCAGAAAATGCGCTATCGAGATATTTTAGATTACCAATTTGACATTGATGAATCTCTGCTTGACAGTACGATCCTGAAGCTGACTCTGCAGCCCCTGGTAGAAAATGCGCTTTACCACGGCATCAAAACAAAGCGCACCGGCGGCGAAATTGTCGTCAGCGCACGGCGCGGAGAAGGCGACAGCGTGGTCCTGGAAGTTCGGGATGACGGCGTTGGCTTCACGCCCTATAAACTGTCGCAGATTAGAGCCATGTTGTCCGGGGCGGCCGATGGCGTCTCAATGAAAGGCGGCGGTTTTGGGCTGGAAAATGTCAACAAGCGTATCAAGCTGTATTATGGGTCGCAGTATGGTTTGGCGATCGAGAGCCACTATCGCGGGGGGACCCAGGTAAGTGTGACTATTCCGGAGATCTACGATCCCGTTTGAGCGAGTTGGAGCCATGAGATCACGCTTGGGGCATTTCGTTTTTCTTGTAATCTTGGCCGTTTTGGCCTGTTTCATTCAGGCCTGCCAGGTTAATTCACTCTCTTCTATAACGGCCGAACCAACCAATGAATCGGCAGCAGATGATGGCATAAAGCCCTACGACGAGCTGGTTGTCGGTTATTCGCAAATTGGGGCCGAAAGCGAATGGCGCACCGGGAATACCACCTCTATCAAGGAAGAGGCGGAAAGATTGGGCGTCGAATTGATCTTTTCGGACGGCCAGCAAAAACAGGCCAATCAGATCAAGGCCATCCGCACTTTTATCGCCCAACAGGTAGACGTAATCGGCGTGTCTCCCATCGTTGAGACCGGTTGGGAGTCTGTCTTCCAGGAATCCAAGGACGCGGGCATCCCGATCATCCTCGTCGACCGCAGGGCGGATGTCAGCGAGGAACTCTACACCACCTATCTCGGGTCAGACTTTATTGAAGAAGGGCAAAAGGCAGCCAAAATTATGGTCGACCTACTGGGTGGAGAGGGTAATATCGTCGAGTTAGTCGGTACAATCGGCTCTGCACCGGCTATTGATCGCCACGACGGATTCCGGCAAATCACCCAGGAATATCCGGGGATCAAGATCATCGGCTCCGAGTCCGGGGATTTTACGAGGGCTAAAGGCGAAGAAGTCATGGGCGATTTCTTGCAGCTCTACGGCGACCAAATCAACGCCGTATACGCTCATAATGATGACATGGCTATCGGAGCCATTCGAGCGATTGAGGCTTACGGCTTACGGCCCGGTGAGGATATCAAAATTGTTTCGATTGATGCTATTCGCGATGCTTTTCAGGCAATGATCGACGGTAAATTAAATGCAACGGTAGAATGTAACCCGCTGCTTGGGCCTCAATTTTTCGAACTAGCCTTACAGGTCGTCAACGGCGAACCTGTCCCCAAATGGATCCCTTCCGAAGAAAGTGTCTATTTTCCTGAAAATGCCGCGGAATTGTTACCCACACGCAAATATTGATCTGCCAAATCGCTAAGAATGAATCTGCGGCTAGTGAATTTAAAGATATTCAAAAATATTCTTTCGTCACAGCAGCGAATTCTTAGGCTCCTCAAAAAGGCAAAAATTTAACCTTCTATCTACGAGATATCATCTTGTTCTACAAGGTGGATAGGCTTGCGTCGTAAGAAATCAAACCCTCATCCAAAAAAATCTAACCTTCTTGAGGCAGAATAGTTTATTTTGTTACCGGTACCGGAGCGTTTCATAAAAACTGCCCGACAAAACACATTGATTCCTGGCTATTTTAACCAGTATGATCAATCCAGTAGGAATTTCATCTTTGCGAGGATGGAATATATGATCGATCTAGCCCTATCAGAAAGGAGAAAAAAATGAAGAAACTAGGCATGATCATCGCAGTCATTATAGTGGTTCTTTTACTCGTTGGTTGTTCAACCGCGACGCAAGAGCCAGCTGCAGATACAAGTGGTGACACAGTGGTAGCTGAAGACACACCTGAAGAAGCTGCAGCCCCTGAGATGGCGGAAGGAGAAAAGACATTTGCGGATTTAACCGTCGGCTATGCCCAAATTGGGGCTGAAAGCGAGTGGCGTACCGCGAATACGGCTTCGATCAAAGAAGAGGCTGATAAATTAGGGGTCACGCTCAAATTCTCTGATGCCCAGCAGAAGCAGGAAAATCAAATCGCGGCTATGCGTTCGTACATTGCCGAAGGCGTTGACGTAATTGGCTTCTCCCCCGTCGTTGAAACAGGATGGGAGACCGTTATGCAAGAGGCGAAAGACGCCGGCATTCCCGTGATCATGGTTGACCGCCGCGCCGATGTTCCTAGAGAACTCTACGCCACCTATCTCGGATCGGATTTCGTTGAAGAAGGTAAAAAAGCCGGCGACGAAATGAACAACCTGCTCCCAGACGGAGGCAAGATCGTCGAATTGGTCGGCACCGTGGGTTCCGCCCCGGCAAACGATCGTTACTCGGGATTCCGCGAAACGCTCAATGACAACATTGAGATCATCGATTCCCAATCCGGTGACTTCACTCGCGCCAAGGGTAAAGAGGTTATGGAAGCCTTCCTGAAGAATTATGGCGACGAGATCACCGGCCTGTATGCCCACAATGATGACATGGCTATCGGTGCAATCCAGGCCATCGAAGAATATGGTCTGAATCCAGGCACGGACATCAAGATCGTCTCCATCGACGCGGTTCGCGGCGCCTTCGAGGCCATGATTGACGGCAAGTTGAACGTAACGGTCGAATGTAACCCGCTGTTGGGACCGCAGTTTTACGACCTGGCCCTGCGCGCGGTAAATGGCGAGGAGCTGCCCGAGTGGGTACCTTCAGAGGAAAGCGTCTATTATCCCGATAATGCTGCGGAACTGCTTCCGGAACGGCAGTATTAAACGAGTCAATCGTTACCGGTAACCGGTCATCAAATAGATTAGCTACCGGTAATTGAAAGCGCAAAGAGAGGAGCGGCGAATAAAAAACGCCGCTCCTCGTTAACAATAATAAGGGGTGCAAAGCATATGGCGGATGCAGACTCCAATCTTCTAGAACTAAGAGGTATTTCGAAGGCTTTTCCCGGCGTCCAGGCGCTGGATAATGTCGATTTTGATCTCAAAGCGGGTGAAATTCACGCTATTGTTGGTGAAAATGGCGCTGGGAAATCAACGCTAATCAAGATCATCACCGGGGTTGAGCGGCCTGATGCCGGCAGCATCAAGCTGGCGGGGAGTGAAATCGAGGTCAAATCACCGCAGCATGCTCAGGACTTGGGTATCAGCACTGTCTATCAAGAAATAGATTTGTGTGAAAACCTGTCTGTTTCCGAAAATATCATGCTTGGCCGTGAACCGCGAAAACGAGGGCGGATTGTCTGGCGAGAGATGCATGAACAGGCGGAGGAGGCGCTGCGCTACCTGAATGTGGCCATTGACGTCACCCAGGAGCTGGGTGATTACTCTATCGCCTTGCAGCAAATGGTGGCTATTGCCCGCGCCTTGAATATTAGTTCGGCCAAAATCCTAATCCTGGATGAGCCGACCTCCAGCCTTGACACACAAGAGACAGAGCAGCTCTTCGAGGTGATGCGCAAGTTGAAAGAGGAAGGGCTGGGCATTATCTTTATCACGCACTTCCTCGACCAAGTCTACGAGATCGCCGATAGAACAACCATTCTGCGAAATGGAAAACTTGTGGGAACCTTCAAAACGGGAACGCTGCCGCAATTGGAATTAATTTCGAAAATGATCGGCCGGACCATGTGGGACTTCGATGATATGGCGCAGATCAAGTTAACGGCCAGCAAACAGATCGGCGACGAGCCTTTGCTTGAGGCCAGATCCCTGGGCCGGGAGGGCACCATGTCCCCGTTTGATTTGAATCTTTTCAGCGGCGAGGTCCTTGGCTTTGCCGGCTTATTGGGTTCCGGGCGCACGGAAACGGCCGAGCTGCTCTTCGGTATCTACAAACCGGACAGCGGCACGATAACGATGGCCGAATTGCCGGTAAAAGATTTTTCTCCACAAGGGTCAATCGGACGCGGCATCGCTTTTTGTCCCGAGGACCGTAAGGCGGAAGGCATCATCGATGATTTGAGTGTGCGCGAAAATATCATTTTGGCCATGCAGTCCAACCAAGGATGGGTAAGACGCCTGAGCAGACAACAGCAGTATGAACTGGCTGACAAGTACATCGAAATGCTGAACATCAGCACGCCCTCCCCCGACCAGGCGGTCAAGAATTTAAGCGGCGGCAATCAACAGAAGGTTATTTTAGCACGCTGGCTGGCTACCAATCCCAAAGTCTTGATCCTGGATGAACCAACGCGCGGCATTGATGTCGGCGCAAAAGCGGAAATCCAAAAAATCGTCCTGGAGCTGGCCGACGAAGGGATGGCCTGCTTATTTATCTCCTCAGAACTGGAAGAAGTGTTAAGAACCAGCCATCGCATTATCGTCTTACGCGATAAAAACATGGTAGCCGAATTCACCGATGAGGTGGATGAACAAACCCTTATGGAAGCAATGGCAGGGAGCGCATCATGAATCATTCCAACTTTTCCTGGCATCGATTACGTGACAGCCAGCTATTTTGGCCTTTACTGGCCCTGGCACTAATCATGCTTTTCAACCTGATCTTTACACCCGGATTCTATAACATCGAAATTAAGGACGGCCATTTATCCGGCTTTCTCATTGACATTTTGAATCGCGGCTCAATTTTGATGGTCCTGGCTATCGGCATGACCATGGTCATTGCCACCGCAGGCGTTGATCTTTCGGTGGGCGCAGTGGTTGCCATCTCTGCCGCGACCGCCACCGTATTGATCAACCCAGCCTTGGCTAACCAGTTAATTAGTTCTGAGGAACTGATCCAGGACGTGACAAGGACACCATTATGGCTTTGTATAGTGGCCGCGCTCGCCGTATCAACTTTATGCGGAATCTGGAACGGTCTACTCGTTTCCCGGGCCAGAATCCAGCCGATGGTGGCCACGCTGGTGCTCATGGTAGCTGGGCGGGGGATCGCGCAGCTCATCACCAATGGCCAGATTATCACGGTTTACTACAGCCCCTACTTTTTCATCGGCAACGGGTATTTATTTGGATTACCATTCTCCCTCTTCATCGTTGCTATCGTGTTTCTATTAACCTGGCTTTTGGCCAGGCGCACGGCTTTTGGCCTTTTTGTCGAATCAGTGGGCATCAACGCCCGGTCCAGCTTCTTCAGCGGCATTAACGAGAAGAACATCAAGCTTATCGTCTATACAATTAGCGGCTTCTGCGCCGGCGTGGGGGGCTTGATTTATAGTTCGAATGTCAAAAGCGCGGACGCCAATAACGCGGGTCTCGACCTTGAGCTGGACGCGATTCTGGCTGTCGTTATTGGTGGGACGCTGATGTCCGGTGGCCGATTCTCACTCCTGGCAAGCGTTATTGGCGCTCTGTTTATCCAGAGTGTGACCACAACTATGTATGCCGTTGGCGTGCCGGCTATGGCCGCGATGGCGATCAAGGGTCTGGTTGTGTTGATTGTCGTCTTACTCTATTCGGACCAAACGAAGAGTGTGATGACTCATATGTTTGAAAGAATTGGAGCCCGGTCATGACACAAAGATTAAAAATCGACCGCAAGTATGTGCCTATTCTGGCAACTATTGTCGTCTTTGTCATTCTGTATGTTTACGGAGCTGTGCTCTATAAGGGTATGCGCCAGCCACAGGCATTCTTCAACCTGCTGATTAACAATGCTTTTTTGCTGATTACGTCTATCGGCATGACGTTTGTTATTTTGACCGGAGGGATCGATCTCTCCGTAGGAGCGATGATTGCCCTGACATCGGTTGCCTCGGCCGCCTTGCTGGAAAACGTAGGGCTTAGCGCCTATATTGTTATCCCCTTGATGTTATTGATGGGCATTGCATTTGGGGGATCTATGGGCGCAATCACGCACTATTTTAAAGTGCAGCCCTTTATTGTGACCCTAGCGGGGATGTTTTTCGCCAGGGGACTGTGCTTTTTCATCAGCCTGGACGCCATTCCGATTAAGGATCCCGTTTACCGCACGCTGGCCTTGACGCGAATTCGCATCCCCGGTTTTGAACGCGCCTTCCTTAGTATCGGCGCCGTCGTCGCTTTAGTGGTGCTGGTCGTGGGTATGTACATCGCCCATTACACGCGTTTCGGCCGAACTGTTTATGCCATTGGTGGAAACGAGCAGTCGGCGCGGTTGATGGGTTTGTCCGTGGCGCGGACTAAAATTGGTGTCTACGCGATCAGCGGTTTTTGTTCCGCGCTGGCGGGCATTGTATTTAGCATCTCCTTGTTATCGGGACACGGGCTCTATGCGCGGTGGGTCGAGTTAGACGCGATCGCTTCCGTCGTCATCGGCGGCACCCAATTAATGGGCGGCTATGGGTATGTTTTCGGAACGCTTTTCGGCGTGCTGGTAACGGGCCTGATTCAAATGCTGATCCAGTTCAATGGCGAACTGAGTTCCTGGTGGACGCGTATCGCCGTTGGTGCTTTGACCCTGATCTTCATCGGCGTACAAAGTTACTTTGCCTATCGAAGGGAAGGCCGCAGCCTGGATATCTCGGCCGCTTCGGGATCAAAAGAAACCCTGCAGGTACCACCAGAAACCGTGTCCATGGATTCTGTCTAACAAAAACAGGAGCAGGGGAAGCCCTGCTCCTGGAAATTACACCCCCCACCCTCAATGTGTTGGGTTCCCTCTCCAACCGCATTATTCTACGATAAATTGATTATTGGCTTCGGCTATTGTCACGCCGTCTGCATCCTTCGCCCATATGGTCCAGCTGTAACTTCCCGGCTCTAAGGGGCTTGCGACCTGGAAGGTTGTTTCCTTCGTGTTTGTGTCTGAGACAACAACGGGCGGGAAGGCGTCATCATCCAGTAAAACAACCTGGTATTCAACCGCACCAGGATAAGTTTTCCAAACCAAAGTAGGTGTGGCAGGAACGATCTCGAAGTTCCCTGGTCCAACGACCTCGATTTGTCCCTTGACTAGGAATTGACCGGCTGCCTCGCCTATCATATCTCCCTTGGCATCCAGGGCCTGGACCGTCCAGTTGTACTGAGCGCCGCCAATTAATGGTTTGGTAACCGGCATGAAAAGCTCTGCTGTTTCAGTATCCAGAGCAATAGCATTTGAAGAAAGATCGGTGACCGCTACCCGATATTTTGTGGCGCCTGGAAAGCTCGCCCACTGCAGGACGGGCTGAGCATCCACGGATTCGTTTGGCGCAGGCCAGGTCTGAATGACATTGTTTCTATCTCCGGCTTCAATAGTTTGGTCCTCCACCTCCGCACAACTGATCAGCAGCAAGCAGCATAAAAATAATATGAGGTAATATTTCCTTATGCGCATATTTATACCTACCGTATAAAGTTAATTTACGGCCGTTTGCTGACGAAACCCAAACCATTGATCTGCTCTTTTACCACAGGATTGCCAATGTATTCGACTTTGCCAAGCCCGTTGACGGTGACATCCAATTCATCATTCACACGAACAACCGCCATCCCTGCACCATTGGTTACAATCGTCGCCACGTTACTATCCAGATTCTCGGCCGTATAGCCGCTCGCTCCGTCCAGGCGAACGGTTTGCTCGCGTGTTCGCCCGGATACCGTGACACTTCCCGCCCCCGGCACGGTTACCTGCCATGTTTCCGTATCTAGATCATTGACTTCAAAACTGCCCGCGCCGGCTAATTCAATAGCCTCAAGGGCAGCAGCGTTAACATGGAACGTCAGATCAGTGACATTAGAAAAGACGACCCCTTCGGCTTCCCGCGAGGTTCCAAGATAAAGCGTATGCCCTCGGACCTCCGTTACTAAATAAGGGAAAAAATTGTCGTCAGCGGAGATCTGCAGCGATTCGCTGCCGGTCTGATCAACAATGACATTGCCCATACCCTGCAAAGATATGGTATCAAAGCCGCTCACTTCGCGTGTCTCCGTCATAACATTGCCCGAACCTTTCACGACATCAGGTAAGTTATTAGACTCCGGCAAGAAGGTACAGGCTGGGATGAAACCTGCTGCAAGTACCATTGCTATCAATAAAAATATGAATCGCCAGTGTTTCATTTCTTGTATTCTCTCAACGATTTGCAACCACGGGGCCAAACAAAATTAGCAGCCCCGCGCCAATCAGGAATAAGGGGACAAACCATGTAAAACTGACACCAAATAGGAAGAAAGCCGTCATCGCCAAAAACAATAATGAGCCCATCAGCAGGCCTACCACCTCTGGTGTAACCTGGCCTCCACTGCGTCGATAAGCGCCTACAGCCGCGGAGAGAACACCCGCCGCAGGGAGGAGCATGAATAATGCCCACCAATTAGTCAGACCAGGTAAGAAACCGGTCTGCTGCAGCAAGTAAAGCCCACCTATTGCGATTAGAATCAAACCAATCATCCAGCTGAAACCGCCGGATTCCCGTTCAGCGCGCCGCTCCTCGCGCCTTTCAATGCGCCGCTGGCGCTGAGAAGTCTTCGCATCTTGAACATCATCCTCAAACTGATATGTATCCTTGTCTTGCATCTTTTTTTGCTCCTATCCGAGTTTAGCTTCGATTTGCACTTGCTTTTCAACACGATAATCTCTACAGTAGGATACATCCAGACGGAAACGAGCGTCTTCTAACTAAAGTTACGATCCAGCTTGAGCCCGGGCGGTTACATACCAATTGTGCGGTACATCGGGCTGTAATACCGGAAAGACGGGTAAAAGCCAGCGGCCATAACTGGCATCTTCGGCTCCCGGCTGCGTCAAAGCAGCTTCCCAGCCACGCTGGGCCATGAAGGTTTGTGGGTTATCCATTGTGCCAATCCACGGCGCGCCGGACCGGGCCTGCATTGCGATCCATTTTTCTGTGATCGGCGACGTCAACATGATGTTGTTGACAACGTCAAACCCCACCCAGCTTCCCGCTGCCGACAGGCGAGTCACGGTATCCAAGATAGAGGTGATGGCCTCGTTGGGGAGATAGAAGAGAAAGCCCTCCAGAAGCCAGACTGCCGGAAGGCGCGGTTCAAAACCCGCCTCAACAAGAGCATCAGTCCAGAGTGCTGCCAGGTCGGCGCTGGCCGATCTGCGCCGGCAAGTGGGATGGGCATCTACTTCGCGCAGGATGCTTTCTTTGTGGGCTAATACGGCCGGTTGGTCCAGCTCAAAAATTGTTGTGTCTTCCGGCCAGGAAAGGCGGTAGGCGCGCGTATCCATTCCGGCGGCAAGCAGCACGACCTGGGATAGCGCCTGCTCCCGGGTGATCCGCTGCAAGAAATCATCAAAGTAGCGCGTGCGAATGGCGATTGGCAAGGCACTATCAATGGGGCGCGATTCAATCCAGGTCATGCCTTCCTCACCGGCCAACGCTTCCGCCCAGGGATCGAAAAACAGGTAATCCTCGCGTTCACTTTCTTTGGCGCGCACGCCGGCTGTCCAGGCGGCGGTTGAGGCTAATAATTGATTTGATGATGTTTTCTGCATGGGTTTGCTCCCTGTTAGCTGTGACTAAATCGACAATTACACTTATTTGTATGTCTCCGGCAGGATTATTTCGGTCATGATTTGTGTAAATGATTCAAAATGCTCGAATGCCGGCGCGTGGGCGGCGTTCTCAAAGGTAAATTTTTGTTTGATAGGCGCATCCAGGCTATCAAACCATTCTAGGGCCAGGTCGCGACGCGCAGACAGTTCGGCCGCGCCATCCAGGACATAGAGCGGAACTTCCAGCCGAGGCACATCTTGAAGAAAGTTGATTTCTTGCAGCTGCGGGTACAAAATAGCCGCAGTATCCAGGAAACCACGAAAAACATTTACCTTTTCCACAAAGTCATATTCACTACCCAAAACGTTCCAGGGACCTAAATTCGCCTGTTCCGCCTTGTCCAAATATGCCTGTGGAGGTACGTAGGGCTTGTAAAGTTTATCGTAATAGCCCATCACAAATGTGTAGGCATATAAATCCTGATAGGGTGGTTCGCCAAAAGTTAACAACTTAGCCAGCAGTTCCTCATCATCGGACCGTTCAGCATAATCCAACAAATCGTGATAAAGTCTCCGGTCGGTTTCGCGCTGGCTGACCATCTGGCCGCTGCCAATGACGGCATAATAGAGATCGGGTCTCTGCTGCGCGGCCAATACACCCAGCGTTGTTCCCCATGATTCACCCAGTAGGTATATTTTTTCTTCGTCAAAGCGTTCTCGCAGGTATTTAGTTACTTCGATGGTATCGCTGATGGTTTGATCCAGGGTCAGCGTCTCTGCCGGATCCAGGGCGGCATAAGACTTGCCCGTGCCGCGCTGGTCCCAACCTACGAGAACAACCGAGCGGGACAAATCATCAAA
>Ga0316579_10000362_pt1 | contig 14330 bp, 7 predicted proteins | sample J5NA_2_FD_203074 | JGI IMG/M metagenome (GOLD analysis project Ga0316579, IMG submission 203074) | Rhizosphere microbial communities from salt marsh grasses in Alabama, United States - J5-7_160517rDrA | ecosystem: Host-associated > Plants > Roots > Rhizosphere | place: USA: Alabama | collected... | reverse complement strand
GGTCAGCGTAAACCCGTCCCTCGTGATCCCCGTGGCGGCGAGGTGCTGGTAGTTCGCCAGCGAGTGGATCATGCAGTCCATCCGCGCCTCGCGGTCGGCGGGGGCCTTCCACCCGATCTCCGTCTTCAGCGTGCGGATCATCGACTCCGGGTCGTACGGGATGTAGTCGAAGAAGCTGATCGACTTCACGGGCTTTCCCTCGAACGAGACCTCGAGGAACGGGTTCAGCCGGCGCCATCCCTCCGGCGCGTGCTGAGCGGCGTTGTCCCTGACGCCGTGGTAGAGGCACTTGAGGCCGTGCCACGCTGTCCGTATGCGGTCGCCCGCGCTCCGCTGGCCGCCGGTGAAGGTCGAGAGCGCCTTGCGCGCCCGGCGGATCAGGTATCCGGCCCTGCCGTGGTACTGCCGGAACGAATCGAGATCGGGATCGATATAGTAGTCGGCCCCCTCCTCGAAGTCCGTCGATCCCCAGACGAGAAGGCCGATCCCCCGCTTCGCCGCCTCGTTGATGGCGAACGAGCGGAGGTTGTTCTCGCAATTGCCGCAGATCCGCACGAAGCGGCCGAGGTTTTTAGATGTGAGCAGGGCCTCGCGCACGAGGGCGTGGCGGTGGGGGGTGGCGGTCCCGATGACGAGCTCGACGCCGAGCGAGTCGCAGATCCCGCGGACATTGTCTCTCGCCAGCTCGTTGATGAAGCCGTTGTCGAAGAAGAGGGCGAGAGGGTGCAGTCCCATCTTGCGTACGAGGTAGAACAACACGTAGCTGCTGTCCTTGCCGCCGCTGATAGGGACACCGCAGTCGAACTCCCCGCCCCGGTTCGCGGCGATCGCCTCGCCGAGCTTCTCCTCGCCCAGCGCCTCCCCGCCGGTCTTGTTCAGGCGCTCATGGGCCCGGCAGAAGCTGCAGACCCCGTCCTCGAAGGTCACGCCGGGGAAGGTGTCAGGAACGATGCATTTCGTACATAACTGCATATGGCGCCTGCCGTTCAGATACCTGATAATTATTGTTGATTATAGCAGATCCCCGGGCCCGGCGCCAGAGCGATCTCTTCTCAGCCTGCGGCCTGTCCGCCTCCGTCCTTCTTCCCCTTCTTCGTCGATATCCTCAGTGGGAAATAGAGGGGACAGACCCCGACGGCCGAGGTCAGCAGCAGGATCAGGGCGATGATCCCGAGGATGATCGCGGCGATACCGGATATCGCGCGGGTGAGGTAGAGGATGACGATGACGATCGCGAGGATGACCCGTATCAACCGGTCGGCCCCGCCCATGTTCGCAGTCATGGCGCACCTCCATGGTCGAACCGGCCGCCCGGACGGACGTCGCGTACCGGCCGTGCGGCCGACGCAACCGTTCTACCACCATGCCGCCGCGCTGAAAAGCGGAATTATCGGCCCCGGATCTCGAGCCGGTCGAACTGCTCCCAGACGATCCCCACCACGTTCTCCTCGTCGTCATCCTGGATGATGAAGATCCCCTTGTTCCCGTCGTCCACGTCGTTCGTGCCGGAGAGCCGAAGCTCGGTGCCGTCGGCGAGGGTGACGAGGGATGCGCAGCACCCGTCTCGCCGTATCACCGATATGTTGCCGAACTCGACGTCGATCTCGATGCCGTGCAGCTCGCCGTCGAGAAGCTCCCACGTGTACTCCTCGTCGTCGTCCCAACGGATGCGTCCGGTGTATGATTCGCCGTTCTCCGCATACACCGTCCCGACGATAGGCCGCCCGCCGTCGAAATCGTCGTACGTCGCCGGCGCCTCCGGCTCCTTGAAATCGAGACGGTCGAACTCGTCCCAGTCGATCACGACGCGTCCGAGATTCCTGACGAAGACGGTGATCCCACGGTTGCCCTCGTCGACGTCGTTCGAGTCCCGCAGCACGATCTCGTCGCCGTTGCGAAGGGTGATCCGGGCACTGCTCGAGTTTCTCCGCTCGATCGAGGCGATCCTGCCGAAGGGGATCTTCCTCGACCGGTCGCGGTAGTCGCCGTCGAGGATGTCCTCGGCGGCCACCTCGTCCATGTCCCAGCAGATCCAGCCGGTGAAGGTATCCCCTTTTCTCGACACGGCCGTGCCGTAGAGCCGGTCGCCGAACGACGACTGGAGGCCGTGAGGCGCGGAGAGGAATTCGATCGAGTCGAGGTCGTCCCAGTCGAGCTCGATCTCGCCCTGCGAGCGGTCCTCGATGACGATGTCTCGTATCGATCCGCCGATGTCGGTCGAGTTGCTCGAGAGCTCCACGCGCTGGCCCGACTTGAAGACTATGAGCGCGACATCGTCGTCGATCGCCTCGAGCCTCTGGATATGGCCGAACGCAGTGCCGCTCGTCGCCGAGGTGTAGTCCCAGTCTATCGTCGTCTTGACCGATCCGATATCTATGCCGAGGACCCGGATCTTCTTGATCCGGTCGCGTTCGACGGTCCGGTGCCGGTACCGCGGCTCGTCGAGTTTCTTGATCCCGTCGAGGATGTCGATCCATGAGGCCTCGTTGGTGTCCCAGCGGATCATCCCCTCATACGTCTCTCCGTCGACCGTCGTGACGCGGCCGTAGATGCGGCCGCGGGCGTCGGCGTGCGCGGCTTGCGCCATCGACACTGCCATGAGAACGAGTACGGCGATTACCAGGGATCGGTTCATGCGTTGATACCTCCATCGGGAGTGGCGTCCTGCTGCGCCGCCGGAGCCGGAACGCGGCCTTTTGCGGCGGCCGTGACCCGGTTCGACCAGGCGCGTATGTCGTCGAGAAGCGAGTATATCGTCGGGAGCACGAGAAGGGTGATGATCGTCGAGAAGCTCAGCCCGCCCACGATTGCGCGAGCCATCGGGAAGTACGGCGGTCCGCCGGCGCCGCCGATCTGCGTCTTGACGAGGCAGAGAGGGACGAGGCTGAGGACCGTCGTGCCGGCGGTCATGAGGATCGGCCTCAGCCGATCGCGGCCCGCCTGCACGATCGCCCGCGGCCGCGGCATGCCCTGACTGCGCAGCTGGTTGATGTGATCGACGAGCACGATGCCGTTGTTCACGACGACGCCGATGAGTATGAGGATCCCGATCATCCCCATCAGCGACATCTTCGTGCCGGTGATCAGGAAGAACCAGTAGACGCCGACGACGGCGAAGATGATCTGCGTCCAGATCGCCGACGGGAAGAGCAGCGATTCGAAGAGCGCCGCCATCACGAAGTAGATCAGTATGAGGGCGAGCAGGAGGTTCGTCATCATCGTCTTCATCGCTTCCTGCTCGTCATTGTGCTCCCGGCCGTAGTTCCACGAATACCCGGCGGGGAAGTTGTAGTCGCCGAGCACCGCGGCGATCTTCTTGCGGGCGTCGCCCGAGGTGATGCCGGTGAGGTTCGCCGTCACGCCGATCCCCGTCGTGCGGTTTTCGCGCCGTATCGTGCGCGGCCCCTGCCGAACGTGGAAATCGGCGAGAGAGGCGAGTTTTACGACCTCGCCCCTGCCGTTGTAGAGGGGAAGGTCCTTGAGCTGATCGAGGGTCTGGCGATCGGCGTCCTGCAGCTCGAGCCGCATGTCGATCTCCCCGGTCTCGCCGTGGAACTTGCGAAGGTTGACACCCCGCACGGCCGCGGAGATGACGCCGGCGATCTCCTGCGTCGAGAAGCCGTACTGACGGGCGCGCTGGCGGTCGACGACGACCTGGACCTCCTTGTCTCCCGCCTCGGCCTCGGAGCGCACGTCGGAGAAGCCCTCGATCTGCGAGAGGGTCCACGCCACATCATGCGATAGCTCGGTGAGCCGTTCGCTCGATTTGCCGACGAGCTGGATCCTGATAGAGCTCTCCGCTCCGCCCTGGCTGTGCCAGGTGAACGACGGCTCGGCGACGGCGAGCTTCGGGAGGCCCGTGCGGATCTCCTCCTGGATCTCGCCCGTGGTCCGTTTCGCCTCCTTCCCCTTCTTCAGGGTTATCGTCGACATCGCATAGTTGCCCTGATAGTAGGAGTAGACCGACTCGATCTCGAACTCGTCCTCGTGCTCGAAGAGGAAGTCCTCGTATATCGAGACGGCCTCCTCGACCTTGTCCAGCGTGTAGCTGTCGTTGATGTGGTAATGGAGCCTGATCCGCCTGTCCTCCTGCTCCTCGAACATCTCGGTCTTCACGAGCTTCATCGGAACGGCGATGCTGAACAGGACGAGGACTATGATCCCCACCGTCGCGCGCCGGTGACGGATCGTCCACTCGAGAGCCGTCGCGTACCGCTCGATCAGCCGGTCGATGAGCGTTTTCTTGTCGTGCGGCCTCGGCGGCTTCATCCACGAGGTCAGCAGCGGGACGATCGTCTGGGCGAGCAGGAGGGAGATGCCGAGAGCGATGCAGATCGTTATCGCGATATGCTTGAGATAGATCGAGATGTTGTCCCTGGGGCTGACGATGTTGGGCAGGAACACGATCGCCGTCGTCAGCGTCCCCGCCGTGATGGCGAGGGCCACCTCGCTGACGCCGGTCTGGATGGCCGTCTTCGAGCCCGGATCGAGCTGCTGATGGCGGTGGATGCTCTCCGTGACCACGACGGCGTTGTCCACGAGCATGCCGATCGCCAGCATCAGCCCCATCATCGAGAGGATGTTCAGTGTGACGCCGGTGAAGTACATGAAGGCGAGGGTTATCAGCAGCGAAACCGGAACGGCGAGCGCCACGATCAGCGTCGTCACGATACGGCGGAGGAAGAAGAACAGCACCAGCACGGCGAGGCAGCCGCCGAGCAGCCCCGACTTGAGGACCTCGTTCAGGGAGCTCTTCACCCCGTCTGCGAGGTTCTCCATGTAATAGATGCTGATCCCCTCCATCTCGGGCAGGGTGCTGATCTCATCGATCTCGGCTATTATCCTGTCTGTCACGTCGACGAGGTTCGCGCCGCCCTCCTTGAAGGCGTCGACGCCGATCGCGTACTTGCGGTCGAGGTGCCGGCCGTACTCCAGCCGGGGCTTCTCGAAAGACACCTCGGCTATGTCGCGAAGACGCAGGTCGTTCTCCCCCACGATCACGTCGCCGATCTCGTCTATGGATGCGAATTCCCCGATGGGACGCACGACGAGCCGCTGCTCGTCGGCGGTGATCTTGCCGGCGGTCACCATGAAGTTGCTGCGCCGCAGGGTCTCGGTGAGACGGCCTATGTCGACGCCGTGCTCGATGACCCGGTCGAGGGAGAGCTGGATGCGGATCTCCTTCTTCTCGACGCCGTACATGTCGACCTTCGACACGCCCTCGATCCGTTCGATCCGGCGCTTGATGTTGCGGTCGAGCATGTCGTAGGAGTTCGAGAGGTCGCGGTTGCTCGAGATGCGCATCGTGAGTATCTGCATGTCGGAGGTCGACCACTTCCGTATGTAGAACCGCTCGAGATCGGAGGGGAACAGGTGCCGGATCCCCTCGAGCTTCTCCGTCGCCTCGAGGGCCTTCACGTCGGTGTTCACGCCCCAGTCGAACTCGACGAATATCCCCGACCCGCCGGAATGTGACTCGGAGTTCATCCGCTTGATCCCGCTGATCGTCGCGACGACCTCCTCGGCCGGCTTGGTGATCTGCCGCTCGTTCTCCTCGGGGGTCGACCCGGGATAGGGGATGTCGACGTAGATGAACGGCGCGTCGAGGTCGGGGAAGTATTCGATCGGAAGCAGCCGCGAGGCGATCACGCCGAGCACGATAAAGCAGGTGAAGATCATCATCGTAGTCACGGGACGCCTGAGCGAGCTGCCGGTGAGGTTCATCGTTTCCCCTCCGCGGCGGGAGCCGGCTCACGCTCGAACTTCTTGCGGTCGACCGTGGCGTAGACGACAGGGATCACGATCAGGGTGAGCATCGTCGAGACGAGCAGCCCCCCGATCACCGTGATCGCCATCGGGGACCGGACCTCTGCGCCCTCGCCGATGCCGATCGCAAGGGGCAGCAGCCCGAGGACGGTGGTGAGCATCGTCATCATGATCGGCCGCAGGCGGGAACGGCCGCCTTCCCTGATCGCCTCGATCTTCTCCATCCCCGCGGCGCGGAGCTTGTTGATCAGGTCGATCAGCACGATCGCGTTGTTGACCACTATCCCGGCGAGAAGGATCAGGCCGATGAACACGACGACGCTGATCGTCGAGCCGGTCAGCAGCAGCGCCCAGACGGCGCCGATCAGCGCCAGGGGGATCGTGAAGAGTATCACGAACGGGTGCAGGAACGACTCGAACTGCGACGCCATCACGAGATAGACGAGAAAAACGGCGAGTATGAGGGCGAACTGGAGCGACCGGAACGAGGCGGTCATCTCCTCGTTCTGTCCGGCCAGCCGCACGCCGATCCCGGCAGGCATCGGGATGCGACTGATGATGCCGTTGATCTCCTCGGCGGCCGCTCCGAGGTCGCCGCCGTTGAGATTGGCCGTGACCAGCGCCACTCGCTCCTGGTCGATCCGCCTGATCTCGCCCGGTCCGATGTCGATCGTGATGTCGGCGACGGCGTCGAGCGTGACGGGGCGGTCGCTCTCGGGATTGATGACGAGACGCCGTATCTTCTCTACCGAGTTGCGGTCCGACTCGCGAGCGCGCACGAGGACGTCGATCTTGCGATCGCGCCACGAGTACCTGGTGGCGACGTCGCCCCGGACCTTGCTCACGACCCGGTCGGCCACCTCGTAGACGGCGAACCCGAGCGCTGCCGCCTTCTCGCGGTCGAACCGTATCTGGATCTCGGGGTGGCCGCTCTTCATCGTCGATTTGACGTCGGCGAACCGGGGCGAGGTCTCGAGGCGCGAGGCGATCTCGTTGCTGATCTTTCTCAGGTTGCGCAGGTCGTACCCGGCGACCTCGATCTCTATGGGCGTGCGGAATGTGAACAGGGTCGGCCTGGAGAACTTGTACTGGAGGTCGGGGATCGTCTGGAGCGTCCCGCGAAGCCGTGTCATCGCGCGCTCCTCGTCGGCGCGCGTCGAGCCCCGGCGAAGCGTGACGTCGAGCTCGCCCCAGTTCTCCCCGCCTTCCTCCGGATTGGCGTCCATGCGGTTGCCGGTGCCGGCGACCGAGAAGGTCGTCCTGATGTCGGGCAGCCCCGCCGCCACGGTCTGGACCTTCGTGATGTCCGCGTCGGTGGTCTCGAGGCGCGTGCCGGGAGGCAGGCGGAACTCGACGCGGAACTCGCCCTGCGACAGCTGCGGGATCAGTTCGACCCCCAGCCGGGGCACGAGGAGCATCGAGACCACGAACAGCGCCGCCGCGACTGCGATGACGCGGCCGCGGTGATCGAGCGACCATCCGAGCAGGCGGTCGTACGAGCGTTCGAGCCTCCCGTACAGGGCGAGGAAGATCCGCAGCAGCGGGCGGACGAGGAAGTGGATCCCCCTGCCCGCGGCGCCGACCGCGCGGATGAGGACCCTGGTGAAGAACACGGGGACCGTGGTGAACATGAACAGCCCCGTGGCATGAGCGAGCCTGGCCCTGCGGGTCCGCGCCTCGCGCGCGGCGGGGGCGGCCGCGGGCTCGGCGCTGCGTCCCTGTATGGAGGCGAGCATCGGTATCAGCGTCAGGGCGACGACGAGCGATGCGAGCAGCGAAAAGGTCACGGTGAGCGCCTGGTCGCGGAAGAGCTGCCCCGCGATCCCGCGTACGAAGACGAGCGGGAGGAAGACGGCGACGGTCGTCAGGGTCGAGGCGGTCACCGCCGTGCCTACCTCGCCGGCGCCCTCGCGCGCCGCGTCCCCGATGCTCTTTCCCATCGACCGGTGGCGCGCGATGTTCTCGAGGACCACGATCGAGTTGTCCAGCAGCATGCCTATGCCCAGCGCGATGCCGCCGAGCGACATGATGTTGAGGGAGAGGTCGGCCCCGTACATCAGGTTGAACGTCGCGATGACCGAGACCGGTATCGAGAGCGAGATGATCACCGTCGACCAGAAGTTCTGCAGGAAGAGGTAGAGGATCACGATGGCGAGGATCCCGCCGATCGCCGCCGCCTGGATGACCTCGTTGATCGCCTGGCGGATGAACGTTGACTGGTCGTAGACCTTCACCAGCGAGTATCCGGGGGGCAGGACCTGGTTGACGCGGCGCATCGTCTTGTCGACCTCTCGCGCCACGGCGACGGTATTGGCGTCACCCTCCTTGTAGATCGCCACCTCGACCGACTCCCTGCCGCCGAGGCGCGTTATCGCCTCGCGCTCCTTGTACCCGTGCCGGACCGTCGCGATGTCGCGCAGCCATATCGGCTTGCCACCCTTCGTCGAGACGATCAGATCGCCGATCTCGTCGACCGACCCGAACTGGTTTAGCGTGCGCACGAGGTACTGCTGGGTCCCCTCCTCCAGCCGGCCGCCGGCGAGGTTGACGTTCTCCGCGCCGACCTGGGCGGCGAGATCGCTGATAGGCAGGTTGAGCTGGGCGAGCCGCTGCTGGTCGACGAAGATCTGGATCTCATCCTCGAGGCCGCCGCTCACCTTCACCGCCGCGACGCCCAGGGCCGTTTCGAGCTCCTTCTTGATCTCCTCCTCGGCGAACCGCCTGAGGAACTTCAGTTCCTCCTCGTCGAACGCCGGCGCGGCGCTGTCGGCGGGGGAGGCGTTGCGGAAGAAGCCGAACCGTATCACCGGCTCGAGCGAGGGATCGAAACGCAGCAGGGAGGGGCGGCGCACCTCGAGGGGGAGCTGGAGGGCGTCTAGCTTCTCGCGCACGTCAAGACCGGCGTAGTCCATGTCGGTGCCCCACGCGAACTCGAGGATCACGTCGGACTGGCCGGCCCGGGAGATGGAGCTGACCCTGCCCACGTTCTTCACGACGCCGAGCGCCTCTTCGATAGGCTTGGATATGAGGTTCTCCACCTCCGCCGGGGCGGCGCCCTCGTACTCGGTCCGGACGGTGAGGGTCGGGTAGCTCAGCTCGGGGAGCAGGTTGATCCTGAGACGGAAGAACGAGACAGACCCGAACAGGATGACCGCCAGGGTGAACATGGCGATCGTGACGCGGCGCCTGGTGGAGATGTCTATAATCTTCATGCCTGACCCGCTACTTGACGATGTCGACCTTGGCGCTGTCCTTGAGGCTCGCCTTTCCGGTCGTGACGATCGTGTCGCCTGGGGCGACCCCGGCGAGCACCTCGACGTGGCTCGTGTTTGTGTAGCCGAGGGTCACGCTGGTCCGGTAGGCGGTGCTGTCGCGCACGACGAAGACGGCCGACTCGCGGTCCTCGGTGATGATCGCGTCCTTAGGGACCATGATCGTGTTCTGATGCACGTCATAGACGACCTTGACCCGGGAGAACATACCGGGGCGCAGCCGCCCCGTCGGGTCGCGCACCTCGATGGTAACCTTGACCGTCCCGGTGCCGGAGTCGACCACGGGGCTGATCCGCGCGATCCGTCCGGTGAATTCGGCCCCGCCGAGCGCGTCTATCGTGAGCAGCGACTTCTGCCCGGGGCGCATCCGCTCGAGCTGCTGCTCGGGGACATGCAGAACGGCGATCAGCGGATTGAGCCCGCTGACGCGGAAGACCGGCTGGTTCTGGAGGATCATGTTGCCGACCTTGATTCTGCGCTCGGCGACGACGCCGCTGATCGGCGTGCGTATCTCGGTGTACTTGAGCTCGAGCTCGGCGAGATCGAAGGCCGCCTTCTGACGCTCGTACTCGTACTTGACCTGCTGGAACTCCTCGGTGCTCACGAGGCTCTTCTCGTGGAGGTTCTCGTTGCGGCGGTAGTTGCTCTCCTGCTTGAGCATGTTCGCGCGTTCCTGCTCGAGCTGGTATGCGATCCGCTCGTCGTCGAGACGAGCCAGCACATCCCCCGCTCTGACGAAGTCGCCCTCCTCGACGAGGAGCTCCTCGACCACGCCGCTCACCTTCGCGACCACCTCGGTCTCCTCCTCGGCCTCGACCGTCGCCGTGCTGGTGAAGTACGCCGATATGTCGCCGGTGGTGACGGCGGCGACCTCGACGGGGACCCTCGGGCCCTCGTCCTTTTTCCCGTTTTCCTCCGAGTGCGAGTCTCTCCCGCAGCCTGCTGTGGAGCCGATCAGGGCGGCGGCGGCCATCAGCAGGAGTATCTTGTTGATTTTCATTGGCTTTCTCTCCCGGTATTGGGTCATCGGATATTCACGTAGATATACGGCTCAGGGGCGTAAAAGTTACACGAGGATACGGTTCACGGCCCGTCCGGGCAGGTTCTGGCGGCCGGGTCCTGCAGCTCCGGTCAGCTCTTCCCCTGGATCTTCGCCCAGGTGTCCCGCAGGGGGACGCTGCGGTTGAAGACGGGGGCATCGGGGGTCGAGTCCGTATCGGCGCAGAAGTACCCGTGTCGAAGGAACTGGAAGTGGGACAGGGGCGGGGCCCCGCGGAGCGACGGCTCGACGAGGCAGCCGGTGAGGGCCTCGAGCGCGTTAGGGTTGAGGTGCTTCATGAACGACATCCCCTCGGGGACGTCGTCGGGGTCGGGGACGGCGAAGAGGCGGTCGTAGAGGCGCACCGTCGCGGGGACGGCGTGTGCGGCCGAGACCCAGTGGAGCGTCCCCTTGACCCGCCGACCGTCGGGGGCCTCGCCCCCCCGGCTCCCCGGGTCATAGGTGCAGCGCAGCTCTGTGACGCGGCCGTCGGCGTCCCTTACGACCTCGCGGCAGGTGATCAGGTAGGCGTGCTTCAGGCGGACCTCGCTCCCCGGCGAGAGCCGGAAGAACTTCTTCGGGGGGTCCTCCATGAAGTCGTCCTCCTCTATCCATACCTCTCTCGAGAAGGGGAGCATACGCGTGCCCGACGAGGGGTCCTCGGGGTTGTTGACCGCCTCGAGCTCCTCGCTCTGTCCCTCGGGGTAGTTCTCTATGACGACCTTGAGAGGGCGCAGGACCGCCATGACGCGCGGGGCGCGCGCGTTGAGGTCGTCCCGGAGGCAGTGCTCGAGTAGCTCTATCGATACGCGGTTGTCCTTCTTGGCGACGCCGATGCGCGCGGCGAAGGCCCTGATCGCTTCGGGGGTGTATCCACGCCGGCGCAGCCCCGAGATCGTCGGCATCAGCGGATCGTCCCACCCGGAGACCTTTCCCTCGGTGACGAGCTGCAGCAGGCGCCGCTTGCTCATGATCGTGTAGGTGAGGTTGAGGCGGGCGAACTCGATCTGCCGGGAGCGGAAGATATCGAGCTGCTCGAGGTACCAGTCGTAGAGCGGGCGGTGGTCCTCGAACTCGAGCGTGCAGATCGAGTAGGTGATCTCCTCTATCGAGTCGCTGCAGCAGTGCGCGAAGTCGTACATCGGGTAGATGCACCAGTCGTCGCCGGTCCGGTGGTGCGTTGCGCGCAGGATGCGGTACATCACCGGGTCGCGCATGTTGATGTTCCCCGAGGCCATGTCGATCTTCGCACGCAGGGTGCGCGACCCGTCGGGGAACTCCCCGGCGCGCATCCGCCGGAACAGGTCGAGGTTCTCCTCGATCCCTCTATTGCGGTACGGGCTCTCGCGCCCCGGCTCGGTCAGCGTGCCGCGGTATTCGCGCATCTGCTCGGGGCTGAGGTCGCAGACAAACGCCTTCCCCGCCTCGATCAGCCGCTCGGCGAAGAGGTAGAGCCGCTCGAAGTAGTCGGAGGCGTAGAACTCCCGGTCGTCCCAGTCGAACCCGAGCCAGTGCACGTCCTCCCTGATCGAGTCGACGTACTCGACGTCCTCCTTGCTCGGGTTGGTGTCGTCGTACCGGAGGTTGCAGAGGCCTTTGTACTGCTCGGCGATTCCGAAGTTGAGGCAGATCGACTTGGCGTGGCCTATATGGAGATACCCGTTCGGTTCGGGCGGGAAGCGCGTGTGGACCCTGCCGCCGTGCTTGCCGGTGCGCAGGTCCTCCTCGATGATCTCGCGAATGAAGTCGCTCGGGCGCGAGGCGTTCTCCGGCTCCTCTGCGCCCCCGGATCCCGTTTCTCGCGTATCGTCGCTCATCGCTGCTCGCGTCCTTTCCACGACATGTCCCCATGAACGGGAAAGACGGCCCCGCGGCCGCTCCCGAGAGAGAATGGTAGTACAAAGCGCCCCGGAATTCCAGCGGTTTCGGGACTCAGCGGTATTCCACGGTCGACGGTGCGGAGGGGGTGAGGAACGGGATCTCGAGGTTCTGCACGGCGCCGAAGCGGAACCACTCCGAGTCGGCTCCCTCGGGTACGCTCGGGTGGTGCATCAGCCGGAGCTCGTAGGCGCTGAAGATCAGGCGCTCGTTGTGAAACCGCACGCCTCCCCCGAGGCTCGACCAATACTTCTCCCGCGCGAACGAGTCCCACGCGGGACCGACCTCGCCCGCCTGCGCGTAGGCGAAGAGGGCGAACCGGAATCCCCACCAGTCCCACGGCATGAACCAGCTCCCCTCGTACCCGAGCACCAGCCGCTGCTTTCCCTCCGGGAGCTCACCCCCCAGTCCGAGGATCCCGCCGGCTCTGCCTTCGAGGGCGACCTCGGCGGCGGGAAGCCGGTTGAATCCGAATATGTACGAGACGACGGCGAAATGCCGGTACCCACCCCGGCCGAAGCGGAAGAGGCGGCTGTAAGCGCCGAGGACCAGGTTCAGCGCGCCGTCCTCCGGCGTGCCGTCCCGGAAGAAGCTGCCGATATGAAGGTTGGCCGCAAGGTACCCGAGGTTCCCGTCGAAGTGACCGTACCCAGCGCCGGCCCCCGCGTATCCGCGATCGAGGAACTCGCCGCCCTGATACCCTCCGGTCGCCGAGACGAGAAATCCCTCGGGGATGTCCTCGCTCTGGCCGAAACTGAAGATGTACCGGCTCGTGCGGAAGCTGCGCTCGGCCAGCGTCGCGCGCGCGAGGTACGTCGTGCGGTCATGGTACCCCCGGTTCTGATCGGGGCCGGTGTCCGGGGGGCGGAGGTGGTAGTCGTACCTCGTCGCCCTGACGGCGGGGATGATCCGGCGCCGAGAGATCCCGCCTGCCGCGCCGCGGCCGAGCGGTATCGCGTACCCGACCCACGCGTCATCCTTGTCGTACTGGCGGATGATCCCGAGCCCGGCGCTCTCGCGGACCTTGACCCCTTCGACCGACACGCCGCCGGTCCACTGTATCTCGGGCGAGACGTACCCGCGCGAGAGGGCCCAGCTGTTCGAGACCTCGTAGTTCGAATCGACGTACCGCACCTCGCCGTCGACGAAGCTCCCCCAGATGTTCACCGCGCGGTACAGGGCGAAATGGTCGATGGTGCGCTCGCGGGAGAAATCCATGTCCGCCTCGTACTCGAGCGTGTGCCCGTACCCCGCCAGGTTGCGTTCGTAGAGCTTCACGTAGTGCCTGTCGTAGTCCTTGATCGAGACGTTGACGCCGATCGACCAGATGTCGCGGGTGGCGACGACGAGGTCCACCGAATCGGGGGATCCCGGTACGGGCTGGACGATGACCCGCGCGTCCTGGATGAAGGGTGTCTCGCGCAGCAGCCGCTCTGTGTCGGAGAGCGCGAAGGGGTCGACCGGCTCCCCCGCCCGCATCAGGAGAAACCGCCGGATCTTGCTCTCGCGCGTGTCGATGTGCGCCCAGTCGATCAGCCGGACGAACCAGGGATCGGCCGGGTCGCGGACCCCCACCGGATGATTGCCGAGGACGTCGTACCTGAAGATCCTGATGTCGCGGATGATCAGGCCGGTATACGGAAGGAACGGGTCCTCGCTCCTGACCGCCTCGGCGTCGGCCGTCGGCGGGACGAAGAGCAGCCCCGCGAGGCGTCCCGTGTGCCTGCGGCCGTTGATCCTCGCATGCAGAGAGTCGATCTTCGACCGGGCGGCGGGGGCGAAGGGATCGGGAGGCGCGGCCCGCAGGCTGTCGGACACCCGATCCGGCTCCTGGCCCCTTACGAAGCCCGCCGGCATGGCTGCGAGCAGCAGCGCGCCCGCGAGCGTTGCAAGTATCCTTCTCATGGCCGATTGCGATTGTACATGTCCTGCTTTCGCGGAAAAAGACGATTTCGCGCATCGACGCTTAACTTCGGCGGCTCCCGGATGTACACTGTTGCGGTGACGAAGAGGAGCGTGCAATGGAAGCCAAGCGCTATACCGTCTACGAGAGCCCCGTGGGCCCGCTGCTTCTCGCCGGCCGCCGCGGCGCCCTGACCGACCTGCGGTTCGGCCGCCGGCCCCGTTCCGGCTGGGTCCGCGACGACGCCGCCTTCGCCCAGGTCCGCTCGCAGCTCGACGCCTATTTCAGGGGAGAGCTGCGGCGGTTTACGGTGAAGCTCGCGCCCGAGGGAACGCCGTTCCAGATGGCCGCCTGGCGCCAGCTGCGCCGGATACCGTACGGCGCCACGATCACCTACGGCGAGCAGGCCCGCCGTATGGGACGGCCCGGCGCGGCCCGCGCGGCGGGGGGCGCGAACAGGGAGAACCCGATA
>Ga0316579_10000361_pt1 | contig 14336 bp, 7 predicted proteins | sample J5NA_2_FD_203074 | JGI IMG/M metagenome (GOLD analysis project Ga0316579, IMG submission 203074) | Rhizosphere microbial communities from salt marsh grasses in Alabama, United States - J5-7_160517rDrA | ecosystem: Host-associated > Plants > Roots > Rhizosphere | place: USA: Alabama | collected... | reverse complement strand
GGTTGCTCGGCGCGTGCTCGCCCGCCTGCGGGCTCTGGCCGCTGACCACCCAGTTGTGCGGATTCACCACGGTGCGGCCCAGGCCGGAGGCGTCCCGGGACCTGTCGTACAGGTCGAGGGCCGCAAGTTTCCTCTCCGCGTCCCTCAGCCGCAGACCCACCAGGTCCGGGACCTCGACCCGGGCGCCGGAGCGCCTGCGGGCATCCGGGTCGCACCCGGTGGTCGTGGCCAGGACCAGGCAGGCAAGGAGAGGCACCAGGATGGGCAGACGTCGCATCACACACCCCCGTCGCCGCGTGGACCCTCCGCGCGGTGCGATCCGGGCGCACCGGACGTGACGCGCGCCGGGCACGCCGGGATCGTCACCCATGGTCCGGTCCGTCACCCCGTCCGGCAAGGGGGCCTGGACCCACCTCGTGACAGTGGGACGCCATCGCGGCGTGCGACCGGTCGACCGCGCGGGACCTCGCCCCACGGCGCCGGAGGATCCCGCCGGGGACGTCGTATCCACGGGACGCCGGAGCACCCCGGCCGCCCTCAGCCCCCGAGGCGGTCGAGCTCCTTGAGGATCCGTTTCTCCGAGACCGGGTACGCCGTGCGGATCATCTGGGCGAACAGGCCGACCCGCAGCTCCTGGAGCATCCAGCGGATCTCCGCGACCTCCCCGGAACGCGGGACCTGCGGCGGCAGGCGCTCCAGGAACTCCTCGTAGCGGTCCGAGACCGCCAGCACCCGTCCCAGGAGGTCCCGGTCCCGGGCCGCCCGCTCGGGCAGGACCTCCAGGCGGCGCTGGGCCGCCCGCAGGTACCGCACGAGATCGGGCAGCCTGCGGATCCCCGTCGCCGTGACGAACCCGGGGTGCACCAGCTGGTCCGACTGCTCGCGCAGGTCGACGAGGGACGGCAGCAGCGTCGGGCTCGCCGTGGACCGCAGCCCCCGCCGGACCTCCTGCCAGGCCGCGAGGACCTGCTCGACGGCGGCCAGCACCTCCCCGAAGGTCGCCGGCAGCCGCTGCGACCCGGCCAGCAGCAGCTCCTCGAAGCCCCGGCGGGTACGCACCGGCCCCCCGGCGCGGTCGATCACGGCGTCGGCCGCGCAGTCGAGGCAGTCCGCCAGCAGGGGCGCGATCCCTCCGTGCGGGTTGTCGCTCAGCACGAGCTTGGACGCCGTCGGCAGGGACCCGGCGACCCGCTTGACCGGGGAGGGCACGCCCAGCAGCAGCAGCCGGCGTGTGCCGGCGCGCATCGCTGCCTCCTGGGCCGTCCGGGAGTCCAGGACCCTCACGGCGACCGAGTCGCCCTCGTCGACGAGGGCCGGGTACCCGCGCAGCACGTGGCCGGCCCCGGTCCGGCGCTCGACCTCCGCCGGCAGGTCCCCGATCGTCCACGCGCGCAGGCCCGGGCGCTCGATCCCCGCCGTGGCCCGCGACAGGGCCCGGCGCAGCCGCGGGCGCATCCGGCAGCGCAGCCCGGGCAGGTCCTTGCCCGTGGCGAGGACCTGCCCGCCGTCGTCCACGACGCGGAAGGTCACGCGCAGGTGGTCCGGGACCCGGTCCCACTGCCAGGAGTCGGCCCCGATCCGCACCCCCGCCATCCGGCTCAGCTGCGCCGCGAGCGCCTCGGGCAGGGAGCCCTCGCCAGGGGTCAGGGCGCGCAGTGCCGCGGCGGCGTGGTCGGGGGCCGGGACGAAACTGCGCCGGAAGTGCTTGGGCAGGCTGCGCAGCAGTGCCGTGGCCAGTTCCTCGCGCAGGCCCGGGACCTGCCAGGTGAACTCAGCTGCGTCCAGCCGGTCGAGGGCCGCCACCGGCACCTGCACCGTGACCCCGTCGTCCTGGCTGCCGGGCTCGAACCGGTAGCTCACGGGCAGTTCCAGCTCCCCGCAGGCCCACACCTGGGGGAAGTCCTCCTCGCGCACCCGGCCGGCGCCCTCGCGCAGCAGCACCTCGGGGGTGACCGTCAGCAGGTCCGGCGTGCCGTGGCGGGCGCGCTTCCACCAGGCGTCGAAGTGCCGGGCCGAGACGACGTCCGCGGGCACCCGCCGGTCGTAGAAGTCGAACAGCTCCTCGTCGTCGACGATGAGGTCCCGGCGGCGGACCCGGTGCTCGAGCCGCTCGATCTCCTGCACGGTCCGCCGGTTCTGCGCGAAGAACCGGTGGTGGGTCTCCCAGTCGCCCTCGACGAGGGCGTGGCGGACGAACAGCTCCCTCGCCGCCGCCGGGTCGATCCGGCCGTAGCCGACCCTGCGTCCCACCACGACCGGGACCCCGTAGAGGGTCACCCGCTCCACCGCGACGACCTCGCCGCGGCGCCTCTCCCAGTGGGGCTCGCCGTACTGGCGCTTGACCAGGTGGGCCGCTGCCGCCTCGATCCATTCGGGCTCGACCCGGGCCAGGACCCGCCCCCACAGCCGGGAGGTCTCCACGAGCTCCGCCGCCATGACCCAGGCCGGGGGCTTCTTGAACAGGGCCGATCCGGGCCAGACGGCGAACCGGGCACCGCGCGCGCCCTGGTAGTCCCGCCGCTCGGCGTCCCGCAGGCCCACGTGGGACAGCAGCCCGCTCAGCAGCGCCGTGTGGATCGCCTCGGGCGGGACGGACCCCGTGACCTCCAGTTCCCGACGCCGGCGCCGCTCGCGCGCCGCCAGGACCCGCGACCCGCCGCGTCCGCGGTCCGGGCGCCCGGCGCGCTCGGGTCCCCGGTCCGCCGGGCCGGGCAGGGAACGCTGCCCGCCCCGCCGGCCGTCCGCCGCGTCGCCGGCGGGGAGCGCGACCGGACGGGAAAGGCGGCGCAGCTGCGCCACGAGGTCCTGCCACTCCCGGATGCGCAGGTAGTGCAGGAACTCCCGGTGGCACAGGCGGCGGAAGGCGGAACCCGACAGCTCGCGCTGGCGTTCCTCGAGGTGGTTCCACAGGTTGAGGTAGGTCAGGAAGTCCGAGGTGGGGTCGGCGAACCGGCGGTGGGCCTCGTCGGCGGCCTGCTGCCTGTCCGACGGGCGCTCGCGCACGTCCTGGATGGACAGGGCCGCGGCGATCACCATGACCTCGTGGACGCAGCCCTCCCGCCCGGCCTGCACGATCATCCGGGCCAGGCGGGGGTCGACCGGCAGCCGCGCCAGCTCCCGCCCGATGGGCGTCAGGCGCCGTCCGTGCCCCCGGCGGTCCGGTTCGAGCGCCCCGAGCTCGGTCAGCAGGTCGACCCCGTCGCGGACCTGGCGGCCGTCGGGGGGGTCGATGAACGGGAAGTCCGTGACCTCCCCGAGCCCCAGTGCCGTCATCTGCAGGATGACGGAGGCCAGGTGGGTGCGCAGGATCTCGGGGTCGGTGAACTCCTGGCGCGACTCGAAGTCCTCCTGCGAGTACAGGCGGATGCACACGCCGTCCGACAGGCGCCCGCACCGCCCGGCGCGTTGCCGGGCCGACGCCTGCGAGATCGCCTCGATGGGCAGGCGCTGGACCTTCGTGCGGTGGCTGTACCGGGAGATCCGGGCCGTGCCCGGGTCGACGACGTACCGGATGCCCGGGACCGTCAGCGAGGTCTCCGCCACGTTGGTGGCGAGCACGACCCGCCGGCCCCGGTGGGCGGTGAACACCCGGTGCTGCTCGGCCGCTGACAGGCGCCCGTACAGGGGCAGGATCTCGGTGCCACGCAGCTCCAGGCGGGTCAGGGCCTCGGCGGCGTCGCGGATCTCCCGCTCGCCGCTGAGGAAGACCAGGACGTCCCCCTCACCCTCGTAGGCGAGTTCGAGGACGGCCTCGCAGATGCCCTCGACCCGGTCACGGGGCTCGCGGGCCGGATCGTCGTCCCCGGCCGCATCGTCCAGCGGCCGGTACCGGATCTCGACCGGGTAGGTCCGCCCGGAGACCTCCACGACCGGGGCGCCGCCGAAGTGGTCGCTGAAGCGCTGGGGGTCGATCGTGGCCGAGGTGATGATCACCTTGAGGTCCGGGCGGCGGGGGAGCAGCCGCGCCAGGTACCCCAGGAGGAAGTCCACGTTCAGGCTGCGCTCGTGCGCCTCGTCGACGATCAGGGTGTCGTACTGCAGCAGGTCCCGGTCCTGCCCGATCTCCGCCAGGAGGATCCCGTCGGTCATGAGCTTGACGAGCGTGCCGTCGCCCACGCGGTCGGTGAACCTGACCTTGTACCCGACGACGTCACCGAGGCGCGTGCCCAGCTCGGAGGCGATCCGGTCCGCCACGGCCCGGGCGGCGATGCGCCGGGGCTGGGTGTGCCCGATCCGCCCGCGGACCCCGAGCCCCGCCTCCAGGCACAGCTTGGGCAGCTGGGTCGTCTTGCCCGACCCGGTCTCGCCCGCGACGACGACGACCTGGTGGGAGCGGATCGCCTCCAGGAGGTCCTCCCTGCGGGCGCTGACCGGCAGCTCCGGCGGGTAGCTGAGGGCCGGGACCGTCAGCCGGCGTGCGCCGAGGGCCTCCCGCGCCTCACGGACGGCCCGGTCCAGGCGGGCGAGCTCGGCCTCGCGGGCCGAGGGGTCGCGCATCCGCCGGCAGCGTTCCAGGCGGCGTTCGATGCGGGCACGGTCCTGCACGGTCACCTCGGCGAGCCGTTCCCCCAGGGCCGCCGGGCCCGGGGGACGGTCGCCGGTGCGCGGGTCGCGGGAGCGCGACGGAGTGGTCGATCGGGTCATGGCCCTGCCAGGGTAGGTAAGGGCTCACGGCCGGGGCCAACCGGATTTCCCCGCGCAGGTCCCGGGGACGGCGAGGCCCTCCGGCCCCGCCGGCCCCTCCCGGCGCGTTTCCCCGGTCCCCTCCCGGCCCGGACGGCGGGCCGGCGCGGCCTGCCGCCGGGGACGCGCGGCGCCCAGCAGGGCCTCGCACCCTCCGCGCAGGAACCCCGCGGGGGGCATCCCCAGCGCGATGCCGACCTCCTGCCGGAGGGTGCAGTCCTCGTCGAGGAACCTCATGAGCCGGGCCGGCCGCCGGCCCAGGACCCCGAAGGCCCGTTCCAGCAGGGGCGGGTCCCTGAGGACCGCACGCAGGAAGGTGGCGTCGAACAGCCCGTGCCGCCACCGGGGCACCGGCAGGGCGAAGGGATGTCCGTGGCGCAGGAGGGACGAGGCGACGGCCGCGCTGTCCCGCTGGATGCGCGCCAGGCCGAACCCGCTGCTCGCCTTGAGCATCCCGGCGGGCAGGCCCACGGCCAGCACGTGCCGGCCCGCCGGTCGGGGGTGCCAGGGGGTCAGGGGCAGCCTGCCCTCCTCGGTGCGTCGGATCTCGTAGCCCTCCAGGCCCATGACCTCGCGCAGGTAGGGCTCCGGGTCCGGCAGCCCGGTGCCGTCCGGGGGCACGATCCGGGTGACCTCCACGAGGGCACGTCCCGGTCCCAGGGGAACCTGGTACCCGAAGGACCCGGCCGGCAGGCCGCGGAAGTCGAACAGGGTGGGGACCTGCTCGTCCAGACGTCGCCGGTCGGTCACGACCTCCCACCCCCGGAAGGCCATCACCGCGGCGGGGCGGACCGGCGCGGCCCAGAGCCCGGCGCTGTCCAGGACCCACCGGGTGCTCAGGACGCCGCCGTCGTGCTCGACGAGCGCGCCGTCCGGGCCGTCGACGATCGCCCGGGCGCGGAAGGGCAGGTGCTCCACCTCCGGGCGGCCGGCCAGGGCCGCCGCGGTGAGGGAACGCAGGTCGGACCCTCGCACCACCCTGTAGCGGTAGGGGGCCGACGGCAGGCGGAGGCTGCGCCCCCCGGCGTGCAGGCGCAGCACCGGGAAGCTCGTGCCCGCCCGGGGCAGGACCGGGCACCGGGCCGTGTCCCAGAACCCCCAGACCCGGGAGCCGAACGGGTCCGTCCCGGCCGTCCCGTGGCCGTGGAGCGTCCCGGGACCGTGGAGGACGTCCCGGCCCGGGCCGAGCAGGACGACCCGCCTGCCCGGGAACAGCGCCCCACCGCGCGCGAGGTGCAGCGCCAGGGACAGCCCTGCCGCCCCCGTCCCGACGACGACGACGTCGGCCCTGCCCGGCCCCTGCGTCGCTCCGCCCGCAACGGTTCCCATGCCATCGCCTCCCGAGCCCTCCGACGGCCCGGGTCCGCCGGCGTTCCCCTGCCACGACCGTCCTGCCCCACCGCGATCGTCCTGCCCGAACGGCGGGCAGTTCCACCGGGCCCGACCGAACCGGTGGGCAGGGGCCCGACGGGCCTGCCCGCACGGTAGGCAGCGGCCCGACGGGCCTGCCATGGTGCTGGCCCCAGCCCGTGCCGGACCCGGCCCCTGACCCCGGTTCCGGCCCCCGGCTCCGCCGTGGCGACACGCACTTCCTCAGCGCGGGGGCTTGTGGCGGCGCCGAGGAATTGGTCTGCTGGTCGGACCGGTTCCGCTGCCGGGACCGGCCGAAGCGGACAGGGAGGCGCGATGTCGACGAGTGTGGGTACGGAGTCGGAGGCGCAGACGGGCAGTACGGACGAGGAACCGCTCCAGGTGAGGATCTCCCGGAACGCGAAGGCGCCGCTGACGCACGTGTGGGAGGTCCTGGTCAGTCGCGCCGGGGCGCAGGCCCTTCTGGGTGAGGGCGCCGTCCTGGGAGCCAAGGGGGATCCCTACCACTGCGCGGACGGAACCGGAGGAGTCGTCCGCAGTTATCACCCGTTGGAGCAGTTGCGCGTGTCGTGGCACGCCACGGCGGACAGCCCTCCCAGCATCGTCGAGGTGGACCTGCGCGAGGACGGCGACGGGACCGTGATCGAGCTGTCCCAGGGGCACCTTCCGGTCGGCGTCGACACCGATGCCCTGAGCCACCGTTGGAGCGAGGCGGTCCGGGCCGTGGTGGCCCTCGCCGAGAACTGACCCGTTCCCCCGGGACGCCTCCCGGGCCGGACGCGCGAGGTCCGCCTCCCCGGCGGTCGGGACGGACCGGGGAGGCGGACCGCAGGACGCGGACGGCCGCGCCGGCCCCTGCCGAGCCCGACGCGGCCGTCGGCGTGCTCGTCGCCCCGTGCGTGCCCGAGGCGTGTCCGGAAGAGGCCGAGGCCTGCCCGCGTGCCCGCGGACGGGCGGCGCCGGGGGCCGGCGGGCCGGCGGGGAACACGGCAGGTCAGGAGCGTCCAGCGCCCCGCGGGGACGTTCCTCCCCCAGGGGGGGACTTTGGTCCCGCTCGGGACGGCGGTCCGGGAGCGCAGCCTGGAGTCGGCGGCCCGAGACCAGCTCACCCAGGGATGTGACCAGACGCCACGAGCCGGACGGACTGCCGGAACCGGTGAAGCCGGTGACCGGCGCCGATCCGCGGCGGAGGACCTGGCGAGCAGCTGGCCCGGGCCGCTGTCGTGCGCGGACCGGCTCGTGGCGTTCCCGGCAGGTTCTGGCCGGAATGTTCAGCGCTCTTGTGTTTGAACGTTTTTCTCTTCGCTCGGTGTCTGCAACGTTATTGGGACGAAATGCATTTGTCATCGCGTAGGTGCGTGCTTTGTCCCGTTCCTGGGGGCAGGATCGTCCTGTGGCGCCCCGGGACCGTCCGGGGAACCACGGTCGACACGGGACCGTCGTGCGAGGTGGCCGAGCGGTCCCGATGGCCGGACACCGATCCGTCGTGGACGGCCGAACTCTCACCGGCTCCGTGGAGTCATGACCGATGGAGGAGAACTCATGCTTCAGCTGCACCTCACCGCGGCACAGGACCTGATCGTCATGATCGCGCAGATGCTGGGCCCGATCTGGATGTGACACGGGTCCACGGGGGATCCGTCGGAAGCGAGCTGAGAGCTTCTTCGGACGACCGACCCCGGGCACGCCCCCGACGGGGCCGTCCCCGGAGGTGAACCCGACGGCCCGACAGGTCCGGGTCGCGGGAGCGACCGGTGGGGCGGGTCCCGTCCGGGCCCGCCCCACCGCTTCGGGAACTGCCGGCACGTCGGTGGTCCGGCCCGCGTGGCACCCGGGAACCGTCCGCGCGGCCGGGAGGGGATGCTGCGAGGACGGCGTGCCCGAGCGGTGCGGGGACGAGCGGCGCGGGGATGAGAGGATGCGCTGCGGGGAGCGGAGGGGTTCACTGGGGTGAGCGCCGTACCGGGCCACGAGGGGAGAGCAACGACGCGTGCTGGATCCCGACGAACTCTACGAACTCCTTGACGATCAACCCTCCCCCGGGGAGCTGCGGCGACCGGCCATGGTCCACGTCCTGAACGGCTTCGTCGACGCCGGGCACGCCGGGCGCCTGACCTCGCAGCACCTGTGCTCGACCGCGGCCGAGCGGGTGCTGGCCCGTTTCGACGTCGACCAGCTCCTGGACTACCGCTCGCGCCGGCCCTCCATGCACTTCGCGGACGACCACTGGGAGTCCGTGGACAGCCCCCTGCTGGAGCTCCACCTGGCCCGTGACGAAGCCGGGACCCCTTTCCTCCTGCTCACCGGCCCGGAGCCAGACCTGCAGTGGGAGCGTTTCGTGCAGGCGGTGGCCGGGCTGATGGCCCGGTACGGGGTGAGCATCGGTGTCAGCCTGCAGGCGATGCCCATGGCCGTCCCCCACACCCGTCCGATCGGCCTGACGGCCCACTCGCTCCCGCCGGGGATCGTCGCCGGCCGCCCGACCTGGGGCGGCCGGGCCCAGGTCCCCGGGCACGTCTCGGCCCTGCTGGAACTGCGCCTCGGGTCTGCCCGGCGTCCCATGGCCGGGTTCGTCGTCCACGTCCCGCACTACGTCGCCCAGATGGAGTACCCGGACGCGGCCGTCTCCCTCGTGGAGGAGCTCAACGGCCTCGTCGGGCTGCGGCTGCCCACCGGGACGCTCCAGGCGGCGGGCCGGGGGATCCGGGAGACCATCGACTCCCAGATCGCAGGGCAACCGGAGGTCGCCGCGGTCGTCAGCTCCCTGGAACGCCGGTACGACACGGCCAGCGCGCAGCGGGAACACGCCGGGATCCTCGGCGAGGACGGGCAGCTGCCGACCGGCGAGGAACTCGGGGCACGGTTCGAGCAGTTCCTCGCCGAGCAGGGGCGGGGGCCGGACACCGACGGTCCGGACCGCCCCCGGGAGGAACGGCCCGAGGCGCCCTGAACCCTGCCGAACACGTCCGGCACCCGTCCGCCGCCGGATCCCGCGGCCCCCCTCGGGACCGGAGGCGCCCGATGCCTCGCCGACGAGCTCGAACAACGAACGACCGACCGGTCACCCGGCACCTTCCCTGCCTGCCGGAACCCTGACCGCCAGCCCGCGGGGGACGATCCTGGCCATCAGGCTCGCGTCCGGACTCAGCGGGGCCCCGTCCGCCTGCCGGGGACGCACCGACGGCAGCCGGACCTCGATCGTCCGGGCGGGCAGGATGCGGATGGGGGGATCGTCCGCGCCCGCCCGCAGCAGCGAGCGCCGCGCGCCGCGCGGCAGCGCCGGTACCAGCCCGACGTCCAGCAGGCCGTCGTCGGGCGCGCTGCGGGTCCCGCTGCGGGGCCGCAGACAGTCCAGGTTCCCCACCAGCACCCCGGCGACGGTCACGGCGAGGGCGGGAGCCTGGTCCAGGCTGATCCAGATCCTGCGTTCCGGGCTGCGCAGGCTCCGCCACCGGCGGACGAGATCCCTCGGACCCCCGCCGGCGTGGCGGGCAGGGCCGGAAAGGCCCGGCGGGAGAGGACCCCATCCCGTGCCGGCCACCACGGTGAAGACCGTTCCGTCCGCGAGCCTGCCGACGTCGACCCTGCGCTCACCGCCCAGCAGCGCCACCCGCAGCGCTGCCGCCGGCTCGCACGGGATGCCCAGGTGCCGGGCGAGCAGGTCGTCGTCCCGGGCCGGGAGGATCCCCAGCGCCGTGCAGGTCTCCACGAGACCCTGCGCGACCGCCCTCACGGTCCGGCCCGGGCCGGCGACGAGGACCAGCCCGCTGCCCTCCCGCACGGCCCGGCGGGCCTCGTCGGTGCCGTCGCGCCCGGGACCCAGTTCCGTCACGAGCGGCGCCGGCCTGCCCTGCGCCGCGCAGGCGTCGGTCACCTGACGCACCAGTGCCGCCCGGTCCGGTGGCGAGCCCGGATCGATGAGCAACGCTGTCCGTTCGTTCGCCCGCACGGACGCGCTCCTTTCACGTCGGGGAGGCGGGGCCGGCCGCCGCGGGCGCTCCGGCAGCCACCGGCGGAGGATCCCCGCCGACCGGCGGTCCTCGCGCGGACCGGTCCCGGCTGAGATGAGGATTCCCCTCAAAAGTGCAATTCACACCTTCGGGGGGCGTCGGATCCTCCCGGGGGTCCGCGCACGGGCCGGGAAGCGGACCGGCCGGGACCCACCGCCGTCCCGCGTCGGACAATCGACCCCGTGAGTGAATCGCACGCTGTGCGCGCAAAGGGCTCCGGTGAGCTCGATGTCAGGATCGGCGGACCCGGAAGGACGAGGTGACGGTGCCGTGGGAGCACAGACCCGGCCGCCCCGGCCGGCAGGGGACGACAGGGAACTGCTCGTCGGTGTCGACATCGGCACCACGAGGGTCAAGGCGCTCGCGGTCCGCCCCGACGGCGTCCTGGCCGGGACGGGCGAGCGCACCACCCCGTGGCGGCGGGCCGGTGGCACCACGGACGTCGACATGGACGAGCTGTCCGGCGTGACCGTCGCGACGGTCCTGGACGCCGTGACCGCCGCCCACCAGCTCTGGGCCCGGGGCCGGCCGGTCTCGGTCCTGGGGATCGGGTTCACGGGCATGGCCGAGACCGGGGCGCTGCTGGACCGGTCCGGCAGGCCCTGCGCCCCCGGACTGGCCTGGTACGACACCCGCGCCGATCCGGACAGGATCCTGCTCGCCGCTCCCGGGACCCGGTTCGAGCAGGCCACGGGACTGCCGCTGGGCCCGCTGCCGTCCCTTGCGAAGATCCTGTGGCTCCGGCGGAACCTGCCGTCGGCCCGGTCGGCGGTGCGCCATCTGAGCGTGGGGGAGTGGATGGTGCGCTGCCTGGGCGGGGAGGAGGCCGGGGAGCTGTCGTTGCTCAGCCGCACCGGGATGTGGCAGGTCGTGGAGAACCGGCCGTGGCCCCTCGCGCGGGAGCTGCTGGGCAGGGACCTCCTGCCGGGAGCCGCCGTCCTGGCCGGGACGCCCCTGGGGGCCGCGGGACCCCGGGCTCCCGCGGCCCTGCGCGGGGCGACCCTGACCGTTGCCGGGCACGACCACCAGGTGGCGGCCTTCGCCGCGGGGGCGGCCCTGCCCGGGGTCCTCTTCGACTCCCTGGGAACGGCCGAGGCGCTCGTGCGTCACGTTCCCGTGCCGGACGTCGGGGCGGCCCCGGGAGGGAACGGCGGGACCGACCCCGGACGGAGCGGCGGGACCGAGCTGGGACGCCGCATGGCCGGGGCGGCGGGGCACGGGGTGTCCGTCGGGCGGGCCGTCGTCCCCGACCACCTGTGCGTCCTGGCCGGGATGGTCACCGGCCTGACCCTCGAACGGGTCGCCGGCCTGCTGGGGGTGGGCTCCCGCGAGGCCCGGCACGGTCTCGGGCTGGCGGCCGAGGGACTCGACGGCAGCGACCTGCGACTGACCGGGTGGGACGGCGACGGCCTGGCCGTGTCGGGGATCGGGGACGGCGCGACCCCGGCGGCGCTGTGGCGAGCGGCGATCACGGATCTCACCGGGGCCTGCGACCGGCTCCTGGAACGGGTGGAGGAGTTCTCCGGCCCCCGGTCCTCGACGGTCGTCGCGGGGGGCTGGGTCAACAACCCGGCCGTCGAGGCGGCCAAGCGCCGCCAGCACGGGTCCTTCCGGCGCAGCGGCGTCCAGGAGGCCGGGGCGGTAGGGGCGGCGGTCCTTGCGGGCATCGCCGCGGGGGTCCTGCGGCGGCCGGGTCCGGGGGCCGTGCCCCGGTGGCGCGACGGTCGCCGGTGCGAGGAACTCGTCAGTCCCCCCGCGGCCGCCCCGGCCCCCGGCGGGTCCTGACGTCCGGCGCCCCGACGTCCGACCGTCCCGGCACGGGCAGGGCAGCGCGGGAACGGGAAGCCCGGAACGACGACGGGCGGTCCGGTGGCCGACCACCGGACCGCCCGCGGCGACCACGGGGCGCGGGCCCGTCCGTCAGCGCCCGGCTCGGCCCCTGCGTCAGTGCCCGGTGCTCAGCCGGGGGCCCTTGGGCTGTCCGACGGCGCCGAGCAGGTCCGTGAACCACGGCAGGTCGGAGTCGAAGGCCTTGCCGCCCTTGACCCGCGGGAACTCCACGGCCCGCAGGCGGTCGCCGTTCTCCTCGTCGTGCCCGATCAGGCCGCTCTCGCCGCGCAGGGCGCACTCCACGGCCAGGTCGGTGCAGCTCTTGATCAGGCGCAGGTCCTCGCCGTTGGCCGGGGCGGAACGGGAGAAGTAGCCGCTCTTCTGGACCATCGTCTTCTCGGCACCGACCAGGGAGGCGAACTGCTTGGCGAACCAGGCGCCCGGGTTGATCGTGTCGAGCTTGACGTGGCCGAAGGCGTCCCGCTCCGGCTCGACGCCCCGGGCGATCATCTCGTCGACGATGGTCTCGATGCCAGCACCCTCCGACAGGAAGATGTTGACGCAGTCGTGCTCGTCCATGACGGCCTTGAGACGCTGGGCCTCCTGCGCGATGTCGAAGCCGAGCTCCGGCACGTAGACCGCGTGCACGTCCCAGCGCCTGGCCGTGTTGCCGAAGCCGGCGAAGGACTGGGTGGCCAGCCACTCGCGGTACTTCAGCGCCGTTGCCGCCGTGAGCCAGCCGCAGTGCCGGCCCATGACCTCGTGGACGATGAGCATCCGCGGGTTGGAGCTGTGCTCGGCGATGATGTTCCGGGCGAACAGCGCCCCCTGCTCGGCGGCGGTCCAGGCGCCGAGGCTCTGGCGGACCGGGACCACGTCGTTGTCGATGGTCTTGGGCAGGCCGACCACGGTCAGCTCGTACCCGTTGTCGTGCAGGTAGGCGGCGAGGTCCGCTGCGGTCGTGTTGGTGTCGTCCCCACCGATGGTGTGCAGGACGTCGATCCTGTCCCGGGTCAGCTGCTCCGCTGCGACGTGCAGGGGGTCCTGGCCCTCGGTGACGAGACCGCGCTTGACGCAGTCCTTGACGTTGGTCAGCTTGACCCGGCTGTTGCCGATCGGGCTGCCGCCGAAACGGTGCAGCAGGTGGGCCTTTGCCCGGTCCTCGGGGGTGACGGTCACGGAACGGCCCGCCAGCAACCCGGCGTAACCGTTCAGGTACCCGATGATCTCGATCTCGGGAGCGATCTCGGTGTAGCGCTCGATGAGACCACCGACGGCCGAGGAGAGGCAGGGGGCCAGGCCTCCGGCGGTGAGCAGTGCGACGCGACGAACGGGCATGACGTGGTCTCCGGTGGTCGGCATTCGATGCGTATGTTCTGTGGACGGCACGCCATTGTGCGCTTTCCCACCCGGAGGTGGGCCACAAGGACCCGATCCGTTGGTCACCGGCCCCCGGCCCGCGACTGGCTCGTCGCGGCCGGCAGCGTGTGCCCGGCACCCGATCGGACGGCTGCTGGTGACGATCAGGTCTTGTGGGACACACCCTAGTCTCGAACCGACGGCTCCGACTGCATCGCAGGTCCCGGGAGGAGCGGCGAACGGCGGTCACGGAACGCGAGTCCCGTCACCGCCCGGGCCCGGCCGTCGGGACCCGGACGGGCGTGCCGACCCGACGTCGCCATGGTGCCACCACGGCTCCTGCGGACAGGGGAGCCCACACCGGGCCGGGTGTGCTCCGGGTGGGTGATTCGCGGCCGGCGGGGTCACGGGACCGTCCGGATGGTCCGATCCGGTGATGACGAGCCCGCCCGGAACCCGTCGAGCCACGGTCCGCCGCCGCCAGCCGAGGAGACCCAGTGCCGTCCCTGCCCACCGTCGAGGCCTCTCGCCTGCTCACAGCCCTGGAGACGGGATACCTCGTCCAGGACGTCCGCGGTGTCCTGATCGACGCCGACCCGCGGACCAGGCAGCTCCTCGGCGACGGGTCCTCGGGGACGGACCCGCTCGAGGGGTGCGTGGACGAGGGCAGCCTGCCGTTCCCGGCCGACCGGCGACCGCTCGCCACGGCGCTGCGCAGCGCCGGCCCGGTGCACGGCCTGGTCATGGGAGTTCCGGACCGTTCGGGGCACGAGGACGTCTTCCGGTGGTTCCGGGTGGACTGCGCGGTCCTGGAGCACGACGCGGACGGCCGGCCCGTCTCGGTCGTCTCCCTGCTCGTCGCGCTGTCCCCCCACGAGATCAGGCAGACGGGCAAGGGACTCCTGCCGGAGTTCGGCCTTCCCCCGTCCCTGCCGTGGGACCCGGCCGGCCCCGTTCCCGAGCAGCCCGTGGTGCCCGGCCCCCGGACGGCAGCGGGCGACCGGCGCCCGGACGCGCAGAGCTGGGTCGGCTACGGGCAGTCCTGGAAGGAGGACCCCCAGGAGGACGGGCAGGAGGACCGGC
>Ga0316579_10000359_pt1 | contig 14368 bp, 12 predicted proteins | sample J5NA_2_FD_203074 | JGI IMG/M metagenome (GOLD analysis project Ga0316579, IMG submission 203074) | Rhizosphere microbial communities from salt marsh grasses in Alabama, United States - J5-7_160517rDrA | ecosystem: Host-associated > Plants > Roots > Rhizosphere | place: USA: Alabama | collected... | reverse complement strand
GAGATCGAGCTGACGGCCGATCCCGATCCGTATCCGCTGTGGCATTCAACCCAGGCCGAGTCGGGGCAGAACTTTGCCGGTTTTGCCAACGAGGAAGTCGATATCGTGATGGAAGAGGCGCGGCGTACGACAGATCGGGAGCGGCGTTTCGAACTCTATGCCGCCTTCCAGCAGATCTTTGCTGAAGAGGTCCCATCCCTGTTGATCTACTATCCGATCTATGTCTACGCCGTCGACGAGAGCGTGCACGATGTGCAGCTATCCCCTTTGCTGTACACCAGCGACCGCTTTCGCAACATCTACGAATGGTACGTCCTGACCGACAAAGTCGAGGTCAGCGAAAACGGTGAGCTTGACAAAACCGGAGAGTAGTGGTAGAGTAGCATGAGCGTGCCGAAGTGGCGGAACAGGCAGACGCGCTGCGTTCAGGGCGCAGTGGGCTTATGCCCATGTGGGTTCAACTCCCACCTTCGGCACCAAACCCCGGCCTAAGGCTGGGGTTTTCTGTTTCATGTAGGCCCGCGCCGACAGTGCAGCGGCTCACCGTTGGCAGCCTGCCCGGCTTCGGCGGCTGACACTTGAGGCGGGCCAATCAAAGCGGCGCAGCGACCGCTCTCGCCATCGGAATACGGGATCTGTCAGACTTCCGCCGGCTTGTATACTCCACCGGATTCTTGCCCAACTTGACAATTCTACAGGGTTGCGGTACACTAGGGTCGGAGGCCCTCATGACCAACAGCAGGATTGGCAAAGTAGTTCCCTATCGCTGGATTCTCTCCCTTGCTATGGGTGCCGTGATCTTTTACCTGGCGGTGAGCTTTGTCATGCAGATGGGCACGAGCCTGGAGCTCAGAGAAAAGCGCCATCGCATAGAACAAGGGATTACCGCCGCAGAGAAGGCGAATGCAGAGTTAGAAGCTCGCCTGCAATACGTCTCGTCCGATGCTGCAGCGGAGGAATGGGCACGGGAGAACGGCTGGGCAAGGCAAGATGAAGTGTTGGTCGTAGTCTTGGCCCCCGAGGCTGGAAATTCCCCCCAGGACGAGCGCCAACAGGGCGATCAGGTCAATCCGGTTTCCGTCCGCGATTCGTGGTGGGATCTGTTCTTCGGACAGAACTGAACACAAGTTCCGCGGCTTTGCCAGAAGAACTTGAAAGGTGTGAGCATCGAATGCTCACACCTTTAGTATTTGCACCATGAATCTGTCGAGCAGCAAGGGCTGAGCGGGGCAGGCCCGCGTTCAGCTATTGGTCAGATTCGGCCATCGCCACGGCTTGTTGTGAAGGAGGGGTTGGACGAGACAGGCGGTCCAGCGCGCTCGCGAGCCCGCCAATGGCCCACTGCGCCCCCGATGCCAGCATCTGGTTTCTAGCCGGTTTCCCTTCCTCCGATAGAAGGTAGGAGCCCACGGAGCTGATGAGCGTCCCCGTGCGGAATTCGGGGTGCAGGCGACCCGCCATGTTCACAAGCTCCACGATACGGCCGAGGTCGAGGCGACGGTTGCCGTTATCGCCGTTGCGCACGGCATCGGCCAGTTGGAACCGGGTCGGCTGGCCCTCTTCGGATAGGAGAAAGGCCACCAGTTTGTCCAGGATGGCGCGCCCTGAAAGCGACGGATCGGATGTCAGCAGCGGGGCCAGGCGCTCCACCTGCCTGGCTGCAGTCTCTGGATCATCCACGAGGGCGTCGATGAGAGCCCTACGCAGGCCCGCACCTTCCGGCGAGAGGAGCATGTCCAGCGCCGGCTCCGCCAGCCCCTCGGTTTCGAGGCGGAAAGCCGTGTCGTGGGTAGCCAGCGCTGCCAGATCTTCAAGGCGCTGCCAATCGATCGCCCCCTCCTCGGTCAGCAGTTCGTCGAGCAGCCGCTGGCGCAGATTGGGGTTGGGAATGGTGAGCATCATCCGGGCGGCATAGGGTGCCGACACGGTCCAGATGTCGAAATCGGGATCGAGTTGGAGGCTGATTCCCTCGAGCGTCATGATGGCCCGCGTGATGTAGGCAAAGTTCACCGGGATCCGGAACTCGTATTCGTACAACAGGGGCGCAAAGCTGTTGGTGGTATCCTGGAAGGTGTAGTGGCGGTCGGCGGAACCAAAGAGCGTCATGAACAGCTCGGTCGCCAGCGGGACCAGCTCGTCCCAGCGAGCATCGCTACGCAGGAACCCCAGGGCGACGAGGTTGTCCTTGAGGTTCTCGGGACGGCGGTTGGCGACGTCCACGAAAATCTCGACGATCCGTTCCTTCTGCTCGTCGCTGACGATGCCCATCATGCCGAAATCGATAAAGACCAGGGTGCCATCCTCAGGCAGCACCAGGAGATTGCCCGGGTGGGGGTCGGCGTGGAAGAGGCCGTGCTCGAATAGTTGCTTGAGATTGGCCCTCACGCCGATGCTCAGCAGGGCGTGGATGTCGACCCCTGCCTCCACCAGCTTGGCCTTTTCGATGATCTTGATGCCGTCGATATACTCTGTGGTCAGCACGCGGCGGCTGGTGAACTCCCAGTACACGCGCGGAGCGTACACCCCCGGCATGTCCTCGACATCGGCCCGAAAGTGCTCCGTCAGGTGGGCCTCGTGGACATAATCCAGCTCTTCAAAGAGCTTGCTGCCGAACTCGTCCACCAGGCTGACCCACGGCTGTCGCAGACTGATTCGGGGAAACCGCTCGATGAAGGATGCCAACCGCCGTACCAGTGCCAGATCCAGGCTAATGGTCTCTACCAAGTCGGGACGCTGAACTTTGACCGCGACCTGTTCGCCCTCATGGGTAACGGCGAGGTAGACCTGGCCCAGGCTGGCTGCGGCGAACGGCTCGGGGCCAAACTGATCAAAGAGTGTCTCCGGCTTCCAGTCCAGCTCTTCCTCGATGAAAGCATAGGCAATCTCGTTGGGGAAGGGAGGAAGCCGGTCCTGGAGTGCAGCCAGCACGTCCAGGTAGGGCAGCGGCAAGAGATCGGGACGAGTGCTCAGGGTCTGCCCGACTTTGACAAAGGCCGGGCCCAGCCAGATCAGCCTGCCCAACAGCCATTCGGCGCGGCGCCGCTGCCGGTCCTCGATACTCTCTCCCCGGCGGTACGTCCAAGACCAGCGATCGACAACTCGGTAGAACAGGCCCACGAGCACGACACTGAGGATCTGGAAGACGCGCCCCAGTGCGCGCCAGAAGCCAGCATCCCGCAGCTTGGACTCAATATATTCGAATGTGTACGGTCGTTCCAAAGGTATCTCAGTCATGGCTGCAGTATAGCACAAGCATGCTACCAGGAAAAATCGGGCGCTCAGGGTTACAGGTGTGTGCGTACTCTCGCGGCATGCGCCCAGGCAGTCCGGACAGCTCGGTCCGGCGTACGGCAATTCATTCCGCTATACGCAGGATCGCGGGCAGGGTTGCGCCTGCCTGCGGGCCGGTGGCGCGGAGCACCCTTCGTCCTGGAGCGTGGACGCGACGGCTTAGAGCATCTCCACAAAGGCCTGGAGGCGTGTGCGCAGGGCTTCCAGGCTCGGGATCTGCTCCATTTCGAGGAGCAGGTAGGGCATGCCGGCCTGCTCCAGCTGCGGGCGGACGAGGGCATAGTCGAAGGCATGGGGATCGCAGAACTTTTCCAGGGTGAACACGATGCCGCTGGCACGCACGCCGTTGGCCTGGTCGAGCAGCCAGCGGCCGGGGTCGTGCTCCGGGTGGTATTTGGTCGGGCAGGGGGGCCGTCGTAGGTAATAGTTGGCCAGGGCCTCGATGGGATCGCCCTCGGTGCCCACCTCGTCGAGAAAGTGCCGGGAGGCGCTGCACAAGTCGTCGCCGACGATCCGCGCGCCCAGGTCCTCGATCAGTTCCAGGAGGCGCGGCTCGTCGAGCACCGCGCCCACGAGGAAGAGGCGGGGCAGGTTCTCTGCCTGGCGCTGTCCGGCGTCCGGCGGCTCGGTTTCCAGTTCGGCCAGCAGTTGGCTCAATAGCGGGTTGAATTGCTCACGGGGCATTCTCTGAGCAGCGTCGAGAATGGCAAAAAAGGCCGTCGCGGACAGCCTGCCCCGCGCAGCCTGGAGGGACCTGACCAGGCGCCGCGTTTCGTCATAGAGGGCGATGCTGGCCCGCAAGGTGGAGTCGGGTACGGCTCGCCCCGAAAACGAGGCCAGCCGTTCTGCAAATCGTCGGAGCTCGGCGACCAGGTAGGGACGGGCAGATGGCGCGCCGAGGTTGGCCGGCTGCATGATGCTGTCCACAAAGTGGGCCGGGCTGCTGTTTGCCCGCCAGAGATCGGCTTCAGCCTGCATCGTATCGCACGTATGCGAAAAAACGGTGCCTGTGAGAACGTCCAGCTCGCCGCCAAGCAACTGGTCGAGGGTGCTGCGGCACAGGGCGCAGGTGTAGGATTGCAGATGTGCGTCTACCTGGCGCAGGGGCATGCTTGTGCCCCTCAGGCGCACAGGGCAGTATCCCGCGGCGTGGATCAATTCCTGGGGTACATAGCTGCACAGCGTTCCCATGGCCTGATAGCCGGGGTATTGCTCGCTCCACCGTCTCAGTGGAAGGCGCGCCGCTTTGGTCACTGTTTCCAGTACTTGTGATTCGATCATGGCAGGCAAGGAAAGCTACCTTTCGGCCTCTCGGGATGTTCGCCGCTATGGGCGCCCTATCTATTCGTACGCGGCCGGGACCTATTCCGGCGGGCAGAGCCAGCCCACATCCATGGCACGGTAGGGCCGGCGGCGTGCCTTGATTTCGCTGCGCTGGGCCAGAAACCGCGGTCCTGTGGTGCGCACCCACTGGTCCATGTGCTCCTGCAGCCGCTCTGGCGTCCAGCGGTGATCGCTGGCGCCGTCGCCGTCAAAGTGCAGTCGAACGGCTCCATCTTCCATCTCGATGGTGGCCTGGCGCGCGCAGATGGGGCAGATCGCGCGATCCCCTTCCAGGATGAACGAGTCGCAGCGGCAGACAGGACACACTCCGGGTGGGGCGGCGGCAGGGTTCAATTCCCCCTTGCCCAGGCGTTGCCCCGCGGCGAGCGCTTGATCCATCAGGTGGTCGTCCAACAGCACCTCGCCAGGGCCGGGGGCGACCGCCGTCAGGCTCTCGATGGGGCGAAAGCCAAAGGCTGCTACCAGTGCATTCAGGTAGGGCAGGCTCACTCCGCGCCAGTTCTCCAGGCCCGCGGTAATGATGGTGACCGCCGGTCGAAGCGGGGGCGGGCTCTCCTCGATCCCGGAAGTGACCATCAGCAGCCGGTCGAGCACCAGCTTGACGGTGGCTGCAGGCCCGAGAAAGTAGGTGGGGGCTGCGAGGACCAATGCGTCGGCAGTTTGCACGGCATCCACCAGCCAGGCCATGTCGTCGCGCAAGGGACAGGGCTTGCCGCCGATAGCGCAGCGCATGCAGCCGGTGCACTGCATCAGCCGCAATCCGGTCAGGCGGATCATCTGCGCGGAGGCGCCTTCTTCTTGCGCCCCCCGCAGGACCTGGCGGACCATGAGCTCAGAGTTGCCCCATGATCGGGCCGAGCCGACGATGCCCAGGACGTATGCCATCGAGCCGGCTTTCTACTCCTCCGCCTCTTCCTGGCCTGTCAAGGACAGAACCTCTGCCACGGAGGGATATCTCGCCTCCGGTTCTGAGTCGGCTTCTTCGGACGGTTCCTCAGCCACTGCTTCTGCTGGCTCTTCGGCAATCGCTTCTGGCGGCTCTTCTTCCGGCAGCTCGAGCTCTGTTATGGGCTCAAAGGCCGGCGCCTCAGAGATGGCAAGCTCCGCCTCGGCGGCTTCTTCGATGGTCAGCCCTCGCTGGTAGAAATCGGCCAGGACAGATCCCATGTCGCCTAGGTGCATGTCCTGGCGGGGCCGGAACCTGCTGGTCTGCCGCAACGTGTAAAGCTCCTCCAGGGCCAGATCCCCGGCAACAATCGTTTCGGTCCGATCGGTGCCCGCCTGGATCAAGATCCCGTCGCCTTTCGGCGTCAGCGAGATAGGAGCCAGGAGCGCCGACTGACCAAAGAAATCCTCGCGGTTTTCTGGGCCCAGGTGATTCGATCCCAGCATAAAGCTGCAGGCCACAAACACCTGGTTCTCTTCGGCGCGAAGGGCCAGTGCTGAGCGCACAGCCTTTGCCGGGCTTGAACCTGGACTGGCGACGACGCCGATCAGGATGTCGGCTCCCTGTATCGCCATCAACCGGGCAACCTCAGGATAGAGCGCGTCGAGGCCGAGCACCAGGCCCAGGCGCCCATATCGAGTCGCCAGGACGTTGACGGAAGTGCCGGGAGTGGCCAATTCTTGCTCATCGGCCGTCAGGTTGAGCTTGTCCTGGTAGCCGGCAACTTCACCGGCGACGTCAAAAAGGTACGAACGGTTCTTGACCGCGTTTGCTTCCTCGTCGTAGATGTATAGACTGCCGGCTACGATCGCCGTGCTGAATTCCCGCGCCAGCCGGCCAAACATCTCGATGTAGGCATCGCGCAGCTCGTTGCCGCGCTTGCGCAGCAGGCGCTCCAGGCTGCCCTTGAAGCCGCCGCCCAGGGCACCCCCGGTAGTGCCTGCCAGCCGTCCCACGCTACGCGAAAGGATGCCCGCTTTCGGGCGCTTGCCCTGATCTTGACGCTGGATGAAACTTCGCTTGAACCCCGAGATCAGCGGAGGGGCGAGCATCACCCCGGTCAGCTCTGGAAAGACGGTCAAGTGGACTGCCTTGGCCTGGGCTTGGCGCAGGAAGCGACGGGCCTCGGCCTCGAAATCCTCATGGGTGGGCGGAATGCTCATCCGCTGTTGGACAACTGCAACCGTTACGTTTTCCATCTGCCTCCCCTCCATATGCGAACTGCACCTATTATAGCACACTTTGCCGGCATAGGCTATCCCGAACTTTGGATGTGATAGTTCTTGCGCAGGACAGGCCTATCGCGGAAACCCTGAGGCCACAATCGCCTCTCCTTGACAAACCGCAGACCCTGCACGATAATGGCAGGTGATCGGTTGAAACGAACAGCACCTGAGAGAGGGTGCGCTGCCGGAACGCGCCGCATGGTGCAGCGAAAAGCGATCACAGCCACCTGGTGGAGGATGGCATGAGCAATAGCGTTCGGCTGGATGAGCTTCCCCATCGCCGCTACAACCCGCTGCTGGATGAGTGGGTGTTGGTTTCTCCTCACCGCACTCAGCGGCCGTGGCACGGGCAGGTCGAGAAGCCGCCGTCTGAGCTGCGGCCCGCCTACGAGCCCGGCTGCTATCTGTGTCCCGGCAATGCGCGGGCCGGGGGTAAGCGGAACCCCCAGTATCAATCCACGTACGTCTTTACCAATGACTTTCCGGCCCTGCTGCCCGACACCCCGCCTTTTGGCGATGAGCATGGGTTGCTGCGGTACCAGAGCCAGCGAGGCACCTGTCGCGTACTCTGTTTCTCTCCTCGCCACGATATGACGCTGCCAGAGATGGCGCAGGAAGAGATCCGCTGCGTGGTGGATGTCTGGGCAGAGCAGGTTGCGGAATTGAGCCAGACCTATCGCTGGGTGCAGGTCTTTGAAAACAAGGGGGCGGCGATGGGCGCCTCCAACCCCCATCCCCACGGTCAGATTTGGGCTGTAGACACGCTTCCCAACGAACCCGCCAGGGAGGAGCAGCAGCAGCGCGCGTATTGGGACGAGCACGGTCGTCCTCTGCTACTGGACTATGCCGATCTCGAGGCAGCCCGGCGGGAGCGCGTCGTGGTCGCAAATAAGCACTGGCTGGCTGTGGTACCGTTTTGGGCGGTATGGCCGTTCGAGACGCTGCTGTTGCCCCGCCGCCACGTGTTGCACCTGCCAGACCTGACGCCCGACGAGCGAGACGCACTGACCGGCGCGCTCAAGCAGTTGTTGACCCGCTACGACAACCTGTTTCAGATCTCGTTTCCGTACTCGATGGGCTGGCACGGCGCACCTGCCGGGCCAGCGCCGCCGGGAAAGGGCGGAGAGCAGGCCCACTGGCAACTTCATGCGCACCTTTACCCGCCGTTGCTCCGTTCGGCGACAGTCCGCAAATTCATGGTCGGTTTTGAAATGCTCGCCGAGGCACAGCGCGATCTGACGGCGGAGCAAGCAGCAGAGAGATTGCGCGCGGTCTCAGACGTCCACTATCGGACGGCCTGAGGGTGCATCTTTTGCCGTCGCTTGAATGCGGGCGTGGCTGGGCGCCGGCAGCAGGCGAGCAATAGAGATCGATCCATTGAAGAAATGAGCTTGTCAAGCGGCTTTTGGGTAATCATAAACTGTTTGGCTTGCATTTTCGCCCGTCTTGCGGTAAAATACAGTATCAGCTGTATATTCAAGCAATAGCTCGTTTTATGTATCATGCTTGACGCCACTTGCGGAAAAAAGTGGCTCTCAGATGGTAGTTAGGCGGCAACCGAGTGAGCGTGAATAGGAATCGGGCAACTGACGTAAACCAGCGGATTCTGGAACTGGTCCATCAGATCAGCTTGGCTGCGGATTTTCCCGGCGCTATGCAGGCTCTGGTGGAGCAGCTCTGGGAGCTGATGCCGTGCGACGGGATCTCGGTGATGTGGCTCGATGGGGAGCATCTCGAGGTGATGGCCAGCCGCGGCGCCACAGCGCCGCTGCGGGGACTGAACTTGCCCGTTGGCCAGGTCGGCGCAGCCCGTGCCGCCATCGACAGCGGCCGACCGGTGGCTGTCCGCGACACCTCCGCGGAGGAGGCTGGTTGGCAGCAGGTTCCGGGCGAAGAGCGGGTGCGGTCGTGGCTGGGCGCACCTCTGCGAGCGGACACCTGGAACTTGGGTCTCTTGGAGTGGACGGCACTCAAGCCTTCACGCTTTGGCGAGTCCGATGTCAAGATGGCCGCCGAGATCGCCCGCTGCGTCGCGCCGATCTTGCATCGAGATCAACTGCTCGAAGACGCTCGCGGGCGAATCCGGGAGAGAGTGGAGCCCTCCTCTTCTGCGGGCTCGCCGACCATCAGCCTGAGCGCAGAGCTAAAGCCGGTGGTGCACGAGGCGCTCGAGTTCACCAAGGCCCGGCACGCCTACATCTTTGTCCAGGCGGAGGCAAGTCCCAGGCTGCGCTGCCTGGTCGCTTCTGGAGAGCAGCGGCAGCGGATCGAGGGCGTGACGCTACGCGGTGACGGCACGCTGGGAGGGTGGAGCGTCCCCATGCGCGGAGCCGGTGACCGGCTCGGCGCGGGCCCTTCTGACCGGGAGATCATGGGCGATCTGGGGATCAAGGAAACGTTGATCCTGCCGCTCCAGGTGAATGGGCGCCAGATCGGCATGCTGGGTGTGGCTGAGCCCCGCCGCCGCCGCTCCTTCGAGCGTGATGCCCTTCGCCTGATGACGCAACTGGCCAGCCAGGCCTCTGTCATCCTGGAGCGTGTGTATCGTCAAGTCCCCAAGCAGGATCAACAGGACTATCAGGCGGTCTTTAAAGCCTCGCCGTTGGGCGTGGGCTCGCTGTCGGTTTCCGGCGAGATCCAGTTGTGCAATCCAGCGCTGGCGCGCTTGCTGTCGCATTCCGATCCAAGCCTGGCAGGCCGCAAGCTTTCCGAATTCCTGGTGGAAGGTGACGGGCAACGCCTGGCCAACGCGTTGGAAGAAGTCGACATATCGGAACAGCGCCGCCAGGTGGATGCCCGCCTCCGGACGCCGTCGGGAGACGTTCGCCACCTGCGCATTTCCCTGTCCAAGGCGCAGATATCTCAGGATCCGGGGGGCAATCTGGTTGCCATTGTTGAGGATGTGACGGCTCTCAAGATCCTGGAGGAGGAGCGGGTAGCCCACCTGGCCCAGCTTCGAGAGAAGAACCTTCAACTCCAGGAACTGGACCAGCTCAAATCACGCTTCGTATCGAATGTCTCCCACGAGCTTCGCACGCCGCTGGCGGTGATCAAGCTCTATGCGACGCTGACCCGCAAAGGACGGCCCGAGAAGCAGGCCCACTATCTGCAGACGATCGAGCAGGAGACGCACCGTCTGGAGACCATGGTGGAGAACATCCTGGACCTGACGCGCATGGATCGACAGGAGTTGCATTTCACTCCCGAGCTTCTCAAAGTGGACGAGATCGTCGACCAGGTCCTGCAGGTCTACGAAGAGACCGCGCAGAGGCGTGGCCTCGAGTTGAGAAATCACATCCGGGGCGAGCTACCGCTGCTCTGGGCGGACAGGGACCACCTCATCCAACTGCTGACCAATCTGGTGGACAATGCGCTCAAGTACACGCCGCGAGGCGGGCAGGTATGGGTGGCATCGCGCGTCTTCAAAGACGATGGGCAGTCCTTCCTGGAGCTCGCGGTGGGAGACACCGGGCTGGGCATTCCCAAAGACGAACAGGAAAGAGTATTCGAGCGATTCTACCGGGGCAGCAGCAACCGGCCCGAGTCCACCGGAACGGGTCTGGGCTTGGCGATCGTTGAAGAGTTGATGGCGCAGCACGAAGGCAAGGTTACGCTGCAGAGCGAGGTCGGAAAGGGTAGCGTGTTCGCTCTGCAGTTTCCCCTGTACGAACGGGGGAGTCCCCAGAACGTCCCGGGGCAGGAGGATGACGAATGACGGAAGAAAAAGTTGCCATGCGCGAACTGAAACTGCTGATCGTCGACGATCATGCCATCTTTCGCGAGGGCCTGCGGGCACTGCTGGATATGGAGGACGACTTTACCGTCATTGGCGAAGCCAGCTCGGGCAAGGAGGCCCTATCGATGGTCGCCGATGAGCCTCCGGACGTGATCTTGCTGGACCTGCACCTGCCGGATGGCAGTGGGGCGGAGTTCTGCCGGCACCTTTTAAGGATCACTCCTCAGTCCAGGGTCCTAATCCTTTCGGCCTACGACGATGATCAAGAAGTGAGCGCTGCCTTGATCTCCGGAGCATCGGGCTATGTGCTGAAAACTGTCGGCGGCGAGCGATTGGCGGACAACATCCGCTCGGTGTATGGCGGCGAAGTGCTGCTCGCACCGACCGTTGCGGCCAAGGTCGTGCGCCAACTCAGCCGGCTCAAGGAGGACACGGGGCGCCAGGAAGAGGCGCTCGAAGTGCTCACGCCACGCGAGCGAGAAGTCTTTTTTCTCGCCAGTCGAGGCCTAAAGAACGCAGAAATCGCAGAAGAATTGTACTTAAGCGAGAAAACAATCAAGACACACCTGAGAAATATATATAACAAACTGAATTTGGCCAGCAAAGCAGAGCTTCGTCTGTTTGCGGTCCGGATGGGTCTGACCGCTGAGGCTAACAGCTCCTAGATCGAACTGGAGCGGTGTCGTGCCAGGGCCGCCGGCAAGGCGGCGCACTCGCTCAAATGTGCTACACTATATCTTGTGTCTCGTTGGCCATGACCCACCACAGGTTGTGGTATAGGGACTAGACCCAGGGTCTCACGTCCTCAGCCCTGAGGCTGTAGAGCGGGGCAAAAGGCTCTGGCTCTGCGACCATGCCGTAAGCCATAGGATCAGAAAATCTACCTCCCGACATCATCCCCAAGGGGGATGTCCTCTTTTGCGCTCCTGTGCTATCATGTGAGTGCAAAATGGCGGCATCCGCCCTTTGTTTTGGTTTGACAGCGATGACGGGTGGGCGGGAGACTATGGCGATAGGCGTTGGCAGCGAGACAAAACGGATACTGGTGATCGGTAGCCATACACCCTTGATGGAGGGCGTGTCTGATTTGTTGCAGGTAGACGGCTATCCTGTAGATGTGTCTTCCACGCTTGCCGAGACCGAGTACGCGCTGAATGGCTCCTTGCCTGGCCTCGTGCTCATTGATCTCTCCAGCGCTGCTCCCGATATTGACCGGCTGGCAGAGCAGATACGGCAGGTGCCCCAGTGGTCAAACGTGCCGATCCTATATGTTAGCTTCTCGGGTGACGATCGCATCCGCGAGCTCCAGCGCCGCCACCAAAACAACGGCGACAAACGCTTGCACTTTTATGCGCACACATTGCTCGGCATGGACAGGTTGATGGACCAGGTCAGAACCTGCCTGGCCTGACAAGCAAGCTTCTCCGCAGTTGAGAACGAGCCCCGTCATCGAGACGGGGCTTTTCTATTGCCGCGACAGGCTCGCACTACGAGCGCTTTCACAGAGGGCTGCTGTGCAGGAATGCTCCGCGCCCGCGAGCGCCGGTGAATTCGCGCTCCCGGACGATAACTTGCCCTCGGGAGAGAACCGTCTCCGGGTAGCCTTGTACCTCCCACCCCTCGTAGGGGCAGTAATCCACGTTCTGGTGCAACGTCTCGACCCCAAGGGTGACGTGGCGGTCTGGATCAAAGATCACCAGATCTGCGTCGGCGCCTACCGACAGCGTGCCCTTGCGCGGGGCCAGCCCAAAGCGACGGGCCGGTTCGGTGCAGCACACCTCCACCCAGCGCTCGGGCGAGAGGTGCCCCGCCCGCACACCGTGGGTATAGAGCAGGGCCAGCCGTGTCTCTATGCCTGGCGCGCCGCCGGGGATGCGGGAAAAATCGCCGCGCCCGCGCGTCTTTTGCGTGCCATAGAAGAAGGGGCAATGATCGGTAGCGACCGTGTTGACTTCATTGGCAGCCAGGCCCGCCCACAGTGACGCACGATCGGCCGCGGTCCTGGGTGGGGGCGCCATCACAAACTTGGCGCCTTCAAAGCCGGGGCGCTGGTATTCTTTTTCGTCGAGTAGCAGATATTGGGGGCAGGTTTCCACCCAGACGATCTGTCCCCGCTGCCTGGCTGCCCGTACCTCTTGTAGGCCAAGTGCGCAGGAGAGATGAGCGAGCACGAGCGGAGTCCCTGTAACCCGCGCCAGGGCGAGCAGCCGGTGGATGGCCTCAGCCTCCATGATGGCCGGCCGGGTGCGCGGGTGGTTCTCGGGCCCGGTGCGCCCCTCTGCCAGCGCCTGGGCCGTGAGATAGGCGATGGCGTAGTGATTCTCGGCGTGGACCAGCGCCCGTCCGCCGTGCTCACGCAGGGCTGCCAGTGCGCGGAGCAGGTCGCCATCGTCCAGGCGCAGCCCCTCGTAGGCCATATAGATCTTGAAGCTGGCGGCGCCAGCCTGGATGGAAGCCGGTATTTGGGCCAGAATCTCATCGTCGGCCCGCGAGAGCGTCATGTGCAGCCCATAGTCGATCACCACCTTATCGTCGGCTTTGGCGCGGCGCTCGCCCAGGGCCTCAGCCAGAGGCTGGCCCGCCTTCGGCTCGGCAAAGTCGATGATGGTGGTGGTGCCCCCGCACGCAGCAGCTACGGTGCCTGTATAAAAGTCATCGCTGGAGGCGAACTCGCCTACAGGCATTTCCAGGTGTACGTGCTCGTCGATCGCGCCGGGCAGCACCAGCTTTCCCGTGGCGTCTATGGTCTCCGATCCACGTAGGCCTGCGCCCACAGCCACGATCCGGCCTGCGGCAATGCCCAGGTCGGCCCGTGATGTCGCCTCAGCGGTGACGATCGTCCCATTGGTGATGACCAGATCGAACATGATGCACCCTCCCTCGCCCTGTACTATAGTCGACAACCATCCGGCTGTCAACCGCCGCGTGTTGGCGGTAGCAGAAGGTGCGCCGCACCTGTGGTCTAGGCTCAACGCCTTGGCCCTGGGCGGCGGTACCTGGCGGGCGCGGTGAACCAGGCTACAGACATCTAAGGGCAAGTCGCCTATGCTTGACGTGTGGGATCAGGTGGGTGGGTGGCTGGCATTGCACACAAGGCGCAGCGCAAACCCTGGCTGCCGCGACCTGTATATGTGCACTCGCGTAAGTTGACAAACCTGGTCCACTATGCTATAGTACGACGTACCCCCTCCCCTGGGGGGTGGGGTAGATCGCCAGGGGGTGCCGAGATGGCCGAGGAACACAGGCAAGGGATCATCAACCGGTTGAAAAGCATTGAAGGGCATGTGCGCGGCATTCAGCGTATGGTGGAAGAGGACGCGTACTGCATCGACATCATGAACCAGAATCTGGCCGTCCAGCGGGCATTGGAAAAAGTCAACGGGTTGGTCCTGGAGCGCCACCTCCAGACCTGCGTGACCACTGCCATCAAGGGCGACGATCCGGCCGAACGGGAGCGGGTTATCGCCGAGATCATGAGTGTCTTTGAGGCAAAGGTGAAGCTATAGGCACCGGGCGGGTGGCTGTGCCGGGGTAGCACCGGCCGCGCTGCATGCCCATGGCTTCTGACGGTAGCGTATCCAAATCTACGGATGGAAAGGAAGAACAGAAATGGAGACCATCAAGCTGGACATCCCGAATATCAGCTGCAATCACTGCATCATGACCGTCAAGCGCGAAAGCGGCTTCGTCGACGGTGTCGAGTTTGTCAGCGGAGACGTTGAGGGCAAGACGGCTACGTTCGAGGTGGCAAACGGGCAGGCATTGGCCGCGCTCAAGTTGGCCCTGGCAGAAGCCGGATATCCGGTAGCGTAACAGCTACCAGGC
>Ga0316579_10000358_pt1 | contig 14383 bp, 14 predicted proteins | sample J5NA_2_FD_203074 | JGI IMG/M metagenome (GOLD analysis project Ga0316579, IMG submission 203074) | Rhizosphere microbial communities from salt marsh grasses in Alabama, United States - J5-7_160517rDrA | ecosystem: Host-associated > Plants > Roots > Rhizosphere | place: USA: Alabama | collected... | reverse complement strand
CCGGATCGTTCGGGCCGAGGCCGGGTCGCCCCTGGGCCTGCCCACCGGGTAGAACGGCCCGCGCGAGCAGTGCGGCGGACTGCTCTGCCCTGGTCTTGCCGCTGTGCAGGGCCTGCTCGACCCGGATCCCGGCCCCCTCCAGGAGGTCGGCGAGGCGCCGCACTTCTTCACGGCCTTGCTCGCTCAGGGGACGTTCCGGGTCGGTCTCCTTGGGGACGGCCAAACCGTGTTGGGCCAGATAAACGCGCATCGTGGGCTTCCGTGGTCGGGGTGGGGTGGAGGATAGCCGGGTTTCGTCCCGCCGACCGCTGTCGAACAGGGTCAGCTCCCAGAGCCCGGTCTCCGTATCGTGGCGCAGCAGATAGATGCCGCCGTCGTCGCCGCGCAGCTTGTAGTAGCGATGGCGGGGGTCGAGCCAGCGGTCGATGATCTCGGTCACCGCCACCTCGCGGCGTCCCAGGTGGAGGCGACGGGGCTCGCTCTCCGCGCGGTGGCCCGCATAGCACTCCACGCGGATGAAGGGCTCCTCTTCCGTTTCGGCGTCTTGCTTGGAGGGGGCGCTCATGGTCTTCACCTTTCGGACACCGGGTTCCCGGGTCGAGGACCGGCCCGCGGATGCCGGCCACCATCCTTGCCCGGTGCCGGGCGCAGGTGAATCGTCCCCGGGCTCCCCAGGTGCCCGTCGATGCGGATCTCGACCGGCAGGAATTCCCGGATCACCTCCGCGTTGGTCAGCAGATGCAGGGTGACCTCGCTGGTGCTCAGGGCGGACGCCTCACCCGCGGCGGCCAAGGGCAGCAGGAGCTGATCCGCCAGCCAGGGATCCACGGCGCCGTCGCTCTGGAGGAAGGCCGCCAATCCCGCCACCGCCTCGTCGGCCACCTGTTCCGCGCGTTTGCCCCGGGCCCCGAGGGCGAAGCAGCAGCCCTGTCCATGCTCACACCGCGCCAACAGCAGCAGCAGGGTCCCGCGCGTGGAGGCGGGCAGCTCCTCCAGCTCGATCTCCGGGACCATCCCCGGACAGACGCCGGCCAGACCCCGCAGGGCCCGCCGGCGCTGCCGCTCGGCGATCTCCCGGGGCAGATTCGCGACCGCGGAGAGTCCGCGGACCTCGCGCAGGGCGCCCCGCTCGGTCAGCCCCAGCGGCTCGGGCCGGGCGCCGCCCGGAATGCGGGCCCGCAGCTCACCGCCGCCCTCGGGATAGAAGCCGGCCATCGTCAGGGTCAGATCGAAGTGGATCCCGATCCGGTGCAGGAAGGGGCGCCACTGCCAGTCGAGATAGTGGAAGCAGGGGCTCCAGGGCACATGGGTGCCGCCGCGGATGACGACCTTGGACTCTCCCCCTGCCACCGCGAGCGGCAGGAGCAGCGTCTGGAGCACCAGGGAGGTGGCCCCGGCGGTGCCCACGTCGAAGAAGTAGTCGCCTGGCCGGACCGGGCCCGGGGCAAAGGCGATCTCCCGGGAGCCCACCCGATCACCGTCGATGCGGGCCCCCGAGACCTGGGCCGCGGCCTGCACCGCCGTCAGGTGCTGGGGCCGCAGCCCCGGGCGGTCCCGGCCGGCCCGCACCCGCGAGAGGACGAAAGGGATTCCAGTCAGCAACGAGAGGCTGAGCGCGCTGCGCAGCACCTGGCCGCCGCCCTCGCCCATGGCACCGTCCAATGGGATCGGATTGGTCATCGTCCCCGACTCCGGGGTGGAACCCGTCGTGCGCGCCGCTGCCCCTCAGGTCAATTGTAGCGAGCCCCGCGGTCGCCAAGCGGGTCGCGCTGCGGTAGTCTCCCAGGGCCCCAAACCGCGGAGAGCCCCGATGCCCAATCCCACACGCCTCTCGATCCCCCTCATCCTGGCGGCGAGCCTCGCCTGGGCGGCCGGACAGGTGGTGACCTTTCAGGGTTTCACCTCCGAGGTGCCGGCGGACTGGGTCGCCAGCGAGCCGAGCAGCTCCATGCGGCTCCTCCAGCTCGGCGTGCCCGGGGCGGAGGAGGGGGAGGGCGGCCAGTTCGTCGTCTACTACTTCGGGCCCGGCCAGGGAGGCACCCTGGAGGCGAACCTGGAGCGCTGGGTGTCCCAGTTCAGCAATCCCGACGGGAGCCCCGTGGAGCCGGTGGTGACACCCCTGAAGTCCACCATGCCCGCGACCCTGGTGGAGCTGCGGGGCAACTATGCGCGGGGGGTGGGCATGGGACCCACCGGCGACGCCCTGCCTGATCGCATGCTGCTCGCCGCGGTGGTGGAGACGCCTCAGGGTAACCTCTATCCCCAGCTCCACGGCCCGGCGGCGCTGGTCACCGCCCAGCGCCAGGCCTTCATCGGGTTCATCGAGGGGATCCGTGCCGCGGAGTCGCCCTGATCGCATCGTCGGGCGGGTCCCACCGGCGACGGGCGTGGGGCCTGCCCGTCAGCGTGAGCGGGACAACAGATAGGGCGCCGCCGCGACCCAAAGGAGCACCAGGGGCCAGAGCCGGCCGGAGAGCAGATCGTAGTCCTGCACCAGCCGCGCCCAGGAGTGCCCGGCCACGTAGTGCCCGAACAGGAATTCGAACGCCACGGTGAGCCCGAGCCAGAGGGCGCCGACGCCCAGGGCCTGGGCCGTGGACCTGGGTCCCCACCGCCGGATGACCCACCCCATGTAGAGCCCGAGCAGCACCACGACGCTCAGGGTCGAGACCTGGTGCGCCCGCAGCTCGCTGAGCTGGGTCCCGTACCAGGCCTCGCGCACCAACCCGTTGGCGATCGCGATCGCCACCATCGGAAACCAGGCAAGGAAGTAGCGCCACATGGTCCTTAGGTTAGCTCGCCAACGGGTCCCCTGGGCGGGAGAGTAATGCGGGGTCAGGCCTGCGTTGCTGCATCGCGAAGGCGGCTGGTCTCGCCAACCAAGCGCGAAGCGGCGGCGACCGCCTTTTCGGCGGGGGCGTCCGTCGCGAACAGATCGGACGAGGCCGGTTGAATCAGCGCGAGGTCGGGGCAAAGGGTCTCGCCTTCCTCGCTCTTCACCAGGCGGAGCTGGGCGGGTAGGGCCTGATCTCGCAGCAGGCAGTCGCTCGGCAGGCCCAACACCTCGCCCAGGACGAAGGCGATCCACTCTCGGTGTAGCAGCGGATCCGGGCGATGGCCAAGCTGGCTTTCCCGCCACTCGTCGTATGCCTGCCCGAGCCGTCGGCGGGTCTTGGAATCCACCGTGTCCAGACCCTGCGGGAAGACCCACAGCGGCACCGGCAGCGAGAGGAAGGGCCCCGACTGCTCGATGAGGGCCAGCCATTCGGCGTGGTGGCGGGCGGTGGACACGGCGGATTCAGAGCGCGAGCTGGACCCGGATGACAGCCTCCACGGCGCGGAGGTCGGCCGCGGACAGCATGCCCAGCCGCTCTGACAGACGCGACTTGTCTGCCGTGGTCAGTTGATCGGCCATCGCCTTGCTCTCGGCATTCCCTATCCGAACCTTGGCCTCACTCGGGTAGAGCTTGGCGGTGTCGCTGGAAAGCGGAACGACCTGCACCCGGTTCAGGAAGCGGTTGGCAGAGTCGTTGCTGACGATCACGGCCGGGCGGCGCTTGCGGATCTCGCCGCCGACCGCGGGGTCGAAGTCGACCCACCAGACCTCACCGCGACGCATTGGCCGCGTCTCCGATCAGGGACTCGCTCCATTCGGTGGCCTCCCGCTCTCGCTCGGTGTCTTCCGACATCTCGCGATAGGCGGCGTCCAGCTCAGTCTCGGGGGCGAGCTCGCGTGCGCGCCGGAGCACGACGTCCTCGAATTCCTTGGGTACCAGAAACCAGAAAGGGTGGCCTCGGCTCTGGGGGCTGCCCAGGGGCTGGTCACGATCGCCATTCCATCGGATGCCCACCGCAGGCTCTCCTTCCCAGTCCAACTCGGCCACGGAGCTTTGCTCGGCTCCGCCGTCATAGATCACGTGCACGTTGGAGACCAGTTTCTTCGGACCATCGACTGTCTTCGGATCGCAGTAGTCGGTCATAGCATCGCACCTCGCGTTTGGTTGGGACGCTAGAGAGCGTACACGCAGTCGATACATGTGTCCATACATAGCTAATCTACATAGATTCAAAAATGGGATCTATGTAGCCGCGTACCGCTCCGGCACCAAAAAAGTCACGGCCACGGGAAACAGCCTCGGCACCGGATCGGCATAGCGTCGCCGGATGTTGCCCTCCTCCCGCGCGATCTCCTCGTGCGGACGGTGGTTGTCGCCGCCGAGCACCAAGATGCGCCCGTGGGCGATGACGGCCGGGGTGTCCATGGCCTCGGCGGGAGCCATGTCGGTCGCCATGCGGTGGTCGCTGTAGTGCTTAGGGCGCGGTGAAGCTCGCGCTCGGCGCTCGGGTAGTCGATCTCCAACGGCTCGATTCGTCGTAATAGAACAGGATCCTCTTTTAGACCGATTGCGTCAGCCTTCGCGTCATGTGCAGCCGCACGTCCGCATCCTCGGTGATCGCGTGGAACAGGTGGTGGGGGCTGGTGGCGGCGTCGACCAGCGCCGCCAGGTCCGGGCGGACCTCCGCGTAGAGGTCGAGCAGCCGCAGGTCGAAGCGGCCTAGCGCCTTGGTCAGCGGGTCCTTGCGCTGACGCGCGAAGATCCGCTCTCCCCCGTCCTGGTAGAGGTCGCCGAGACAGATGTGGACGGCCGAGAACAGGGTCGCCCAGCCGTTGGCCCAGAACATCAGATCGGTGTCGAAGCCCTCGCCTGGTGGCGCCTTTCCTTGCAGGACCTCGTGCAGCAGGTCCCGGTCCCTGACCGACTCGCCCGGGTCCAGGATGGCCGCGCGGCCGTAGGCGTCGATGGTGGAGCTGGTGAACAGGATGGGGCGGTCCGGGTGGCGCGCCAGGACGAAGCTGGCGTCTTTCAGGACCTTGCCCTTTTGGTCCGGATCGAGGGGGTTGCGCTTGAGGCGCGGGGAGGGCGCGGAGGTCAGGATCCTGACCTGATGTCCACGCCGGCCGAGCTCCTGGGCCAGGCGGGCGAAGACGCCGCGCCGAAAGACGTCCATGGAGAAGCTCAGGGCGTTCTGCTTGTGCAGCAGGCAGAGCTGGATCCCGGGATGGCGCGGGGCACACTCCACGATGTTGGCGATCTTCGCCACCGGGATGCGCTCGCGCAGCCTGCCGTGCCTGTCTACGATGACCTCCTGGTGGAGCTCGTCGAAGCTGATCTGGAGCAGGACCTGGGCGGGCGGCCAGCCCTTGGGGCGTGCCCGCAGGGCCGCGGACATCCCCCCGAGCACCTGCTCGGTCCGTTCCGGATCGTCGGCGAAGTCCCCATTGAGGAGTATCGCGAAGGTCTGCACCCGGTCCATGGTGCGGATCGCCCGGAGGAACTGGTCCAGGTGGCGGGTGAGGTCGCCCCCGGTGAAGAGCACGCTGCGCGTATGGGCATTGACGAGCGCCAGCAGTGACCCGGGGTCCGGGGCATCGCGCATGGGCGGGCGCCAGATGAACATGCAGTGGCGGCAGGTCTGGCGGCAGCCCATCGCCGGAATCACGCCGAGCTTTTCGAACCGGGGCTCCCCGCCCGGATCCGGCAGGGCGTCCACCAGCGCCAGCCGCTCCTGGTCCTCCTGATCGAGCATCTGCCTGTAGCGCGCCCGCTCCTGGCGCCCGAGGGCGCTATAGGTCTCCTGAGACGTCTGAGTGAACAGACCGAGGCCGCGCCAGACCGACATCATCTCGGCGGTCAGCCGCTCCGCGTCGTTGCCGTGGGCCGCGAGCAGCCCCAGGAGCTGGCGCTGCTGGAGGGTGGACCCGGGGGCCGAGAGGAGCCGGGCGATATAGCCGCGCAGGAATGCCTCCGCGTCCTGGGACCCGTCCAGCAGGTCCATCAGAAAGGCGCGCGCCGGGCTGCGGAAGGGGCCCAGGACCGCGGCGCGGTAGGCCTCGGGAACATGCTCTCGCAGCCAGTGGTAGACATGGAGATAGCTCAAGGGGAAGCTCAGGGCCTCCGCGTCGGGATGGTCCCCGAGCATCTGCCGCATCCCGCCGCCGGTCAGGCGATTGGTCTCGGCCTTGAAGCGCTCGCGCAGGCGCGACACCAGGATCTGCTCGAGGTCCGGTGCGCGTTCCTCGACGACGGCTGCTTGTGGTGTCTGAGGCATGGTCCTTACCCTAGCCGAGGCGGGCATGACCTACAAGATCGGTCCACAATGGCGCGTGGCCCGCGCCCTGGATTGCCGGATCCGCTGGACCGTACCCACACCTCGGCATCAGTCGTAGTCGGGTCCCCCGGGTTGCCTGAGTCGTGGCCTTGAGGCAGCATCGCCCGACCCACCCGATGTGACGACGTTATCCGAGGCGAATCGGCCCATGAACGAGAAGCTCTACATCCTCTTCGGCACGGGTCCGGACGCGGTGGGCCTGGTGCAGCAGATCACCACGCCCATCGCCGCGATCGGCGGCAACGTGATGGACCTGCGCCAGGACGTGCTGCACGGGCTGTTCACGGTGTTCCTGGTGGTGGACTTCGCCGGATCGGACGCCTCCGCCGAGGAGATCGAGCGCCTGGTCGGGGAGATCGCTGGCCAGACCGGTCTCGACCTCCGGGTCGAGAACTACCAGCCGGTGGCGCGCAGCGCCGAGCGGGTGAATCTGCTGCTGATCCTCGTGGGGCGCGACCGGCCGGGCATCATCGCGGCGGTATCCGAGTGCCTGAGCAGCTACCGGGTCAATATCGAGCTCTCCCAGATGATCGCGCGCGAGAGCATCTTCCTGATGGAGCTGCTGGTCGACATCCGGCTCAGCACCCTCCCGTTGGAGAACCTGCGCTCGACGCTCCGCGAGAACATGGCCGGGCTGGGCATCTCCGCCCTGTTCCAGGACCGCGACGTGTTCAACAAGAAGAAGCGGGTCCTGCTCTTCGAGCTCGCCGGGAGTCTCATGGACGGTGAGACCCGTGACGGGATCCTGCGCCAGGCGGGCATCTCCCAGCAGGACTTTCGCGCCGTCTACCCGGCGGGGGATCCCGCCGCCTGCCTCGCGGCGGCACTGGAGCGGCTGGAGGGGCTGCCGGTGGAGCTGCTCGACAAGCTTGCCCTGGCCGCCTCGCCGACGCCCGGCACCGCGGAGCTGATCCAGACCCTGAAGACCATGGGCTACCAGGTCGCGGTGGCCTCGGGCGCCTTCTCCCAGGTCACGGACCGGCTGCGCGAGCACCTGGCGCTTGACCACTGCCACGGGGTCGAGGCCCCGGTGGACGAGGACGCCATGACCTTCGCCGGGGAGCCCTTGGGGGAGGCACCGGCCGCGCCGGACCACGAGCGCATCGTCGCGTCCCTCAGCGCTGGGGCGGGCGTGGCGCGGGAGGACATCACGCTGGTCTCGGACCAGGGCTTCGGCGACTCGGCGCCCCCGGGGATCCATCTGGTCTTCGACACACGGCTCTTCCTGGACTTCCTCAACCAGCACGTGCTGAGCCGCGAGTCGCTGGTCGGGGTGCTCGGCGCCTTCGGCCCACCCGTCTCCCGCTGACCGTTTCCGGAGCCCCCCATGAGATCGGACATCGAGATCGCCCGCGAGGCGACGCCGCGTCCTATCGTCGAGGTCGCGGAATCGGCGGGACTCGCCCCCGACGAGCTGCACCTCTACGGGCGCCATATCGCCAAGGTGCCCATTTCGGTGATGAGCCGCCTCCGGGACCAGCCGGACGGGCGGATGATCCTGGTCACCGCCATGACGCCGACCCGCTTCGGCGAGGGCAAGACCACCACCACCATCGGCCTCACCCAGGCCCTGGCCAGGCTCGGAAAGCGGGCCATGTGCGCCGTCCGCGAGCCGTCGCTCGGTCCCTGCATGGGGGTGAAGGGGGGCGCCGCGGGGGGCGGCTATTCCCAGGTGCTCCCCATGGAGGAGATCAACCTGCACTTCACCGGGGACCTGCATGCGGTCTCCGCGACGCACAATCTCCTCTCCGCCGTGCTCGACAACCACCTGCACCACAAGGGCGTGCCTGAGATCAACCCGCGCAACCTGGTGTGGAAGCGGGTGATCGACATGAACGACCGGTCCCTGCGCAGCATCGTCGTGGGGCTGGAGGGCCGGGGGCTGAACGGCGTGATGCGGGAGGACGGATTCGAGATCACCGCCGCCTCCGAGATCATGGCGGTGTGGGGACTCTCCCAGGATCTGGCCGAGCTCAAGACCCGCATGGGGGCGATCATCCTCGGCTACGACTACCTGGGGAAGCCGGTCCGGGCGGGGGACATCGGCGCCGCCGGCGCCATGGCGGCCCTGATGAAGAACGCCATGCAGCCGAACCTGGTGCAGACCATCGAGGGCGTGCCCGCCCTGGTGCACGGCGGGCCCTTTGCGAACATCGCCCACGGCTGCAACACCATCGCCGCCACCAAGCTGGCCCGCAAGCTCTCCGACTACACGGTGACCGAGGCGGGATTCGGGGCCGATCTGGGCGCCGAGAAGTTCTTCCACATCAAGTGCCGCGCGGGCGGCATGGCGCCGGCCGCGGTGGTCCTGGTGGTCACCCGCCGTGCCATCGCCGTTCACGGCATCGCCAACGTGGCGCGGCACGTCAAGAACCTCCGTCGCTTCGGGGTGCCGGTGGCGATCTCGGTCAACCGCTTCCTGGACGATCCCCCCGAGGAAGTGCAGGAGATCCTCGCCGCCTGCCGCGATCTCGGCGTGCCCGCCGCGGTCACCGACTACCGGGAGTCCGGCGGCGCGGGCGGACTCGAGCTGGCCGAGCTGGTGGTGAATGCCTGCGACGAGCCTTCGACTCTGACCCCGCTGTACCCCCTGGAGATGTCCATCGAGGACAAGGTCCGCTGTCTGGCCCAGGACCTCTACGGTGCCGACGGGGTGGCCTTCTCCCCGGATGCCGAGCGGGAGATCAAGCAGATCACCAACCTGGGATACGGCGGGCTGCCGATCTGCGTCGCCAAGACCCCCAACTCCCTGTCGGACAACCCGAAGCTCACCGGCGCGCCGACCGGCTTTCGGCTGAGCGTCACCGGCGCCCGGGTCTCCGCAGGCGCCGGCTTCGTGGTGATCTATACCGGTAAGGTCATGACCATGCCGGGCCTGCCGCGGCGCCCCGCGGCGCTGGACATCGACGTCGATCCCTCGGGCGCGATCAGCGGACTGTTGTGAGGTGCCCATTCCCCGCGACGGCGTGGTGGAGGTGAATCGCCCCGCGGGCATCCACCCGACCTCGGCTTTCCGGCCACCGATGGACGCCCCGTTGCCTGGCCTGTGGGTTTAGGATACGCCCTTCGCAAGCAGCGACATCCGAGCGGCCCGTGACTCATTCGAGCAGGGCCTCTGGTCGCCGCCCCATTCGGGATGCCGCATCGCTTGCCCGCCATGCAGGGGATAAGCAGTGCAGATTACCGGGATGCTGTGGGGGGCGAGGCTCCTCAACTACGTGGACTACCCGACCTCCGAGGTGCTTGGGCCGGAGGCGACCGGGGAGCAGATCAAGGACCTGATCGACCGCTACGGCAGCGTGTTGATCAAGCCCGTCCTCAAGGGCGGCATCGGCAAGAAGGGGAAGGCCGGTCTGATCGGCCATGCCAAGGACGTGGCGACCGCCATGCGCGAGAAGGAGCGGCTGTTCTTCGTCGAGCACCGCGTCGGCCACTCCGTGGCGAAGGCCGAGGGGGTGACCTTCGAGAGCGCCATCCCGGCCCGGCACGAGATCTATGTCTCCATCGCCGACGACACCCGCTTCCGCGCCCCGACCCTCACCATCACCCACCATGGCGGCATGGACATCGAGGAGCTGCCCCCGGACAAGATCGCCCGCATCCCCTTCGATGCCCTGACCGGGTTCAAGGGCTTCATCGTGGCCAATGCCCTGGACAGCATCCACGCCCCCGCCGAGATCATCAGCCCGCTGGTGCAGCAGCTCCCCAAGCTCTGGGATCTCTTCAACAACTACGGCATGAGCATGCTGGAGCTGAACCCCATCCGCATGATGCCCACGGAAGACGGGCGTCTCGTGCCGGTGGCCTGCGACTTCAAATGCAGCTTCGATACCGACGATCCCGCCTGGCAGCGCCTCAACTTGCCCGGCAGCCTGGAGTCGAGCAACTACTCGGCCTTCGAGCTGGAGGTCAACGAGCTGCGCACCTACAAGGGTCAGTCGGACGTCTTCGTGATCAACGAGCTGGGCACCATCACCGCCATGACCTTCGGCGGCGGGGCCAATGCCCTGGTGACCGAGCTGCTGGGGGATCGCGGGACCATCTCGTCGGACTTCGGGGGAAACCCGCCCTACGAGAAGATGCTCGATATCAGCCGCATCGTCTACAAGCATTGGCTGGCCCAGACCAATGTCCTGTTCATCATCGGCGGCAAGGCCAACAACACGGACATCTACACCACCTTCCGCGCCATGGCCGACGCCCTGCGCGCCTATTTCAATACCCAGGGGCCGCGGCCCCTGTTCGTGGTGGTGGGACGGGGCGGTCCCAATCTGATCCGCGGCATGGCCTATCTCAAGGACACCCTCGACGGGCTCGGCATTCCCTACCGCATGTTCGGCCACGACTCGGCCATGAGCGAGGTGGTCAATTACGCCCGCGCCATCGACGATTGGATGCGCGAGGGCGGCGCAACGGACATCGCTCGTCGCATGGGCATCAACCCAGCCGGCGCCGGGAGCAACGCATGATCGCCAACATCGCCCATATCAAGGAGTCGGTGCGCTGCGCGGGCATCCCGGAGTTCCCGTACTATTTCGTCGGCGTCGATTCGCTCACCAGGCTCGCCACCCGCGACGACCGGGTCTGCGTGCTCAACATCCTGGGCAGCGAGAGCCGCACCGTCACCCCGGTCAGCCATGTCTACTCGGGCGGCAACGTGGTCTGCGGTGTCCAGCCCGGGCGCTCCGGCTCCGTGCTGAAGACGGAGCTGAACGACATCCCCGTCTACAACACGGTGGCCGAGGCCCTGGCCGCCGGGCACAAGTTCAACGTGGCGGTGGTCTATGTGCCGCCCGCCGGGGTCAAGGACGCGGTGATCGAGGCGGTGCGGGTCAACTCCAACCTGGTGCGGGTCATCATCATCACCGAGAAGGTGCCGCTCAGCGACGCGCGGATCATCCGCCAGTACTGCCAGCTCCAGGGGGTGGACGTCTTCGGGGGCAACTGTCTGGGAATCGCCGACGCCCATCAGCACGTGCGCATCGGCGGCGCCCTGGGCGGCAGCCATCCGGCGGAATCCCTGGTGCCGGGCTCGGTGGCCATCTATTCCAACTCGGGCAACTTCACCACCACCATCGCCGTCTATCTGCTGACCGCCGGGTGGGGGACGACCGTCTCCCTGTCCTCGGGTAAGGACGTCTACATCCATTTCGCGGCGCCGGAGTTCACCAACGCCTTCCACAAGGACGCACGCAGCCGGGCCGCCGTCCTGTACGTCGAGCCGGGCGGCTACTACGAGCAGGACCTGGTTTTCGAGAAGCCCGTGGTCGCCTGCGTGGTGGGGCGCTGGAAGGACCGGCTGACCAAGGCCTGCGGTCATGCCGGGGCCATCGCCGGCAGCGGCGACAACGCGGCGGCCAAGGAGGGCTGGTTCATGGAGAAGCTCGGCGTGGACGCCATCTTCACCGCCGACAACCCGGTCTGCTCCGCCAAGGGGGCGGTGGTGACCAACATCGCCGACGTGCCGGCGGCCATGACCGCCGTGATGGCCCGCAACGGCCAGGGCCCGGACTTCGCCCCCCACGGCGACCTGTCCATGAAGTGCTGGTTCGCGGACGACACCGGCCTGGTCCTGCCACCGGAGCTCGACGTGCGGCCGGTCCCGGCCGTGGAGCCATACCGGCAGCAGATCGAGGCGGTCAACCGTCAGCTCGGCGTCATCCAGCCGCGCGAGTCCATGAAGGACGCCTCCGGGGCCTCCATGATGGACCCGGTCACCCAGGTCACCCGCCTGCACGGCCAGAGCATCCTGGACCTGGCCACCCGGCCCTACGAGGACAACCTGGTGCTCGCACTCGTGCGGGAGTACCCGGACGAGCCGGGGAGGGCGCTGGCCAACGTGGCGCTCAACGCCCACGTCAACCTGGCTGGGACGCCGATGCTCGCCGCCGCCCAGGCCGCCCGCGAGGCCGGCAACAGCCCCAACACGGCCCTGTGCGCGGCCATCGCCATGATGGGCCCGAGGATGCTGGAGGGCGCCCGTCGGGCGGTGGAGGCCTTGGTGACGCTGTTCAAGGAGGCGGGCGTCGCCGACCCCTCGGAGGCTGGGCTCTCGGTCGATGCCCAGCTCGATGCCGCGGACGCTGCCCAGATCCAGGCCCTGACGACCGCCGATCCCGATCCACTGGCCGAGGCGATGCTGGCGGGTGCCCTTGCCCGAGGAGCGGCCGGATCGGTCTTCCTGCGCTTCCTCGCCGCACTCGGGGAGCGCCACGGGACGCACCCCGGCGCCGACGCGGTCCTCGCCGCCATCTCCTGTCACCTGGCCTGGCGGCCCCTGCTGCACAAGCGCATCTCGGTGACGACCCTCGGCAACCTCCCCTGGCACCTGCGGATCGCCGCCGCCGTGGTGGGCGCCTCGGTGCCGCCGGAGCGCCAGACGCCGGAGACCTTCGGCGGCGTCCCAATGGCCGAGCTGATCGCGGGGTGGAGCTTCACCGAGACCGCCTACCTGGCCCTATTGGCCCGTCGGCCGGACGAGGAAGAGCGATTCGCCTTCACCGTGCTGCTCGGCCTCACGGCCTCCAACGGACCCGGCACCATCTCCGCCCAGGGTGCCAAGGGCGCGGTCAGCGCCGACGGCCCCGAGGTCCCGGAGCGCGTCCAGGTCAACAAGGCCTACGTGGGCTTTCTGAGCCACACCGGCTTCGCCCACGGCGGCAACGGGTTCGAGGCCATGCAGTTCCTCATCGAGCGCTTCGGCGGTCTCAATCTGACCGACCCCGGGGACCCGGCCCACGGCCTGGACCTGGTGCGCATCGCCGCCGACTATGCGCTCGACTACAAGGCCTACAAGACCAAGGCCAAGGCCGCCGGAAACCTCTCCTACGTCAAGATCCCCTGCGTGAACCACCCCGTGTTCAAGGGCAAGGAGATCAACCTGGATCCGCGGGAGGTCTATGTCCGCGACCTGTTCCGCGAGCGCGGGAGCTACAACGTCTTCCACGACTTCTACCACGAGCTGGTCCAGGCCCTGGCCAGCTACGGCGTGAGCAGCAACGTCTATTGTGTGAACATCGACGCGGTCATCGCCGTCATCCTGCTCAAGATCCTCTGGCGTCCCTATGTGAGCGGCGAGATCGATGCCCGATTCCTCGAATACGGCGCATTCACCACCTTCCTCTATGGTCGCGTGGTGGGCCAGGCGGCCGAGATCGAGGACCACGCCACCCGCGGGCGGAACATGGATACGCGGACGGCGGCGAGTCAGTGTCGGTTTGTGGGGTGATCGTTGTGAATCTGACGGTGCCCAATTCCTCTGGGACCGCGCCGACATGCAGGGCTCGAGAAACTGACCACCGGAGCTTTGGACCTGAGGTCGTGCCCCACTGATGGCGTGTAATCGTTGCGGCACGTATGGCTATGAACCTCACCATCACCATCGAGGATGATGTCCTGAAACGGGCGCGCCTGCGGGCACTGGGGAGATGCTGATCAAATGCCATCCTGGCATTCGATCAGCTTGCGCTTTGAGAGGCGCGACTCTCAAAGCGCTTCATTCTCAGTGGGTTATCGCCACTGAGAATGCCGGGCGATCCCTCGCCCGGAGGGGAAGCGCAATAGATGAGCGCTTCCCTGGCGGAAGGCACATCGGTGGACGCGGTCCTGCGGTCATTCCTCGAGGCCTATGCAGACGCGGGAGAGCGGGAGCAGGCGGCCATTGCCGACCTCATCAACCTCTCCCTGGAAAGTACCGCGGGCCGCGGTGCCGCGACCTGGACTCGGGACGAGCTCCATGAGCGCTGAGTTACGCTTCATCGGCACCAACTCGCAGGGGCGTAGGGCGGATGCCCGCAGGGCGATCCGCCAGGATGTCGCCGGTCGAGACGGCGGAACCGATATCGCTTTCCGCCACATGCCAGCCGACACTGAAGCCTCATCCACGCGATGCGCCGGGATGATTCTCGAGAAGATCGTCAACTTGCATATCGGGCACCCACCGGAAGGCGTTTGCCTGGCGAGCTCGGAGGATATTCTCAGAGGCGATTAGCGTGAAAGTCGCGCCGGGAGCGCGCTCGAATTCTCCCTCTCCCACGGAGGACGTCGCAAAAGCCCGTCGCGCCAGAGGAGGGTGTCGCCAAAGCCCCTCGCGCCAGGGGAGTTCGTCGAAAAAGCCCCTCGCCCCAGGGGGGAGAGATGAAATGGACCCGTCCCACTTCCGGCGCGGCTTCTGATGAGCCACGATGGTGAGTGGTACTTCCATCAACTGAAG
>Ga0316579_10000357_pt1 | contig 14396 bp, 16 predicted proteins | sample J5NA_2_FD_203074 | JGI IMG/M metagenome (GOLD analysis project Ga0316579, IMG submission 203074) | Rhizosphere microbial communities from salt marsh grasses in Alabama, United States - J5-7_160517rDrA | ecosystem: Host-associated > Plants > Roots > Rhizosphere | place: USA: Alabama | collected... | reverse complement strand
GAAGCGGAACAGTTGTTGGCCTGTGTACAGGATGCCGGCCAGCGTGACCAGGCCGAACGGCGTCTGCGCTATCTGAAATTGTGCCTGAGTCAGAGCCGTGGCGAGGGTGTCGATTTCGTCATCGAGCGCAGCTATCAGGACAAATTATTGCAGAGGCTCTGATCTGCTAGCCTAGACTAAGGGTGGTTGTACTGCTGGATACATTACTGATCTGGGGATGAGCTGCAATGGCTAACAGTCCATACAAGATGTCGCTGGAGATGCTGCACCCGCGGTCATTGGGATATCTGAGTGAGCAACTGCAGTCGCTGGTCAGGGGACGACTGTGGCTGCAAGTGCTGGTCGGTATGGTGCTGGGTATCTGCGTGGGTATCTTGATGGGGCCGTCGCTAGGATGGCTCACGCCGTCAACGGCCGGGACTATCAGCGATTGGCTGGCCTTCCCGGGTAAGCTTTTTCTCGCGCTGATTCAGATGATCGTCATTCCCCTGGTGTTTGCATCCATTATCCGTGGTCTAGCCGCCACCGAGGATCTCGAGCAACTGCGCAAGATAGGGCTCAGGATCGCACTGTATTTCATGGTGACGACGGCCTTGGCCGTCAGCATCGGCATCTGGGTTGCCTCTATCGTCAAACCGGGGCTCTTTATCGATGCCACCAATCTGCAAACATCATTGGAGGCTGTTCCAGCCGCCGTGACTTCGGCGGCGCCCGGCGCCTTGAATATTGGCCAGCTGCCGCAAAAACTGCTCGGCCTCATGCCTGCCAATCCCTTGAGTTCCATGGTGGAGAGCAATATGTTACAGGTGGTCATCTTCGCCATGGTAGTGGGGGTGGCTCTGGTGATCATGTCTCCGCAACAGTCGAAACCGATGCTGGACCTGCTGGGATCTTTGCAGGAAGTGTGTATGACCGTGGTGAAATGGGCGATGTGGTTGGCGCCTTATGCGGTATTCGGGTTGATTGCACAGCTGACGGCCAAGTTGGGTTTGGATGCCCTGCTGGGCATGGCGGTTTATGTGGGGACGGTACTTGCCAGCCTGTTGCTGATGCTCATCGTCTATCTCATCATCATTTTCCTTGTCGCCCGTCAGCGCCCTTTGGCCTTTTTAATGGCGGTGCGGGATGTGTTGTTACTGGCCTTTTCCACATCGAGTTCCGCGGCTGTGATGCCGCTGTCGATCAAGACCGCGGAAGACAAACTCGGCGTCCGCCCTTCGGTATCGCAATTTGTGATCCCGCTGGGGGCGACGATCAATATGAACGGCACCGCGCTCTACCAGGGTGTGGCCGCGATCTTTCTGGCGCAGATCTTCGGTGTCGATATCGGTGCAGGCGGCATGGTGCTCATCGTGCTCACCGCGGTCGGGGCCTCGATTGGCGCACCGGCGACGCCCGGGGTGGGTATCGTTATCCTGTCCATGGTATTGGCCAGCGTCGGCATCCCGGCCTCCGGCATCGCCCTCATCATGGGAGTGGACCGCATCTTGGACATGAGTCGCACGGCCATTAACGTGTGTGGTGATCTGGTCGCGGCGAAACTTATGGATCGCTGGGTGGGCGGCAAGACCACCGCAGAGGAACAGGCTGCTGAAGAAGCCATCCGCGAAGAAGTCCGCACGGCGACCGGTCAGGATGTGATTACCAACTAAACCGTAAACACCGGGTCATACACTACACTACACCATAGCAATGGTGCCACGGGGTGCGCGGCCCACAGTATTCGCCGCGCGCCGCATCTCTTGCTTGGCTCGTTGTTCTGCAGCTCGGCGAGAGCTTGGCGGGATTAGCGTTACCCGCAGAATTATTTTGAAAGGAGTGAGCAGATGAGTCAGTTATTTACACCTTTGAAGATCGGTAAGGTCACTTTTCGCAATCGTATTTTCGTTTCGCCTATGTGTCAGTATTCCAGCCGTGACGGCCTACCGACCGATTGGCATCTGGTGCATCTGGGCAGTCGCGCAGTGGGCGGTGCCGGTATGGTGATGATGGAGGCTACGGCGGTGACGCCGGAGGGCCGCATCTCGCCCGACGATTCCGGCATCTGGTCCAATGCCCATGCCGAAGCCTTTCAGCGCATCACCCGCTTCATCAACGAACAGGGTGCGGTGCCGGCCATCCAGCTTGCCCATGCGGGGCGCAAGGCCGGCACCGACCTGCCCTGGCGCGGGGGTAAGCCTTTGGGATTCGAGGCGGGCGGATGGACGCCGTTGGGACCCAGCGCCGTGCCGTTTGCCGACGGTTATGCGGTGCCGCGTGAGATGAGTATGGCGGATTTGGACGAGGTAATTGAGAACTTCGCCACCGCCGCGCGGCGTGCGCGTAACGCCGGCTTTCTCTGTGTCGAAGTGCACATGGCCCACGGTTATCTGCTCCATGAGTTTCTGTCGCCCTTGGCCAACCTTCGCGTCGATGATTACGGCGGGTCTCTGGAGAATCGCATGCGTCTGCCGCTGCGTGTCGCCGCCGCGGTGCGCGAGGTGTGGCCGGTGGAACTGCCCGTGCTGGTGCGCATTTCGGCTACCGATTGGGCGGAGGGTGGTTGGGATGCGGATCAGTCGGTAGAGTTGTGCCGGCGCTTGAAAGCACTCGGTGTGGATATGATCGATTGTTCCAGCGGCGGTATGGTCCCCAATGCATCCATTCCGTCCGGTCCCGGCTATCAAACGCCCTTCGCTGAGCGCATTCGCAATGAGGCGGGCATAGCTACAGCCGCTGTCGGGTTTATCACTGCCGCGGAGCAGGCCGAGCATATCCTGCGTACCGGCCAGGCCGATGCGGTATTTCTCGCCCGCGAGATACTGCGCGATCCCTATTGGCCCTTGCGCGCGGCGACCGCCTTGCATGTCGATGTCGAGTGGCCTCCCCAGTATCAACGCGCTAAGATTTGACCTTGCTCAACCACCAGCATATTGAGAGTCGTGAACATGAAAGCTACCGCTGAATTACAGGTCGTGCCTATTGGTGAGGGCGTTTCCGTTCGCCGGGAGATCCTCCAAGTCGTGGCGTTGCTGAACAAGCATGATTTTCTTGTAGAGACTCATGCCTCAGGCACTAATATCGAAGGGGACTTGAATGAGATTCTCGCCGTGGTGGGCGAGATACATGCGATGTTGCATAAGGAAGGTTGCGTGCGTCTGGTGAGTTATTTAAAACTGGAGACCCGCACGGATAAGGAGCCGACCCTGGTTGGCAAACGGCTTTGAGAGATGTAGAGGATCAGCGCTTGGCGGTGGCGATGGCGGATCGGGATTTGGCCGGACCGCTGTTGACCTTGAGTGAGGACGAGGCATTGTGCGGGGCCCGGCAGGCCGGCGAGTCGCACTGTGAGTGCTCGCTCGATTTGGGCCGCTCGACGGAGAATGTAGAGCTGAGCGCTGCAGGCTGGATCCGGCAGGGGCGGTTATTTCCCTATCTTGATGCCTGCAAGGATAGAACCATTTATTACTGGGTGGACGGTTCGTTCGCGCCCGTGGCGCGCTATACGGGCGCGCTGATCAAGTTGGTGCCGACGCCGTGGGGTCCGCCGACCTTCGAGATCGACGGCATCAAGATGTTGCCTACGGCGCAAGCCTCGCCTTATGAGGATGCACGACGCAAAGTTGCGCAGATTCAGCCGCGCGGCAAGGTGATTCTGGACACCTGCGGAGGTCTGGGATATTTCGCCGCGTGGTGTGTACAGGGCGGGGCGAGGCGGGTGCTGTCTTACGAGAAGAATCCCGACGTGCTGTGGTTGCGGGATTTGAATCCCTGGTCGCCTGCCGTGGATGAGGTATTGAGTTTAAACCTAGGTGATATTTGCGAGCAGATCGAATCGCTGGCCGACGCCGCGTTCGATGCCGTGCTGCACGATCCGCCGCGCTTCGGCATCGCCGGCGAACTCTATTCCCAGCTTTTTTATGAACAGCTGGCCAGGGTGTTGAAACCCAGAGGCAGGCTGTTTCACTACACCGGTTCCCCGAACAAGTTGACCAGCGGCCGCAACGTGGCCAACGAAGTCGCGAAACGCCTGCGTAAGGCCGGTTTCGTCGCGGAGTTGAGCGGTGATGGGTTGTTGGCGGTGAAGAGATGAATAGGGCGGAGTTTATATGCATAGGGCAGTGGTGGGCGCATACAGACGCACTGTGCGGCGACTCTAAAGATTAGATTCTACCCACAGGGCATAAATCGCTGATGGTCGTAATGACATGTTCATCAGGATTTCCCTAGAGGTTATACTGCACAGGAATCATCGGTCGGTTATACACAGGGCCATGAAAGGGAGATGGCGAACCCTTCTGATCCGCAACAGAAGAGCGAATAATTTCCATGGATAATAATCAAGGACATCGTTCCCATCGTATCGGCTGGTTGCGCGCTGCGGTGCTGGGGGCCAACGACGGTATTGTTTCCACGGCCAGTCTGGTGATCGGTGTGGCGGCCGCGCATGCGGCACGCGGCGATGTCCTGTTGGCGGGAGTGGCGGGTTTGGTGGCTGGCGCCATGTCCATGGCGGCGGGTGAGTATGTCTCGGTCAGTTCCCAGGCCGATACCGAGCGGGCCGACCTGGAACTCGAGCAGAAACATCTTGACGACAACCTGGAGTATGAGCACCAGGAACTGGCCGAGATTTATGAGGGTCGTGGTCTGGATGCCGACTTGGCGAATAAGGTTGCCGAGCAATTGATGGCCCATGATGCCTTGGGCGCCCATGCTCGCGACGAACTGGGGATATTCGAGCGGGTCAGCGCCCGGCCTATCCAGGCGGCGTTAGCGTCGGCGGCCACCTTTTCCGTCGGTGCGTCGTTGCCGATCGCGGCGGCGTTCATTGCTTCGGAAGAACGCCTGGTGGAGGTGGTCGCCGGACTGTCACTGGTGTTTCTGGCGATGCTCGGCGCGCTCGCGGCGCAGGCTGGGGGGGCACGCATCAGCATCGGCGTGGCGCGGGTGACGTTTTGGGGGGCGCTGGCCATGGCCTTGACCGCGAGCGTGGGGAGTCTGTTCGGCGTGAAGGTGTGAGGGCGTTAGCCATGCCATCGACGATGGGCAGGGCTATGCTGGCTGCGCTTTCGCGGTGTGAGGCGTGTATCGTCGTCATGTTTGCGCTGGTGGGTGTGCAGGCTGGATTTCAGGTTGCCTCGCGTGGTCAATATATCACTCAGTTCCTTTTCCGTCAGATTGCGCCAATGGCCGCTCCTGAGTCTTCCCAGCCGGATGTTCATGATCCTGATGCGCTGCAGACGCCGGACCTCGTAACCGAATAACTCGCACATGCGCCGGATCTGGCGGTTGAGTCCCTGCGTGAGGATGATGCAAAAGGTGAATTTGTCGACGCGTCTTACTTTGCAGGCCTTGGTACGCTCGCCCAGAATCGTCACTCCGCTGCTCAGGGTGGTGAGAAAGGCATCGCTGATCGGTTTGTCGACGATGACAATATATTCCTTCTCATGATTGTTTTCCGAACGCAGCACCCCGTTGACGGCGTCGCCGTCATTGGTGAGCAGGATCAGGCCTTCCGAATCCTTGTCGAGGCGACCGATGGGGAAAATGCGCTCCGTGTGTCTGACAAAATCGATGATATTGCCGGCCACATGCCGTTCGGTGGTGCAGGTAATGCCCACGGGTTTGTTGAGACAGATATAGATGCGGCGTTTCTTGCGCATGCCGACAACACGCTTATCCACACGCACTTCATCGCCGTCGTCGACCTGACTGCCGAGTTCGGCGCGCCGACCGTTGATGGTGATGCGCCCCCGGGCGATCCACTCGTCCGCTTCGCGGCGTGAGCACAGACCGCTCTCGCTGATGTATTTATTCAATCTCATGGGAAGGCAGGCCCCGGATGGGTATGAGACGCGGGTTGCGCCATGTCTAGTTTAGCCTAACCGCCGGGCCAAGGGTTATGGGTGTAAATCCCTAAATTAATCAGCGCGCCGCTCCGGCTGGGATTATACTGGGCGCCGAACGAGGTGACCCCTGTTGGGCTGGGGATGGTGATGTTTCTGTACGGGTAATGCGGTAAGACTTATTTGACGGTGAGAGTATGAAAATATTGGTGCGCAATTTGTCCCGTGAAACGACGGAAGATGAACTGCTGGCCTTGTTCAAGGCCCACGGCGACGTACAGTACTGCAAAGTGGTGATGGATAAGGCGACCGGCAAATCCAAGGGCTTTGGTTTTGTCGAAATGCCCCGGGTCGGGGAGGCCAAGGTGGCGATCAAAGCGCTCAATGCCCAGGAGATCGGCGGCAGTAGGATCCGGGTGAAGAGGGCGGAAACCAGTGCGGGGAAGGCCGGTGAATAGTCGTGGCGGTGCCGCTCAGCGGGCAGGGTAAGGGCATGGGCGATAATAGCCAGCCCAATAACCCACTGCACGGTGTGACGCTGGAGATGATCTTGACCCGCCTGGTGGCGCATTATGGCTGGCAGGAATTGGGTGCCATGATCAATATCAAGTGTTTCAATCAGGATCCCAGCATCAAGTCGAGTTTGAAGTTTCTGCGGAGAACGCCATGGGCCAGAGAGAAAGTGGAGCGTTTGTATCTACGTATGCCGCAGGGTGGCGGTTGAGGCATGGCGGGATGGGGTATTGTGAGGCGAGCGGTCTTTCCTTGAGGTGGCGATGATTCCCTGGGTATTGCTGGGCGAGGCACGGGTGGCGGTCGATGGCAAGCGGCTGTCGCTCTATCAGCGAGACAGCGAATTTTCCATCAGGTTGGGCGGCGGCAATGAGCTGATGAACAGCCGCAGCCATGGTTCAGAAGAGGCGCTGGCCGAACTCGCCTGTGCGCCGCTTGCAGGGCGTGCTCAAACTCATGTACTGATCGGTGGTTTGGGTATGGGCTTTACGTTGGCCGCGGCCCTGCGTCAGCTCGGTGCCGCGGCGCGACTGACGGTGTGCGAACTGGTGCCGGAGGTGGTGGCCTGGAACCGCGGTCCGCTGGGCGAGCTAGCCGCTCATCCGCTGCGGGATCCGCGCGTTAAGGTGTGCGAAGGCGATGTCGCGCGCTTGATCATGACGCAGTCGCGCGCTTATGACGCGATCCTGCTGGACGTGGATAACGGTCCCGAAGGTCTGACCCACGCGGATAACGACTGGCTGTACGGCTGCGAGGGTTTGGCTGCGGCATACGCCGCCTTGCGCCCCGGCGGCGTCTTGGCAGTGTGGTCGGCCGGCCGCAATCCGGCCTTCACCGGCCGGCTGCTCAAGACGGGTTTCGCGGTGGAAGAAGTTGGGGTACGGGCACGTGGGAGGCGCGGGGCGCGGCACGTTATCTGGCTGGCGCAGCAGCCGGCTTGAACGCGGGCTGCGGCGCTTTGGGGCCGCATGTACCCGTCCGGAGTTTATCGACGTGAAAAACTATAGACATACTGGAGCTGCAACAGCGTAAAGCGGCCGGCGGTGAATTCGTTGCTGCTGTCGCCGACATTATTGAAACGGTCGGCCTCGAGGCGCAGTTGGCCGATGAGTCCGGGAAAACTGACGGCACTGCCCACGCCGAACAGCATCCCGATCTTGACGTCGGAACTGGAATCACACCACCACACATTGCTGATGCAGGTACGCTCTTCATTGTTGGTGATCGTCGGTCCCAGTTTGCCGTATAGCGAGAAGTTCTTAGCGAGCGGGGCGGTAAAGACGGCGGCCAGGGAAAAGGCATCCGCGCGATTCTCCTCGCGGCCGGCGGGGAGAGTGGGGGCCGGTGCAGTGAATCCGTGCATGTCATAGGATCCCAGATAGGTGTAGGCAAGTTCCGCACCAATATGCGGGTTGAAGCGGTATCCGCCGAAGATCGACAATGCGCCCGAATTGTCGTTATGAGAGGTGATGTCGGTGATCCCGTAGCGCGCCAGTGTCGATGTTCCCGCCGCGGCATTCTGCGAGGCATCTTTGGCGCGGGCCAGCCCCAGACCCGCGCCCACATACCAATCGTCGGCATAGCCGGTTTGTGCCGTGAATAATGCCGCCATTATTACCATGATCTTTTTCATGACCGTCCACCTCCTATGTTAATAGTCAGGCCGACACTGCAGCGACGTTTCGAACCGCGGCTGCATGCATGATGCTGAGCACGAAATGAGATTTGCCTTTATAAATAAGTCTACTCCTTCTTGGCTCAGGAAAGGTCTATGTCCTGACTTGAATCTTGTATGTCATCAGCAATGGCCCGGTCCGAGGAATGGTCATTGTTTGACATCATGAGGCAGAGCACGGTTCAAGATTCTGGCCTCGAATTATGGGGAATCGATATATCGCTGTAAGGCAGTGGGTTGTCGTGCGCAAAAAGGCGCCTGGGTCTGATTGGTAGTCAAGATTTCGTCGCCGGACGGCAGGACCGCGTGAGGATTCAACAGCCAGGCACTGATGTCGGCGATTACCGTTGCGGCATGCAGGTCGCGGGTGAGCATGTGGTAGCCGTTGGTGTAATAAGCCATGCGCCAGCGGCGTTGCTCGCCGCGGGGCAGCTTCTTCAGCATGGAACAGACGGGTTGGGGTGGGATGATCTGATCGTGTTTTCCATACAGGATGAAGGCGGGCATGAGCAGCCTGGGTACGGCCGCATAGGCCAGATCCATCAAGTCGGCAGTGCCGTACAACACATCGATGCGGGTGGCTTTGATGATCAGGGGGTCGTCATGGAGGGCGCGCAGCATTGTTAAGTTGTCGGATGGCGCAATGTGCAAGAACTTGCCGGTGACGGTCTCGGCGGGCATGAGATGCGCGCCCAGCCAGAGACTGACACGTTGCAGCAGCGGCATGGTGCCGCGCGCCCACACCGCTGGCGCGATTAGGATCATGCCGTCGATGGCGGGTGGTGTCTGCTGCAGGGTACTGAGCAAGATCGCGCCACCCAGGCTTTCGCCGAGGGCATACAAGTGTCGGTTGGGGTAGGCACTGCGCAACAGCCTGGCCATGGTGCGCATGTCTTGGGCGAGGCGTCGGCTGCCGTGCCATATCCCCGCCGCCTGCGTCTCGCCGAAACCCCGCTGGTCATAGGCGTAAGTGGCGATGCCGTGCGCCGCGAGCGCGGGGCCGATAGCAGCGAAGGCGTGGCGGTAATCGTTCAGACCGTGCAGGGCGAGCACTACCGCACGCACCGGGATGTCGTCGGGCGGCCGCCAGACGCTCACGGGCAACAGATAGCCGTCGGTCATGACGGCGTGATCCTGAAATAGCTCAGGGGTTACATTGTCCGGCGCCGCAGGGCGGGTATAAGGCGCGCTGCAAGCCGCCAGCATCAGTAACCCTGCCAAACACCATCCCAGATAGCATAGGGACAGGCTGGGGGTTTTCGGCGGTTGTGTTGAACAGGACATGGGTGATGATTCCGGTCGCGACTGAAAACGGGAATAACTGTGGCGCGCGTCATACGACTCGAGATTCGGTCGATTATAGAGTAAGTTTTTCGGCGGGAGTGAAATAATGGAAATGGGCCGTAACGGTTAGGCTCAAATAAAGTTGAGCGTTCCGTCACTGCCATGCAGGCACTCGCCACGCGCTGTTGATCGGAGTATCTTTAGGAATGCTGAAAATAAGTCGTAACGATCTTAGATTCTGTGCCGGTCACGGTAGGGGCAAGACTAAGGATGAGTGTCCATGATCTTTAGAGTGTTTGTCAGTATGGGACTGTTGGCCCTGGGGTATTACGTCGGCCGGGAGATCGGTCGCGGCGAACCTATTCGCAAGGATCTAAAGGATTGGCGTGATGATGAGACACGCAAACAAGTCCATAGCCAGCCGCAGACGCCTTCGTCGCCCACCGATGATTCCAAGTGCTAGCGAATTGTGACGCGCCTTGTGCTCATGGGCGGGCAATCCCGCTCGTCAGTCACGGAAACCCTACGGTTGCTTGCCCGGTCGCAGTTCTGCTTGTAGGCTGAGGCGTGTTTCGTCGTTTGAAATTCACACTAAGGAAAGATCATGATTCTCACTGAAGATTACCTCGACCTTGAAACCCCTACCGGCCCGATGCGCACCCACCGGGTTCGACCCGCTGTCGCAGGCAGCTATCCGGGGGTGGTGCTGTTCTCCGAGATCTTTCAGGTGACCGGGCCGATCCTGCGCACGGCGCGCTTGCTGGCGAGCCAGGGTTATCTCGTGGCAATCCCGGAGATCTTTCATGAATTCGAGCCGGCGGGTGCGGCCTTTCCCTATACCCCGGAAGGCACCGACAAGGGTAATCACTATAAGGTCGAAAAGGACTTGGCGGCCTATGATCACGATGCCCGCGTGGTGCTGGATCATCTCATGAGCCTGCCCGAATGCAGTGGCCAGCTGGGTTGCGCCGGAATCTGCATCGGCGGCCATCTGGCGTTCCGCTGCGCCATGAACCTGGATGTGTTGGCGGCGGTGTGTTTTTATGCCACCGATATTCACAAGCGCTCGCTGGGCAAAGGGATGAACGATAACAGCCTGGACCGCATACCGGAGATTAAAGGCGAGTTGCTGATGATCTACGGTAAGCAGGATCCGCACATTCCCCAAGCGGGGCGGGAACTGGTGTACCGCAGCCTGAGTGATGCCGGGGTGAATTTCACCTGGCATGAATTCAATGCCGAACATGCTTTCATTCGCGATGAAGGGCATCGCTACAACGCGTCGCTGGCGCAGATTTGTTATGCGATGATGTTTGAGTTGTTTCAGCGCAAGTTGTTCGCGGGCGAGCAAACGGTGGTGAAGATGGGGGGCGAGGGACGGCATTGAGGGTCCCTGTGAATTTATACACTGTGCGCGGAAAACCAAAAATTGCTGGTGTGCTTGCGACTTAAGTGAGTCCGTAAGGATGAGATAATTTGCATCGCGGCTGATATCTATTAATTATTAATAAGATATGAAACATTGGAGAAATATTACAAATTAAGACAACGTGTGTCATCTCCTTGTCCTATCGGTATGCTAGTTGTTAAGGGCGTTACATTATGTAGTACCCGGTGTCTTGGGTATGACCACGGCGTTGAAGCTCTAACAGCTATCGAATCGCCGACTATTATTACTATCTTCATCAGTGCGCCCTTGGAGAGTGAGGGTGACTTATGACTAAATTTTGCTATATCTGTCAGGGAAAAATATCGCGCATGGAAGATTATCGCGCCGTGAAGGGACTGTTCATGCACAGAATGACCTTGTCGTCCGACGGTGAGAGGCGCTATTGCTTTGACGAATACAAGAAGCATCGCAGTAAAGAAGAGACCGTTAATTCAATAAGAATGGCTGGATGGTAGTCTGCTCCTTTTAAACCGCTTTTCCGAGGGCGCTAGGCCCTCTTTTTTTGTCTGTCTTAAGCACGATCCATTCTAGTCACACATCGAATTGCAGGCTTGCCAGCCGCGCATAGAGTCCGCTTTGTTTGCGCAGGTCGGCGGGGGTACCGGTCTCGACGATGCGACCGTGCTCCAGGACGACGATGCGATGGGCCTTTTGTACGGTGGCGAGGCGGTGGGCGATGATGAGGGTGGTACGGCCTTGCATGGCGACGTTTAGTCCCTGTTGCACCAGGATTTCCGATTCGGCGTCCAGGGCGCTGGTCGCTTCGTCCAGTAACAGTAAGGGTGCGTCTTTCAAGATGGCCCTGGCGATGGCGATGCGCTGCCGTTGGCCGCCGGACAGGCGGGTGCCGCGTTCACCGAGAAAGGTGTGATAGCCATCCGGCAGTTGATCGATGAAGCTTTCCACTTGCGCCGCCCGTGCGGCGGCCATCACCTCGTCATCACCAGCCGCCGGGCGGCCATAGCGGATATTTTCCAGGGCATCGGCGGAAAAGATCACCGGGTCCTGCGTGACGATGGCGATCTTATCACGCAGCTCGCGTATGGACAGTTCGCGGATGTCTCTGCCGTTGAGACGGATGCAGCCGCTGGAGACATCGTAGAAGCGTAGCAGCAATTGGAAGAGGGTGGTCTTGCCCGCGCCGGATGGTCCGACCAATGCCACGTTTTCGCCGGGTGCGATCTCGAGATCGATGTTGTCCAGGGCGGCGGTGAGCGGGCGCGCGGGATAGCGGAAACTGACATGTTCGAAGCGTATCGCCGCCTGGCGGGGTTGCAGCAGCTGCTGCGCGACGACGGGTTCGGCGATGGTGGGCTCGGCGCGTAGCAGTTCCAGCAGGCGTTCTGTGGCGCCGGCGGCGCGCATGATGTCGCCCCACACCTCTGCGATGGTGGCCACACCGCCCGCCACCAATACGGCGTAGAGGATGAAGGAGGCCAGCTGACCGCCGCTCATGGTGCCGTCATGCACCTGGTTCGCGCCTACCCATAACACGAAGATAATGGATCCCATGACGGCGGTGATCATCATCGCGGTCAATGCCGCGCGCACCCGGGTGCGGCGCACGGCGGCGATGAAGCTGGTCTCGGCGCGAGCGGCGAAGCGTTGGCTTTCCCGTTGTTCCTGGGTATAGGCCTGCACGGTGGGCATGGCGTTGAGGATCTCGCCGGCCAGGGCCGAGGCGTCGGCGATCTTGTCCTGGGATTCCCGTGACAGCTTTTTCAGTTTGCGGCCGATGGCGAACAGCGGCAGCGCCAGCAGGGCCATGAGGCCGAAGTTGAGAGAGAACAGATGAAAACTGGTGACCGCCAGCATGATCATGCCGCCGGTAAATTGAAACAGGCTGCGCAGGCCCATGGATACGGAGCTGCCCACTACCGTCTGGATCAAGGTGGTGTCGCCCGTGAGCCGCGATAATACCTCGCCGGTCTGCAAGGTCTCGAAGAATTGCGGCGCTTGTTTGAGTACGCGCCTATAAACCGCGCTGCGCAGGTCCGCCGTGACCCTTTCGCCCACCCAGGTCACGGTGTAGTAACGCAGGGAGACCGCCAAGGCCCATAGTGTCGCCAAGCCGAACAAGGCGATGAAGTGGGCGTTGAGACTTAAATTAGCCAGCAGTCCGCCGCCGCGGGCGCCGCCCTGGCCGAAACCGAAGTCGATGAGATCACGAAACGCCAGCGGTACCACCAGGATTGTACCGGAGCCCAGGCACAACAGCAGAAAGGCGAGGGCGATCTGGCGGCGATAGGGCCGCAGGAAAGGCCATAGTTCCCGCAAGGGGGAGAGGCGATGGGCGGTGATGGGGACGGGCGTGAAAATAACAGGTCCTTTGCTGATCGGATAAGAATTTTAGCATAGGGTAATGATGTGATTATTCTACGCCTCGTATCGCACCATACCGTACCCAGCGGATTTGACGCGTAGCGTTTGGCATGCGGTGCGGCCCGGGCGATGAGCGCTATTTTTGCTGCATCCTGCTCATGGGATCCTGCCGGTAAAACTGCTTGAACACTTCATAGACTTGCGGATAGGTATCGTGCACGAGCTCCGGCAGTTCAAAAAAGTGCTCGGTCAGTACCGCGAAGAACTCCGCCGGGTTTGTGACGGCGTAGGGATTGATGGCGCTGGGGTGGTGATGCTGAAGTCGCTGATAGAGTTCGCTATAGGCGGCGGAGAGTGCCTCGGTCCAGTCCGGACGCGACATGGCGGGATGCAGCGGCGGCATGCCGTTGGCGGCGCCGTTCAACATATCCAGCTTGTGGGCGAACTCGTGGAGGATGACATTGGAGCCGTGTCCGTGAAGATGATTTCCGGTCTGGGCGTCACCCCATGACAGGATGACCGGACCCCGGCCCCAGGCTTCGCCGCCCAGGGCATTTTGTCTGCGATGCACTACCCCGGCCTCGTCGCGTTCCTCGCGGGACACGACAAAGCTGTCCGGGTAGACGATGATTTCCCGCCAGCCGTCGAAGTAGTCGAGATCGAGATTCAGTATCAGCAGGCAGGCCTGGGCGGCGATCATCACGCGCATGTCATCCGTAACCATCAGGCCTTGGGCGCCGACGATGCTCTTGTCATGCAGGAAGCGGCTGGTCAGCTCCCTGAGGCGATGTCGTTCGGTGGGGTCGAGTCGTTTCAGGATAGGTGCTTGGGACAATGCGCTTTCCCACAGCGGCAGAGGAATGCGGTGTTTGCGCAAAAAACGTTGATGCCACCAGCGCCGCAGGCGATTCATTTAGCGTGTTCCGATGTCGATATCCGAGTCATTTTCAATGGAGCAGGCGTGCGCTGTAGGCGGCTATGTCACGCTCAAGATTACCAGACCCAGGCCTATGCCGGAGCGAAGAATTTTCCCCGCTGGGTATAAAGCGCTATGTTCGCACTGGCAGTCAATTCGGGTTGGTATTTTCATATAAAAGTTCGGCGCTTGATTGGATGGCGGGTGTTGTCATCCAATTGGCGCCGGGGCGTGATATGGTTTAGTTGGTGTATAGTGGTGCGATTGAAGCATGCTTAAATGAGGATTAATTTTTCGGGTATTTATCATGGCTGAGTTATCGCCCTATGAACGTCTGGGTGGGGAGGCGGCGGTTCGCAAGTTGGTGGATCGCTTTTATGATCTCATGGACAGCTTGCCCGAGGCCGTGAA
>Ga0316579_10000356_pt1 | contig 14396 bp, 12 predicted proteins | sample J5NA_2_FD_203074 | JGI IMG/M metagenome (GOLD analysis project Ga0316579, IMG submission 203074) | Rhizosphere microbial communities from salt marsh grasses in Alabama, United States - J5-7_160517rDrA | ecosystem: Host-associated > Plants > Roots > Rhizosphere | place: USA: Alabama | collected... | reverse complement strand
ACCCGGGCGGGATGCCCCAGAACGCGGAAGAGGTTCGCCTTGACCTCGTGGACCGGTCCGGAGTTGTGCGGCACGACCGGGACTATAGCGCAGGTGTCTTCCAAGAATTGAAGATACCCAGCTGCCAAACATCGCCGTCCCGTCGCCCGCCGATCGATCGGGCCGTCACGCGGTCGGGGGAATTCCCGTGCCGCATCCGTGTGCGACGGATCGATCGGCAGGGGGCCGTTCCGGTGACCGCCGTCAGTGGGACCCGCGTGGCAGTTGTGTCCCGTTCGGCCCGGACCTGCACCGCCTGCCCACGTCGCGCAGGACTCTCCGGAGGCCGCTCCGCCGGCACAGGACGTACGGGCCACCAGCGGTGACGAGCGTGAGCAACATCGGTCGGGTGGGACGGGCCGTGTCGTTCACGGCAGGTCGGAGCGCGGTCGCCTGAGGACCCTGCTCACTCGGCCCGGATCCACCGAACGGGGTTTCGTGATCGCGGCTGAGCCCATTTCGAAACTTGGGTCGGGTGATGTTCGTCTCCGGGCGTGATGGTCCTGCCGGTCGGCTCCGGCTTCTCCAGTGGTCCTGGGGTCGTGCCCCGGACGCGCTCTCAGAGCGTGTCTCGCCAACTCCCGCCGGCTGCGAGCAGGTGCCCGGGCGAGTGCCCGGCAAGGCCGCCAGAGCCCCTCGTAGCGGAGCTACGGGGGGCGAGGAGAACGCCGCCGGGTGCCGCCCGGGCACCGCGCAGCGCCGAAGCGGAGTTCGGCGACACGCCCTCAGAGCTCCGGATCCCGCCCCTGGACCCGAGACGCTCTCGCAGCCGACAGGATCTGCTCGACCACCTTCCACACCTCGGTCGATGGGTTCCCCCAGTCCTGGTTCCCGTTCTCCCGGTGATCGCGATGCAAAGTTTCCGCCCGCTTCACCGCAATTTTGTACTTTCCACGCAGGGCAGCGCAGTCCAGCTTCTTCCGATATCCCGGAATCACTTCGGCCAGAAGTTTCTGCGCCTCTTTCGCATTGCACGCCCGTTTGTGATCGACGAGGTGCAGAAGGGGCCAGATCTCGAAACACGGGTTGGAGACCACCAGTTCGATTCCAGCTCTCCGGCTGCGACTGCGCGCATCAGGAAGCCTCTGGTGCTCGTCGACGTCGACCACGCACCAGACCTGATCGTACCGCAAATACTCGTCCTTCTCCTGCCGCGCCCTGCGGTCCGCCCGGTTCCGTTCCTCGATGGCATGATCAACGAGTTGGGACGGATCACCGACGTGCCCGACGACCCGTATCCCGACCAATGAGGACCGCAGTTCAGAACGTATGTACTTGAAGTACCCGGGTTCGGTGACATCGCCTTCACAACAGATGAGGAAACGAGACGCCGGGCGACGTCGCCCGTGGGTCCTGCTCAAGGAGTTGGCGGGGCGCATCGGGGTCTTCCGTTTCCCCATGTCAGTTCTTCTCCGGGTCGGGGTCACGGGGCAGCAGGACGTCGTCGAGGAAGGGTACCGCGCCGTACCTTCCCTGCAGGTAGCCCCTTTCGATGTTCTCGAGTTTACGCGGCTTGAACTCCGTGAGCGGGTAGAGCAGGGAGGCTCCGCACTCGTCCTTCTGCACGAACCAGATCTGGTCTCTGGCCAGGATCGGTTCGTCTGCCAGGATCGTTCCCAACAAGGATGTGTCATGGCTGGTGAAGATGAGCTGCGCCTGTCGCGGGTTCGAGGTCCGGTCCCGGAAGATCTGGATCAGATGGCCCACCAGGGAGGGGTGCAGACTGGCATCGATCTCGTCCACGAGCAAGGTGCTGCCGGAACGAAGGCAGTGAAAGATCGGACCGGCCAGCGCCACGACCGCCTGCGTCCCCGCGGACTCGGCGGCGAAGGGAAGTGCCACGGTGGATCCGTCCCCTCGGCGGTGTTCAAGCTCGATCTTCACGACTTCCTGGACCGTTCCTCCGGTTCCTCGTACGTTGGGCTCCGGTCTGTTGGGGGAATCAGGTCCGAGCTGTGGGTCCTTCTCCCCCAGCGCCGCCAGCGCCCGCACCACGTCATGAAACCTTTCCCGCATGTCGTCGTCGAGTTCCTGTTTCGTGATACGGAAGTCACGGACTCCGAGATCCGCGAATCGCAGCATTTCACGGAGATCCTCCGAAAGTCCTTCCCTCCGTTCGATCTCTTCCAGGGTGAACCGAAGCATGTCCGCCCTGTTCTCCGGATGTGCGAAGCGAAGACGGCTGGTCACCCAGCGGTGGACCGGTGTCAGTCTGGTGTGGCCGTTCGCCGCTGCCGCGGACAGGAAGAGGCTGTTCGATCGGGTCAGGTCAGCGATCACTCTGTTCCGCCCGGTCAAGGATTTCCCGAAATACCATTCGACTTCACCCAGCTCGGAGACCTCACGTTCGAACCAGGTTTGCCGACGCGATCCTGGATAAGCGTACAGCCACTCCTTCGTGAATCGATCGTCGTCGGTTTCGAAACCGTACTGGTACCTGGTCCCGGAATCACGGAACTCCATTTCCAAGGAAGACGGGAGAGCCGCGCACGCGTCGTCGAGCAGGAAGGGCTTCCGGGGAACCCCGGTCTCGGGACCCCATCGCTGGTGCGAGGCTGCGACCGCGCCCCGGAAGAAGCTCATCGCGCTCAGCAGGTTGGACTTGCCCGAGGCATTCGCGCCGTACAGACCCGTGACGGTCGAGACGGCCGGGTCCCAGGAGAGGTCCGTGCCCCGCGATCCGTGCATCCGCGAGCTACGGAGCATCGACAGCGATTGTTCCTCGCGGAAGGACCGGTAGTTGCCGACGCGGAAGGACAGGAGCATGAGAACCTCACTTCAGGCATCATCGACGCCCCGAAGGTCGCCTCTTCCGCACAACTTTAGCGGCTCAAGGCGCTACAGGCAGCCAGCTCGTGCCTCGACGGAGGATCTTCGGTCTCCCTGTCCCGTCGAGGTGGTGGCGGGCCGGCCGCCGTCGGGAGGACTCACCCGCCGGAGGTCAGGTCGTCCATCACCTTCTCCAGATGGAGGAGGAAGTCGAGCACGACCTCCCTCTCGTGGGCGTCGAGCTTCTCCAGATAGGTCTCGTGGGCCCGGGTGAAGGCCTGCTCGCCGGCCCGGCACAGCTCACGGGCCCGCTCGCCCGGGCCGGTCAACGACAGGACCAGCTCGTTCTGGTTGTGGGGGTCCCTCTCCTTCACGATCATGCCCTTGCCCTCGAGGCGCGAGAGCGTCTGGGACACCGCGCCCTTGGTCACGCCGAGCCGTTCGGCGATCCGCGTCGCGTTGACGGCGCCGTCCGCGATCACGAGGATCAGGTGGACCTCCGAGGGGTGGAGACGGACACCGTCGAGGCTCACGACCCTCCTCCTCCCCGCGAAGATCGTCTTATTGACCACCTGGGCGATCCGTTTCCGGATCTCGTCGGTGGTGGCCCGTGCTGCGGTGGCTGGCATGACGCCGAGTCCAGCATCTCGACATGATCACGTCAACGACGCGCCCGGTTCCCGGCCCGGGACTCCGGGGCTCCTGCCGGCCGCCGCCGCGCGGCACGCTGCACGCGGCGGCGGCTGCGACGGTCCCGGTCCCGGCGGCGCGGGGCCTTCAGGCCGGCTGCGGCATCCGGCCGGTCCGCAGGAAGTGCTCCAGGCCGTCCAGCACCCGCTCGAACCCGGGGTCGTGATCGGGTAGGGAGGCCACGATCTCGTTCCCCGCCTCATTCACCGCGGTGAGCTTCATGTCCCAGATTCCCGTGCAGGTGCCGTCGTGGTGGTCGACCAGGGTGATCCGCAGGTGCTGCACCGTCGATCCGCCGACCCGCACGACCTCGACCAGCCGGTCCGGTTCGAAACGGGTGAAGACCCAGATCCCGGCCCCCAGCTCGTTCGTCGCCGGGGTGCGAAAGACGCAGTCGTCCTCGGCGTAGCCGGTGGACGTGTGGATGAGGTCGCAGTCCCACCCCGGTATCCAGTCGAGTTCCCTCGAGGGGCACAGCTGCGGGAAGACGGTCCCCGGGGGGAAGCCGAACCTCCTCTCGTACGTCCGGGTCCTGCGCTCGCCGGCGTTCCCGCCGCTCAGGAACGCGGCTGCTTTCCTGTCCGACCGTTCGGTGTCCATACGCTCTTCCTCCAGCGCGAGTGTCGAGGGGCGGCCTGGTCGCCCGAGGGCGGCCGGCCGATACGAGTTTAGTATCTAAACACGACTCGGTCAACGCGACCCCTGGCTCCCGGAACCCGGCGGGAGGAACCCCTCGGGACGGTCCCGACCGCTTCGCGCCCTGCACGCCGCGCAGAGACAGGTCCCGCCCTGACCCGGCCCGCCCCTGCCGCGTGGTTCCGCCGGTGCGGGAACGGTCCCCGGCGGCTCCCCGCGGAGTCCCGGCCCGTGCCCGTGTCGTCGGGTGCTCTTCGGCTGCCGCGCCGGTAGCGTGCGGAGGGCCACCTCGTCGTGGGCGTTCGGTCCGGGTTCGGGGCGGTGCCGGGTGCGGCGTTCCGGGGGCCGTGCCTCGTGGGAGGAGCGGTGGGCGGCGTCTCCACGAGCCCTTCCCCCGGTGTCGACCGGTACGAAACAGATGGAGGGTGCCGCATGCTGACACGTTTCCGCTATCGCGTTCCCCGGCGGCCGCTCGCCGCGCCGTCGGCGGTGCTGGCAGGGCTGGTCCTGCTGGCAGGGACCGGAGTCCCGGCCGCGGCCACGTCCCCCACCACGGCCTCCACCACGGCCTCCGCCGAACGGACCGGGGCCGGCAGGCTCCTGGACGGCGCCCGCCTGGACGCCCTGACGATCCCGCGGCTGCAACAGCTGATGGACGGCGGGCGGCTCAGCTCGCGCACCCTGACCGCCTCCTACCTCGACAGGATCCGCCGCCTCGACCACCGGCTGGGGGCCGTGCTCCGGGTGAACCCGCGGGCGCTGGACGAGGCTCTCGCCAGTGACCGGGTCCGCCGCAGGACCGGGGCCCGCGGCCCGCTGGAGGGCGTCCCGGTGCTGCTGAAGGACAACGTGGACACCGCGGACCTGCCGACGACCGCCGGTTCCCGGGCGCTGCTGGGCAGCCGGCCCGCTGCCGACGCCACCCTGGTGTCCCGGCTGCGTGACGGCGGGGCGGTGGTCCTCGGCAAGGCCAACCTCTCGGAGTGGGCGAACTTCCGGGGGACCGGGGCCACCTCCGGCTGGAGCGCCGTCGGAGGGCTGACCGCGAACCCGCACGTGCTGGACCGGAACCCGTGCGGATCCTCCAGCGGTTCCGCGACCGGGGTCGCCGCGTCACTGGCCCAGGTCGCCATCGGGACCGAGACCGACGGCTCCATCGTGTGCCCCGCGGGGACCACCGGGGTGGTGGGGTACAAGCCCACCCTGGGCCTGGTGAGCCGGGCCGGGGTCGTGCCGATCTCGGCCCGGCAGGACACCGCTGGCCCGATCGCCCGGCACGTGGTGGACGCCGCCCTCACCCTCCAGGTCGTCCAGGGGCAGGACGCGCGGGACCCGGCGACGGCCCGGATCCCCGCGGACGTCCCCGGCCGGTACCGGCCGGACCCGGCGGCGTTGCGGGACTCCAGGCTCGGGGTGTGGCGCCTGGCCGGGATCGACCCGGCGTCCGACGCCGTCGTCGACCGGTCGCTGCAGGCCCTGCGGGACGCCGGCGCCACGCTGGTCGAGGTGGACCTGCCGCAGCAGGAGCTGTTCGCGGACGAGACCACGGCACTGCGCGCGGAGTTCCACCGGGACATCGACGCCTACCTCGCCGCGACCCCGGGACGGCACCCCGCCGACCTCGCCGGGCTGGTGGCCTTCAACGAGACGGACCCGGTGGAGCTGCGCCACTTCGGCCAGGAGACGTTCCTGGCGGCCCTGAACGGGCCGTCAGCCCACGACCCGGTCGCGGTGGCGGCCAGGGAACGGGCCACCGGAGCCGCCCGCGCGATGATCGACGGCGCCCTGGCGGCCCACGGCCTGGACGCGATCGTCGCCCCGACGAACGGCCCGGCCTGGGTGACCGACCTGGAGCACGGTGACCTCTTCGTCGGCCCGTCGTCCTCCACCCCGCCGGCGGTCGCCGGGTACCCGAACGTCACCGTGCCCGCGGGCCTGGCCGGCCCGCTGCCGGTGGGACTGTCGTTCCTCGGCACCGGCTGGTCGGACGCGAAACTGCTGTCCCTGGCCGGCGCCTTCGAGAACGCGACCCGGGCCCGCGCCGTCCCGCGGCTGCTGCCGACACTGCCGGACCCGGCGGCCGCGGGCCTCCCCCGCGGCACCGGGACCAGGACCACCGTGGCCGCCCGCTGACCCCGTCACCGGGACGCCCCGGCCACGTGACGGGACCGCCGGACACGCCCGGGCACGGAACCGTCACCGACAGGACGGAGGGCCCGCGGGCCCCGGCACACCGTGCCGACGGCCCCCAACGGATCCAGGCAGACCAGGACGGACCGGGACATCCCGGCGGGATCTCCACGGCGGGCGTCCCCGGATCGCTCTCCGGCCCCCGAGAAGCACGCACGGAGGGGGTAACAGCAGCACCTGGCACCTTCCAGTAGCCCGTCGCTTTTAAAGGACTGGGTATAGGTGCCGGAGTTTGATGCGGGCGTCGGTGGTGGTGAATCTCCAGTCGACCTGGCGCTGGTCGGCGTTGGTGGCCTGGGCCCGGGCGGTGAGCTCGGCGTTGAGGACGGTCAGGTCGGGGATGCGCCGGCCGAGGCATTGCTTGGTCAGGCAGGACAGCTCGATCTCGGCGATGTTCAGCCACGACCCGTGCTTGGGGGTGTGGTGGATCTCCAACCTGCCGGCCAGGGCGTAGGCCTTCTCCGGCGGGAATGCCTCGTAGAGCGAGGCGATGGAGTGGGTGTTGAGGTTGTCCATGACCAGGACGACGGTGTCGGCGTCGGGGTAGTCGACGGTCAGCAGATGCTCGATGCCGTGGGCGAAGTCGATGCGGGTGCGGGTGGGCTCGGCGTAGGCGCGGCGCCAACCGCGTAGGGGTTCGGCCCACACGAAGATCGAGCAGGTGCCGCAGCGGATGTACTCGCTGTCCTGGTGGGCCACATGTCCGGGCGCTGCCGGGGTGGCGGGTCTGGCGTCGGCGAGCAGTTGCAGGGGTTTCTCGTCCATCACCACGACCGGTCGGGCCGGATCGTAGGGGCGGGCGTAGACGCCCAGCACGTCCTCCATCGCCGCCACGAACGCCGCGTTCTGCTTGGGTGGGATCGTCCAACAGGCCTTCAGGTGAGGTTTAAGCGCCCCCTTTTGAGGACCCGTCCGATCGTGGAGTGGTCCATCGGCGGGATCCCCTCGGTCAAGGCGACCTGCCGTTCCAGCAGCCGCAGCGTCCACCGCGCCCGCCCCGCTGGCGGGGCGCTGCACGCCAACGCGATCACCCGGGCTTCAACGTCCCCAGTCACTTTCGGCTCGATCGGAGGCGTAGACCGCTTCTTGCGTGTGACTACTTCATCGACCCGCCCGGCATGGGTCGTGAACGCCTTCGCGACCAGATACACCGTGCTCTCCGACGCCCCGACCCGTTCGGCCACCACCCGCCGATCCGGCGCCGGCCCCTGACTCTCGTCCAAGGCCAGCAGCACCCGGGCCCGCGTGATCGTCCGAGCCGGATGCCGACCCGAGGAGACCGGCTTGGTCAACTCCGCACGATCCCCAGCACTCAACCAGACCGTGAACTGCTTCGGACGAGGCACGACGTCAACTCCTCCTGGCCGAGTATCAACCAGAACAGCCGACCACACATACCAATCAAATTAGCCGCGACACGCTACTACGTCGCGGCCATGGTCGGTCCCGACGCGGGGGCGGCGACCCTGCGGCTGGTTCCCCGTTGACCGCTTCACCCGCCGGCCCCGACACCAGAGACAGGAATCAAGACCATGAACGAGGACACGCCCCGGGGAACCGGCGAGGACCGGCCGTCGGGCGCGCAGCAGGCGTTCGGCGACCTCGCCCCCGCGTTCGTCGCCCTCACCGACGAGGTCCTGTTCGGGCAGGTGTGGACCCGCCCGCAACTGTCCCCCAAGGAACGCAGCCTGATCACCGTGGCGGCGCTGACCACCGGTGGGAACACCGAGCAACTCACCTACCACCTGCAGCGGGCCAGGGACAACGGCGCCACCGAGGAGGAACTGATCGAGGCGATCACCCACCTGGCCTTCTACGCCGGACGGCCCAGGGCGTTCTCCGCGATGGCCGTCGCCCGGCAGGTCTTCCGCGCCGGCTGAGTCACCGATCGCACCGCGCGGCACGGTCCGACGCCGTGTTCCGCAGCACGACAGCCCCGAGGAGGAACCGGCATGGAACTGCGCCCCATCGGCCCCACCGTCAAGACCCCGCCCGAGATCTTCGCAGGAGACACCTACCTGACCCCCATCCACAGCGGGACGGAGCCGTCGCGGATGACTGTCGCCCTGGTCCGTTTCACCCCGGGCGCCCGCACCAACTGGCACCGCCACGCCCTCGGCCAGACCCTGCACATCACCGACGGCATCGGCCTGGTCGGCACCCGGGACGGAACGGCCGTGCGAGTGCATCCCGGGGACACCGTCATCTGCCCGCCCGACGAGGAGCACTGGCACGGTGCGGCCGCCGGTACGTTCATGAGCCATCTGGCCATGCTCGAGGGGCTCCCCGGTGGCGGCGATCCCACCACCTGGCCCGAACCGGTCAGCGACGAGGACTACCGGACCGCCAACGAGGCGCAGAGCGTGCTGTGACATCTCGCCGACAGCGAGCAGGCGCCCGGACGAGTACCCGGCAAGGCCCCAGGAACCCCGCACGGCTCCGCTGCGCGGGGCGACGGGAACGCCGCCGGGCGCCGTCCGGGTGTCGCGGAGCCTCGGAACGCGGTTCCACGACACGTTTCAGGGGCCTGTCCCGCAGGTCTCGGTCAGGGCGAGCGGCCGCACCGGGGAGGGACGGCAACGGTTCCGGACCGAGGCGTTCGGGCCCCCGCGGGGGGTCACAGGTTCCAGGTCCTGACCATGTCGTCGATCGCTCCGCCCGGCCCCGGGCAGGAACGGATCCGGTCCCCCAGCCGCGCTGCCGCCGCCCCGACCGGTGACCTGTCCGCCATGGACGCGGCGAGCCGGGACGGGGTGAAATCCTTCCGCTCGCACAGGAGGCCGGCTCCGGCCCGTGCCACCATGCGGGCGTTGAAGCGGCGTTCGAAGATCGGCCCCGGGAACATCAGCAGGGGAACGCCGTGCAGCAGGGACTCGATGATGGTGTTCTGGCCGGCGTGGCAGACCGTCCACTCGGTGTGCGGGAGCAGCGCGGAGGGGGCCACGTACGGCACCAGGTGGACGCTGCCCACCCGCTCCGCGCACCGGATCGCCGGCGATCCCACGACGAAGGACAGATCCGGCCGGACGTCCCCCAGTTCGACGAGGACCCTGCGGACCCGGTCGAGGGACACCGAACCGGTACCGGTGTAGACGTAGACCCAGCGCCGGTCCGGATCGGGGACGAGGGCCGGCTCGCCGTCCCCCGGCCGGACGTCCCCGATGAGGTGCCCCACGTAGCGGACGTCGTCCCGCTGCGGATCCGCACCGTCGAGTTCCGGGACCGACGGAATGATCTTCAATACCTCCCGTCCGAAGAAGAGCTCGTCCAGCGGGCACGCCGGTCGCCCGAGCGCGCGCAGTGCCGACGCGACGGCGCGGTCCATCAGCCGGTACTGCCAGGAGCCGATGCCCCGCGTCCCCACCTCCGCGTAGGCGGCCGCGATGGGCAGGCCCAGCACCCGTGACAGCAGGTACGCGCAAGGATCGAGGTCGGTGAACAGCGCGTTCGCGCCGAACGTCACCGCGGCGTCCCGTTCCGCCTCGACCAGGCATCGCAGGTGGCCGTCACGCGCCAGGCCGGAAGCCAGCAGGACCATCCAGATGTTGCCGATCTCCCGGCCCGACCGGGCCGGGACCGACAGCGACGAGGAACGACGCTCGAGGACCGCGGACGGGGTCCGGGGCAGACCGAACAGCGTCGTGGGGGGCGCGGGGAAGACCAGGTAGCCGCGCCGCTGCAGCTGGGCCGCGAGACGGCCTGAGGCGCAGAACGCGACGTCGTGACCGGCCGCCGTCGCCGCATCGGCGATCGCGATCACGCGGGTCAGTCCGCCCCAGGTCCCGACAGGAGGCGAGAACACGGGAATCAGGAGCCTCATGAGCGATCTCTCCCTTCGACCGTGCCGGTCCCGAGAAGAGCCCCCAGCCGGCGACGGCCGAGGTCCCGTGGACAAGGAAACTCCAGCACGAGGAGACATGTCCATGTCGACCGCCTCCGTCGATGCCCGCGTGCCGGGAACCACCGTGCCCACGGCCCGGCACGCGGACTGGACCAGTGCCCGTGCCGTGCCCCGCACGCCTCCCACCCCGCACACCTCCCCGAGGCCACGTGAAGTGGGAAATCAACGTCATTCGGTGACAAATGATGTTGATTTCCCACTTCACGTCGAACGCGGCGCCCGGCGGGACTCCCCGGCCCCCGGCCGGTCGAGCATGCCACCAGGCGTGGGCAGGGGAAGGAGGGCACGACACCCGTTCCTTGCGATACGTGACAGGACGTGCATCTTCTGCCATCGGGGACAGAACCAGATGATCACGACGGACGCCGGACGCGATGAGGCGGGGAGGTCCGGCTGTCGGGCGTGGTCCCCCGGGGACAGCACGAAGGCGTCGAAACCGCCGGATCTCAGGTCGTGCCAGGTCACCCGGTCGTTGCGGAACACCGTCACGCTGCCGGCGACCGTGGACAGCAGCAGCTGGTAGAGGTTGCAGGTGTAGAAGTCGTGGTTGTCGACGAGGGCCGCCCCGCATCCCCCCGCCGGTCCGGTTCGATCCGGCCCGGGCGTCTGGTCGGGTCCCTCAGCCGGTGACGGGCACGGTGATGACGATCTTCCCGACGAAGTCTCCCCCGGCGTAGTGGCGCATCGCCTCCGCCGCCCGGCCGAGCGGGAACCTGCTGTCGATCACCGGGGTGAGGGAACCGGACTCGAACAGCTCGTTGACACGCGCAGTGTCCTTGTTGGCCTCGAGCATCACGAGGCGCACCCCCTTCCCCGTCCGCCTCGTGATGATCGGCCCCAGGACCAGGACCTGGGCGAGGCGGGGCAGCGCGCCGCCGACGGTGACGTACCGGCCGCCGGGGTTCAGCGCGCGCAGGTGCGCCCGCGGCGGCCGGGAGGTCCTGACGTCGAGGATCAGGTCGTAGGTCCGCCCCCCGCGGGTGAAGTCCTCCTGCTGGTGGTCGATGACGTGATCGAATCCGAGCGCCCGGAGCCTGTCCAGCTTGCTCCCGCGATCCACACCGGTGAGTTCGACGCCGTACCGCCTGGCCAGTTGCGCCCCCAGCGTGCCGACGCCGCCGCCGGCGCCGTTGATGAGCACCCTCTCGCCGCGACGCAGGCGGCCGACGTCGAACAGGCCCTGCGACGCCAGCGCGACCGCCTGCGGCAGCGCGGCGGCCTGCTCGAACGTCATGGCATCCGGTTTGCGGGTCAACGCGGCGACCGGTGCGCGGACGTACTCGGCGAACCCGCCCCAGCGGCCGCTCAGATCGCCGTAGACCGGGTCCCCGGGGCGGAACGCTGTGACGTCGCGGCCCACCGCCTCGACCCTGCCGGCGACATCGGACCCGAGGATCCTCCTGCCGGGACGGAAAAGGCCGGACGGGCCGAACTGCACGCGGTTCACCGGAGGGGAGCCACGCAGCAGGCCGAGGTCCCAGTCGTTGACGGACGCCGCGTGGACCTCGATCAGGACCTCGCCCGCCCCCGGCGCCGGCGTCCCGACGTCGCGCACCTCGAGATCGTCCGGCCCTCCGTAACGCGAGAACACGACCGCCTTCATGACCCCAGTCTTCCCTGCCCGGACGGAGCCCCACCATCCCCCGGCGCGTTCCGGTCGCTCGCGGCCCGCACCGGGTCCGAGACCAGGAGGTCGGTGATCTTCGGGGAGGACGACGGCGCTCCGGCAGGCCGCGTCAGCGCGGATCGGCCGTCCGGTCCTGCAGCAGGTTCGCGATCGGCCAGGCTCCTTCGGCGTCGTTGGCGATCACGGTCCAGGTCAGTGCGGTCCGCGGGTCGTGCCTGCTGCGGAAGGAGACGCCCGCGTCCTGGCCATCGAGCTGTGCCTGCGGGCCGGTGCCCGGCAGCCAGAACCCGAGGCCGTACCGGTACCGGCCCCCCTCGGTGACGCTTCGGGGCCGCAGCATCCGCTGCACCGTCGCCGCGGCCACGATCCGGCCGGCGGAGAACGCCTCCCAGAACCGGTGCAGGTCCGCCGCGGTGGTGTGGATCCCGCCGTCCCCGGTGGCCAGGACCGGCAGGTGCAGGACGTTGCTGCGCCACTGGCCCTCGACACGGACGTACCCGGTCGCGGCGCGGCCGGGCAGGGCGTCCAGCCGGAGGAAGTCGGTGTCGGCCATGCCGGCCGGGCCGCAGACCCGTTGCCGGACCAGGTCGTGGTACCCGGTGCCGGACACCCGCTCGGCGATCAGGGCCAACACCACGTAACCGCTGTTGCAGTAACCGAAGCCGCTGCCGGCCGGGAACTTCGCAGGCAAGCCTGCCAGGACGGGCAGGAAGTCCTCGGTACGGACCAGACGGTGCGGCGGGACATCCAGCACGTACGCCGCGGTGTCGGTGAGCACGTCCTCGTCCAGGTAGTCGCCGATCCCGGACCGGTGCGCCAGCAGGTGCTCGACCGTCACGTCCGGCCCGATCAGTGGCAGGTCGTCGCCGAGCACGGAGCGGGCCGGCGTGTCCAGCGTCAATGCCGACTGTTCGACCAGGCTCATGACCACCAGCGCGGTGAACGCCTTCGAGCCGCTGGCGATACCGAGCTGGGTGCCGGTCCGCATCGGAATCCGGTGCGCCCGTTCGGCCAGCCCGTACGCCACCTCGACCAGGGTTCCGTCGGGGCCGTCCACCCGGACAACGCCCGCGAACCCGGTGTCCGCGGCCTTCTCGTCGAGCAGTGTCCGCAGGTCGCCCACCCGCCGATCGTAGCCAGCGGCCTGCCCCGGTCCCAGCGAGTTCGCCCCGCCCCCTCCGGGCGGTCCGTGCGAGCACCTGACGAGCGTTGCGTGCCGAGGTGGCCAGATGCCCCCGCACGACGATCGGTCTCGGCGAGTCACGGGGGGCGGCCGCGGGACCGTCCCGGACGAACGGGTCCCTCATGCCAGCGGGCCGATCAGGGGAGCCGCGCATCCGGTCAGAGGACCCGCTGCCGGCCGTACGACCGTCGCGGACGGTCGGGTCCGGCGTGCGGGGATCACGATCCATCAACACCTCGGCCCTCGCCCAGCCGCCGGCCGCGCCCTCGCCGGCGTCCGGTCCCCGGCACGGACCGCGCAGCCGAGATCTCCCGTCGTGAACAAACCGGACATACTCGACGATGAACCCGGTGCACCCATACTCTGGGCAGTGGCCCGCGACAGGGGGTGGCCATGTCCGGCACGAACTCGTTGGACACGGTGATCGCCCTCGTCCGGCGTGCCCTGGCCGGAACCCCGGAGCCGCGCTCGTCCGATCGGCCGCTGGCGGCCGTGGATCCCGTCACCGACGTCGAGGGACGCGCGCCGGGGTGGTACCGGGTGGCCCGCCCGCTGAGCCCCGTCGAGCTGGACTACGCCACCGAGGGCCAGCTGGTCCGTGGCAGCGGTCCACGAGCCGTGCTGTTCGACGTCCTCGAGGTGGCCGTCGACGGTGACGTGGTGCGCGTCCGGGCGTCAGTGACCGCGCCGCGCGAGCGGCTCTCGCTGACCGTGCGGGGTGCCGGGCAACGCAGGGTCCCGCAAGGGCTGGCCGACGGCCTGGGGGCCACGCGCGCCGACCCGCTGCTCGGGCAGTTCGCCGCGGGCCGGTTGACGCCGGTCCGCACGGACCCGGCCCTGAGGTCGTCCGCCCACGCCTGGGACGCCCTCGAACCCGAACAGCGCGAGGCGGTGGCGGCGTGCTGCGCACCGGGACTGCACCTGGTCCGGGGGCCTCCCGGCACGGGCAGACGCACGTCATCGCCACGGCCCTCGGCCACCTGGCGCGTTCGGGCCGGCGCGTCCTGCTGGTGTCCAACACCAACATCGCCGTCGACACCGCGCTGGAGAAGGCCCTGCGGCTCATCGACCCCGACCGCCCCGGCGTGGCGGTCCGCGTCGGGAACGTCGTCCTGCCGGGCCTGCAGGACGACGCCCGGGTCCGCCTCGACCGCCTCGTCCGGGCGCGCCAGGCCGACGCCCAGCAGAGAGTCGACGACCTCGCCAGGGAACTCGAGAACCTCGCCCGCACGGGATCCCGCCTCGACCGGGCCAGGACCCGGCTGGAGCGTGTCTCGCCAACTCCGCTTCGGCGCTGCGCGGTGCCCGGGCGGCACCCGGCGGCGTTCTCGTCGCCCCCCGTAGCTCCGCCACGAGGGGCT
>Ga0316579_10000355_pt1 | contig 14402 bp, 13 predicted proteins | sample J5NA_2_FD_203074 | JGI IMG/M metagenome (GOLD analysis project Ga0316579, IMG submission 203074) | Rhizosphere microbial communities from salt marsh grasses in Alabama, United States - J5-7_160517rDrA | ecosystem: Host-associated > Plants > Roots > Rhizosphere | place: USA: Alabama | collected... | reverse complement strand
CGCGAGTTCGCGGCCCACGTTGCGTCAGGACTAGGGTGGGACCGGACCCGGTGTCGCGCGTAGCGCGACACGCCCCCGAGTGGAAGGCAACGCACCGTGACCGTACGCGTAGGGATCAACGGCTTCGGCCGCATCGGCCGCAACTTCTTCCGGGCCGTCGTGGCCTCCGGAGCCGATGTCGAGATCGTGGGCGCCAACGACCTGATGGACCACAAGACCATCGCGCACCTGCTGAAGTACGACTCCGTCCTCGGTGTCCTCGCCGACGACGTCTCCGCCTCGGACGACGCGATCACCGTCGGCGGCCACACCATCAAGATCTTCGCGGAGCGCGACCCCGCCTCGATCCCGTGGAGCCAGGTCGGTGCCGACGTCGTCATCGAGGCCACCGGCCTGTTCACCGACGCGACGAAGGCCAAGGCGCACATCGACGGCGGCGCCAAGAAGGTCGTCATCTCGGCACCCGCCAAGAACGAGGACGGCACGTTCGTCATGGGCGTCAACGACGCCGACTACGACCCGGAGAAGCACACCGTCATCTCCAACGCGTCGTGCACGACCAACTGCCTCGCCCCCATGACCAAGCCGCTCCACGACGAGCTCGGTCTGGTCAAGGGCCTGATGACGACCATCCACGCGTACACCCAGGACCAGAACCTGCTCGACGGTCCGCACAAGGACCTGCGGCGCGCCCGCGCCGCCGCCCTCTCGATCATCCCGACGAGCACCGGGGCCGCGAAGGCGATCGGGCTCGTCATGCCCGACCTCAAGGGCAAGCTCGACGGCTACGCCCTGCGGGTGCCGACCCCCACGGGCTCGGCCACCGACCTCACCTTCGAGGCGGGCCGCGAGACGTCCGTCGAGGAGGTCAACGCGCTCGTCAAGGCGGCCGCCGACGGGCCCCTGAAGGGCATCCTCAAGTACACCGAGGACCCGATCGTCTCCAGCGACATCGTCACCGACCCGCACTCGTGCATCTTCGACTCGGGGCTGACCAAGGTGATCGGCAACCAGGTCAAGGTCGTCGGCTGGTACGACAACGAGTGGGGCTACTCCAACCGCCTCATCGACATCGTGGGCCTCGTCGGCTCCTCCCTCTGAGCGGGGGCCGGGACCGACGATGGCCGACCTCGCCTCGCTGGGCGACCTGCGCGGGAAGCGCGTACTCGTCCGGTCGGACCTCAACGTGCCGCTCGACGGCACGACGATCACCGACGACGGGCGCGTCCGGGCGTCGGTCCCGACCATCTCTCGGCTGGTCGAGGCGGGCGCACGCGTGGTCGTGTGCGCCCACCTCGGCCGGCCCAAGGGCGCTCCCGACCCGAAGTACTCCCTCGCTCCCGTGGCGAGCCGGCTCTCCGAGCTCCTCGGACAGCCGGTGACCTTCGCCGAGGACACGGTCGGCGACAGCGCCCGCGCTGCGGTCGAGGCCATGGACGACGGCGACGTCGTGCTTCTCGAGAACCTGCGGTTCAACCCGGGAGAGACCGCCAAGGCCGAGGAGGACCGTGCCGAGTTCGCCGACGCGCTCGCCTCGCTCGCCGACGCCTACGTCTCGGACGGGTTCGGTGTCGTCCACCGCAAGCAGGCCTCCGTCTACGACGTCGCCACCCGCCTGCCGGCAGCCATGGGTGGGCTGGTCGAGACCGAGGTGGACGTGCTGAAGCGGCTCACCGAGGACCCCGAGCGGCCCTACGTCGTCGTCCTCGGCGGTGCCAAGGTCGCGGACAAGCTCGCGGTCATCGACAACCTCATGGGAACGGCCGACCGGCTCCTCATCGGGGGCGGGATGCTCTTCACGTTCCTCGCGGCGCAGGGTCACGAGATCGGGGACAGCCTCTTCGACGCCGAGAGCGTCGAGGCCTGCGCGGGCTACCTCGCCCGGGCGCAGGAGACCGGCGTCGAGATCGTGCTGCCCGTCGACGTCGTCGTCGGCAACGAGTTCTCCGCCGACACCGAGACCCGGACCGTCGCGGCCGACTCCATCCCGGCCGGGACCATGGGCCTCGACATCGGGCCTCGCTCGGCCGAGCTGTACGCCGAGAAGCTCGCCGACGCCCGGACGGTGTTCTGGAACGGTCCGATGGGCGCCTTCGAGATGGCACCGTTCGCGGCCGGCACCGAGGCGGTCGCGGCGGCTCTCGCCGGCGCGACCGAGCGCGGCGCGCTGACCGTGGTCGGGGGAGGCGACTCCGCGGCTGCGGTGCGCCAGCTCGGCTTCGCCGACGACCGGTTCGGGCACATCTCCACCGGCGGCGGGGCCTCCCTCGAGTACCTCGAGGGCAAAGAGCTGCCCGGCATCGCCATCCTCTCGTCCTGACCCCCGACCTCCAAGGAGACACCGCATGGCCTCGGGCCGCACCCCGCTGATGGCGGGGAACTGGAAGATGAACCTCGACCACCTCCAGGCCACCCACCTGGTGCAGAAGCTGGACTGGACGCTCAGGGACGGCAAGCACGACTTCGCTGCCGTGGAGGTCGCGGTGCTGCCGCCCTTCACCGACATCCGGAGCGTCCAGACCCTGATCGACGGGGACCGCCTCGAGCTCAAGCACGGCGCACAGGACCTGTCGGCCCACGACTCCGGGGCCTACACCGGCGATGTGAGCGGCGCCTTCCTCGCCAAGCTCGGCTGCACCTATGTCGTCGTGGGTCACAGCGAGCGGCGCGAGTACCACGAGGAGAGCGACGAGATGGTGAACGCCAAGGTCAAGGCGGCCTTCCGGCACGGTCTGACGCCGATCTTCTGCTGCGGGGAGGGCCTCGAGGTCCGGCAGGCGGGACGCCATGCCGAGCACGTGGTCGCGCAGGTCGAGGCGGGGCTCGCCGATATCCCCGTCGAGCAGGCGCGCACCATCGTCGTCGCCTACGAACCGATCTGGGCGATCGGGACCGGCGAGGTCGCGACCCCCGAGGACGCCCAGGAGGTCTGCGGCGCGATCCGCACCACGCTCGCCGAGCTGTACAGCGGCGACGTCGCCGACGGCATCCGGATCCTCTACGGCGGCTCGGTCAAGTCCGGGAACGTCGCCGCCATCATGGCCGAGGAGGACGTCGACGGCGCCCTGGTCGGCGGCGCCTCGCTCGACGCCGGGGAGTTCGCCGCCATCTGCCGGTACCGGGACCACCTGACCACCGGCTGACGCCCTGCCGCGGCGTGCTCCCGGGCCTACGTGAGTGCACCGCGACGAGCAGTTATCCTGGTGCGGTTGCCCCCTCGACCCCCCACCCGAAGGACCCATCCGTGGACGCGGTACGCATCGGCCTCCAGGTCATCCTGGTGCTCGGAGGCCTGTTCATCACCCTGCTGATCCTCCTCCACAAGGGGAAGGGCGGCGGACTCTCCGACATGTTCGGAGGCGGGATGTCGAGCTCGCTCGGTGGGTCGTCCGTGGCGGAGCGCAACCTCGACCGGATCACCGTCGCGGTCGCGCTCGTCTGGTTCACCAGCATCGTCGGGCTCGGCGTGCTCGAGCGGTTCGCCGTCTGAGGAGGAGCAGGACATGGCTGGTGGCAACGCGATCCGCGGCTCGCGCGTCGGTGCGGGCCCGATGGGGGAGGCGGAGCGCGGCGAGGCCGCTCCCCGTCGGTTCGTCTCGTTCTGGTGCTCCAACGGTCACGAGACCCGGCCCAGCTTCGCGGAGGAGCCGGGCCTGAGCATCCCCGACCAGTGGGACTGTCCGCGATGCGGGTTCCCCGCCGGGCAGGACAAGGACGACCCGCCCGCGCCGCCGAAGGTCGAGCCCTACAAGACCCATCTCGCGTACGTCAAGGAGCGCCGGTCCGACGAGGACGGCGCGGCGATCCTCGAGGAGGCCCTCGAGACGTTGCGGGGACGCGGCCTCATCCAGTGAGCCACCGAGCCGGTGCTCTCACCGGCTCCCGGCCGTGGCCAGGTGGGTCACGACCGGCTCCACCCACCCGCTCTCGCGCTGCATCCAGCGCACCGCCACGAGCGAGTGCACCACCACGGGCACCTTCCGGCGTGGCGGCTCCACCGCCAGGTCGGTGCCGAACGGGTCCGTGCTGACGACCCAGCGGTAGCCGTGCCCGGTCAGGTGGTCGCCGATCGCCGTGGCCAGGACCGTGACGCACTCCGAGACGGTGCCCTCGTGGGCGGCCTCCTCGAGCGCCTGGTCGTAGGCCGCGGCGATGCTCGCGAGGTCGCTCGGGTCGATGCCACGGGCGGCGTAGCGGGTCCGCGCCTCCTCGAGCTCGGCCTCCTCCTCCGGCGTCGGCGGCCGGGTGGAGACCGACTCCATCGGCTCCATCGCGTCCTCACTCGCGTCGAGGGGCGCGGCATCCACCTCGGGCGGCGCGTCGTCGTCCGGGTGCTCGCGGCCTCTGAGCCGGTCGAGGAAGCCCATGCCTGCTCAGCCGCCGAGGTCGGCGGCCGCCTCCTTGTCGACGAGCCAGAGCGTGTGGTCGCGCCCGTGGACATGGGCGGACGGCGTCTCCTCGAACGGCGAGCCCTCCACACCGCGGCGCACGGCGTCGGCCTTGCCGGAGCCGCTGACGAGGAACCAGACCTCCCGGGAGCGCTCCAGCGCCTCTCGGGTCAGGGAGATCCGGGTCGACGGTGGCTTGGGGGAGTCGTAGACGGCCACCGTGGCGGCCCCGGTCGTGGTGGCGGCCGGATGGTGCGGGAAGAGCGAGGCACAGTGACCGTCCGCGCCGACTCCGAGGATCATCACGTCGAAGAGGCCGTCGCCGTCCTCGCGCAACGTCTCGGCGTAGTCCTCGGCGCTGTCCTCCACCGAGTCGCTCCGGTCGGGGCCGGGGATGCGGTGGATGTTCGGGGTGCGCAGCCCCAGCGTCAGCAGGCCGGCGTTGTCGCTCTGCGTGCAGTTGCGGTCCGGGTCGCCCGCCGGGAGGTACCGTTCGTCCCCCCACCAGACGTTGACGCGCGTCCAGTCCACGGCGGCCCGGGCCGGTTCGTGGGCCAGCGAGCGGACGACCTCCGACCCCATGCCGCCGCCCGTCAGCGAGACATGCGCAACGCCCCGAAGCGCGATCGCGTCGATGACGGCCACGACGAGCCGCGCCGCCGCGGCGTCGGCGAGCGCCTGGGGGGTGGGGTGGACGATGACCGCCGTCGAGCCTGTCACGAGCGTGCCTTCCTCACGTCGGCGAGCCTGGCTGCGGACGCCTTCCGCACCGTGTCGGTGTCGGAGGATCCGGTCGGCTCGTCCATCTGCTCCACCATCCTGCTGCCGCCGCTCGCCGCCGCTGCCCGGCGCAACCGTCCGATGATGCGTTCCGCCTCGGCGGGGGACGGCGCCCGGCCCTCCTTGATCGCCTCGCTCGCGGTCCGGCGCGAGTGCTTCACTCTACCCACGCCGTGGACGAGCGTGTCGGTGTAGACCTCGTCGGCGTCGAGCCGGCGCAGCTCGTCGGCCACACACTCGGCGTCGGAGCGGTGAGGGAGGGCCAGGGTGCGGTCCGGCTGCCCGGGCTGGCGCAGCAGCGCGGTCTCGTCGTCGCGCGGACGCACGAGGTCGACGGTGCCGCTCGCCCGCTCGAGCCGGACCGAGATGATGCCCGAGCCGGCCCGCGAACGGACCAGGGTGACCGGACACCGCAGCCGGACGGTGAGCCATGCTGCCAGCAGCACGCCGGACGGGCTCTCGGGGGCCGCCGCCACGGTGGCGGCGGTCACGGGCTCGAACGGCGGCTGGTCCAGTGCTGACGTGAGCAGCCCCCGCCACAGGGTCACCCGTGACCACGCCAGGTCGGTGTCGCCGGGGACATGCGCCTTGGCGAGCCGCCCGAGGGCGGCGCGGGGCGTGCCCGACATCCGGGCCGAGTCGGTGACGCGGCGGGTGGCCATGGAGCCCACCGAGTCCTCCGCCGGAGCCTTCGGCCCTCCGTTGGGCCACCAGACGACGATCGGCGAGTCGGCGAGGAGCAGTGGGGTGGCCACCGACCGACCGTTCGCCGCGAGCGGTCCGAACAGCTGGAGGACGACGATCTCGGAGGCACCGGCATCCCCACCCACGCGGATCTGGCCGTCCAGCCGAGGGCGACCGCGCCGGGTCTCCCGGACGACGACGATGATCCGGCACGGGTGCTGACGGCTGGCCTCGCTCGCGGTCCGGATGGCCGCCTCGGCGCCGCCGTCCTCGATGACCATGATGAGGGTGAGCACGCGCGAGAGCGCCATCGAGCCGGTGTCGGCGCGCACCTCGACGAGCCGGCTGGTGAGCGCGTTGGTCGTGGTGTCGGGCAGGTCGACGATCACGGCAGCCTCCATTCACGCCCGTCGCGGTGCATCAGCTCGTGCGCGGACGCAGGCCCCCACGTCCCGGCGGCGTACGGCTCGGGGCGGCCGTGCCGGGCCCAGAACTGCTCGATCGGGTCGAGGATCTGCCAGGAGAGCTCGACCTCCTCGTGCCGGGGGAAGAGTGGTGGGTCACCGAGGAGGACGTCGAGGATGAGTCGTTCGTAGGCCTCCGGGGAGGACTCGGTGAACGACCGGCCGTAGCCGAAGTCCATCGTCACGTCCCGGACCTCCATCTGGGCTCCGGGCACCTTCGCGCCGAAGCGGATGGTCACGCCCTCGTCGGGCTGGACCCGCACGACGACGGCGTTCTGACCGAGCTCCTCGGTCGCCGTGTCCTTGAACGGCAGGTGCGGTGCCTTCCTGAAGACCACGGCGATCTCGGTGACCCGCTTCCCGAGGCGCTTCCCGGTGCGCAGGTAGAACGGCACCCCCGCCCACCGCCGGGTGTCGACGTCGAGGCGGACCGCAGCGTAGGTCTCGGTGCACGAGTCCTCGGCGACGCCCTTCTCGTCCAGGTAGCCCACGACCTCCTCGCCGCCCTGCCAGCCCTGGGCGTACTGGCCGCGGGCGGTGCCCGTCGCCAGGTCCGCGGGCAGCCGCACCGCCGAGAGCACCTTGGCCTTCTCGACCCGCAGGCCGCTGGCGTCGAAGGTGACCGGCTCCTCCATCGCCGTGAGCGCGAGGAGCTGGAGCAGGTGGTTCTGGATGACGTCGCGGGCCGCGCCGATGCCGTCGTAGTACCCGGCCCGGCCGCCGATGCCGATGTCCTCGGCCATGGTGATCTGCACGTGGTCGACGTAGTTGGCGTTCCACACGGGCTCGAAGAGCTCGTTGGCGAAGCGGAGCGCCAGCAGGTTCTGCACGGTCTCCTTGCCGAGGTAGTGGTCGATGCGGAACACGCTGTCCGGCGGGAACACGCCGGCAACGATGTGGTTGAGCTCGCGGGCCGACTCGAGGTCGTGGCCGAACGGCTTCTCGATGACCACGCGGCGCCACGATCCCTCGTCTGCGCTGGCGAGCCCGGAGCGGTGGAGCTGCTCGCAGACCATGGGGAAGGACCCCGGCGGGATCGAGAGGTAGAACGCGTGGTTGCCGCCGGTGCCGCGTCGCTCGTCGAGGTCGGCCACGACCTCGGCGAGCAGGTCGAAGGCGGTGTCGTCGTCGAAGGTCCCTGGGACGAAGCGGATGCCCTCGGCGAGGGAGCGCCAGACCTCCTCGCGGAACGGCGTGCGAGCGTGCGCCTTCACGGCCTGGTGCACGATCTTCCCGAAGTCCTGGTCGGCCCAGTCCCGGCGGGCGAACCCGACGAGCGAGAAGCCGGGTGGCAGCAGCCCTCGGTTCGCGAGGTCGTAGATGGCGGGCATGAGCTTCTTGCGGGCGAGGTCGCCGGTGACGCCGAACAGGACCATCCCGCACGGGCCGGCGATCCGCGGCAGCCGCTTGTCACGCGGGTCCCGCAACGGGTTCGAGCCGGCGGAGACCCGCGCGGGGCTCATGCGCCCTCCCGACCCAGGGCCGCGCGGACCTGGGCCAGCCCCGCGTCGTGCTCGGTGAGGTGCAGCGACAGGACGGGTCGGCCGTGGCTCGCCAGGACCTGCGCGTCACCCGCCGCCTGGGCCGCGAAGAACTCACCGAAGGTGAAGTCGCGCCCGGGCACCTCGAGGTCCTTCGCCGGGTCCGCGGTCACCTGGACGTAGACGCCGGTCGCGGGGCCCCCCTTGTGGTACTGACCGGTGGAGTGGAGGAACCGCGGCCCCCAGCCGAACGTCACCGGCCGACCGAGGCGGTCGAAGAGGTCACGGGCGACGTGCTCGAGCTCGGCGTCCCTCTCGCGGTCGAGGTAGGCCATGACGGCGACGTACCCGCACTCCGGGTCGACCAGGGGCAGGAGGGAGTCCACGGCCGCCTCCAGGGAGCCCGCGTCCCCGAGCCAGTCGCCTCCGAGCGCGCGGACCTCGACGTGTCCGTCGGTGACGGCGGGCTCGCCGGCGGAGGCCATGCCCGCGTCGAGGAGCTCGCGAGCGGCCGCCTTGGCGCTCTCGACGTCGGGTTGGTCGAAGGGGTTGATCCCCAGCAGCCGGCCGGCGACCGCGGTGGCCGCCTCCCAGAGGAGGAACTGGGCGCCGAGCGGCCCCGCGACCGACACCAGCGAGGCCTCGTCGGCCGTGGCGGCGGCGTCGTCCGCGTCGGCGGACACCAGTCGGACGACCGTGCCGTCGTCGTAGGTGTGCGACGGCTCGGCACCGATGGCGACGACGGGCAGCAGTCCCGTGCCGTCCTTCCCGGTGGACTCGGCGACCAGCTGCTCGGCCCAGGCCGGGAACCCGACGTTCTCGGTGCCGGCGTCGACCAGGACGATCTTGTCGCGCAGCGGGGTGGTCCCCCCGAGGGCCGCGCCCAGGCGGAGGGCGGGGTTGGCCTCGTCGTCGGCCGAGAGGACGTCCGCCACGGCCTCGGCGTCGTCGAGGAGCGCCTCGATGTCGGCACCCGCAAGCCCGCTCGGCACCAGGCCGAACGCGGTGAGCGCCGAGTAGCGGCCGCCGACGGCGGGGTCGGAGTTGACCACCCGGAAGCCGTCGGCCCGCGACTGCTCGTCGAGGGGGCTCCCGGGATCGGTGACGACGACCATCCGGTGGGTCGGGTCGATCCCCGAGTTGCGGAAGGCCTGCTCGAAGGTCCGCCGCTGGCTGTCGGTCTCGACGGTGGAGCCGGACTTGCTCGACACGACGACGACGGTTCGGTCGAGGTCGGTGACGGCGTCGCGCACGACATCGGGGTCCGAGGAGTCGAGGATCGTGATCGGCACCCCGGCGGTGGCGCAGATGACCTCCGGCGCGAGCGACGAGCCACCCATCCCGCAGAGGACCACCCGGTCGTACCCGGTCTCCTCGAGCTCGGCGCGCAGGGCGGCGATCTCACCGACGAGAGGCCGCGAGGTGCGGAAGAGACCGGTCCACGACAGCCGCTTCGACGCCTCGCTCTCGGCGTCGGCGCCCCAGAGCGTGTGGTCCTGCTCGAAGAGCCGGCGGGCGACATGCTCCTCGACGAGGAGTGGCACGTGGTCGAGCACGGCGTCGGCTGCCGCCCCGGTGGCGACGACCTCGATCGTGCTCACGCGGTCGCCTTCTGCAACTCCTTGGTGACTCCGTCGAGCAGCTCGGTCCAGGACTTCTCGAACTTGTCGACGCCCTCGCGCTCGAGCTGGGCGACGACGTCGGCGTAGGAGATCCCCAGCCGCTCGAGGCCGTCGAGCACCTCGCCGGCGTCGGCGTAGTTGGACCGCACCGTGTCGCCGCGGATCTCCCCGTGGTCCGCCACCGCGTCGAGCGTGTTCTCCGGCATCGTGTTCACGGTGTCGGGGGCGACGAGCTCGGTGACGTACATGGTGTCGGGGTAGGAGGGGTCCTTCACTCCGGTGGAGGCCCACAACGGGCGCTGACGGTGGGCCCCGGCCGCCGCCAGGTTCTGCCAGCGTGGGGTGGCGAAGACCTCCTCGTACGCCTGGTAGGCGAGCCGGGCGTTGGCGATCCCGGCGCGTCCCTTGAGGGCGTTCGCCTCGTCGGAGCCGATCGCGTCGAGCCGGTGGTCGACCTCGGTATCGACCCTGGAGACGAAGAACGAGGCGACCGACCGGATGCCGGAGAGGTCGCGACCGTGCTCACGCGCCTGCTCCAGGCCGGTGAGGAACGCGTTCATGACCCCTCGGTACCGGTCCAGGGAGAAGATCAGGGTGACGTTGACCGAGATCCCCTCCGCGAGCACCTCGGAGATCGCCGGCAGACCCTCGACCGTGGCCGGGATCTTGATGAACAGGTTGGGGCGGTCCACGGCCGCGGCGAGGGCCTTCGCCTGCTCGACCGTGCGCGCGGTGTCGTGGGCCAGGCGTGGGTCGACCTCGATGGAGACCCGGCCGTCCTTGCCGGCGGTGCGGTCGTGGACGGGGCGCAGCACGTCGCACGCGTCGCGCACGTCCGCGGTGGTGAGGGCGAACACGGCGTCGTCGACGGACGCGTCCGCTGAGGCCAGCTCGTCGACCTGGCCGTCGTAGGCGTCACCCTCGGCGAGGGCCTTCTGGAAGATCGACGGGTTGGTCGTGACTCCGACGACCCCCATCGAGTCGATGAGCTCGGCGAGGTTGCCCGACCGGATGCGGTCGCGGGACAGGTCGTCGAGCCAGACGGACACGTCGTTCGCGGCGAGGTCCTGGAGGGGCTGGGGCACGGTCATACGACTCTCACTTCCCCGCCGACGCCTTGCGGCTCGGCGCTGTGGTGTCGCCCTTGGCACGGGATGCCTTGGCGCGCGGCGCGGTGTCGGTGACAGCGGGCACGCCGGATGCGCGCACCGCCTTGAGCGAGTCCTTCGCGGCCTTGACGACCGCCTCCGGTGTGAAGCCGAACTGTTCGAAGAGCAGGGCGCCGTCGGCGGAGGCACCGAAGTGCTCGAGGCTCACCGAGCGGCCGGAGTCTCCGACGAGGTCGTGCCATCCCATGGCGACGCCCGCCTCGACGCTGACGCGCGCCTTGACCTCCGGGGGCAGCACGGTGTTCTGGTAGGAGCGGGGCTGCTCCTCGAACCACTCCCGGCACGGCATCGAGACGACCCGCGTCCGGGTTCCTCCCCGCTCGAGCTTGGTGCGGGCCGCGAGCGCGATCGAGACCTCGGAGCCGGTGGCGATGATGACGACGTCCGGAGCCTCCGTGCCGTCCTTTCCTCCGTCGACGAGGACGTAGCCACCCTTGCGGACCCCGCTGGCGCGGGCGTACGTGCTCCGGTCCAGCGTCGGCAGCGCCTGCCTCGACAGGGCCAGGGCGGCCGGCCGGCGGCGGCGAAGGACCTCGGCCCACGCCTCGGCCGTCTCGTTGGCGTCCGCGGGACGGACGACATCGAGCTGGGGCATCGCCCGGAGCGACGCGAGGTGCTCCACCGGCTGATGGGTGGGCCCGTCCTCCCCGAGCCCGATCGAGTCGTGGGTCCAGACGAAGGTCACCGGCAGCTGCTGCAGTGCTGCGAGCCGCACCGCCGGGCGCATGTAGTCGGAGAAGACGAGGAAGGTCCCGCCGTACGGCCGGGTGAGACCTTCGAGGGCGATGCCGTTCATGGTCATGCCCATGGCGTTCTCACGGATGCCGAAGTGCAGCGTGCGGCCGTAGGGCCCGCCCTTGAACTCCTCGGTCTGCTTGCCCGTGGGGATGAACGACGGCTGGCCCTTCATCGTCGTGTTGTTCGACCCGGCGAGGTCGGCCGAGCCACCCCACAGCTCGGGGAGGACGTCGGCGAGCGCCCCGAGCACCTGTCCGGAGGCAGCGCGGGTGGCGAGGCCCTTCTCGTCGGCCTCGAACGTGGGCAGCGCCTTGGCGAAGCCCGACGGCAGCGTCCCCTCGACGAGTCGGTCGAGCAGCTCCGCCCCCTCGGGGTTGGCCTTGCGCCAGGCCTTGTAGCCCTTGTCCCACTCACGGTGAGCGGCCTTGCCGCGCTTCTTCACCTCGCGGGCGTGGGTGAGGACGGCACGGTCCACCTCGAAGGTCTTGCCCGGGTCGAAACCGAGGATCTCCTTGGTGGCCGCGACCTCGTCCGCGCCCAGGGCGGAGCCGTGCGCAGCGCCGGTGCCACGGGCCGACGGCGCCGGCCAGGCGATGACCGTGCGCACGATGACGAGAGTGGGCCGACGCCGGTTGCGGCGGGCCGCGTCCAGCGCAGCGAGGACGGCGTCGACGTCCTCGGTGTAGGTGTCGGTGCCCTTGGGGTCGTCGCTCTTCCGCCAGTCCACCTCGACGACGTCCCACCCGTAGGCCTCGAAGCGCTTTCCGACGTCCTCGCTGAACGAGATGTCGGTGTCGTCCTCGATCGAGATCTGGTTGGCGTCGTAGACGACGGTGAGGTTGGACAGCTCCTGGTGCCCCGCGAGCGAGCAGGCCTCCGACGCGACGCCTTCCATGAGGTCCCCGTCGGACGCGAGCACCCACACGTGGTGGTCGAACGGGCTCTCGCCGGCCTTGGCGTCGGGGTCGAGCAGCCCGCGCTGACGTCGCTGCGCCATCGCCATCCCCACGGCGGAGGCGAGCCCGGAGCCGAGCGGCCCGGTGGTGATCTCGATGCCCGTCGTGTGGTGGACCTCGGGGTGCCCTGGGGTCAGGGAGCCCCAGGTGCGCAGTGACTTCAGGTCCTTCAGCTCCAGCCCGTACCCGGAGAGGAAGAGCTGGATGTACTGCGTCAGGGAGGAGTGGCCGCAGGACAGCACGAAGCGGTCCCGGCCCAGCCAGTGCGCGTCCGAGGGGTCGTGCCGCATCACCTGCTGGTACAGCAGGTAGGCGATCGGGGCCAGGCTCATCGCCGTGCCGGGGTGGCCGTTCCCCACTTTCTGCACCGCGTCGGCGGCGAGGACCCGGGCGGTGTCGACGGCGCGGACGTCGAGGTCGGTCCACTTGGCCTTCTTGGCGACCGGGCGACTGATGTCCTCGGACCTCCCGGCGATCGGGGAGGCGGTGCGGGTTCGTGACGGGCTCAACGGGTTACCTCTCTGGCGGGGACGTTCGAGACGTCGCCACAGGTGACGAGGGCACTGTGACGTTGCTGCCGTCCCACCCTAGACCGGAAGGACCCGGTGCGGTTGGGGACGGATCTCGGATGACGGCTAGAATCTGCGGGCATCGATGACGTCCTACCCGAAGGACACCGTGGCCTCCACACCCCTGACGACCCCGTCGACGGTGCCGTCGCGCACCCTGCGACGCCGGGTGTCGAGCTATGTGGCACTGACCAAGCCGCGGATCATCGAGCTCCTGCTCGTCACCACCGTGCCGGTGATGTTCCTCGCCCAGGGTGGCGTTCCGTCGCTGTGGCTCGTCGTCGCGACCCTGCTCGGGGGGACGTTGAGCGCGGGCGCCGCCAACACCTTCAACTCGGTCTACGACCGCGACATCGACCGGCTGATGCACCGCACGAGCAACCGGCCGATGGTCACGGGCGAGATCGCCCCGCGCGAGGCGCTCGTCTTCGCGGCGGTCCTCACCGTCGTGTCCACGGTGTGGTTCGCCCTCGTGGTCAACGTCGTGTCGGCCGTCCTGTCACTGGTGGCGATCGTGCTCTACGCCGTCGGGTACACCATGCTGCTGAAGCGCCGCACGGCGCAGAACATCGTGTGGGGCGGGGTGGCCGGCTGCATGCCGGCGTTGATCGGCTGGTCCGCCGTCACGGGCACCCTGGCGTGGCCGGCCGTCGTCCTGTTCCTCGTCATCTTCTTCTGGACCCCCCCGCACTACTGGCCGCTCTCGATGGCGTTCCGGGACGACTACGCCTCGGCGGAGGTGCCGATGCTCCCGGTGCGGCACGGCCCGGTCGCCGTCGGTCGCCAGATCGTCGCGTACTCGTGGGTCATGGTCGCGACCTCGCTCGTGCTCGTCCCGGTGGCGAGCATGGGGTGGGTCTACACCGTGACCGCCGCGGCCGCCGGCGCGGTGTTCCTCGTCGAGGCGCACCGCCTGCTCGCCGCGGCGCGTCAGGGCCGCACGGGAACCGCACTGAAGCCGATGCGGCTGTTCCACTACTCGATCACCTACGTGACCGTCGTGTTCCTCGCCGTCGCCGCCGACCCTCTTGTGCACGTGCCCCTGCCCTGATCGCCCCCAGGTTTCCCGCCCGCTGCCTGAACCCCCCGGGTCGAGTGGGAACCCTTCGGGGGCGACCTCGGGGCTTCCGGTGCGATGACGTTCCCCGCCCTCGTCGGACCGCGTCCGCCCGCCGTCCCGGGCCGGTGGTCGGGTCAGGCGCGTTGGAACAGGTAGGCGAACGCTCCCTTTGTAGGCGATGCCGCGCCCCGTGGAGCGGATCCGGGCGGCATCGGCCGTCTTCGGTCGCTCGGGACGAGGTAGTCGTCGAGCCCGTCGGACGACACGCGGTAGCGCCCGCCCCGGTGATGGACGACGGCAGACAGCCGCAGCGACCGGTCCAGTGCAGCGAGGGCCGCATCGCCGTGACTGGTGTTCGCGAGCAGTCAGCCACCGTCACGCAGGTAGCGGCGTGCGCTCTCCCACATGGGTCCGGTGGAGAGGGAGATGAGCAGGTCCACGCTGTGGTCGGGCACGTCCAAAGGGTGCCTGTAGTCCGCGGCGACGAACCG
>Ga0316579_10000353_pt1 | contig 14461 bp, 15 predicted proteins | sample J5NA_2_FD_203074 | JGI IMG/M metagenome (GOLD analysis project Ga0316579, IMG submission 203074) | Rhizosphere microbial communities from salt marsh grasses in Alabama, United States - J5-7_160517rDrA | ecosystem: Host-associated > Plants > Roots > Rhizosphere | place: USA: Alabama | collected... | reverse complement strand
TAGTCCAGGGCGGCACCAGCCTGCGGGACTTCGTCCAGGAGGACGGCAACCCGGGCTACTTCGCCCAGTCTCTCCAGGTCTACGGCCGCGCGGGCGAGCCGTGCCCAGGCTGCGGGGCACCCCTGCTCCAGCGGCGCATCGGCCAGCGCTCCAGCTTCTACTGCCCTCGTTGCCAGCACTGACCCACAGGGCGGTCCGGGCGTCCGACGGATCGCGCGGTGGATGCCGGGTCCGTCCGTTATCCCACTTTAGGGCTAACCCACAGGGGGGTGCTTGCGTGTCGCCTTGGCACCCCCCGCGGCGCCCTTGGGCCACATGAGCAGCTCCGGGTGCAGATAGTCCGCGACCTCCAACGGTTGGAGTGGCTGGAGCCAAGGGACGACCCCGATGCAGGGGGAGCCGATCAGGGCGGCCAGGGTGGCCAGATTGGCGTCGGCCTCCAGCATTCCCGGGTCGATGCCGTTGGCGACCCACCCCGCGAGATGCGCACCCTGGGCGCGGATCGATTCAGCGGTCAGAAGGGCGTGGTTGAGACAACCCAGACGCAGTCCGACCACCATCAGCACCGGCAGGTCCAAGGCCTTCGGGAGGTCACTCACGGAGAGGCTGGCGCCCAGGGGGACCCGCCAGCCACCGACCCCTTCCACCACCACCAGATCCGACTCCGCGGCGAGGGTCCGGCAGGCGCCCGCGATGGGCCCGAGCTCGATCTCCACCCCTGCCTGGCCCGCGGCGATGTGGGGCGCGATGGGGGGCTCGAAGGCATAGGGGTTGACCAGCCCGTAGGGCGCCAGGCTGCTGCCCTGGGCCTGGAGGCGTTGGGCGTCGGCGTTCTGGAGGCCGCTCGGACCCGGTGCGCAGCCGGTGGCCACCGGCTTCATGCCGAGGGTCCTGACTCCGCGGACCTGCCAGGCGGCCATCAGGCCCAGGCTGACCTCGGTCTTGCCGCAGCCCGTGTCGGTGCCGGTGACGAAGATGCCTTTCACGCGCCCCTCGGTGTTTGCCTTGGCCCTGGAACAGCGGTCTGCCGGCGGGGATGGCCGAGCGCCTCGCGGATCGCGTCGAGGGGGATTGCGACACCGTCGGCGACGGGCTTCTGCTCGGGGGCCCAGGCATGGCCGTAAACCACCTCGTAGCTCGCGGGCAGGCGTCCGTCGCGCCGGTATGCCTCGTAGGCCGCCTCCAGGGCCGCGAGACGCCGGGGTCCCGTGAGCCCGCGGGGGCGCCGGTCGGTTGCATTGTGGGCACCGACGCTCTTGAGGTCGGCCATCAGGTCTCCGAGCCGCGGGTAGGTGACCGTGAGCCGTTCGGCATCCATCACCGGATCGGCGAAGCGCGTCCGCACCAGGGCATCCCCCAGGTCGTGCATGTCCGGGAAGGGGCTCACGTGGGAGTGGCCGTCGATCTCGGACCAGGCGGCGCGCAGCTCCTTCAACGTGTCCGGTCCGAAGGTGGTGAACATCAGGAGGCCACCGGGGCGCAGCACCCGCAGACACTCCCGGAAGGTCCCGTTCAGGTCGTTGCACCACTGCAGGGTCACATTCGAGAGGATGAGGTCCACCGACCCTTCCGCCAGGGGGAGGCTCTCGGCGTCCGCGCAGAGGCATTGGGGGCGGCGCAGCCAGCTGCCCCGGCGCCGGGCTTGCTGCAGCATGGGCAGGGCGAAGTCCAGGGCGACCACCTCGGCGCGCCGGTAGCGCCGATGCAGGGGCTGGACCGCGTAGCCCGTCCCGCAGCCCAGGTCCAGTATCCGCTGAGGCTCGAGGCGGACATAGTCCAGCCGCTCCAGCAGCCGGTCCGCGATCTCCCGCTGCAGGACCGCCGCGAGGTCATAGCCCGCCGCCGCGGCCTCGAAGGCCCGGCGCGCGCGTCGCTTGTCGATGGTGGGTTGGCTCATGGGACCCGAATGGGCTTCCGCGGGCTCATGCCGTGCGGCTCGGCACTTGTCGGTTGGACTCCGGATCCCGGCTCCGGTTCTCCCGCTCCGACCCCATGGACGGCGATGTCCCGGGCTCGAGCCCTGCCAGGAAGTCCCCGATCGCCGCCCCGACCTCGTCCGGATGGGAGAGGAAGGGCGCATGGGCGGCGCCGGCGACGGTGTGGGTTCTGGCCCCGGGGACCAGCCCCTCGATGTCCCGCGCCGCGGCGGCGGGGACCAGGGTGTCCTGGCCGCCGAAGATCCACAGGGAGGGGACGCGCAGCGGCGGGAGCGCGGGGCGAAGATCCCCCTCCCGCAACAGGTCGAGACCCAGGGCCAGGGCGGCAGGGTCCGGTGGCGGCCGGGTGGCGAGACCGCGGCGCAGCCGGCGCAGGGTCTCCCGGGCCTGGTCGCTGCCGCGGGTCTGAAGCGCCAGGAAGCGGGAAAGGGTGCCGGCCGGGTCCGCAAGGAGGCCGTCGTGGAACTGGGCCAGCGTCTCGCGCCGCATGGCCGCGGGCCAGTCCGGCGCCTGCACGAAGCGGGGGGTGGCGGTCATCAGGATCAGCCCCCCGATGGGCCCCGGGATGCGTCCCCGGGAGCGCAGAAGCGGTGCGCGCAGGGCGGCCGCCAGTGCCACCAGACCGCCGAGGGACCAGCCGAGCCAGACTGCCCGCCGCGGCGCCGCCTCCAGGCAGGCGTCCGCCCAGTCCTCCAGGGTGCCGGCCGCACCGTCCCCGGGCGGTCCCAGGGGCCGGCCCCCATGACCTGGAAGCTCTATGGGGTGGAGTCCGAGACCCGCAGGCAGCGTGTCCCGAAGGGCCTCCCAGACGACGGCGTTCATCCCCCAGCCCGGGATCAGGACCAGCTCCCGCACCGGGCCCGGGCGCGATGCCCTTGGGGACACTGCCGCGCTCACGCGGCCGCCCGTCTCGGCAGGGCACCCAAGGCATCCAGCAGCCGGTCCACGTCGGACTCGGTGTGGGCGGCCGAGAGGGTGATGCGCAGCCGCGCCGTCCCCTCCGGCACCGTGGGCGGGCGGATGGGGGTGACCAGGATGCCGGCGGATTCCAGGCCCTGACCCCAGGCAAGGGCCCGGGCGGCGTTGCCGGCCATCAGGGGCTGTATGGGGGTCGAGGAGTCCGCCAGGGGCAGGCCGAGCTGGGCCGCCCCGGCGCGCAGCCGTTGGATCAGGGTTTGGAGCCGCTCCCGCCGCCATGCCTCCCGGCGGGCGATGGCGAGGCTGGTGCGGGTCGCCTCCGCCAGTGCGGGGGGGGCCGCCGTGGTGTAGATGTAGCTTCGGGCCCGCTGGACGAGGGTCTCGATCAGCTCCTCGGAGCCCGCCACGAAGGCCCCGAAGGTGCCGAGGGCCTTGCCCAGCGTGCCCATCAGGATCGGCACCGCCCGGGCATCCAGGCCCAGGTGGTTCAGGGTGCCGCGGCCCTCGCGGCCCAGGACGCCGAGCCCGTGGGCGTCGTCCACCAGGAGCCAGGCCCCGGCCTCGCGGGCGATCCGGGCGAGCGCCCGGATTGGCGCCAGATCCCCGTCCATGCTGAAGACCCCGTCGGTGGCGATGAGGCGGGGCGGGCCCTCGGCCGCCATTCGGCCCAGGGCCGCCGGGTCGCCGTGGGGATAGCGGCGCAGGGTGGCCCGGGAGAGGAGGGCGCCGTCCAGCAGGGAGGCGTGATTCAACCGGTCCTCGAAGACGGTGTCCCCCCGCCCGGCGAGTGCCGAGATCACCCCCAGGTTGGCCATGTAGCCGGTGGAAAAGAGGAGTGCGCGGGGCCTCCCGGTGAAGTCGGCGAGCTCCTCCTCCAGGGCCTCATGGGCGGCACAGTGGCCGTTCACCAGATGGGCGGTCCCGCTCCCGACACCCCAGCGCTCCGCCCCCCGGCACAGCGCCGCGACCACCTCCGGGTGGTTGGCCAGCCCCAGGTAGTCGTTGCTGCAGAAGGAGAGCATCGGCCGGCCGTCCACCAGGCAGCGGGGTTGCTGGGGACCGCCCAGGACCCGGCGACGGCGGTAGAGGCCGGCGGCCTGCAGTCGGCCGAGCTCGGGTGCCAGCTCGTCGGGGGACATGGGCAGACCTAGGGGCTCGCGGCCGGGGCCCGATGACAGGCCCCGGGCTGCTCGCGGCTGGGCTCCAGCGCCTCGAAGGCGAGCCCCAGGCGGTCGAACAGGGCCCGGTCCCGCACCGACTCGGCGTTGGGGGTGGTCAGCAATCGTTCCCCATAGAAAATGGAATTGGCCCCGGCGAAGTAGCAGAGGGCCTGGAGTTCGTCGCTCATTTGGGAGCGACCCGCGGACAGGCGCACGTAGGATCGGGGCATGAGGCAGCGGGCCGCCGCGACCGTTCGCACGAACTCCAGGGGGTCCAGGGCCGCGGTGCCGAAGAGCGGCGTCCCCTCCACCTGGACCAGCAGGTTGATGGGGACGGACTCCGGGTGGGCGGGCAGGTTGGCGAGCTGCAGGAGGAGGGAGGCCCGGTCCCGGCGGCACTCCCCCATCCCGAGAATCCCGCCGCTGCAGGTCTTGAGCCCGGCCTCCCGCACGTGACCCAGGGTGTCCAGGCGCTCCTGATAGGTGCGGGTGCTGATGACCTGACCGTAGAACTCGGGGGAGGTGTCCAGGTTGTGGTTGTAGTAGTCGAGGCCCGCATCCTTGAGCCGCCGGGCCTGCGGACCGGTGAGCATCCCCAGGGTCACGCAGGTCTCGAGCCCGAGTGCGTGGACCGCCTCCACCATGGCGACGACCTGCTCCAGGTTCCTGTCGGTCGGATTGCGCCAGGCCGCGCCCATGCAGAAGCGGGTAGCCCCCTGCGCCCGGGCGTCGCGGGCGGCCGCCACCACCTCGTCCAGTGGCAGCACGCGCTCGCGCTGGAGCCCGGTCTCGTGGTAGGCGCTCTGGGAGCAGTAGCCGCAGTCCTCGGGGCAGGCCCCCGTCTTGACGCTGAGCAGGGTGCTGACCTGAACCCGGTTCGGGTCGAAGTGGGCCCGGTGCAGGGTCTGGGCCCGGAACAGCAGATCGTTCAGAGGCTGATCGAGCAGGGCCTCGACCTCGGCGATGGTCCAGTCGTGACGGGGCTGGATCCGGGGCTCCGTCGGGTTCGTGGCTTGGGGCATGGGGTGCGGTCGACCAGGGAATGGTGGACAAACCCCTGCATCGTAGCGGGGTTGGGATGGTTGTCAACCGAAGCGCCGTCCCCGAGTTGACAGCGCGGTGCCCCCGGGCTGGACGTGCCGCCCGTCCACGGGGGTCGCGGGTCCCTCAGTCTGGCCCCTGACCTTCCAAGTCCTCGAAGGCGCAGACGATGGCGTCCGCGATGAGGTCGAGCTCCTCGGGGCTGATCGTCGCCAATACCCGCTCGATCAGATCCGGCGGGAGGTCCGCTCGGAGCTCCGTGCCATCCTTGAGATGCAGCAGGGCGCCCTTGGGATTGTTCGGGGTCGGCGCCCACCGGGAGGCGAATCGGCCCTGCTCCAGGGCGAAAAGCTCGTCGTAGAGGGACTCCAGGGAATCCGCCAGGTCCTCGTCCATCCCGGTGTCATCGACGACCACCAGGGTCTCCGGGGGTGCCGGCTCCAGGGTCCACTGGACACCGTGCTCCTGCAGGAGTTCCTGAAAGCGCAGGCGGGGCTCTTCGTCGTAGAAAACGTACTCCAACATGACCAGGGTCCCTAAGAGACGACCGGTCTGAGATCTTAACCGCAGGTCTCCGGGTCCGGGGAGGGTCTAATCTCGGCGTGACAGGCACCGCGTCACGAATCTAGCCCCATGCGTCCGTCGTTTCTCCTCGACACACTCTTTCCACCCACCTGTCTGCTCTGCGGGGCACCGGGGTCAGGGGACCTCGACCTCTGCGAGGGCTGCGCGGGAGCGCTGCCCTGGAACAGGCACTGCTGCGCCCGTTGTGCCCTGCCCTTCGACGGGGCCGAGCTCGAGGGGGCCCTGTGTGGCGCCTGTCAGCGGCGCGCCCCGCCCTACGAGCGCTGCCTCGCCGCCCTGCGCTACGAGACGCCCGTTCCCAGCCTCGTTGGGGCGGCGAAGTTTCGTGGCCGAATGAATGCCGTGCGAGTCCTCGGGCAGCTGCTCGCGCGCTCGGTGCAGGCGGCCGGCGAGCCCCTGCCGGAGGTCCTGGTCCCCGTGCCCCTGCATCGGAGGCGGCTGGCGGAGCGGGGGTACAATCAGGCCCTGGAGATCGCTCGGGTCGTCGCCCGGCAGTTCGAGCTGCCGCTCGAGCCCGGCTGTTGTGATCGGGGGGTGGCCACCTTGCCCCAGGCGGGGCTGGACGAAGGCTCCCGGCGACGTAACATTCGCGGTGCCTTCAGGGCCCGCTCCCCCTTGGGCTTGCACCACCTGGCCATCATCGACGACGTGGTCACCACCGGCAGCACGGTGGAGGAGCTTGCCCGGGTCTTGAGGCGGGCCGGGGCGGGGCCTATCCAGGTGTGGGCGCTTGCCCGGACCCCTTGACCCAGATCCATTCGCGTTGGTGGAGTCCCGAATGAAGTTTCCCCAGGTTCCCATCGGACAGCGCCTATTGTTCCAGGGAGAGGGCTACGTGAAGGTCGGACCCCTGACCGCAAGGCGCGAGCGGGATGGGGAGACCCGTCTGATCCCCCGCTCGGCGCTGGTGGAGCTCCCCCGGGCAGGCGCGGGTAAGGCATCCGTCGGGTCGGGGGTGGTGCCGGACCGCGTGTCGCGGGCCCTGGCCGCCTACGAGGAGACCTTGCGCTCGGCCCTCCTGTCCTGGGATGGCGATTCGGACGCGCAGCGTCTTCGGGGGCGTCTGGACGTGGGGCTGGCCGCGGCCCGGCGAGCCTTCGAGGAGAGTCTTGCGGGGTCGCGGGGGCGGTCGGAAGGGGCTTAGCCCAGAAGGGCCCAGGGACGGGCGCCTTGTCGCTGCCGCAACCGCAAGGCCCAGGTGCCGGCCGGTCGGTGGAGCGGCCTGCCCCCGCCCCGTGGCCGATCAGGCCCCGCCCGGGCCAACCACGGCCGCGCGGATCAGGGCCATCGGGCCCCGCCGGCGCACGGCCGCGAGGCCCGCGTCGTCCTTCACGAATAGGGATCCGGCGAAACCCAGGGCGTTCACCGAGACGCCGTCCACGCTCTCCGCTTGCCTGGGGACCGCCAGCATCCAGCGCCGGGTCACCAGCAGGTTGTAGGGGCCGGACTGCCGGAGGCCCCCGTCACCTTCAATCGGCTGGATCCCGATCCGCTGGAGCAGGTCCAGGTAGATCCGGTTCAGCTTCCCGGCCCCGGGCTGCCGTCCAGCCTCGGGTCCGTCCAGCCGGGCGAGGGCGTGGGGAAAGGGCAGGGCGGTCGTCTCCTCGCCGCCACCGGCGTGGAGCAAGGGCTCCATGGGAACCGTCGGACCCTCGAGGTCCAGTGGAAGGGGCACCAGCTGAAGGTGCTTGTGGGACTGGCTCGCCCCCGCCGCCGTGCCGCCATTGTAGAAGCAGAGTCCGTCCAGCTCCCCCAGGCAGAAGGCCAGGACCTCCATGTCCGCAAGGGTCAGGAGGGTCTCCTGGTCCTCCCATTGGCGGGTCACCATCAGCAGGTGGGAGTCGAGCACGTTGAACTTGTTGAGGACGGCGAAATGGGTCTCCGAGAGCGCGCCGAGGGCCAGCTCCGGCTCGGGTGGCAGGAAGGGGCTCGCCCGGCGGTCCGCCCCCGGCCGGCCACCGGGCTGGCGGGCCCGCTCCGCCGCCTTGCGGGCCAGGCTGTCGACCTGGCGGACCTGGAAGGTCACCCCGCCGTCCGGGATCAGGGACTCCTGGGTGGCGATGGGCTGCAGGGCGCCAAGCTCCAGGGCCCGTGCCCGGGTTTGCTCCAGACGCTCGACCAGGGTTCCGGGCTCGATGGGTACCAAGGGTTCGGACATAGGGGCCTTCCGTCGCGAAAAGACTACTACGATACCGAAAGCGAGGGGCCAAGGGCCAGGCTGGGAGGCGGTTGGGGCCCCTCGCTCCACCGCCAATGCCTCGCCGTCCTTAAGGAAACGCTGATCTATTGCGTTTCCCATCCGGGCGAGGGATCGCCCGGCATTTTCGGTGGCGATCAGCCACTGAAAATGGAGCGCTTCGAGAGTCGCGCCTCTCGAAGCGCGAGCTGATCAAAAGCCAGGATGGCATTTGATCAGCATTTCCTTAAGACCCGAGCTGTCGGCGGTGGCGCCACAGGAGCGCCCCGCCCCAGGCGAGGGCGGCGAGCATGATCAGGCTGCCCGTCAGGTGGCTCAAGGTCGCCAGCCCGTGGTCCAGATGCAGGAGCCCGGTCTCGCCCAGGATGAATTCCCAGTCGTGGAAGCCATAAGGGGACGACTGGCCGGTATTCCCGCCCAGGAGCGGCAGGGTGCCGGCGCGAGCGTCGTCGATGTAAGGGGCGATGTCGAGGAAGTTCTCCCCGAGCCACCAGAGGGCCACGGAGGCGCCGAAGGGGTCCCGGGTCTGGATGAGCAGGACGCCGAGGCAGATGGCCGGCATCAGGAGCTGCCCGAGGGTGCCGCCCAGGGACGCCATGAAGTCGCCGAAAGGCCGGAACAGCAGGTGGCCGAACTCGTGGAAGGGCAGGTTGACGAGATGCAGGACGGATCGCCCGGCGGCATTGCCCTCCACGGACGAGAGCATGAGGGCGAGACCCCACCAGCCGAGCAGGACCCAGAGCAGGGTACGGGCGACGAGGGTCGGCCAGCCGCCCTTCGGCACCACGGGAAAGAGCAGGTCCCAGGGGTCACCCGTCGTCCGTGCCGGTCCCTCGTTCCACGAACGGGTCACCCGGACCGGGTCGGTCGCGGCTGGTAGGGGGGTATCTTCCGGGCGGGGGTGGTACTTGTAGTACTTCTCGAAGACGATGCCGCAGCGGTGGCAGAGGATGCCCCCCTCCGGCTGCTCGAGCCCGCACTTCGGACACTGCATGCTCTCGGACCGCCTGGCCTCTCCTCCGGCCGAGTCTATTGACCCGGGGAGCGGGTTGCGAGACGGATGTCACGCCCGGCCGATCCTGTCGGCTATTACTCCCTCCCGGGGTCCCTCACCTCCACCAGCACCTCGTTTCGACGCAGGAACCAGGGGGTGAAGGGGGCGTTGTAGCGCGCGTACAGCGTGTGTCCGATGGGGGTGAGGCCGGCGGCACGCACGGCCTCGAGCAGCAGGGACTCGTTGCGCCGGTAGTTCTCCCAGGTCCAGCGTCCGGAGTAACGCCGGGCCGCCAAGGTGCGGGGCGGCGCGCTGCGGATGTCGATCGCCGGGTCCTTGGGCGCGGGCAGGGATTCGGCACTGAACCGCCGCGGCATCACGAAGCTCAGGACATAGTCGCCCTGGGGCTCGGCCGGGGCTGCATCCGGGCCATCTTGCGCGCTCAGGGGCTGCTGGATGACCGGTGCCGTCATCTCGATCTTCTCACCCGAGGCATTGTCTCCGAAGATGAAGCCGGCGAGCCGTCGGAAGGCCTGATTGCCCACGCCCTCGAAATTCCCGCTGACCCGGGTCTCCGCGACCAGGGTGGGGCCGTAACGGCGTAGCTCGAAGTCGGGATGGGTGCGGAGGATCTCGTAGGAGGGCTCCTCGATGGCCATGGCGGCAGCTCCAAAAAGGGCGTGGACCAGTGCCAGCAGTGCAATGGCCCCCGCACGGCGATTCAGCGGACTCGTGAGAAGCATCGGACTCGGCGGACTCCCCGGTGGCTGGGACTCAAGCTGGGGGTGGGGGCGGCATTGTCCAACGCCGTCGGAAGCCGCCGGCCCTCAGCGCAGGTTGATGCGTCGCCAGGCCCCGGAGCGCCAGCGCAGCCACATCAGGGTGCCGAGTGTGGCCACGTAGATCAGGAGCGCGCCCCAGCCACCCAGGGCTCCGAGGCCCAGTTGGGGGAGGAAGTCCACCCAGCCCTCGCCGGGGACGAAGCTCAGGCTGTGGCTGAGGGGCACGAAGCCGAGCCAGGCGAGGGCCATGACGATCAGGGCCGGGATCCGCACGTCGCCGGCGCCCCGAAGTGCGAAGCTGGCACCGAAGTTGAGGCCGTCGAAGACCTGGTAGCCCGCGGCGATCCAGATGATCAGGCTGGCGGTCTCCACCACGGCGTGGGCCTGTGGATCCCCGGGGTTGACGAACAAGGGGAGCAGCCAGGGTCCCGCGAGGGCCAGGAACAGGCTGAGCACGCCCATGTAGGCGACCACGACCCGCGTCACCGCGCTGCCGAGCACGAAGGCCCAATCCCGATCCCCCGCCCCTATCGCCTGACCCACCAGGGTCGTCCCGGCGCTGGCGATGCCGATCGCGGGCATGTAGGCCAGGGATGTCAGCATCATGACGATCTGGGTCGCGGCGCCGGGCACCGTCCCCAGGGCGACCTGCATGAGCTGGAACAGGGCCGTGCCCCCCAGGTCCGCCGCCGCGAAGGCCCCCGAGGGTACCCCGATCGCCAGCGCGCGGGCCATGGTCAGACGCCTCGGGCGCCAGTAGCGGTGGCTGCCGAAGTCCCGACGGATCCGACGGGACAGGAAGAGCGCGAGGGCCAGTCCCAGGACCAAGGCCTGGGAGGCCGTGGTGGCCCAGGCGATCCCGGGTACCCCGAGGCCCAGGTCGAACGCGAACAGTTGGTTCAGCCAGAGATTGACCAGGGCGACGCACAGATTGAGCCCGAGGGTGACCCGGGTGCGGCCGATCCCGTTGAAGAAGCCGGTGATCGTCCAGAGCCCCACCCCGGCTACGGCCCCGGACACACGCGGCATCCAGTACGCGATGGCCAGGGACTCGACCGGCGCGGCCAGGTCGAACGGGGCGAGCAACCAGGGGCCCGACAGACCCGCCCCGAGGAACAGGGGAGCCATGAGGAGGGTCACCCAGAGTCCGCCCCAGGCCACCTCGGAGGCCCCGTAACGATCCCCGGCCCCGTGCGCCTGTGCCACCAGGGTCTGGACCGCGAGACCCACCCCGCCCAGGGCCAGCACGAACAGGATCACGAGCCAGTAGACGGCCCCCACCGCCGCGGTGGCGTCCGCCGAGATCCGTCCCAGGAACCAGGTATCGGTCAGGTTCAGCACCGCCTGGACACCGCTGTTGACGAAGAGGGGGCCTGCCAGGGCGGCCACCGCCCGGTAGTCCACCCGGCGATGCCCCTGGGCGTCATGGGCCAGGGCGGGCAGGGCGGGTGGAAGGGCCGGAAGAGGATCCAAACCGGGGTCGGGTCCCGTGGGCACGGTGAGCTCCTGTGAGCGGTGATCTCGGTAGCGGCGGCGATGCGGGTAGCGTGCCGCCACACGGTGGAAACGGGCAAAGACCAAACGCAACCGATGCGGAAAAGGGATCGAGGTTGGGGCGCCGGTCTGCGGGAGCCGCGGCGCGTTCCTTCTCAGGTCTGGGCCGCGTCCTGGTCGCGGCTGGTGCCTTCGATCCTGAGCCGCTGGCGCAACCGCCGATGCTGGTCCGCGTCCAGGGCGTCGGAGAAGAGGGGCAGGGCGCGGTACCGCATCCGGCCGAGGCGCAGGTTGAGGACGACCAAAGAAACGCCGACGAAGGTGGAAGGGGACAGGGTGGCCTCAAGCTCGGTTCCCGAGACGAGGGTGATGCGCCAGATCCCGTCCGGCTGCCAGAGGACCGAGCGGACGGACCAGGGGGCACGGCGCAGGACCGATGCATAGAGCTGGTAGACGAGGCCGGCCCCCACCGCCAGGACCAGCAGTCGCCAGGCCCCGGGCAGGGCCAGGACCGTTGCGCCAGCGGCGAGATGGGTCAGGGCGACGTATGCCGCGAGCCGTCGGGAGAACCGGGGCTCGATCAGCAGCGATGGTCGATCGCGGTGGGACGACACGGCAGCCGCGCCGGTCAGCGGTCCCCGGCCTCCGCCGGACGCCGCATCGGCTCCCGGGCTACCGCGACGATGTGCCGCACCAGGGCGGCAACCCTGGGGTCCTCGGGCTCGCGGCGGGCCAGGAGCCAGTCACTCAGGTCCTGATCCTGCTCGCGCAGCAGCGCCGCGAATTCCTTCTGTCGCCCCCCATCCAGGTCCGAATAGCCCAGGTCCAGGAAGCGCATCAGCAGGTGGTCCAGCTCCAGCATGCCGCGCCGGCACTGCCAGCGCAGCCGCCGCATCTCCTCACTCGTCACACCCATGTCACCCTCCCCGGCCCTCGGCCCTAGATCCCCTTTTCCAGCATCAGCTCCTTGATCCGCCCGATGGCCCTGGTGGGGTTCAGCCCCTTCGGGCAGACCTCCACGCAGTTCATGATGGTGTGGCAGCGGAAGAGCTTGTAGGGACCCTCCAGGGCGTCGAGCCGCTCCTCGGTCGCCTGGTCCCGGGTATCGGCGAGGAAGCGCCAGGCCTGGAGCAGGGCGGCGGGCCCGTGGAACTTCTCCGGGTTCCACCAGAAGGAGGGGCAGGCCGTGGAGCAGCAGCCGCACAGGATGCACTCGTAGAGTCCGTCGAGCCGGTCCCGCTCCTGCGGCGATTGCAGGATCTCCTGCTCGGGAAGCGGGTCCTTGCGCACGAGGTAGGGCTTGACCGCCCGGTACTGCTCGTAGAACTGGGACATGTCCACCACCAGGTCGCGGATCACGGGGCGGCCCGGGAACGGGCGCACCTCGATGGGTTCCTTGAGCTCCGCGATTGGGGTGATGCAGGCGAGCCGGTTGCGCCCGTTCACATTGACCCCATCGGACCCGCAGACCCCCTCACCGCAGGAGTGGCGGAAGGCGAAGGACTCGTCCTGCCGTTTGATCTCCAGCAGGGCGTCGCGCAGCATCATCCCCTGGAGGGACCGCACCTCGAAGGCCTGCATGCGCGGCGCCTCGTCGGTGTCCGGGTTGTAGCGGTAGACGCTGATTTTCATGGGTTCTGTCTGCTGCGTTTCAGGCCATATGCTCGCGTCGGTACTGTCGGCAAGCGCAATCCGGCGGGAGACAAGTAGCGAGTAGCTAGTGGCTAGTAGCGAGGGCCCGATCAGATTCTTCCTCGCCACTCGCCCCTCGCCACTAGCCACTCCCTCAATACACCCTCTCCTTCGGTGGAAAGCTCTCCACCGTGAGGGGCTTGGTGCGCACGGGCTTGTAGTCCATGCGGTCCCCCTCCTTGAAATAGAGGCTGTGCTTCATCCAGTTGACGTCGTCCCGTTTGGGGTAGTCGGGTCTGGAGTGGGCCCCCCGGCTCTCCTTCCGGTGCAGGGCCGAGACGGCGATGGAGAGCCCCACATCCACCAGGTTCTCCAGCTCCAGGGCCTCGACGCGGGCGGTGTTGAAGACCTTGGAGTGATCCGTGAGCCGGGCGTCCGCCAGGCGGTCCCGGAGCGCGCAGAGCTTCTGGTAGCCCTCGCTCATGATCTCCTCGGTGCGAAAGACCCCCGCGTGGTCCTCCATGCACTTGCGGAAGTCGGCGCGCACCTCATGGACCGGGATCCCGTCGCCCTTCTGGTCCCAGCGGGTGAGCCGGGCCATGGCGGCGTCCAGGCTGGCCGGGTCCACCGCGCGCTGATAGGGGTTCTCCCGCACGAAGTCGATGATGTCCTTGCCAGCGAGCCGTCCGAAGACCAGGATGTCCAGGAGCGAGTTGCCGCCCAGCCGGTTGGCCCCGTGGACCGACGCGCAGGCGCACTCGCCCGCCGCGTAGAGCCCGGCGACGACCTCCTCGGCCCCGTGCCGCGCGGGGGCCACCACCCGCCCGAAGCGGTCGGTCGGGATGCCCCCCATGGCATAGTGGGCGGTGGGGAAGACGGGGATGGGCTCGCGCACCGGGTCCGCCCCGGCGAAGATGCGGCTCGACTCCCGGATCCCGGGCAGGCGCTTGGCGATCACCTCCTCACCCAGGTGGTCCAGCTTGAGCAGCACGTGATCCCCGCGCTCGCCGCAGCCGCGTCCCTCCCTGACCTCGGTGACGATGGACCGGGCCACCACGTCCCGGCTCGCCAGGTCCTTGGCCCGGGGTGCGTAGCGCTCCATGAAGCGCTCGCCGTCCTTGTTGATCAGGAAGCCGCCCTCGCCCCGTACCCCCTCGGTGATCAGCATCCCCTTGCCGGCGATGCCGGTGGGGTGGAACTGATAGAACTCCATGTCCATCAGGGGGATCCCGGCGTGCAGGGCCATGGCGCAGCCGTCGCCGGTGTTGATGTGGGCATTGGAGTTGGTGCGGAAGACCTGGCCGAAGCCGCCGGTGGCGAGCAGGGTCGCCTTGGCCTCGATCAGCAGGGGTTCCCCGGTCTCGATGTCCAGGACCAGGGCCCCGCAGCAGATGCCCTCCTTGTCCCGAACCAAGTCCAGGGCGAAGAACTCGTCGAAGAAGTGGGTGCGCGCCCTCAGGTTCTGCTGATAGAGGGTGTGCAGGATGGCATGGCCCGTACGGTCCGCCGCCGCGCAGGTGCGAGCCGCCTGATCGCCACCGAAGTTCTGGCTCTGACCCCCGAAGGGCCGCTGGTAGATCTTGCCGTTGTCCAGCCGGGAGAAGGGAACCCCCGCGTGCTCCAGCTCGTAGACGGTGGGGATGGCCTCCCGGCACATGAACTCGATGGCGTCCTGGTCCCCGAGATAGTCCGAGCCCTTGACGGTGTCGAACATGTGCCAG